>OLGE01003721.1_pt1 | contig 11774 bp, 13 predicted proteins | sample 1605151 | NCBI WGS metagenome assembly OLGE01 (sample SAMEA3888912, study PRJEB22519) | human gut metagenome | biome: human gut; feature: human-associated habitat; material: faeces | place: Denmark | collected 2010
AGAATGTGGCAAGGCCCCGTACAGGACTTATGGTATCTCCCTGTATTTTGGCGATAGCGGCAGGACGTGAAGAGGTTAAGAGCTGGATAAAATGAGGAGCAAGCATAAAAAACTCCTTTTTCCTTATGGTATGCGGGAAGATGTTTTTTCACAAAACGCGAATTGTCACTTCGATAAAATATACTTGATAAATGATATAGAAAAGGGTATTGTAAAAATAAATACATATCGCAGGAAGTCATGTAGATCAGGAGAGGCAGGATTATGCATACGGAAGAGAAAACGATAAACAGGATGCTGGGCTTGGATCAGTTGAATCAGAATGCTCCAATGTACAAACGCTGGACGAAATATTGTCTTCAATGGTATATACGAAAGGCAAACAGAAACAGGATAGGATATTATTTTCTGTCAATTATTACAGTATTGTTTCCGTTGTTGAACGCAGCATTTATTAATATGGATGAGAGATATTTACCGGAATTTATGAAGGCAGATATTTCGGAGGTACATATGTTTTTCACGGTTCTTTCCATCCTGACATCCCTTGCCAGCAGCATGCTTGCCTTGTTTAATGTGAAAGAAAAATGGAACATATATCGATCGGCAGCGGAATATCTTAAGATGCAGTATGTGGAATTTGAGGAATCAGGAACGGAAAAGACCGGGCAGGAAATCCATGAATATATAAAGAAAATTAATGATCATATGCAACAGATACATGCGAAATGGCAGTCGGTGGCTTTTCAGGAGGAAAAGCAACTGACGCAGGAGTGAATGAGAGGATTGTGCGGATATGAAAGAGATTCCGGATTTTGATATTGAGTTATCGCAGGCAATGGATTATATCATGGGGAGTGATCTGGCCGGAAAAGCATTTGATGATCCTCCATTTTCGCAATATACAAATGTACTGCGTTTACTGGTTCAGGATGTGGACCGTCTGGCAGACAATTGTCATATGCCGGAGTTTACGAATCATGCGCTTCCACATATATGCAGCGTTGTGCGCAGAGCTTCAGAGTGGGGTGTTTCGGCCGGCTGGCTGGAGCTCCTTTCAGGCCAAGAGGCGGGTTTTTTACTTCTTGCACTTGTGATTCATGATATTGGAATGCTTTCACAGGATGCACAGGATCTGCCACAGAAGGACAGGCTGTCAAATATGAAAGGATTTTCTGATATTTCCAACTGGGTAAGACGTACCCATGTGATTCGGCTGGAAAATCTGATAAAGCGTCTGCTGAAGGAAGCGGATGGCTCTGTGAACTGGAATAACCTGGAAGACGAGATGCAGGTTGTGATTGGAATGGCAGCGTCACATCAGAGCTGGGAGTGGGAGAAAAACTTTATTTCCCATAGGAAATCAATACGTGCATTGGGTTTGTCGGAAGAAAAAATTGCTGCATTAAATGCAATAATTGCTGTTTGTGATTTGCTGGATGAAGATGCAAACCGGTGTGATACGATTACACTTATTAAATACAAACACGGAACGATGGCAAATATGGCACATTGGATGCGGCATGCACTGACCGTAGAAGTGGATGGGGTGAGAAACCATACCGTGACGGTGACATTCAGAAAACTACTTCCATCCGAAAAGAAGCATGAGAAAATATACCGTGCACTGAGAAATCATTATCGTCTTGTAAAATTGTATAATAATCGGTTACAGACAATTGGGGCGCAGATAGACAATATTGTTTTTCAGCCGATGGATGGTCTTCCGGAACTGGTAGATGAAGTATCTGTGGAATTACAGAAAATATGGGTGAATTTACCGGAATTTGAGGATTATGTTGTAGAGCAGCTTTTATCAACATTTATGCCGGAGGCATTGAATCAGGATAATGGAGATAAAAAGATGCGTAAGCGGCTGGATGCGCTGGGACTGGAAACAATTGATCTTAGTCAGGAAACATTTTTTATAGAGCCTGAAACGGTTTATTTTTCGGATGAGAGGATATTGTTTGAAAAGAAAGCATTTCATAATCGCCTTAAGTATATAAAGCAGCAGGTGGATGCGGCATATCTGGATCGGAATATTGGAAAAGTACGGCATTTGTGCCGGATAGTACTTCAGGATTGGAAGGAAGAGGTTTTATTACAGGATATATACTGGCTGTTTGTGTATTTAACAGTATTTCAGAAAAATATATATGAACTTTATGAGGTGGAGAGAGTTTATGAGAACCAGCTTGAAGCAAGGCACCGGACGGAGAATCGTAATAATCACAAATTAAAAACAGAGGGCGCATATCAACCGTTATTGGATGTATTGTTCTGTCTGCAGGATCTTTGTACAGGAGCCGAATGGTATGCAAAGTATCGGGAACATATAAAAAATGGCAGTTATGATAAGCTGGTGTGTGATGATGCGACAGAACTGCTTCTTGAAACAATTGTAGGTTTATTATGGTATTACGATTCCGCAGAAAATGATTGGGCAGAAATAGCGGATGAGTTGATACGAAGGATTCCGGATGATTTGAGCACAAAGCTAAGGGAATACAAAACCAGATTAAAAAAGCAGACAAAAATTATTTACCATGCAGATAACAAAGAGTTAAACAGTATGCGAAAGAACTCTTCTGATCCGTTGGAAAAGGCATGGATTGATTTCTGGCAGGAGGACTGGAGAAAGCAGAAAGAAAATATACCGGACATGAGCCGGATGGGAAATCGTGATCCGGATTACAGGGAAGCGATTCAGGCATATTTCAACCTGGTGCGCAGAGATATAAGACTCTATGAAGAGTTTGAAGACCTGGGGAGTGAGAAACTGGAGGAAACACCAAAAGACAGTCCACCGGAACTTCTGGCGGGAGAAAATGATCAGAAAATAAAACCAATGATGGTCGAGCCACCGGAAGAAGACAACAGGCTGGATGACACGGATGAGGAATCCGAATTTGAGGAACGGGAATGCGAAATAGGTGTTTTTCGTTTTCAAAGAATTGTTTCGGAGCAGAGGCTTTCGATTTTCGAGGAACAGCGAAATTCATGTATGGAACAGATATTATTAAAATGTATGAGAAAACCAAACAACTCGCAAAATGAGCGTATCGGTTTATTGTCTTTGCTTGCTTTGCGGACGCTGAATGCTTTGCGTTATTGGAATTTGTGGCAGTACATTGAAACAATCCGATTTCAAACCAGAATAGAATATATGAATGGTGTATATCTGGATGAGGATGGAGCGTATTGCGGGGACGAACATGCATTGACAGATTGTTGTAAGCATTACATCCAGGGATTGAACAGGGAGGAACTGACAGAAGAAGAACGGAAGAAACTGATCTATTTTATGGAAACCTATAACAAAGAGGAAATCGATGACATCGTAGATTTTATTACGAAAAAGAGTGTTCCGATCCAATGGCCGTTTGCAATTAAGCTGGTAGATGCATTTGCACCGCATATTTCCGGGCAACAGATAAACGAATTACTGCCGTGGTTGATTCGGTATGATAAGGCTTATAAAGGACAGTTTCGGTATATTAACACAAAACAATATGTTTTTTTACAATATTGGTTCGATAAAATACGGGAAGATGATTGGGAGAATATAAAAATATTAATAGATCCTGTGTTTAATCATCAGACCAGTATGATATCAAATGAAAAAATGATAAGTGTTTTCTGGAATTATGCACCGTGGAATTTGTGCATGCATTATCTTGAAAAAATGAAAGAGTTTCCGGATAATGTGCGGAAAAGCTGGCAGATTTACAGTGCCGTTATTTCGTTATCGCAGAGAAAAAATAAAAATGTGAATGATTTACATATTTTTATGAATGAGATAGAGGCGGATTTGAATCGCAAAATAAATCAGAAACAATGCAAAGACGATTTCAAAGAGCACGCATCTGATATGAAACGAAATTATGAGGAAGTGCAGAAACTTATTGACGTGGAGAATCTGTCACAATTGGAACCGGTAGATCTGACGATGATCCGGAAGGTATTAGATGAGATGGAGCATCACATAGAGAAAATGGGATCTCTCGGGAGTTATGACAGAGCGCTGATAAATCCGGTAAGAGAAGCATTCACAAATAAAAACTGGAAGGTGGATGATATAGAGCAGGAAAAACAAATTGTAGACCGCATTTTTAATGTGATTAATAAATACAGAACAAAGCGGATTTTTGTCTGGTATTATCGGGATTTCTGTGATCTGCTTGTGGCAATGGAGAATACGGGAAGTGACGAGATATGTGAGTATATCAATCGGCTGGCTATCCAGAACCTGCTTCGAAGTGATTTTAGGGAGGAGACAGACGAATATGGAAAAGATGGTCCATATCAGACCTTCCGGTTTCAGGTAAAAACAAAAAACGAGTATTATATCGCAGTGATACTTCTGTTAGTGAGCGGAGTTACGGAAATACAAAGAAAAAATATACCGGAAGTTATTGAATATACACTCTCGGCGTTGCAAACGGATGAACCTGTTTTATATAATTATGCGATGGTTATATTCAGCTATTTTTATTTGCAGGAAGAGGGGGAGAAAGAAAGTATATCATTGGCTGCCGAAGGGCTGCAGTTTATTGCAGGGAGATTACTGGCAGGAAAACGGTATGTTGCAGAGAAAAAAGAGGACAGTATAACGGAATATGTCAGACTTGCAATAAATGCGATGCAGGAGTCCGAAAAATGGTTTGGAAAACATGGATTTAAGCAAAAAGCTAAAAGCAATTTGGCATATAAGAGAATGTTTGCTGCATTTTTCTGAATCAGACGGAAAAGATAAGGAGGCAATTGATGAAAACAATCAAAAAAACAATTCTAAGTTTTACACTTGTATTTTTTATGATGATTTTGCCAGTCGGTGACAGTGCCGGCATGGTAACGGCACAGGCACAGACAATGGTCTATGTGACGCCAACCGGCAGTAAATACCATACCCACAAATGCGGGCGGGGAAATTTTTATCAGACGACACTTCCCAATGCATTGGCACGCGGTCTGACACCGTGCAAGAAGTGTTTTGGCTCATCGGGCGGATATTCGCAGACGCGGAAATCTTCCACGACAACCACGAAGAAGACAACGAAGAAAAAGAACACCAGACCGAAGATAAGTCCGCTGTCGATCAGCAGTACAAAGATTGTGCTTGTAAAAGGACAGAGCAGGAAACTTACGGTAAAGGGTGGTGCAGGAATCGTTTCCTGGGGCAGCAGTAATACAGCGGTGGCTGGTGTCTCCGCCGGAAAAGTGGTCGCAAAAGGAAAAGGCAAGGCAACCATTACGGTAAAGAAGGGAACGCAGAAAAAATCCTGTCAGGTGACAGTAGAAACGCCGGAACTGAATAAGACAGCAGTGGAGATGGACGTGGAAGATACGGTTTCTCTGGATCTGAAGGGATGCAGTCATGACGTGGAATGGACATCTTCTGATGACGATATATGCGAGGTAGAGGATGGCATACTGATACCGTATAGTAGCGGTACGGTTACAGTCAAAGCAAAAGTACATGGTATGGTGTGGAAATGCAAGGTTGTTATCACAGACAGCACAGAGGATGACTGGAACGATGATTTGGATGATGATTCGGAAAATGCCGATGACGGATATATGGATGACGAAGTGGACGCTGCTGCATAAACCAGTTGACAGATTCCTTTCGGAAGTATAATTATAAAAAACAAAGGGCGATGTTGTTCAGACACTGCCCTTTGTTTATTCTGGGGAACTTACAATAATAAGATATCTTGATGGACAATTACCTTCAGTTAAATATGTCGTTGTGATTCCAAAGGTATATTGGTATAATAAAGGTACTATAAGAAAGAGAATGTAAAAATGAAGAAAAGAATAATAACCTACCGCCAGAAAATAGATTCACTCTTAGCCAATGCGGACAATATCTCTCCGGAACAATGGAACGCAATTCTGCAGGAACACCTGACACAGATTGTTTTTTTCCAACATGAGAGGCTGGTACATCTGATCGTGACAGTTACATTTGCGATTCTGACAATGATTTCAATTGTGGCGGCGCTTATGATCTGCAATCCGTTGTTGTATGCGTTGACGTTATTGTTTCTGGTGTTGTTGTTTCCGTATATTATGCACTACTATACGCTGGAGAATGAGGTGCAGAAGATATAAGTAGGAGAAAATCCATGGAATATATAAGAGTGACGAAAGAAAATATTGAAAACGAGCATATCTGCTGTGCGATTTCAAGCAACAGGGATATACAGGTAATATCAAAGAAAAACTGGCTGAAAGAGCGATTTGATGATGGATTGGTATTTCTCAAGAGTATAGAGCGTGGAAAATGCTTTATCGAGTATATTCCGGCAGAAAATGCATGGAATCCAATCATAGCAGAGGGTTATATGTATATTGACTGTTTGTGGGTGGCTGGTTCTTTCAAAGGCAATGGTTATTCGACTGATTTACTGAATGCCTGTACAGAAGACAGCAAAGCGAAGGGGAAAAAGGGAATCTGTATCCTGTCAGCCGCTAAGAAAAAGCCTTTTCTGGCAGACCCGAAGTTCCTGAAATATAAGGACTTTACCATCTGTGATGAAGCAGATAATGGTATTCAGCTCTGGTATCTGCCTTTTTCTTTGGATGCGGCTAAGCCTGAATTTAAGGAGTGTGCGAAGCATCCACACATTGAGCAGACAGGCTATGTATTGTACTATACCAATCAATGTCCGTTTAATGCAAAGTATGTTCCGGTGCTTCTTGAAGTTGCCAGGGAAAGAGGGGTTCCGTTTCAGGCAACCAGACTGGAAACGAAAGAAGAAGCACAGAATGCTCCGACACCGGTTACAACCTATGCATTGTTTTATAATGGAGAATATCTTACGAATGAGCAGATGAATGATAAAAGATTTATAAAGCTTCTGGATGGGATGGAAAAATAAATGAGCAAATTCGAACTCTACTCTCCGTAGGTTGAGGATATTCATACGCTGAAATAGAATGGTGTGGCAAAAATACTATTTGGGTAGTACGAGGGGGATTGGAATGGACAATATGACAGCAAAGGTAAGCTGTTTTGCAAGGGCTTATCATTATAATAATAACAGCATTCGCATTTTTACAGATGATATTGCGGAAAAACTGCTTGGAGAGGATTACAATCAGATAGCAAAGAGTATGTCTGATGGGATAGACTTTTTCTGCCCTGGATTTGAAGGGACGAGGGAGGAAGGATTAAGGCTCATTCTGGACAGACAATTATCACCATCTGTTTTAGGAAGAAGTGTATTTTGTGAGAGCAAATTAGCATATGCAATAGCGAATGGGTGTCTTTCATACCGGGATCTTGGTATCTGGCAGGAACGCTTGTTCTTGCGCATCATGCCGAAATCTGTTATACTGTCGTCACAACATAGGGAAGCAGAAACGGTAGGCGGTTTGCCCTCACGAAGGAGGGTTTTTAGCCATGATTACATATTCAGAATTGTTTCAATTTTGTTTATTGCTCGTTGCTGTCATCAGTCTGGTAATTCAGATTGGACATAAAAAATAACCGCCCCTCGCCAAAGATGCGGTTATTTATGTAACTGTTCATAGGCAAACCGTCTACGGCTTCCCTTGTTGTCTTTATTATAGAAAAAGAAGGCGAAAAAGTCAAGGAGCAGTTAGGATGCGTTTCCCTAGCTTAAAAGCCGTAGACATTAAGTGATAAACATGATACATTTATGGAGAAGAGAGACATATAATCTTCTCCATATTTTTTTGGAGAAAATTATATGGGTAAAATAAATATGCAGGATTTCGCAAGATTCTAATGATTAAGAAAGTGCATGATGTGCTTATATATCAGAGAACATACCATAAAGACATTGCGACTCGGTTTTCTCCGAGAGAAGGATTTGAGGATCTGGTATTTACTTCTAAGACGAACAATCCTATCAATGCAGCTAACATCAAAGATTCTAGCAATTATATTGTAGATCGGATTAAAATCCCAAGCAGCTTGATCAGAATGCCACTGCGCCCACAGCTAGGTAGCCCAGATAATAAAAATAGTTTCGCAAACGCCTAATAACAGCATCAGTAAAAGGAGGAATCGACGAATGAGACAACGAAAAATGAAACAACGGAAATCAAAACAAAGCAAATCATTAGCAAAAATCCTGACCTTGGGGATTGCCGCAGCTACTGTCGTGTCATCCATGAGTGCACCTGGTGGATTGCTCGCGCCGGAAACGGTATACGCGGACGACAACACCGGGGCGGCAGAGTCCGGAGATCAGGGCACAGAGCCACAGGAGAAACCACTTCCGTTTGATGTGGTCATAGTACCAAACGATAGCGCTACCGTATATGTTATGCAGGTGACAAATCTGGCAGAAACTGATACGGTGAGCTATCAGTATAGTATCAATGGCACAGATTATTACCCATTGCAGGAGCTTCAGACGAAAGAGAAGTTTGGTGCGCGTCAGATGGTTGATCTTCACGTCAAAGCGGTTGGATCAGATAATAATATTTTGTCAGCTGGCAATTGTAAGATTGAAACTCCGAGAGACAGCGACGTTCCGACGATCTCCGGTACTGACAAGTTTTCGGACCGCACGGAGGTGACGATCACAACGACCCCCGGTGCAATCGTTTATTACACAACAGATGATACAGTGCCAACAAAGGGATCGCAGCAGTACAAAACACCGATTACGCTGACAGAGACGACTACGATCAAGGCGATTGCGATAGAAGATGGTCATATCATGAGTGATGTGGTCGGAAGGGTATTTGCGAAAGAATCATCCGGCGGCAGCAGTTCGGATGGGGGCACTTCCGGTGGAAGCAGCTCCGGTGGAAGCAGTTCCGGCAGTAGCTCGGGCAGTGGCAGCAGCTCATCAGGCAGTTCCACCGACAGCGGATCTGAAACTGCTCCGCCACAGGAGGATAACAAGGACAAGACTACGACTAAGACTAAGACCGAAACCAGAGAAGATGGTACAGTTGTGACCACGACTGAAATCCGGGCAGAGGACGGTTCCGTACAGATCAAAACCGAGATCAGAAATGAAAAGACAGGAATGAATATCGTGGTCAATGTATCGAAGAATGCCAAAGGGAAGATCACTTCAGCTACCGCAGAAATTCTTGATAGAGGTTTTGGCAATGTGAAGATCTCCGGGGAAGCACTTTCAGAGATCGTAAAGGCAGCAGGCACGAAGAAGGTAAAGACCACGATCAAGATGCTCACGAAAAACGACTGGGTCATCCGGGAAGTGACGGTCAATGTAAATACGCTTCTGAAAAGAACCATGAGACCTAAAAAAATGAAGATCATTGAGATAGATCCCGAAACAGGTGAGAAGCTTGTAGTCAGTAAAATGCCTTTCAGGGTAGCGGCAGATGGAAGCGTTGAACTGGATCATAATGAGCTGGGTCACGGAACCTATGAGTTAGTGACAGCCGATGAGGAAGAAGCACTCACGAAACAAATACTGCGGTCGATCAAAGCCACAAAACAATCAGCCACCATCCGCGAGAAGCAGGGGACGTACTTCTGGTTTAAGAAAGGGGTAAACTGGGACAATGTTGATAAAGTGACTTTTTCGGTTCTCAATCCGGATGTGGCGCGCGTTAGCTCAAATGGCAGGATCACGGGTCTGAAGCCCGGAAAGACAGTCGTCAAGGCGGTTGTCAGACTGGAAAACGGTCAGTCAAAGGTCATAAGAATGACCGTAACCGTAAATGAGAAGAAGTAACAGCTGTATATCAAAAATTTTGGAGATCTGGTAAACACAGCGGCCCCTATACATGTGAAGCAGGACTCACTGGTACACAATGTGCTTGCCAAATTTGTCACCATGCCGGGTGAAAAGGAAGAGTACACAGCAAGAGGTTCCGTGCTTATGGGCGGTGTGAAGCTGCACCAGAGCTTTGCTGCAACCGGATATAGTGACAAGACCAGATATTTTCAGGATTTTGGGTCTAGGATTTACTTTATGGAGAAGCACGAGGAAAAAATTTCAGACTAGATGTCAATGTTAAAGCAGTGCATTATCTCACCAAGAGCGTGGTCAAAAAGATGGAAAAGCAGTACGGCGGTTATATCCTAAATGTGGCAAGCTCAGCAGGAATGCTTCCGGCAGGACCATTTATGACGACCTATTACGCTACAAAGGCGTATGCAGCCAGCTTTACAAGAGCAGTAGAGAGGAATGTCTGACTTTACAAATAAACGATCGTTTACTATAATTGGAATGTAAACGATCGTTTATTTTATGGAACAGGAGGTTTGTGTATGTCAAAAACTACAAAGGAAGATATATTGATTGTTGCATTACATTTATTTGCGAGAGATGGATATGAAGCAGTTTCTGTCAGTCAGATTGCGGGTGAGCTTGGCATGACAAAAGGTGCATTGTATAGGCATTATGAGAGTAAGAGAGATATTTTTGAACATATTGTAAAAAGGATGGAGCAGGGGGATGGCGAACAGGCAGAATCACATGATATGCCTGCTGATAAAAAGGAAAATGAACCTGAACAGTATGAAGAGATTTCTGCGGACAATTTCATGGAATACAGTAAATCTATGTTTTCGTATTGGACAGAAAATGATTTTGCATCGTCATTTCGAAAGATGCTTACGTTAGAGCAGTTTCGGAATGAGGAGATGCAGGCATTGTATCAGCAGTATCTTGTGTCCGGTCCGGCAGAATACGTGAAAGATATGTTCGAGAGCATTGGTGTTGTGGAGGCAGATAAAAAAGCAACCATGTTTTATTCCATCATGTTTTTCTACTATAGTCTGTATGATGGAGCAAAGGATAAAAAAAGAATAAAAGAGCAGTTTGAAAAAAGTATTAGTAACATTATATAAAGAAATGGAGATAAGGAAAATGAAGGAAAATATTATCATTCGATTGGAAAGAGAAATTGAATACCATGAGGTAGAAAATTTGGTAAGGTAGAGTTTCTGGAATGTGTATCGCCCAGGCTGTCTGGAGCATTATGTACTCCATCAGCTTCGCAACGATCCGGCATTTGTTCCAGAATTGGATTTTGTCATGACATTAGATGGACAGTTGATTGGACAGAACATGTTTATGAAGGCTGTGATTGCAGCCGATGATGGCAGAAGTATGCGAAATGAATTTCCGATTAAAAAACTGGCACTTATATTAGTTGGAGCAGCTACGCTGCCGGAACTGTTTGATTCCATAAAATTGCAATACAAGCTTGTACTGAGTTTCTTTCATCTTGAAGATGCAGGGATGGTACTTGTGCAGGGAGCAAAGGATATTGGTGATGTAAAAAATACGGATGGACTGGATAGAGCATACGAATTAGGACTTTCTATTGGATGATTTAGAGGGGCGAATGACAATGAGTAAAAGAACAAGACAGTGTATAAGGTGAACTAATATGAGAATGGAAACGGAAAGGCTTTATTTATATCCAATTAGTAACGATGAGATGAGCTGTCTGATTGAAAAGGAAGCGGACGCAGAAATGAAGCAGGCGTATACCGAAATGTTGGAGGGTGCCTTATGGAACCTGACAACAGAATATGGTATGCAGTCTGGAACATGGAATTAAAAAATGTTCCGGGAACGATTGTCGGCGATTTCTGCTTCAAGGGTCTTGGAAAAGATGGCGTAGTGGAAATCGGATATGGATTAAGGAAAGAATTTAGACATCAGGGGTATATGGTAGAAACTGTAAAAGTAATTACGGAATGCCTCTGATTTTTCATGCGCAACCTGGTGGGACTTTTGGCGGAGTGTTACGATAAGCACTTCGCCATTTTTATTTTGATTAAGAACAGTCATCTT
>OLGE01003726.1_pt1 | contig 11764 bp, 10 predicted proteins | sample 1605151 | NCBI WGS metagenome assembly OLGE01 (sample SAMEA3888912, study PRJEB22519) | human gut metagenome | biome: human gut; feature: human-associated habitat; material: faeces | place: Denmark | collected 2010
CAAAGTATTCCTGCAATTTCCAAACCTCAATTTGGAACAAAATCCCTCACTGACCACTCTTGCGATTTAATCAGAGGTTCCTTAGGAGTGCGCGGTGCGCATGACCCTGCCGCTCCGTGCGTTTGCGGAGGCTACGATTCACCATAGTGTTCGGCTTCCCATTTGCGGTTCGCCTCGACGATCTCGGAAACGTCCGGGATCGCGATCGGCTCGGCCAGCGGGAACTCGGCCTCGGTCATGGCAGGGTAGATCGCCTCTGTTACGGAAAAGCCCCAGCTCTGCGTGCCGGTCAGACCGGTGGTCACGACCGCGCCGTTCTCAATGGCGACCGAGAAATCGCCGGAGGCCGTGCCGGACAGGCAGACCTCGACTCCGGTCGTGTTGTCCACGCCGAGGTAAATCCGATAGGTCATGTTTGTGCCGTACAGCTCCAAGCGCCGCGTGTCGCGGTGGAACACGACGCGCTCGATGCCCGAGCCGTCGACCGATGCACGACCGACCGGAGTGGAAAACATGATGGACGTTTCACGATTTACCGGATTTGTATATTCATACGTGTCGGCGATGGCAACGTCAACATAAAAAAACAATTCTTCCATTCCGGAGTAATTCAAGGAAGCTTTATCAATGGTCCCACCGCTTACTTTAAGATCTTCAATTACCAGAGAATCCCCGGCAGAGCTGGAAAATGTCTGGTCATCCAATCGGGAATAGAAAATTGCCGTCTCACGATGTAAAATCGAATTTTGCGGATCTAAGGTATAGCTGATCCCATATGCCGCGCTCTGAACGACGGCCTTCGCCGTGGACGAGGGAAGCTCGGCGCGGAATTCAATACGCGTCGATTCCCGCGCGGCCGACGCGGAGAAGCAGAACACGGGCGCGATCAGGCAGACGGCGAGCAGCAGGCAGGCCGCACGCCGCAGCAGCGAACGGGTTCGTTTCATGATCGTTCCTCCTATTTCTCATTTTTCTCATTGCTCGAATGACCGCAGAGATGGAAATTCCTCCCTGCCTTGAGTATACCACAAACGCAATGTTTTGCAACAGATTTCCAGATAAAAGTTTGTCAGAAATGAGAATTGTAGGATTCCACAAAAGAAGCAGAGCTGCGCGCAGGAAATCGCCCCAAAAATTGTATAAAACGACAAAGCCCCGGACGGCCATACGGCTGCCCGGGGAGAAAATTGTCGGCTCTCGCGGCGAAAACCGGCCGCGCGGGGCGCACTTTTGATGCGTTAACGCGCAGATCGGCCGCGCCCAGCCCGCCCTCAGCGCGCGGCGGAGACGGGCTGGGCGACGGTGCTGCGGAAGCGCAGACCCTGCGGATAGAGGAAGCGAACGGCGTGGGGCACGACCTCGAACTGCGCGTCCCGCGCCATCAGCAGCTCGCCGTCGAGGTTGATCTCGCCGGGGGCGTCGCAGTGCACCGCGACGGTTCTGCAGCGGCGGTATTCCATCAGGTCGCGCAGCTCGGCGTGCCGCCCGGCCTTGTATTTGCCGATCACCTGCGCGACGGTCAGCCGCGAGACGGCCTTGACCATCAGCACGTCGAGCAGACCGTCGTCCGGCTCGGCCTCGGGCAGGGGATTGAAGCCGCCGCCGTACCAGCGGCCGTTGGCGATGCAGATCATGGCCAGCGAGCCTTCGTAGGTCTCGTCGTCCATCTCGACGCGGTAGTGGCGGTTGATGCCCTTGATGAGGTTGATGCCGGTCGAGACGATGTAGGCGCCCGAGCCGCTCAGCAGCGGGAAGCGCTTGTATTTGCCGATGCTCGTGCCGATGCGGGCGTCGAAGCCCATCGAGCAGACGTTGAGCGCGTAGTGATCGCCCTGACAGCGGATCAGGTCGAATTGCGAGGCCTCGCCGTCGATCAGCCGGTTGAGATCGTGGAACGCGCCGGGGTCGGAGAACAGCTTGATGAAGTCGTTGCCCGAGCCGCAGGGGTAGTGCGTCACGGTCGCGTTGGGAAAGCCCTGTACGCCGTTGACGACCTCGTTGAGCGTGCCGTCGCCGCCGCAGGCATAGACGCGCACCGGCGCGCCAGATGCGGCCGCCGCGTGGGCAAGCCGTGCGCAGTCGCCGGGTGCGCGGGAGACGAGGATCTCATAGTCGAGACTGCGCCGGACGCAGGCCGCGCGGATCTTCTGCGTGACCTCGCCGGTGCTGTCGCGCTTCCCGGCGGCGGGGTTAATGATGAACAGATGCTTCATAGAGAAACTCCTAGAAATACATATAAACGTTGCATTGCAGGCGGCCGTTATAGAGCTTGCGCTTTTTGGTTGCCTGACGGCCGAAGAAATGCTCGAACTCCGGCTCGGACGAGAGAATGTACTTTTTCCAGCCGTCGGCGAATTTCAGATGGCGGCCGAAGGCACGCATGAGCTGCTGCGCCTCGCGCTGCTCGAGCATCCGCTCGCCGTAGGGCGGGTTGCAGACGATCACGCCCTGATCGCAGGGCAGGCTCTGCCTGAGCGCGTCGGCCTCGTGGAAGTCGATGTAACCGGCGACGCCGGCCTTTTTGGCGTTGGAGATGGCAATGGCGATTGCGCCGGGGTCATTGTCCGTGCCGAGAATGCGGTAATTGCCGCGGAACTCGCCGTCGCGCGCCTCCTGCCTGGCGTTTTTCCAGACCTCGGGCGGCACGCAGCCCCAGCGCTCGGCGCCGAAGGAGCGGTTCAGACCCGGCGCGCGGTTCAGCGCGGCGAAGGCGGCCTCAATGGCGATCGTGCCGCTGCCGCAGAAGGGGTCCCAGAAAAAGTCGCGGCCGCGATAGCGCGCCAGCGTGACCATGGCGGCGGCCATCGTCTCATGCAGCGGGGCGTCGTTGCCGACGGCGCGGTAGCCGCGCTTATGCAGGCTGACACCGGAGGTGTCGAGGAAGACCTCGCAGACGTCCTTCATCAGCGAGAAGCGGAGCTGATAGGTCTCGCCGGTCTCCGGCAGCCAGCTCAGGCCGTATTTCGCGCCCAGACGGTCGACGGCGGCCTTTTTTGCAATGGCCTGACAGTCCGGCACGGAGTGGAGCTGGGAATCGAGGCTGTAGCCCTTGACCGGGAAGGCGCCCTCGCGCGGGACAAAGCGCTCGAGCGGGATGGCCTTGACGCCCTGATACAGCTCCTCGAATGTCCGGGCAGGGAAGCGCGCCAGCAGGATCATAACGCGTTCGCCCATGCGAAGCCGCACGTTTGCGCGCGCCATGTCCGCAAAATCGCCGTCAAAAAAGACGCGGCGATCCTCCACGCGCACGCTTTGCAGGTTCATGCGGCGCAGCTCGTCGCCGACCAGCCCCTCCAGCCCGAACAGGCAGGGGACGGCAAAAGTAAAGTGTTCCATGAGTGATCTCCAATGCTTGAATTCGTTATCCTTTATCATACCAGAGCCGCCGCTGCATTGCAACGGAAAGTTTTTCGTTTTCGACAAAAAATACGAAAAAGCGCGGCGGAGCCGCGCAGGAATAGACAGCCAACGGCTGTCAGCGTGTCAAAAAAAGGACTTTTGACACGCTGGACGGTAGGTTTTGCGCAAAAACCTACCGTTTTTTGCGTCCTTGCAGGGAGCGAAGCAACATCGGGCCAAATCGGGCGGTGCGTTCCGTTCTGCGCCGTCAGCGCAGCTCCAGAACAAATTCCACCGAATGCTCCGTCGGGCAGTGTGCGCGGGCGCTGCCGTGATGCCCCTCCGCGATGCTCCGCGCCACGGACAGGCCGAGGCCGAAGCCGCCCGTCCCGGCGCTGCGCGAGGGGTCGGCGCGGTAGAACCGGTCGAACAGGCGCTGCAATTTTTCCGGCGGGATCGGTGCGCAGTCGTTGCGGCAGGTGAGCACCAGACCCTTTCTGCGCCGTTCCATGGAAAAATCGATCGGCGTGCCCTCTAAGGCGTATTTCACGGCGTTGTCCAGCAGAATGGAGACGAGCTGCCGCACGGCGTATTCGTCGCCGGTGTAGGTCACGCCCGGTGCGATCGCAAGGCGCAGCGTGTGGCCGCGCTCCTCGGCGAAGGCGCGGAACGATTCCGCCGTCTCGCCGACGGCCTCGCTGGCCGAAAACGGCGCGTGCCTGAGCGGCGAGGCGTCCTCGTCCATGCGCGAGAGCGTGACCAGCGCGTTGACCAGCTTCTTGAGCTTTTCGGTCTGCTCGCGCGCCATGTCGATCCATTTCTGCTGCCCGACCTCCATCTCCAAAAGCTTGAGATCGGTCGTGATGACCGTGATCGGGGTCTTCAGCTCGTGTCCGGCGTCGGTGATGAATTGCTTCTGCTGCTCCGAGGCCCGCACGACCGGATCGATTGCCCGCCGGGAGCAGAGCACCACGATGCCATAGACCAGCGCGACGCAGATTGCCGCCGACGCGAAGGTCAGCACGGCCGTCATGCCGACCGTGCGCAGCTCCTTGCTGCAATCGAGGAAGATCGCCATCCAGCGGTTCTCGCCGGTGCGCTGAACCGTGAATTTATAGCCGCTGTAATAGCCCGTGCCCGCGCCGTGCCCGACCGCGCGCGTCAGAAAGCGCGCCGTGTCGTCCTCGGTGACGGCGGCGATGTGCTCGAGGTCTGCGCGGGTCAGCGTGCCGGAGTCATCATAGCGCAGGACGAAATAGCGCGTGGAATAGGGCGTCTCGGGCGTGAAATGCTCCGGCGGCCGCTGCCCGTCGGGCTTACCCTCTGGCGGCATGGCCGGGAGCGTGCCCTGATTATTTTGAATCGCCGTGAGCATTTCGTTCAGGTCGCGATTGGTCGAGATGAGGCTTGCCGCGTTCACAATCAGGCACAGCAGCAGAAGCACCGACGTCACCGCGAGCATCGCGATGCGGATAAAGCGCTTGCGCAGCTTCGGGATCATGGCCGCACCTCCAGCACATAGCCCATGCCCCGGTTGGCATAGATCGAAACGCGCGAGCCGAGAGTTTTCAGCTTTTTGCGCAGGTTTGAGATGTGCACCCAGACGACGTTGATCTCCGCGTCGCTGTCCCAGCCCCAGACGCGCTCGAGAATGCGCTCGGCCGAGAGCACGACCTGCGGCGCGCGCAGAAACAGCTCCATGACCTGAAATTCCCGGCCGCTGAGGCGCACCGCCTGCTCCCCACAGGACAGGCGTCCCGCTGCGGTGTCGAGCGTGATGTCGGCATAGGTCAGCGCCGTCGGCTTATAGTCCCCGGCGCGGCGCAGCATCGCACGCACGCGGCAGATCAGCTCGTCCGGCTCGAACGGCTTTGGCAGGTAATCGTCCGCCCCGGCGTTGAAGCCCGTGATGCGGTCGTCCTTCTGCGCCTTGGCCGTGAGCATCATCACGGGGGTGCGGATCCGCTCGGCGCGCAGCCGCCGCAGTACCTCCACGCCGTCCAGCCTGGGCATCATGACGTCGAGGATGATCGCGTCATAGCCGCCGGAGACGGCGTAGTCATAGGCCGCCTGCCCATCAAAGACGGTGTCGACGGAGAATTGATTTTTTTCAAAGAAAACGGAGAGCGCCTCGGCCAGATTGCGCTCGTCCTCTGCAATCAGAATTCGCATGTTGCATCACCGCTCTCAGTTTAGCAGAATTATTTTGACAAATCAACCGTTTCTTTAAGTTCGCTTTAGAAACGTGCGCTACAATCAAGCCATACGGAACGGAGGTTCCCTAAATCAGAAAGGATGAATTTTTATGAAACAGGCACTCTCGCTTCTGCTCACGCTGGCGCTGCTGCTCTGCTTCGTGCCCGTGGCCTCGGCTGCGGACTACAGCGGCGCGACTGCCTTTGTCTTCTCCGACGACGGGATCGCCGTCACGGAGGGCGAGGCGACCGACTATAAGATCAGCGGCACGGCGCTGACGATCAACGCCGCCGGGACGTATGTGCTCTCCGGCGCGTGCGCCGACGGCTCGGTCAAGGTCAAAAAGGGCACGACGGGCGTCACCCTCGTGCTGAACGGGCTGGAGCTGACCTCCGCCGCGACCGCTCCGATCACCTGCAACAAGTCCACCGGCGTCACGCTCGTGATTGCCGACGGCTCGGTCAACACCCTGACCGACTCCGAACAGAATAACGACGACAACTATCCCGACAACACCGACGCCGAAAACGCCGTTATCAAGTGCAAGGACGGCTCGCAGGTCACGATCTGCGGCGGCGGCACGCTGAACATCACCGCCAACGGCAAAAACGGCGTCAAATCCGGCGCCACGACCGACGGGGAGGGCGAGGCCTGGCTGCTCATCCGCGAGGCGACGCTGAATATTCAGGCGCCCGTGAACGATGCCATCAACGCCGAGCAGCTTCTGACCGTTGAGAGCGGCACGCTGAATATCGCCGCCGCGGACGACGGCGTCCACTGCGACTACGTTCTGAACATCGGCACGGCGGATGGCGACGGCCCGACGATCACGATCACGGATTGCGGTGAGGGTCTTGAGGGCGCGACGCTGAACGTCTATTCCGGCAATATCACGATCCATTCCGAGGACGACTGCCTCAACGCGGCCAATTCCGACCTGACCGATTATGCCTATGAGATGAACATCTACGGCGGCACGCTTGCGGTCGACGCCGAGACCGGCGACGGCCTCGATTCCAACGGCACGCTGACTATTACGGGCGGCACGGTGCTTGTCTGGACGGCCTCGACTGCCGACAACCAGCCCCTTGACGCAGACGGCACGATCACGATCAGCGGCGGACTGGTGCTCGGCGCGGGCGGCAGCTCCGGCGCAGGCGGCACGAATATCAGCGCCGCGCAGCCCTATGTGATCTTCGGCTCGAACGGCATGGGCGGCCAGCCGGGCGGCGGAAATCCTCCTGTGCAGCCGGGCGAGGGCAACGGCCAACCCGGCGGCGGCACGACGCCTCCCTCAAAGCCTGACGACGGCAACGGCCAGCCGGGCGACGGTACAACACCTCCCTCAAAGCCCGATGACGGCAACGGCCAGCCGGGCGGCCAGAGCGCGGTTCTCGTCGCCAAGGGCGAGACGCTGAGCATCCGCGACAGCGAAGGCAACACGGTCTATTCCGCCACGGCCGTCTGCGACGTGCACGATGCTGTGTTCTCCTCTGCCGGCCTGATTTCCGGCGAAACCTATACGCTCTGCTCCGGCGACACCGAGGCGGCCACCGCCACGGCCGGTACGGAGAGCAGCGCTCCGGGCTTTCAACCCGGCGGCGACCCCGGAAAGCCCGGCAACCGACCGGACGTCACCCTTCCTTACACCGACGTTTCTCAGAGCGATTGGTTTTATCCTTATGTTGCGTTCGCTTATGAGCGCGCTTGGATGACCGGCACAAGCGAGACGACCTTCTCCCCGGAGGAGACGACCACCCGCGCCATGCTTGTCACGGTGCTCTACCGTCTGGAGGGCAAGCCCGTCGTTGACGCGGCCTCCGGCTTCTCGGATGTCTCATCCGGCAGCTACTATGCCGACGCGGTCGCTTGGGCGAAGGCCAACGGCATCGTCAACGGCACGAGCGAGACGACCTTCTCGCCGAACGAACCGGTCACGCGCGAGCAGACCGCCGCGATCCTCTATCGCTATGCGCAGTACAAGGGCAATGACGTCGAAAAAACGGCCGACCTGACCGCCTATGCCGACGCCGCCGCGATCCACAGCTATGCCAAGAACGCTATGTCGTGGGCCGTTGCGGCAGGTATCCTCAACGGCGTCAGCAGCACGTCGCTCGAGCCGACCGGCAGCGCCACGCGCGCCCAGGTTGCGACCGTTCTGACGCGCTTCGCGCAGACGACGCCGACGCCGCCCGCCCCGCCGCAGCAAGGTGCGCCCGAAACAAATGCCGCATGACCTTTTATCGCCGGATCGCGCTTTTTTGAAAGAAAGCACTTGACAGCCTCTGCGCCGTGTCGTATTATCATAGTAGTATGACAAAAACCATTCCGAGGAGGCGCGCGATGATCGTCTATCAGGATCGCCGCATCGTCGTTGCGGAGAAGCCCTGCGGAGTGCTCTCGACCGACGAGCCGGGCGGGATGCCCGAGCTGCTCCGGCAGGAGCTGGGTGAGCCAAGGGGCTGCGTGCTCACGGTTCACCGGCTCGACCGGACTGTCGGCGGGCTGATGGTCTTCGCCCGGTCGCACCGCGCGGCTGCGCTGCTCTCGGAGCAGATCCGGAACGGCGCTTTTCAAAAAGAATACCTCGCCGTCGTCCACGGTTGCCCTGAGCAGCCGGAGGGACTGCTCACCGACTATTTGACCCGCGACCGAAAGACCCGTATGACCCTGATTGCCGCAGGGGAAGGGGCTGATGCGCAGGAGGCCCGGCTGCATTACACCGTGCTTGCCGGGTATCAGGGGGTAACACTGCTGCGTATCCGGCTGCTGACCGGACGAACGCACCAGATTCGCGCACAGTTTTCCGGTCGCGGAATGCCGCTGGTCGGTGATCGGAAGTACGGCTATGGCGAGGACTGCCCCATCGGTCTGTGGTCCTGGCTGCTCTCCTTCCGACACCCGCAGACCGATGAGGCAGTGACCCTCCGCAGACTCCCGCTGCCCGCGCCGCCCTGGACGCCGTTCCGGGCTGCTCTCGCGGCGCTGATGCAAAAAGAAAGCGCGGCAAAATAACGCCCCGAAAAAAAGCAGGAACCCGAAACCCTTTCACGGACAAACGGCTCGAAAAGGGCTTCGGGTTTTGCTTTTCTATGGCGCGCTTACGCTTTCCGCAGCAGCTTCAGCGCGTGCTCGAATTCCTCGGGCAGGGGACAGCAGACCGTGACCGCCTCGCCGGTGCGCGGATGCAGAAAGGTCAGCTCCCGCGCGTGCAGACACTGACTTGTCAGACCCAGCTCCGGCTTGCCGATGCCGTAGACCGGATCGCCGGCGATCGGGTGGCGGATGTAGGCCATGTGGACGCGAATCTGGTGCGTGCGCCCGGTCTCCAAGCGGCAGCGCAGATGCGTATACTGCCCGTAACGCGCGATGACCTCCCAATGTGTCACGGCAGGACGGCTGTTTTTTTCCGTGACGGCCATTTTCTTGCGGTCGACCGGATGCCGACCGATCGGCGCGTCCACCGTGCCGCTGTCCTCGGAGAAGCCGCCGCGCACGATGCACTCATAGGTGCGCCGCAGCGTGTGGTCCTTGAGCTGCTCGGAGAGCGCCTGATGCGCAAAATCGTTTTTCGCGACGATCAGAAGGCCGGTCGTGTCGCGGTCGATGCGATGGACGATGCCGGGGCGCTTTTCGCCGTTGATGCCGGAAAGGGAGTCGCCGCAGTAGTGCAGCAGCGCGTTGACGAGCGTCCCGTCGGCGTGTCCTGCCGCCGGATGCACGACCATGCCCTTCGGCTTGTTGATGACCAGCACGTCCGCGTCCTCATAGACGACGTCCAGCGGAATGTCCTGCGCGACCAGCGCGACCGGCTGCGCCTCCGGGAGCGTCAGACGGTAGACTGCGCCCGACGCCGTTTTTGCGTTTTTCCTGACCGGCTGTCCACCGCAGGTCACAAGCCCCTGCTCCAGCAGGCGCTGCACCGCGCTGCGCGTCATCCCGGCACGCTCGGCCAGAAAGACGTCGAGCCGCTGGCCGTCCTGTTCGGCAATCAGATCCATGGTGATACCTCGTTCGTTTTTCTTCAGTATAGCACAGCGGACGGGGAATATCAAACGGAATCGAGCAATTCCTTCAGGCAATCGGCGAAAAACACGGCCGAGGCCTCGGCCTGCTCAAGGGTATTCCCGGCCGCGCCGACCTCGAGCAGGATGAAATGCGGCGTCAGATGCTGATTATAACGCGACGCGCGCAGCAGCAGCGGCCGAAATACGCCGTCCGACTCGCGCTGACCGAGCAGCTGCAGCTTCAGCGCGAAGGAGACGTTTTCCTGCCAGTTGGGGTGATACAGCCCCGAGACATCCGTCCCCATGACCAGCAGCAGCTCGGCGACATCCTCGCCGTTCAGCTGCCCCGTCAGGGCGAGCTGATTGCCGTCGGCGTCCTCCACGGCGTCACGGTGGACGTCGATCACGATCTGGATGCTCGGATACTGAGCAAGCAGCGCCGAGATGCCCTCGGCCGAGTGCTCATAGGCGTCGATGTAGCCCTCCGCATCATAAACCGTCGTGTCGTGGATCGCCCGGATGCCGTTCGCATTCAGTCTGTCGCAGAGCGTCTGCCCGACTTGGATCACGCTGTGCGCCGGGTCGGACGAATGATAATCCGGCGAATCGCAGTAGGCCTCCGTGGCGTGCGTGTGCATCACGAGCACGAGCGGCCCGTCGGCGTTTCGGTCAAGCTCCAGCGGCGCAGTGAGCAGCGCCGCCGTGTCCGGACCGACCTCCGCGCGGTCGCGCACAGCCAGCTCCGCCGCGTCCTCGGCGCGAAACTGCACCCCGCTGCGCCGTTGCGGTGGCGTGTAGACCATGCAGGGGTAGTCCTGCGCTGCGTCGGCCGCCTCCGTCGCGGCAGAAGGCGCCGTTTCGACCGCATTCGCCACAGAAAGCGCCGCTTCGAGCGGCTCGACCGCGCGCGGATGCGCCATATACCACATCCCGCCGCGCAGCAGCAGCGCCGCCGCCAGCACCGCGCAGCACATGCCGCGCATCGACCGATGTCCTCTGTTCGCCGCCATGCCCGTCCCTCCCTTTGTCCAAGCCTATGCCCGATTTCCTGCGCATATGCCCGCAAATCGGCGCGGAAGGGGAGCTGCATTCTGTGCCGCCCGCACCTCCGTCGGCGCGGGATCGTCGGGGCGTCTCAACCTCAAGCGACGCGTAAGCAAATGCCGCGAGGCGCTTTCTCAGCGTTGGAAAGACGACCCCGCGAGCGCCAAAACGATCCGGAGCAGCCGCCTTTGAAAAATTGTTGTTGAAATTTTGAAAAAAGGATTGCAATTTCTAAAATATGTGCTATAATAATTCCCGCAAGAAAGCCGGACGCCACTCGCGTCCGCCATATGGGGTATTAGCTCAGCTGGGAGAGCGCAAGGTTCGCAATCTTGAGGTCAGGGGTTCGATCCCCCTATACTCCACCAAAACTCTCGTAACCCCTTTATTTTCAAGGGATTGCGAGAGTTTTTTCTATCTAATCCCGGAATTTTCCCGAAAAAAGTTCAAACCAACTCCGGGGCTTTTCTGGGACGGCGGCAAAGAAAGCACGGCGCCGTCACTTTTATCATCGCATAAAAACGCCCCTGCACCTTAGAACTTAACGTTGCTACGGTGCAGGGGCTTTATCATTTAGTATTTGGTATTTTTGAATTTGGCGATCACTTCGGCGGCCGCCGAGCTGCCGGACATCAGAACAAGCGCGGTCAACACAATGCCCAGCCACCACGGCCGCGCAACATTAACCGCAAATGCGGCAAGCAAATCAAGCCGCAGGCCAAAGCAGAGCACTGCCGCAAACAGCGCCGCAACGGCAGTTGTAATGTACTTACTATACTTTGCACCAGCCCAGAGCGGCTTAAAGCGATCGATAATGTACCACATCAGTACAGACATCATCAGGATCAGGGTAATCATTGCCATGACAATCACCTCCTCTCGTTACTTTGTCAGTCCTGCAAGCCGGTGCAGGATCGTCACCAGCTGCTCGCGCGTGACGTTGTCTGTCCATGCGTAGTCTGTAGTCCCGTCAGAGCACTTGCCCACGCCGTTGATCAGACCGGTTTCAATCGCCCATGCACGCGCCTCGGCGCTCCATGTACCGACCCCGGCGGGCTGCGCGATAGGTTCATCGGCCTTATTGCCGCCAGCCGGGATGTAAGCCTCGCCGAAATAATTGCAGACGCCCTTGGCGATCGTCTCGCCGATCGTCTCGGTGTTCGCGGTCAGCCACGCGG
>OLGE01003728.1_pt1 | contig 11760 bp, 5 predicted proteins | sample 1605151 | NCBI WGS metagenome assembly OLGE01 (sample SAMEA3888912, study PRJEB22519) | human gut metagenome | biome: human gut; feature: human-associated habitat; material: faeces | place: Denmark | collected 2010
GGGGGGGGGGGGACTATGGTATACTTCTCTTCGTTCAGTTCGAGAAGGGCTTTATCTTTGGCCGGGTCTTCTCAAGGGGCGTGTACACGAGAGAAATGGAGAAACGCGACATGGCGGAGAAGAATCAAGAAAACAATGCGGAAATGATTCCTGACGGCGATTTACAGACTGCGCTTGAAATGTGCTGCCGGAATCCGGCAACACGGAATTACTATGCACATGCACCGCGAGGGGCCCAGGCATTCATCGCACTCCAGTGCTACACTCGCGTGTACGCAAGTCGCTTGGAGGAGTCCGTCTACCAGGCGTATCTGGGCGAAATCGAGAAGACGCTTCGGAAACCCGATGTGGATTACCTGTTGCGTGGCGAGAAGGATGGGGAGGTAATCGCCTATCTGAAGGATGTCCGCAGTCGGCTTGGCACGGCAGAACAACCTGCGACGGGCCGGTCGCTGAGGCGTGTTGCGGATGCCCAGCACCATGGGCGCCTTGAAGAACAGCCCGCACCGCGTGTGAAGACCGAATACGAGGGTATGATGGACGCAGCGCGGGAGGGCCAGCGCCGTAGAACCCTTGGCCGAATCTGCAAACAGGTTGGTTCGTTGGTCCTTCTTGCCTTTCTGGGGTGGCTGGCACTGGGCCCCTTCTGGAAGTCTTCGGACGAAAAACTGGAAAATCCGCCAACATCGGCGAAACCCGTCGAACGGAAGACCACATCGACATCCACGCCGCCCAAGGTGGCCGACACGGCTTCCCGTACCGCGAACCGTACACCGGCAAACACACGTTCGCTTCCCGTCAGCTTCAATTCGTGCAAGGACAAGCTGGTCGCCATCGGGAACGACAGGCGGACGGCCGGAGGCGTCGGTTTTCTGGTGAAGATGGATGGTAAGACCTACTTCGTCACGAATGAACACATCGCCCGTGGCCCCGATGAATGGTTTCGGAACCTTTACCTCATGGACGGAACGCGCCTGGAATTCGGATCGTTTGAGGTCGCGGAGGGACAGGATCTCGTGCGAATGGAGGTGAAGGGATCGTTTCCGGCGTTTGAGATCTCGGCTGAGGTGCCGAAGATGGAGGCGCGTGTCGTCTTGTTCGGGAACACGGCGCGAAATGGCACGATGGTGGAGAGCGCGGGCCAGATCCAGGTGGTTGGTGCGTTCCGCTTGGACATCGACGCCATCAGGAACGTGGGTGTCGGTTATAGCGGCAGCCCGGTTCTGGACGAGGTCGGTCGGGTTGTGGGGACCTTTGTCTACATGGCCCATGCCACCATGCGCGACTCCGGTGAGAAGGACTGGGGCAGTCAGGCCCCCCGCGTAAGCGGCGTGCGGCAGGGGGCCATCCGGCTTGGGAGCGTGAAATGGCAGCCCGTTGCATGGGAGAAGTACCGCGAGCAGGTCGAGACGCTGAACGATGTCGTCGCGTTCTGCAAGCGGCTGGTTCCATTCATCGCGGCCCAGGAGGAGGGCGTCACGGGTAATCGGTTTACGTACGGGGTTCGTTACGACGAACTGTCCAAACGCATGTTTACACGGCACGAGGACGACTTCCGCCCCTGTCTGCTGTCGTTGTCGGCCAGTACGGCGACATTCGCCAAGCGGCAGCGTGACCTCAAGAATGCCCTGCAGAGGCAGAAACCGGACGAAGACGATGAAGACGTTGTAAAAAAACGCCAGGCGTTCAATGCGGCGCAGAACGAGTTGAATGCCGCGCTCGTGAAGTCCCTGGGACAGGTCAAGGCCCTGTTGGAGAAGACGGAGTGGGAGGTTCCGCAATTCAAGACCGACATGACGGACTTCCTGCCCATGAAGTGGTACCTTGAATGGACCGATGAACAGCTGACGGCCCAGAAACGGCTTCAGCAGAAGATGGGGGAGATCATGCAGGAACAGAAGGCGGAGGGCGCTGCCCAGACGCCGCTCTTCGATCGTGTGAAGAACTGCCTGGCGATTATCAAGGCGGGGGATGGCGCGGGAACGGGATTCCTGGTTAAGTTGGACGGCAAGGTCTGGCTTGTCACCAATGAACATGTCCTGCGGGGCGGGGCACCGTTTTCCGCCACCCTTCCGGACGGACGAGCCCTCAAATTCTCGCCGACCATCGAGGTTGCGGAAAACCGGGATCTGGTTCGTCTCCTTGTGATTGGGGAATGCGAGGCCTTGGAGTGGTTTCCGGAACCCCCGAAGAAGGACCAGAGAATCTATTCTTACGGTAATAGCGATGGATTAGGTGTATTGGTGACAGATGACGCCAGTTGTGTAGGAAAAGTTGTAGGAATTGGAAGTGATCGGATAGAGGTGGACGTGAAGTCGATAAAGGGGAATTCTGGTGGACCCATCTTGGACAGCAAAGGGCGTGTCTTGGCAGTTACGACGTGGGCTTGTCGTGAGACCGACCCTGGAGACTGGCTCAAGAAGGGAACACGTTTTGAAGATGTTCGACGGTTCTGTGTACGTCTGAATGGCGTTGAGTGGAAGAAAATACCCTGGGGTACCTATGCAAGTCAGGCGAAGATCCTGAACGACTGTGAACTGTACTATGTGGTATGCGGTAAGGTGTGTTTTGGAAAGGACCTAAAGGTGTATACAGTCAATGACATGGGAAGACGTAGAAACCCAGACGGTGCATCTTTCCTTTCTGCCTTGTCGCGCATCGCACGTGCAGACAAAAACCGGCGCGACCTTGTGGAACTTCATAACAAGTTGGTTGAAAAACGTGAACATGAGATTGCGAAAAAGAGAAACCATGGTTACACAGGGAAATCTCTTGGTACGCTGAGTGATCCAAAGGACAAAATCAAACGCCTTGCCCGTCGTTATCCTCTATTGCTGAAACAGTGCGCGGTCGCACGGAAAGAAGCATTGCAGGAAGGGGTTCAGGTACTGGGAATCACATGGGCGGCGGCACGTCTTGCGGAGGATGCCAAGGCACTGCGACTTGAATTTCAGTATGCAGTGGAGAAATTCGCTGACTATTATCGAGATGAGTTAGTTGGCCCACGCCTAACCACCATTTATGTGAATGACGATCTTGAATAGCCATCCAACCCATAGCTGCGGCAACGAAACATGTTGCCCCCCTCTTTTTTTCTTCCCCCAAGTGTGAAGGCAACTCCGATTCGTGTGGCTTTCGCGCGGTCTACGGCCGCCCTCCGAAGCAAGCATCTGCGGAGCGGTAGCGAGAGCATCAATCATGGGAGTTAATCAACATATTTCATTCGCGTTGCATCCGCATAACCCCCGGCGTATGGCGTTGTGGGGTGGTCCTCTATCGTTCCACATGTGCTTTCACTATTGCGCACCGACGCCACGCGCCGAGGTCGGCGCGGGTACAGTGCGCGCGGAGCGGTAGGTGCATCGCGTTCGGGGAGGATAGGTACGTTATTCGTCCGGGGAGGTGTAGGGGAACGTGGGAGAGTGGACACGGACGCGCAGGAGCGCGTCCCTCCCGATGGTTTGACTTGGCGCGCGATGTACCCGCGCCGCCCTCGGCGCGTGGCGCTCGAATGCGGCTCCGGGAGGGGCACGCCCCCGCGCGACCGAACGCGGAACGCGGGGACAAGATTTCGTCCGCACCGTGGTCTTGCATTCCGGCCGTCGATCTGCTATCCTGTCCGCATGTCTAGGGATTCTGCCAGCCGTTCCGGCCCTTCCGACTTCGACCGCCGCCACGAGGCGCTGCTGGGTGAGGTCCTCGCCGCGCGTGAACACCGCGCCCGTGCGCGGCGGACACGCACCGAAGACCGCCGCCGCGCCTTCGGCGACCTCTGCGAGGCGTCGGAGGGTCTTGCCGTCGCGTGGTTGCGGCAAGGGACGCCCGTCGGGGAGATGGTCGCCTGCGCGGATGGCGATATGTGGCTGCTGTGGACACTCGTACGGTGGCTGCGGCTGAGCGCGACGCGCCGAATCGACCGCCTCCGACATGCGGCGCGGCGTTCCGCCTACTACGAACGGGAGAGGGCGCGGCGGCAGCGCCTGGCGGCTGTGCGGCGCACGGTCCGGAAGCGCACGACGACAAGCCCGTGCCCGACGAGGGAGCAGGTTCTCGAAGCCTGGGAGGGGGCCCGCGAATCGAACGAGGGGCTGCTCCGCTTCGGCTCGTTGATGGAGGATCTTGCGTGCTACGTCGACAGCTCCCTTGTGCGCGCGGGGAACGGCACGATCATCGCGCGCCGGGGCGGGGTCAAGGCGTGGCTGCAAGTGAACGTCCCGGCGCTCTACCTCAGGTACAAGACGGTGATGGCCTACAAGGCGGCCGCGCGGAAGCTGAAGCAGGCCACGGGTCTGCACGACCCCGTGCCGGCGGCGCGGCTCGTGGAGGCGCCGTCCGGGGACGAGCCCGTGGAGGTGGCGCGGGCGCGGGTGGCCTACGCCGGGATGATGCGGGAGGCGCCGAGGAGCCGGACGGCGTACCTCGACCGAATCGACGCCCTCGTCGTCCCGGAACGGGTGGGCGAGGCGGCGCCGCGCGCGGGTCGTCAGGCACGAGGACAAGATTACGGTGCGGACGAAATCCATGTTCCAGGAGGGGATGAGAAACGCTTTGTAGGCTGAAGCGAAATCCGCTATACTGACGGATGGTTTCCCTAACGGGTAGTTTTCTTAAAACGACAACAGGAGACGGACGATGGATGTTAAGGACAAGGCCTTCGCCGCTGTGAAGTACAGGGTCTTCGCCCTCGTGGGGGCGTGTCTGGTGGGAGTGTTCGGCGCGACGACGGTCAGTCTGGACGGAAACTGGCGGCTCGACTATTTCCCGCAGCCGAACGACGGAGCGGTGCGCACGCTGCCGCTCGCGGCGGCGCTCGGCGCGAAGACCGTGAAGGCGACCGTGCCGGGGAACTGCGAACTCGACCTCGTGAACGCAGGGCTTCTGCCGCCGATGGAGGTGGGGCTCAACGTCCTGAAGCTGCGGCCCTACGAGGCGTACCAGTGGCTTTACACGAAGACGTTCGAGGCGCCGGCGGTGGACGTGAAGGCGGGTTGCCGCGCGACGCTCGTCTTCGGCGGCATCGACACGCTCGCGGACGTCTTCCTGAACGGCGAGAAGATCGGCGAGTCGGCGAACATGCTGATCGAGCAGCGGTTCGACGTGACGAAGAAGGTGCGCCCCGGCGCGAACACGGTGCAGGTCCTCCTGCGCCCCGTCCTCCTCGACGCGCAGTACGCCACCGTGGGGGACATGACGAGCGGGGCCGAACCCGGGGCTGACCTGATCCGCTACCGCAAGGCCGCGCACATGGGCGGCTGGGACATCTTCCCGCGCGTCCTCGCGCAGGGCCTCTGGCGCAGCGTCCGCTTCGAGGTCGAAGACCCCGTGCGCCTGCGCGAGTGCGCGTGGATCGTCAAGGACCTGAACGTCAAGAACCGTTGGGCGCAGTTCATGTTCCGCTCGCGCGTGGAGGCGCCGTTCGCGGTTCTGGACAATGCCCGCCTGCGCTGCACGCTGTCGCGCAACGGCGCGGTGCGGGCCGCGCAGGAGACGACCCTCTTCTCCTACCACCCGGTCGTCCAGTTCGGAATCGGCAACGTCGATCTCTGGTGGCCGCACGGCTTCGGCGAACCCGCCCTCTACGACGCCGTGGCCGAGATCGTCGACAGGGACGGTACCGTGCTTGCGCGCGACGCGCGGAAAGTCGGCATCCGCAGGATCGAGCTCGTGCGGGATGACGTGTACGGCCCCGACCGTCCCGGGCAGTTCCTGTTCAAGGTCAACGACGAGCCGTGCTACATCCGCGGCTCGAACTGGGTGCCCCTCGACGCCTTCCACGGGCGCGACCTGCAGCACCTCATCCCCACGCTCGACATGTGGAAGGACCTCAACTGCAACATGGTGCGCGTGTGGGGGGGCGGCGTGTACGAGCCGGACGCCTTCTTCGACTGGTGCGACGCGAACGGCATGATGGTGTGGCAGGACTTCATGACCGGGTGCGACGTCTTCCCGCAGGACGACGCCTACGCCCGGGCGACGCGCGAGGAGATCTTCGCGACGGTGATCCGCCACCGCAACCATCCGTCCATCGCCCTCTGGAGCGGCAACAACGAGAACGACGAGGCGTTCACCTGGCTCGTCGGCCCGAAGCTCGCCCGCGATCCGAACCTGGACCGCGTTTCGCGCAAGACCATCCCCGATGTCCTCTTCGAGTACGACCTGACGCGCCCCTACCTGCCGTCCTCGCCGTACCGCTCGCCGGACGTGGTGGCGGGCCGGGCGAAGCCGAGCGAGCTGCACCTCTGGGGCGCGCGTGCCGCCTACAAGGTGCCGTACTACACGAATAGCCCGGCATGGTTCGCGAGCGAGATGGGCTACCACGGCTGCCCGAACCTCGCCTCCCTGAAGAAGATGATGACGCCCGGTTGCGTCTCGCCCTGGACGGAGGTCACGAACGGCGGCGCCGACCCGCGCAGGGACTTCCACTGGAACGACGAATGGCAGCTCAAGGCGTGCAACGCGGGCCTCGCGCCCGGCGTGCTGCGCCACGGCACGCGCAACAGCCTCATGACGAACCAGGCGAAGATCCTGTTCGGCGCCGTCGCGCAGGACGTGGAGGGCTTCGTGGAGCAGAGCCAGACCGTGCAGGCCGAGGCGATGAAGACCTTCTGCGAACTCTTCCGCAGCCGCAAGTTCACGCGCTTCAACGGCCTCATCTGGTGGAACGTGCGCGACGGCTGGCCGATCATCTCGGACGCCGTCGTCGACTACTACGGCGGGAAGAAGAAGGCCTACTTCGCCCTCAAGAACGCGCAGAAGGACCAGATCGTCTGCGTCGTCGACGACCGCACGGCCTGGGCCGTGAACGACGCCCGCCGCGCCGTGAAGGGCCGGGTGACCTTCACCGACAAGGCGACGGGGAAGGTGTTCCTCGAAAAGGAATTCGAGATTCCCGCCAACGGCAAGCTCGCGCTCGGGACGGTTCCGTTCTCCGGACAGGGCGTCGTGCTGATCGAGGCAACGCTCGACGGCAAGCCCTTCCGCAACCACTTCCTCTACGGCGAGCCGCCGTTCAAATGGGCGGACGTCCAGGCCTGGCTGCCCGACTACGCCGCCGAGTGCGGCGAGTAGCGGAGATTATGATATACTAGAGGCCGCTTTTCCAGGAGAACAGGACGATGGCAACACTTGATACGCTGTGCGCGATTTCGCCGCTTGACGGCCGCTACGGGTCCAAGGTCGAGGACCTGCGGGACGTCTTTTCCGAATACGGTCTCGTGAAGCGGCGCGTGGCGGTGGAGTGCGCCTGGCTCGCGGCGCTTGCGGCGCACCCCGGCCTGCCGGAGTGTCCGGCGCTCTCCGACGCGGAGGCGGCGCAGCTGCGCGCGCTCGCGGAGGGCTTCTCCGTGGCGGACGCCCAGCGCGTGAAGGACATCGAGAAGACGACGAACCACGACGTCAAGGCCGTCGAATACTTCATCAAGGAGAAGATCGCGGGGACGTCGCTCGCGGGCCGCTCCGAGTTCGTCCACTTCGCCTGCACGAGCGAGGACATCAACAACATGAGCCACGCGCTCATGCTCCGCGACGGCCTCGCCGTGCTGCGCGCCGCGCAGAACGCGGTGACGGACAAGATCGCCGAGATGGCGCACGCCTTCGCCGCCGTGCCCATGCTCGCGCACACGCACGGCCAGCCCGCCTCCCCCACGACGCTCGGCAAGGAACTCGCGGTCGTCGCCGCCCGCCTCCGCCGCCAGCAGGACGAACTGGACCGCATCGTCCTGCCGGCGAAGATGAACGGCGCCGTCGGCAACTTCAACGCCCACCTCGCCGCCTATCCGGACGTGGACTGGGAGGCGCTGGCGCGCGGCGTCATCGAGGGCTTCGGCCTGCGGCAGAACCGCCTCACGATCCAGATCGAGCCGCATGACGGCATGGCGGAGCTCTTCGACGCGCTCCAGCGCTGGAACACGGTTCTCATCGACTTCGACCGCGACGTGTGGACGTACGTCTCGATGGGCTATTTCAAGCAGCGGATGGTGAAGGGCGAGGTCGGCTCCTCGACGATGCCGCACAAGGTGAACCCCATCGACTTCGAGAACTCCGAGGGCAACCTCGGGCTCGCGAACGCGATGCTCGGCTTCCTCGCGCGCAAGCTGCCGATCAGCCGCATGCAGCGCGACCTGACCGATTCGACGGTGCTGCGGAACATGGGCGTGGGCTTCGGCTACGCGCTCGTCGCCGTGAAGTCGACGCTCAAGGGCCTCGGCAAGCTCGAACTGAACGCGGCGCGCCTCGCGGAGGACCTCGACCATAACTGGGAGGTCCTCGCCGAGCCGATCCAGACCGTCATGCGCAAGGTCGGCATGGCGAACCCCTACGAGCGGCTGAAGGAACTGACGCGCGGGCGCCGCGTGACGGCCGAGGGCCTGAAGGATTTCGTCTCGGGGCTTGAACTTCCCGAGGCGGAGAAGAGACGCCTTCTGGGGATGACGCCTGCGACCTATGTGGGCCTGGCGGAAAAACTGGCGGATCTTGTGTAACAGACAAGGGCAACCTCGGTTGGTTGCCGAAAAAAGAAGGGAAAAACAAATGAAGAAGCTGATGATGGCCGCTCTGGCGGCGTGCGCGACGGCGGTTCTGGTCTCGGGCTGCGAGCAGCAGGCTCCCGCCCCTGCCCCCGCCCCGGCGGCTCCGGCCGCGGCGGCGAAGCCCGCCGAGAAGGCGGCGTGCCCGGCGGGCGACAAGGCCTGCGAGGCGAAGAAGGCCGCCGACACCGCGAAGAAGCCCGCTGCGGAGGCCCCGAAGGCCGACGCCGCGAAGAAGTAGGCGGGCTGGAGCAAGCGGGCTTCGGCTCGCCTGCGGACGGCGCGGGCGGGGGGCATCCCCCGCCCGCGTTTTTGTGTTATAATGGCCGCAATGGCTTCCAGTTATTCACAGCCCCTCCTCGACGAGATCAAGGCCCGGACCGATCTTGCCGACCTGGTTTCGTCCTACGGCGTGCAGCTGCGCCGCAGCGGGGCCGACTACAAGGCCTGCTGCCCCTTCCACCGCGAGAAGACGCCGAGCTTCATCATCCACCCCCAGCAGGGCTACTACCACTGCTTCGGCTGCGGCGAGAAGGGGGATGCCTTTTCGTTCGTGATGAAGCAGGAGGGTATGTCGTTCGGCGAGGCCGTGCGCAAGCTCGCCCGGCAGTGCGGCGTGACGGTGGAGGAGAAGGTCGATCCCGACGCCGCGCGCCGCGCGCGCCTCTACGCGCTCCACGCCGAACTGGCGGCCTTCTTCCGCCGCTGCCTGAAAAGCGCGCCCGAGGCGGAACCGGCCCGCCGCTACCTCCAGGCGCGCCGCCTGCCCGAGGACGCCCTTGAGAAGTTCTGCGTGGGCTACGCGCCGCGCGCCGCCGCGTCGATGCAGACGTGGGCGCGGAAGTACGGGTTCAGCGCGGACGAGATGGACGCGGCGGGCGTCCTCCTCAAGAGCAGGTACGAGAACGGCCGCCCCTACAACCGCTTCGGCGGACGCCTCATGTTCACGATCTGTGACCGGCAGGGCCGCCCCGTCGCGTTCTCGGGCCGCATCCTCACGAACGAGAAGAAGACCGCGAAGTACGTCAACTCGCCCGAGACCCTCATCTTCAAGAAGTCGCACGTCCTCTTCGGCCTCGACAAGGCGGCGCCGAACATCGTCAAGGCCCCCGGCCGCTGCGCCCTCGTCTGCGAGGGTCAGATCGACCTCATCCGCTGCCATGCCTGCGGCTTCACGAACGCGGTGGCCTCGCAGGGCACGGCGTTCACCGAGGAACACGTGCGGATGGTCAAGAAGTGCGCGGACGCCGTGACGCTCGTCTTCGACGCGGACGGCGCCGGGCAGAAGGCCGCAATCAAGACGGGCGGCGAATTCCTCGCGGCGGAGATTCCCGTGCGCGTCGCGACCCTGCCGCCGGGCGAGGATCCCGACTCCCTTCTGCGCGACCAGGGGCCGGACGCCTTCCGCGCGGCGCTTGATCGCGCCGAGTCGATTACGCACTTCCAGGTGCGCACCCTGCTCGCCGCCGAGGCGCACCCCGGCTCCATCGACGCCGTCTCGCGCGTCGGCCGCGCGGCGCTGGAGACGCTGGCGAAATGCCCCTCGGCCCTCCTGCGCGCCTCGCTCCTCGGCGAAGCCGCAAAGCTCCTCGGCGTGCCCGTCGCCGCCCTGGAGGAGGATCTGGCGAAGATTTCGCCGTCCGCGCGCCGCCGCCCCGCCGCGCCCGCCGCCGCCGCTCCGTCACACACCCGCCCCCAGCCGAAGCCGGAGGGAACGGCCCCCAAGCCGATGGAACCTGCCTCCGTGCCAAAAGGGACTCTCCCCGACGAGCGCCCCGAGGACTTCTACATCGATTCCGAGCCGCCTGACGACCTTGTGGATCTGCCGCCCCTCGTCGAGCCGCCGCCGCCCCGCGAACAGGCCCTGTGCGAACTCCTCTTCGCACACGAGCGCGATGCCGCGCTCACCGCGCTCATGGCGCAGTACGCGCCGGACGCGGTTCTGTCGCACGCCTTCACGCGGGCGTTCGTCGCGGCGTGGCGCCAGGAGGCCTCCGGGCCGGATACGGGCGACGACGCCTTCGCGCAGCTGCGCGGCACGCTCGACGTGGCGGCGTGTGCGTGGCTGGACGGCATCCTTCTGGGGGACGGGCGGACGGAGCTTTCCGAACTGCCGGCGGCGCGCATTCTCCAGGACCTGCTGCGCCAGCTGTGGGTCGCGGCCATCCGCCGCCGCCAAGGCCAGCTTCCCGCAGCCTCCTCGCCGGAGAACGACCGTCTGCGCCTGACGCTCTCGTCCAATGCGCGCCTGCTGCAGTGCGCCCCCTGGCCCCGCGCCGCCGCGCTCATGACGCCCGCGACCCTTGCGTAGGCGCCGGGGACGTCGCGCCCGACCAGGTGACGCGGTGGTGGGGCATGGTAGGGGCCGACGTCCTCGGCGGCCCGCGTCCCCGAGGACGTCCCCGGCGGTGTCCCCTTTGGCGTCTCCGTGCGCGCGGCGCGCCGGGGATGTCGCGCCCTACCAGATGACGCGGTGGTGGGGCATGGTAGGGGCCGACGTCCTCGGCGGCCCGCGTCCCCCGAGGGCGTCCCCGGCGGTGTCCCCTTTGGCGTCTCCGTGCGCGCGGCGCGCCGGGGACGTCGCGCCCTACCATGGGGTGCGGTGGTGGGGCATGGTAGGGGCCGACGTCCTCGGCGGCCCGCGTCCCCGAGGGTGTTCCCGTTGACGTTCCCGTTGGCGTCCCCGTTGGCGCGGCACGGTGAGATTTGGTAGACTGGCGGCATGAAGACGATTGTTCTTACGTTGGTGGCCGGCTGGGCCGTGGTGACGACGGGTGCGACCGCATGGCGGGACGACCTGTGGTTGGGGCGTGGCTCCTTCTGGACCGCGCGCGTGGCGGTGACGGTGGAGAACCCGACCGGCGCGGCCTGGGAGGGGAAGACCGTCGCGGTGCCCCTCGCGCAGCTGCCGCTGAAGGGCGTGCGCGTGGAGGAACTGCGCCTCGTGGACGGCTCCGGCGTGCAGTTGGAGTACGGCGTGTGGGCGGCGGGGGCCACGAAGCCGCAGACGGAAGGCCCCGTGCCGGCGGCGGGGACGTTCGCGATTCCCGTCGTGTGCCCCGCGAAGGGGAAGGCCGCCTACCAGATCTACTTCGGCAACCGGGAGGCGTGGGGGCTCGCGGATTTCTGGACGAAGCGTCCGGCGGAGAAGGTTCCGGCGGCGGAGCGGCCCGTCGTCGCGGTCGGCGCGGTCGAACGGCTCGCGTGCCGCGAAATCGGCGCGGCGGCGGCGTGG
>OLGE01003732.1_pt1 | contig 11746 bp, 10 predicted proteins | sample 1605151 | NCBI WGS metagenome assembly OLGE01 (sample SAMEA3888912, study PRJEB22519) | human gut metagenome | biome: human gut; feature: human-associated habitat; material: faeces | place: Denmark | collected 2010
TCCGCGCTGCCCGGAAAAGTTGAAACCTGACCAAGATAAATGAACGGCTGGGTTATGTTTTCTACTTTTTCAAATTTGCGTACAAAAAGATGAAGTCGGATTTTTCTTTCGATGTTGCGGATTAAGTTCTGTCCGACTTCAGAATTTTGCGTTGTGCTGTTTGGCGACTGCCACTGAAAATGGTTCGGCGTTATGAATTTGTCAGCATAATTTATTGAATCTTTTATGTCCGCATCCTTGTGCAGGTTCACAAATAGAAAATAATCTGGCTTTGCGGAAGTTATAAGTCCTTGTCCGCGGAACGAAGAATGGATTTTTGTATAGTCGCATAAAAGAGCCGCGTCGCGCATCGTGTATTTTTGGTAAAGCTTTAAAAACGGCAAAGTTCCGTTTTCAGAATAATCATCTGAGCCGAATTCGTTTTGGTAACGCAAAAGATTGTATTGAATCAAGTCTTCTACCCAAAACTTCTTTTGTGCGGAAAATCTTGAATTTTCAAGGGAATCGACCGTGTTTTTATTGAATGAAACTGAAGTTCCGTCAAAATTAAAAATCGCCTTTTCGTACCGTGTTTTTTCGCTTGTGTCAAAATATGTTCCGCTAAGCGTCTGGCAGGCATGAACGATAGAAGTTTTATTCACAAAGGAAAGGTATTTTCTTGCCTTTTCTGCAATTTCATCAACAGAAGCAATGTAGTTTTCGGAATTAAAAATTGTTTCTGCGATAATCCATTCTTCCGCGCGTCTTGCAGGCGAATAAAAACTTAGAAGCTGCATAATCTGCCTGAAAGATTCGTCTTCGTTAATCAGAGAAAATTCAGGATGCGATTCTTTTTCAATGTATGCGGCAAAATCAAAATACGTCTTGTAGTTCGGGCTGAAAACCGTAAACCGCACAGGATCAATGCTTCCGTCATGCTTTAAGTAATCAACAAGAAACGGGACTTTTCCGCCGCATACATGCTTAAACGAAAAATATGATTCTTTCATATATTTAAGCGACATGAATTTTTCATTTTCAAGCTGGCGCAGAATCTGTTCCTTTGTGATTTTGTCCATGTGAATGTAAGTTCCGTTCGGCAAGTCCGCAAAATCATTTGCAACTTCAAGCTTCAATGAATCGCGGTCGTAATCCTGCTTTCCGTTCAGGGCAATCGCCATCAAGAAAGACTTTTTGTAGTTTCCGATAAAGTCCAGAACTGTTACGAATTCTTTGCCGTCCAGTTTGCGCAAGCCTCGTCCAAGCTGCTGAATAAAAATTATTGAAGAGTCAGTAGGACGCAGCAGCAAGACTGTGTTTACTGATGGAATATCAATTCCTTCGTTAAAAATATCGACTGAAAAAATGTATTGAAGCGGAGAATTGTCATCTTCCAAAAGACGCGCATATTTTTCGCGGACTTCAACGCTGTCATCTCCTGAAAGAGTAACCGCAACTTGTCCATTATTTTTTGAAAGTCTTTTGTTAAATTCTTCCGCCATGTATTTAGCATGCTTTACAGTCGCGCAGAATCCAAGAGCTTTTGTCTTTTCGCCATCGTGTCCGTAGAAATTCATTCTTTCAATGATGTAATCAACGCGGCGGTTCACCATGAGCATATTTGCAATTTCTTCTATATATTCGCTTGTTCCTGGCTCGACCTTAATTTTTGAATAGTCGATTCCTTCCGCATCTGTAAGCCCAAAATAGTGAAAAGGGCAGACTAAATCATGCGAAAGCGCGTCCCTTAGCCGGATTTCCACGGCAACATTGTTGTCAAAAATTGAATATATGTCGCCATTGTCGCTTCGCTCTGGAGTTGCTGTAAGACCGAGCAGAAAATCCGGAGTAAAATACGCAAGAATATTTTTGTAGCTTTCGCTTGACGCATGGTGGGCTTCGTCTAAAACGATATAGTCAAAAGCATTTTTGTCAAATTCTTTGTAATGCCGGCTTAAAGTATCGCGTGTTGCAAAAAGATACTTGCAGTTTTTGTCTTTCTGGCTTCCTGTGAAAAATCCTGATGAATAATTTTCTTCTGTTGCGGAGCAGATTGTGTCAAAAGATTCCTTCGCCTTTTTCAGAATGTCCTCGCGGTGAACAATAAAAAGCAGATGGTTGGGTTTTACCTGCAGCGCATCAAAGACTGACATGTAGGTTTTTCCGCTTCCGGTTGCGGCGATTGCAAGCGCTTTTTTTGCTCCGGTTTTTCTAAGCCGGTCAAGCTTTACAATCGCTTCCTGTTGCATTTCGTTTGGCTGGATTATGGATGGGGAATTTTCGTTTGTAAAACTGTTGTATGAAAATAAAAGTTTTGATTCCTGCTTTTGTTGGCGTTTTACTTTTGCAAGATAGTCGCGGTAAGAAATCAAAAATTCGTCGGAATATTCCTTTGCCCACGGACTTTGCCAGAGCGTTTCAAATTCGTCAAGAACAGATTTTGTAAAAACTCCGGGCTCCTGCCGCTCCCCGCAGTTTTCATTCTGAAGGACATTCCATTCAACATTCGTCTTTAACGCACGGCCTGTTATGTTTGAGGAGCCTATTATGACAGTCCATTTTTCTGATTCAAGGCTGGTTTTATGGAACAGATAGCCTTTTGCATGAAAGCCGTCATTTTGTGTCGGCGGAACATAAATCTTAAGATGAATATTTTTGAATTTGGAAAGCCGCTCAAGAACTTGCGGACTTGTCATTTCCTTGTAGGTTGTTGTAAGAATTTCACCGTGAATATTGCGCGTTTCAAGAGCCTTTAGGGTTTCAAGCAGAACCTGAAGTCCGCCATAAGTTATAAACGCCACGCTTATTTTGAACTGGGAGCAACTGTTAAGATTTTCAATAAGCTCATTGTAAAAACTGCGGACAGGTCCGTTTGTTATAAGGAAAGATTCTTCCATAATGCCGCCGAAACCTTTATTTTGTGGTGAAAAAGTGCTCCAAAAAACGGACGTTTTACATATCACTTTTCCCCATTTGCGGTGTCCATAACGGATGATTTTTTTTGACAAGTCAGAATAGTTTTTATATAAAAAACTTGACAAACAGAATAAAAAATGTAAATTTTAAGTATAGATAACTTATATTGACTTATTTTGAGGTGATTTTATGATGAATGTAAGCGTAAGAATGGATAACACAACAAAGAAAGAGTTTGAAAAATTCTGCAAGGATGTCGGGCTTTCAATTTCCGGAGCGTTCAATCTGTTCGCAAAAAAAGTAATCCGAGAGCATCGCATTCCGTTTGAAATTTCTTCCGAAGACCCGTTTTACAGCGAGGAGAACCAGAAACGGCTTGAACTTTCAATTCAGCACGCAAAAGAAGGAAAACTTACAGAACACGAACTTATTGAGGTTTAAAACATGAAAAAAGCATGGACAGACGAGGCTTGGGAAGACTATTTGACGCTCCAAAACGACAAAAAACTTCTCAAGAAAGCAAACGCGCTTCTAAAAGACATTGAACGTGGCGGATATGACGGAATCGGAAAGCCTGAACCGCTAAAAGGAAATCTTTCAGGCTATTACAGCCGCCGCATTGACGACTACAACAGAATTGTCTATAAAATAGAAAACAACATCATCGAAATCGTTCAGTGCGGAACACATTATCACGACTGAAGTTCATTTTTTTTTACAAATATCAGAAATTTCCCCTAGAAAAGTGTGAAAACTTTCTTATTTTTCCCTAGAAAAGTGTAAAATTACCTTAACTTTTCCCCCAGAAAAGTGTAATATCATTTTATGAAGCGTTTGCTGTATAAAGACTTGCTGAAATGGAAAAATTCAGGCAGCCGTAAGCCTCTTATTCTTGAAGGCGCACGTCAGGTCGGAAAAACTTGGCTCCTAAAGGAATTCGCAAAAAACGAGTATGAAAATTTTCTATATATAAACTGTGAGACAGAAATATACGTAAAAAATGTGTTTTCAGATTATGACACGCAAAGAATCATTCGTTCACTTTCTGCACTCAGCGGGCAGAACATCTTGCCAAAAAAAACACTTATCATCCTTGATGAAATTCAGGTTCTTCCGGTGGCGATTACCAGCCTTAAATATTTTTGTGAAAATGCAAATGAATATCACGTTGCGGTAGCAGGTTCACTTCTCGGTGTAAAAATGCACGAAGGCACCGGGTTTCCGGTCGGAAAAGTTGACCATCTGACTCTTCATCCTCTTTCATTCAAGGAGTTTCTTCTTGCAATGAACAAAGATATTCTTGTTCAGTATCTTGACGAGCATAAATGGAATGAATATTCTGCCCTAAAAACTGAATTGACTGAACTTTTGCGGCAATATTATTTTACAGGAGGGATGCCGCTGGTGGTTCAAAAATACGTTGAAAATCAGGATTTGATAGAGGTCCGGCGGATTCAGAAAGATATTCTGCAAGACTATGAAGAAGATTTTTCAAAGCATATTCCAAATACGGAGCTGCCTAAAGTCAGAGCAGTCTGGAAGTCAATTCCAAGCCAGCTTGCAAAGGAAAACAAGAAATTCATCTGGGGCGCATTAAAAAAGGGGGCGCGTGCAAAAGAATTTGAGAATGCGGTTCAGTGGCTGATTGATGCAGGGCTTGTCCACAAAGTTCCGCGTTTGAAAAAAATCGAGTTGCCGGTCAAGTTCTATGAGGATTTTTCGGCCTTCAAGCTGTTTTTTAATGATGTAGGCTTGCTCGGCGCCCTTTCTGATGTTCCTGCAAAAGAAATCCTTGTCAGCACAAAACTGATGACCGAATATAAAGGAGCTTTTACAGAACAATATGTGGCACAGCAGTATTTTTCCGCATTGAGCTCAACATATATTTTGCCTCTTTATTATTATTCTAATGAAAATTCCACATTGGAGATTGACTTTGTATTTCAAAAAGAAAATGTTTTTCCGGTTGAAGTAAAGGCTGAAGAAAATCTAAGGGCAAAATCGCTCAGCACAATTCTAAAGGCAAACACTGAAATAACCGGAATCCGTTTTTCCATGTCAGATTACCGCGAACAGGAACGGATGGTGAATGTGCCGCTTTATCTTGCCTTCTGGTATTTTGAATGGGTTTAAGGGGGAATGATAACTCAAACCCTATTTGCTATAAAAATATAATTGAAAATCTAAAAAAAACGCTATATTATAGTTAAAGATAATCATCTTAAAAAGAGATTTTATAGGGGGCATACAATGGAAAGTTCAAATGTTATAAGATTGTATAGCGAAATAGAAATGCTCTCTTATTCCGACCGTATTTCACTATTAAATAAACTGCTAGGTTCGATAGGCTTCAATCGTTCCAAGAAAGCAGAACCTTCCTCTGAGAATTTTGATAAAATTTTTGGCCTATGGAAAGACAGCGACATAAACATTGAAAATATCCGTCAGAAAGCATGGAGCCGGATGTAATGCTGTATCTATGCGACACTTGTATTTTAATTGATTACCTTCGCGGAAAAGAAGAAGCAAGAGAACGACTTTTCACTGATAGGACAAAAGGACTTGGAATGTCTGCTATAACTTTTATGGAACTTATGGTTGGAGCAAGAAATAAAAATGAAGTTATAGCTATCAAAAAAGCTTTTGATGATTTTGAAATAATAGAATTGACAGAAGCTATTTCTGTAAAGGCTAGAAATTTAATAGAAAAGTTTACGAAAAGTCATGGTCTTCTAATTCCCGATGCTTTGATTGCGGCAACAGCACTTGAATTTGAGATTCCGATTTCAACTCTGAATATTTCAGATTTTAAATTTATTCCAAATCTAACATTGGTCTAAGGAATAAAAATTTCAGATATAGAAAACACTTCTGCTTCAAAAAACGAACGCTTCAAATACCACTGCCGTTGAAATTTTTCCTAAAAAAAATATTTTTCTCCACAATTTTCCAAATTTTAAGTATATTCAAATAATGACGTACGGATACATTCGCGTAAGCACGGACAGGCAGACTGTAGAAAACCAGCGGTTCGAGATTCAGGAATTTGCAAAACAGAACTCAATCTCTGTAGAAACTTGGATTGAAGAAACAGCGAGCGGAACGATTACGCCGGAACACCGCGAGCTTGGAAAACTTCTTGAAAAAATCCAAAAAGGAGACCTCATAATCTGCTCCGAACTTTCGAGGCTCGGAAGAAGCCTTTTTATGATAATGTCGATTTTGAACAAACTTATGGAAAAAGGCGCGCGCGTCTGGACAATCAAAGACGGCTACAGGCTTGGTGACGACATCCAGTCAAAAGTTCTGGCCTTCGCATTCGGGCTTTCCGCAGAAATCGAACGAAACCTTATCAGCCAGCGCACAAAAGAAGCCCTTGAACGAAAAAAAGCGGAAGGACTGCCGCCAGAAATACGCCAGCCGCCCGCACGGGCACAATAAGCCCCTTAAAAAATCGGCCGTCCGCTCGGAACAGAAAACGCCTCCTCAAAACTCGACGGCGCAGAACTCGGCACAACAATAATGCTTCTTCAAGGCATCTCCATAAACCGGATTGCAAATCTTTACGGCGTCCACCGAAAAACCGTCCAAAAATTCATTTCAAAAAGACGCTTGGATTCATCAGAAAATATAACAAGAACACTTCAGCTCTTTGGCTAAAATTTTTCCGGGCGGCTTTTTTTTCCTCGCTTCACTCCGTTCCGCTCCGAAAAAATCAGGCTTTCTACACTTCGCCGACTAGCCGCGGCTCATTCCTCCACTTCGTTTCGGAACTGCTCCGCAGGTATTCCAATCCTTGCCGCAGGCAAGGCCGTGCGCAAAAAGCGCACACATAAAAAAAACGAGTTTTGCATCAGCAAAATCTCGCGGCGTGCTTGCACGTAGCAATCCCTGCCACATCTGAACCGGTTTTCATGATATTGCTTCACGATTTTGACGCAAGGGCATTTTCTTGTTATAATTCAGTTTTGAGAAAAATATGAATACAATGCAAACATCACAAAAAAACGAAGAAAATATCAGCACAAAAAACGTCCGTTTAAAGGGACGAGAAAATGATAGAAAACTTAATTGTATAGACCTCTTTTGCGGTTGTGGCGGACTATCCAAAGGCTTTTTAGATGCCGGATACAACGTACTGCTTGGTATTGATAATGACACCGCAGCTCTAAAAACATTTGAAAAAAATCATGGTAATGCAAAAGTACTTCAATTAGATCTTTTTAATCATGAAAACATAAATGAAATTACAAATTTTCTAGAACAAACAAATCAGAAACTTGATGTCTTGATAGGCGGACCTCCTTGTCAGGGATTTTCTATTGCAGGTCCAAGAAATATGAATGACAGACGTAATTTGCTTTACGTTGCAATGGTGAAGCTTGCGGAGCGGACAAAACCGCGTGCCATACTTCTTGAAAATGTTCCAGGAATGCTTCAAACGAATGGCGGAATTGGAGCAAAACGAATTGTAAGCGATTTTAAAAAAATAGGTTACAACATGATTCCAAAATTGCTATATGCACCTGATTTTGGAATCCCTCAAATCAGAAAAAGAGTCTTTTTTGTTGGACTAAAAAACAATTCTATAAATTTTGAATTTCCGACCCCTGTTTTATCAAAAGAAAATTATATCACTTGTGAAGATGCGATAAGTGATTTGCCTGCGCTAATCGGTATTTATGGTGATGATATTCAAAAATATCCGTCAGAACCAAAAACTGATTATCAAAAGGAAATGAGAAAAAAATCCAATGAGATTCATAATCACATTGGAACTATTCATGATCCAAAAACTGTAAAAATGATTTCCCTTGTTCCAGAAGGGAAAAACTATAAATCCTTACCAGAAGAATATAGGGGGCTTTATAAATATCACGAGGCTTTAACCCGTTATAACAGCAAAAAGCCTTCATTGACAATAAATACAGGTCATAGATCTCATTTCCATTATAAATGGAATCGGATTCCGACTGTCAGGGAAAGTGCAAGGCTTCAAAGTTTTCCTGATGATTTTATTTTTTATGGAAATAAATCTCAACAGTATAGGCAAGTCGGAAATGCTGTTCCGCCGCTTTTAGGAAAAGCAATTGCAGAACAATTAAAAAAATATCTTCAGGACAATAAAGATGACTAAGTATAAATTCTTGGACATCTTTGCTGGTTGCGGTGGTCTTGAAGATGGTTTTTTGCAAACTGAGAAATACATTGATGTCGGTGCTGTAGAATGGCTAAAGCCTCAAGTAAATACGTTACGAAATCGTCTGAAATCAAAATGGGGAATTTTAGATTCAGAAGAAAGAGTTTTGCATTTTGATATCCAAAGAGAGAAAGAACTTTTTTACGGCTGGAAAAATGATACGGAATATGGCTCTTCAATAGGTCTGGACTCAATAGTAGAAAAATCAGAAGTAATAGATCTGATAATAGGAGGGCCTCCTTGTCAGGCTTATTCTGTTGCAGGACGCATCAGAGATGAAAACGGAATGAAAGATGATTATAGAAATTATCTATTTGAACATTATTGTTCTATCGTAAATAGATATAAGCCAAAGTTGTTTGTATTTGAAAATGTTCCTGGAATTTTAAGTGCGAAACCAGATGGAACCCCAATAATAGAACGTATACGAAAAGGGTTTTCTGATATTGGATATGAAATTGTTGAGAATTTATCTCTTGCAAAAATTGACGCTTCAAATTATTCAGTTCCTCAAAAGCGAGAAAGAATTGTAATTGTAGGATTATCAAAAACTTTTTTTGCAAATCCGCAGACAACATTACAAAAATTCTATACACAGATTCTTCCAAAATATAAAGGAAAAAAAATAATTTCTGTAAAAGAATCCATAGATGATTTACCAAAATTTGAACCATATTTTGATGAAGCTCATCATAAGAAACATATTGCCTATAAAGTACCGGAATGTTCAATTTCGTGGCATGAACCGCGTTATCAAAATCCTAGGGATATGGATACATTCAGAATACTTGCAGAAGATGTTTCGTCAGGACGTTTTGATTATGATTCAAAAAAAATTACAGAACTTTATGAACAAAAAGTAGGCTCCAAATCTCCTATTCACAGATACCATGTGCTTGAGCCTAATAAGCCTAGTACAACTATCATTGCTCATTTATATAAAGATGGAAATCGTTTTATTCACTATGACCCAAAACAATGCAGAACTATAACTGTTCGAGAGGCTGCAAGACTTCAATCATTTGATGATGATTTTGATTTTATAGGGAATAGAGGAAATGCCTATCAGATGATTGGGAATGCTGTTCCTCCCAAATTAGCGAAAGCAATAGGAAATGCAATTTTTGAACTGTTGGAGGAAGTTAAATATGTTTCATTATAATTTTACAAATGATTTACGAATAAGCAATCTTGATACTATTTTGAAAGAATCCGCCAATGCTTTTTTAACAGATACTGTTCCACCTGCAACTATTGATAAGAGCAAAAATAATAATTTTATGACACTTGGTTTTTATTTCAATTTAAAAGCAAAAGGCAATTGTGCGAAATTAGCTGCAAGTGGAAATATTAAAAAAGTTGTTTTAAACTTCATAAAAAAATTCCAGTTCCCTAATGTCAGAACTTCTTCTGATTACGAAAATTCTATATCAGACAAAATTTTGCTTGCTCCAATGAGGGATATTGTAAAACTTCTTCATATTCTTTCTATGATTAGTTATAACGATGCATTTCTTACTAAAGATGAAATTATTAATTTCATCTTTTACAATGAAGACTTAGCAAAAAGAAAAAATTATAATCTTCTTAATACTGCTAATCAAATTCTACAATATAGAAAAGATCATAAAATTCCTGCAAATGTTGATACAACAGAAAGTAATCATATTTGGAACCAACCGGAAAGGCAGATTAGAGAAATGCTAAAAACTGTAAATTATACTGGTTGCTTTTTGGAAGATGAAAATGGAATAAAATTAAAATCTGATGGAATCACAAGAGATAACGAAGCTGATTTGTTTGAGATTATAAATTGCAATTCATATTGGACAGGTGAGACTTTGGAGGACTATCAAAAATACATGGACGAGATATTTATGAATGATGAAGATGATAAAAATATTTTGCAGAATATAAGTTCTAACTCTTACACCCTGAACTCCTCCCAAACCATCTACTACGGAGTTCCCGGCTGCGGAAAAAGCAACAAAATTGATGAAGAAACAATAAATACCTCTGATGAGCAGAAAATGCGGGTTGTGTTTCACCCTGAATACACAAACGCTGATTTTGTCGGGCAGATTTTGCCGACCAATGTTGATGGAAATGTTGAATATAAGTTCCGACCCGGACCATTGTCAAAAATTTTAAGAAGAGCTTATCTCCATCCTGATAAAAAGTATTACCTGATTGTTGAAGAAATTAACCGTGGAAATGCGGCTGCGATTTTTGGAGAATATTTTCAATTGCTTGATAGAATTGCTGCTAAAAAAGAAATTCCTGCTAATGGTTATACTTATACAGAAGGCTGGAGCAGTTATTCTATAGAAAATGAATTTATAAACTGGTATATCCGTGAAAATTTGTATGCCGATATAAATCATAAATTGCAAAATGAAGACGATGGAATTGCAAAAAAATCTGATGATGAAAGTCAGAAAGCCATTGAAATAGGAAATCTTCATTTTTCAGCCAACACAGGTATCCGTCTTCCTCCAAACCTTTCAATTCTTGCAACAATGAACACAAGCGACCAGAATGTTTTTATATTGGACAATGCTTTTCAGCGCCGCTGGGATATGGTTCTTGTTAAAAATGAATTTGGTGATGATTCTAAAAATCAAAGAGATGCACGAATTGCAGGATCTAAAATTACCTGGGAAAAATTCCAGGAAGTAATCAATAAAAAAATCTCGCAGTTTTCTAAGGAAAACAATTTTTCAAGCATGATAGACAAGCGGCTCGGCTGTTGGTTTGTCAAAGCTGTTCCTGATAAAAATGATGCAAATGGAAAATATATTATCACTGAGGATTCATTCAAAAACAAAATCCTGAAATATCTCTGGGATGATGCGTTCAAATTCTGCCACGAAGATGTTTTTGAGGATGCTGATAATTTTGAAGCTCTGCTTGAAAAAGTAAAAATGGATAATCCAGACTTCGGGGTTTTCAAGAATGTTGATTTTTCTGCTGAGAAATCAGAAAAATCTGAGTTACAGCACGAGATTTGAGTTTTAACTATAATTTTTCAAAGAAATGTAATATACTGTCGATATGGATAAACGAAAACTTTTACGGGCTGCAAAAATTCTCAAAGATGCCGGTTGTACGGAAATCTACCTTTTTGGCTCTCAGGCGAATGGAAAGGTTGGTAAGAATTCCGATGTGGATTTGGGCGTAAAAGGACTTCCTGCACAAAGTTTTTTCGGAATCCATTATGATTTGGAAATTGCCTTGAATATGAGAGTTGATTTGGTTGATTTTGACTATCAGAAAGATTTCTTCTCTCTATTAAAACGTCATGGAGAGTTACAGAAGATTGGATAATTCTTGCAAAGAAAAAATTCTCCTTGAAATAGAGAAAATTGATAACCTTATTGAAAAATCTTTAGTTCTTATTAGTAAATGTAATATTTTAGAACCTGATTTTATAGAAGTGAATGCGATTGGTTCAGTACTTCATTCTTTTTATAATGGATTAGAAAGTATCTTTAAACTGATTTATAAAAGTTATAATGAAAAGTCACTTTCGTCTAGAATGTGGCATAGTGAACTTCTAACAGAAATGTTTAAAATCAGAAAAAACGGAACAACAGTTTTAAGTCAAGAACTTTTAAATGATTTAAAAGAATATCTTGGTTTCCGCCATGT
>OLGE01003735.1_pt1 | contig 11737 bp, 10 predicted proteins | sample 1605151 | NCBI WGS metagenome assembly OLGE01 (sample SAMEA3888912, study PRJEB22519) | human gut metagenome | biome: human gut; feature: human-associated habitat; material: faeces | place: Denmark | collected 2010
CGCCGGGCAAAAACGCCTGGTCGACGCCGCGCAAGGAGGCCGACGCGCCGGAGATTCTGTCAGGGCTTGTGAACGGCCGCACCTGCGGCGCGCCGCTTACGGCCATCATCCGCAACACGAACACAAGGCCGCAGGACTATGAAAACCTTGCCTACACGCCGCGCCCCGGCCACGCGGATTACACCGCCGAGGTAAAATACGGCGGCTATCAGGACCGCGCGGGCGGCGGTCACTTTTCCGGAAGACTCACCGCGCCGCTGTGCATTGCGGGCGGCATCTGCTTGCAGCTCCTTGCGCGCGAGGGCATTGCGGTCGTGAGCCGCATCGCATCCATCGCGGGCGTTTGCGACGAAGGAGAACTGACCTCATCCACGGCGGAGAAGGACTTTCCCGTTGTGAACGACGCATGCGGCGAGAAAATGCGCGCCGCCATCGCGCAGGCGCGCGAGGAGGGCGACAGTGTCGGCGGCGTGATAGAATGCGCCGTGTTCGGCGCGCCGGCAGGTCTTGGCGACCCGATGTTCGGCGGCATGGAAAATCGCATCGCCGCCGCGATTTTCGGTATCCCGGCGGTCAAGGGCGTTGAATTCGGCGCGGGCTTTGGCGCGGCAAAGCTGCGCGGCAGCGAGAACAACGATGCTTTTTCTGTCGAAAACGGGAAGATCATCACCGAGACGAACCGCTGCGGCGGCATTCTCGGCGGCATCACGGACGGAATGCCCATCGTGCTGCGCGCGGCCTTCAAGCCGACACCGTCCATCGCGCGCACGCAGCAAAGCGTCAATTTGCAGAGCGTGACGCGCGAGGAACTTGCCATCACCGGCCGCCACGATCCCTGCATCGTGCCGCGCGCCGTGCCGTGTGTGGAGGCGGCTGTTGCCGTCGCCGTCTATGACGCACTGCTCGCACGCAGGAAGGAAACGAGGTAAAAACTATGGATCTGAACGACTATCGCAAAGAGATCGACCAAATCGACGATGAGCTGATCGCGCTGTTCGCCAAGCGCATGGAAACGGCGGAGAAGATCGCCGCCTACAAGCAGGCAAACGGCCTGCGCGTGCTCGACGCGCGACACGAAAAGGAAAAGATGCGCACGCTCATGGAAAAAACGCCCGAGGATCTGCGAGAATACGTTTCCTCGCTCTATTCTCTCATTTTTGAACTGAGCCGCAGCCGCCAGAGCTGTCTGCTCGGCGCGAGGGGCGACCTGCCCGCGAAGATCGCCGAGGCGATCGAAAAGACGCCGCATCTTTTCCCGCAGGAAGCCGCCGTTGCCTGTCAGGGCGTGGAGGGCGCATACTCCGAGCAGGCCTGCGAAAAGCTCTTTAAGCGCCCGAACACCTTCTTTTTCTCTTCCTTCGAGGCGGTGTTTTCCGCCATCGAAAAGGGCCTTTGCCGCTACGGCGTGCTGCCGCTTGAAAACAGCACCGCGGGCAGCGTGAACGCAGTCTATGACCTCATGATGCGTCACAACTTCCGCATCGTGCGCTCGGTGCGCATCAAGATCGACCACAATCTCCTCGCCAATCTCGGCGCGAAGATCGAGAACATCCGCGAGATCTACTCCCACGAGCAGGCCATCAGCCAGTGCGCGCACTTTTTGCAGGGCCTTCCGAACGTGAAGGTCATCCGCTGCGAGAATACCGCCGTGGCCGCGCGCATGGTCGCCGAGTCCGGCCGCAGCGATGTGGCGGCGCTCTCGTCGCGCGCGTGCATGGATCTCTACGGCCTTGAAAACCTTGCCGCCTCCGTGCAGGATCAGGGCAACAACTTCACACGCTTCATCTGCATTGCAAAGGATCTTGAGATCTACCCCGGCGCCGACCGCACGAGCCTCATGGTGGTGCTGCCGCACCGTCCCGGCTCTCTCTATCAGGTGCTTTCGCGCTTCTACGCGCTCGGCGTCAACCTCAATAAGCTCGAAAGCCGCCCCATCCCGGAGCGCAACTTCGAGTTCATGTTCTATTTTGACCTTGAGACCTCGGTCTACGCCCCGCAGTTCACCCAGCTCATGGGCGAGCTGCCGGAGCTTTGCGAGGACTTCTCGTATCTCGGTTCTTACAGCGAGGTGATCTGAATGAAACGCTGCGGTCTGCTCGGCGAAAAGCTCGGGCACAGCTATTCGCCCGCCATTCATGCAGAGCTTGCGGACTATGACTACAGGCTCTATGAGGTCGCGCCGGAAAAGCTCGGCGAATTCTTAAAAAGCGGGGAATTTGACGGCCTGAATGTGACCATACCCTACAAAAAAGCGGTCATCCCCTACTGCGCCGCGCTTTCGCCCATTGCGCAGAAGCTTCAGAGCGTGAATGTGCTCGTTCGCCGCGCGGACGGCGCGCTCTACGGCGACAATGCCGACGCCTACGGCTTTGACGCCATGGTGAAGGCGAGCGGCATTTCAGTCGAGGGCAAAAAGGCGCTCGTTCTCGGCAGCGGCGGCGCGAGCGCGACGGTCTGCGCCGTGCTCAATGAGCTGCGTGCGCGCAGCGTGACGGTCATCTCCCGCAGCGGAGAAGACAACTACGGCAATTTGGACCGCCATGCGGACGCGGAGATCATCGTGAATACCACGCCCGTCGGCATGTATCCGAACTGCGGTGTGTCGCCCGTTGATTTGCGGCAGTTCCCACGGCTTGCGGGTGTGCTCGACATCGTCTACAATCCCGCGCGCACGGCGCTCGTGATGCAGGCGGAGACGCTCGGTATCCCCTATATGAGCGGGCTTTATATGCTCGTTGCGCAGGCAAAGCGCACGGCGGAGGTTTTTGAAGGCCATGCCATTCTGGGCAGCGAGACCGAGCGCATCTGGAAAAAGCTGGGACGCGAGATGCAGAACATCGTGCTGATCGGCATGCCCGGCAGCGGCAAGAGCACCGTGGCCGCACGCCTTGCCGAAGCGCTCGACCGCGTTGCGCTCGACAGCGACGCGGAGATCGAAGAGCGCAATGGCGCAAGCTGCGCGTCCCTCATCGAAAGAAACGGCGAGGCGGCGTTCAGAGCGTTGGAAAGCGAGGTCATTGCCGATCTCGGCAGGCGCTCGGGTATGGTCATCGCCACGGGCGGCGGCTGCGTGACGCGCGAGGAGAACTATGCCTCCCTGCACCAAAACGGCGTCATCTTCTGGCTCAGACGTGACCTTGACAAGCTCCCGCGAGAGGGCCGTCCCCTTTCCGCGGGCGACCTTGCCGCGATGTATGAAAAACGCAGGGTGTGTTATGAGCGCTTTGCCGATCATAGCATCAACAACAACGGAACCGTTGAGGAGACGCTGCGGCAGATCATGGCGGTGCTGCCGGAAGGAGAATAATAAGAGTACAAGGGCGCACATACGGGGAAACCGTATGTGCGCCCTTTTTCTTCATTGCCTTACGCTGTGTGCCGCGCTGCAAGGACTTCTTCATAACGGCGCGCACAGTGCCGCCAGTCGATCACGTGGACACGCAGAGCAAGTGCTTCCTCGGTGCAGGGTGCAGCCGGCGCGGCAAGGTCAAGCAGCACCGCACCCAAAGGATTTGCCTCGGCTCTTGTGCAGATGAGCCAGAGCGTATCGTCCGCCATCAGCGAGAGCAGGACACGCTGGCCGCAGCTGCGGCGCAGCGCATGGATCATCACGCGTTCAAAATCCTCCAAGCCGCCGAAATCGCGCAAAATTGCAGCCTCGAATGCTTTCAAATCAGACCACCTCGCTCCACCGTATGCCAGGGTGGGCGAATGCAGAACAAAAAGCGGAAAGTCTCATGACTTTCCGCTTTTTGCACTTGCTTTTATTTAGATGTGCACGACCTTCAGCTCGCTTGCCTCAAAGAGCCCCAGACGCTTGCCGACGTTGACATACACCTGCGGGTCACCGCTCGTGCAGATGATGAACTTGCCCTTCTTCTGCGGGTTGAGTGCATTCTGCTTGGCGAGATACGCCTTGACGGCGTTTGCCTGCTCGAGTGCGGGATTGATGAGCTTCATATCAGGGTAGCACTCGCGGAAGTTTTCCTCCACGATGGGATAGTGCGTGCAGCCGAGAATGAGATTTTCAACCTTTTCGCGCGCGAGAATGTTGTCGACCTGCGTGCGGATCTCGGTGTTGATGTCGTGCTGGTTGAAGTCGCCGCGGTCGACGAGCGCCGCGAGCAGGGGAGAGCCCTTGCCGACGACCTTGCATTCGGGCGCATCTTTGTGGATGAGCTCGGCATACTTGCCGGAGGCGACGGTGAACTCGGTCGCGATCAGGCCGACGCTTTTGAGATGCTCGCGCACAACGTACTTTGCCGCTTCCTCCACGATGCTGATGATCTGATAGTCAAAGCAGGGACGCAGACGGTCGGAGAGGGTGGAGATGGTGTTGCAGGCGATGGCAGTGCATTTGACGCCGTTGTCACCAAGAAAGCGGAGCATATTGCAGCTTAGATCAAAGATCTGATCTGATGTTTTGTTGCCATAAGGGCAGTTGGCGCTGTCGCCAAAATAAATAATATCCTCACCGGGGAGAATGCGCTGCAATTCGCGCACGACGGTCAGTCCGCCGATGCCGCTGTCCATTACGCCGATGGGATTGCCTGCGTTCAACATGGTTGAAGGCCTCCTTTTTTTATCTGCGGTTATTGTACCACGTGTACAAAAAAATGCAAGAGAGAAATCATTTTTGCCCTTTATGACAAATATGAGGAAAAGGATTGCAATTTCTCATCTGCCTGATAAAATACTATCTGGTGAGAGTTGGGCATTTTTTGCTGCCCAAAGCGTGCCGCATGGCGGCACAACGGAACAAACAAAAGACGAGAGGTTTGAAACGCTATGACGATTTTCAACTTGATCGCCCTCTTTGGCGGTCTTGCGCTGTTCCTCTACGGTATGCGCCTGATGGGCGACGGACTGAAAAAAGGCTCGTCCGACGCATTCAAGCGCGCAATGGAAAAGGTGACGAACAACCCGCTCGTCGGTTTCCTGCTCGGCCTTGTGGTCACGGCGGTGATCCAAAGCTCCACGGCGACGATCGTGCTGACATCGGGTCTTGTCGGCGCTGGTGTAATGTCGCTGCACCAGTCGATCGGCGTGATTTTGGGCGCAAACGTCGGTACGACGGTCACAGGCCAGATCATTCGCCTGCTCGACGTGAACGCGTCGGAGACGTCGCTGCTCAATTTCTTTAAGCCCTCGACACTTGCCCCCCTTGCGGCAATCATTGGTATTCTGTTCATCATGGTGGTCAAGGGGCGCAAGTCGGATACCGTCGGCTCGATCACCATGGGCTTTGGTATCCTCTTCACCGGTCTTCTTGGCATGACTGCGGCGGTCAGCCCGCTGTCGGAATCCGAAACGTTTGCCAACATGTTCTATCAGCTCTCCGGCCAGCCGCTGCTCGGCTTTTTGCTCGGCACGGGCGTTGCGTTTCTGCTGCAAAGCTCGTCTGCGACCATCGGTATTTTGCAGGCGATCTCTACGACCGGCGCGCTGACATTTTCTTCGGTTTACGCCATCATCATCGGCGTCAACATCGGCGACTGCGTGACGACGGCCATCGTCTGCTCCATCGGCTCCGAGGCCGATGCCAAGCGCACGGGTGTCATTCATATCCTCTTTAATATCGCGGGCTCGATCCTCGTCGTTGCCGCGCTGATGGTGCTGCGCGGCTTCGGCACGCTGGATCCTCTGTGGGATCAGGTGCTGACTTCCGGCGGTATCGCCAATGTCCACACGGTGTTCCGCCTGTTCTCCGCCATCTTGCTGCTGCCGGTGTGCAACCAGTTTGAAAAGCTCTCGCGCAAGCTCATCAAGGACGATGTGCGCCTTGGCGAGAGCGTCGAGCACGAGCTTTCGCTGCTGGATGAAAAGTTCTTTACCTCTCCCGCCATCGCCCTTTCCGGCGCGGGCGAGGCCATCACCACCATGGCGCGCCTTGCGCGCACGGGTGTGATGAGCGCAATGGGCGTACTCGACGAGTACAACGCCCATGAGATCAAGGTCATCAATGAAAACGAAGACCACATCGACAAGCTTGCCGACCATGTGGACAACTACCTTATCCGTCTCTCTCCGCACATGCCAAACGGCCACGGCAACGATCTGCTCAACTATTATATCCAGTGCTTCGGCGAGTTTGAGCGCATTGGCGATCATGCCGTGAACCTGACGGAAAACGCGCAGGAGTTCATCGACCGCAACGCAAGCCTCTCGCCTATGGCGCGCCAGGAACTCAAGGTGCTGCGCGAGGTGCTCGGCGAGATCCTTGACTACACGTACAAGGCCTTTGCCGCAACGGATTATGATGCCGCGCGCCGCATCGAGCCGGTCGAGGAGGTCGTGGACGACCTGGTCGCCACGCTGCGCACCAACCATATCCGCCGCGTGCGCGACGGACAGTGCACGGTGTATGCAGGGCTTACGTTCCTTGATATTCTCGTCAATGTGGAGCGTATCGCCGACCAATGCTCGAATATCGGCGTATTTACGCTTTCAATGACGGACGAGCGCATCATGAACAACCATCACGACTATATTCATGCGCTGCATCAGGGCAAGGACCCGCTCTTCAACCGCGCCTATCAGGAAGCGCACGACAAGTATTTTGACGAACTGAAGCGCATCGAGCACGGCAAGTAAACGGGGGCTCCACCAATCACCGGACGATTCCAACCGAAAAATAACGATCAGAGCGTTTTTATGCGCCGCGGCTTGTGTTTGCCGCGGCGTTTTGCTATAATCCAGTGCATAATAACAGCGTGATTCTCTGCAAAGGAGCATGAAACTATATGAAAGTGATTCTTGATGAGATGCTTGCGGCACTTTCGCGCGGCGAGCGCGTGGTGCTGTGCAGCATTCTGGCCTCGTCTGGCTCTGTGCCGCGCGGCGCGGGGGCGAAGATGGCTGTTTTGGAAGACGGCCGTGTGCTCGGCACGATCGGCGGCGGCGCGGTGGAGCGGCTGAGCATTGAGCGCGCACGCCGCGCGCTCAACGACGGCGGCAGCAACGAGCTTAGATCCTACAACCTGCACCCGAGCGAAGTGGCCGGTACGGGAATGATCTGCGGCGGCGCGGTAACGGTTTACTTTCAGCTTTTTTCGCCCGAACAGACAGAGAATATCGCGGTGCTGCGCCGCTGGCGTGGCCTGCTCGACAGGGACGTTGACCTCTGGCTGCTGCTCTCACTCGACGGCGACAGCATAAGCGAGTTTCACGTTGTCACGCGCGGAGAGATCCCACAGGACAGAGCGGGCGATTTTTCCACCAAGGCCGTTTGGAAAAACGGCGTGTATGTTGAGCCGCTGCGCCATGCGGGCAGCGTGTACATCTTCGGCGGCGGTCATGTCGGGCGTGCGCTCGTGCCGGTGCTGGCAACGGTGGGCTTCCGCGTGGTGATGTACGACAACCGGGAAGAATTAGCTAAAAAAGAGAACTATCCCGCGGCGAGTGATGTCATTTTCGGAAGTTTTTCTGATCTTTCGGACAAGGTAACGCTCACGGCAAACGATTATGCCGTTGTGATGACGCCGGGGCATCAGGCGGACTACGAGATCCTTGCGCAGGTGCTCAGGAGCGATGCGACCTATATCGGCTGCATCGGCAGCCGCACGAAGGTTGCCAAAACGCGCGAGCGTCTGCTCGGCGACGGCTTTTCGGAAGCGAACATTGCGCGCATTCATTCGCCCATCGGGCTTCCCATTCTGGCGGAAACACCGGAGGAGATCGCCATCAGCATCGCCGGCGAGATGATCGAGCACCGCGCCCGCCTTGCCGGGCGTCGGCATTGAGGAGGCGCGTATGCAGATCTCATCGCTTTTGCACGTCGGGCGCGGCGTAACGGCCATCATCGGCAGCGGCGGAAAGACGACGCTGATGGAACAGCTCGCAAAAGAGATTTCGAAAAAGGGCAGGGTCATCCTGACAACAACAACGCACATTCGCCGCCCAGCGCGCTATTCTGTGCTTGAGGGCGCGGACGAGAGCGCCGTTGCCGCCGCACTTGCGGAGAAAAACATCGTCTGCGTCGGCGAAGCGGCGGAAGACGGCAAGCTCTGCGCGCCGAAGATTTCTATCGAAGCGCTCGCACGGCTTGCAGACTTTGTGCTTGTGGAGGCGGACGGGGCAAAGGGGCTGCCGCTCAAGGCACACGAAGCGCATGAGCCGGTCATTCCGCCGTGCGCGCAGCGCGTTGTCACGGTCGTCGGGATCGACGGCATCGGCAGACCCATTTCCGAGGTTTGCCACCGCAGCGCGCGCTACGCGCAGCTTGCGGGCGTGGACGAAGAAACGACCGTTACGCCGGAGATCGCCGCGCGCGTCGTCAACGCCGAGAACTATGGCGACCGCGTTTACATCAATAAGGTCGAATCTGCCGCCGATTATGAGGCGGCGCAGACCATGGCAAGGGAATTTTCCTGCCCGGTTATCGCGGGCAGCCTGCATCAGGGGGTATATGTATGCTTGTATTGATTCGCGGCGCAGGAGATATCGCAAGCGGCGCTGCCATGCGATTGTGGCGCTGCGGCGTCGACGTGGTGATGACCGATCTGGAGCGGCCGACGGCCATTCGCCGCACAGTTGCCTTTTCTGACGCCATCGTCCACGGGAAAACGACGGTCGAGGGGCTGCGCGCCGTGCGCGCGGAGAACGCCGCGGAGGCGATGAAGCTGCTGCGCGAGGGTGTGCTGCCCGTTTTGCCTGACCCTGAGTGCCGGTGTCGCGAGGAGCTTGCGCCCGATGCGCTTGTGGACGCAATCCTTGCCAAGCGCAACCTTGGCACGAAGATCACTGACGCGCCCATCGTTGTGGGCGTCGGCCCGGGCTTTACAGCGGGCGAGGACTGCCATGCAGTCGTGGAAACGATGCGCGGCCACACGCTCGGGCGTGTCATCTACTCCGGCAGCGCGATCCCGAATACAAATGTTCCCGGACTCATCGGCGGCTTTGCGGGCGAGCGCGTGCTGCGCGCACCGTGCGACGGCATTTTCACCGCTGTCCACTGCATCGGCGACACGGTCGAGGAGGGCGAGACCATCGGTTTTGTCGACGGCACACCGATGAAGTGCACCATCGGCGGTGTGCTGCGCGGCGTGCTGGACGACGGCGTGCGCGTCAAAAAGGGCATGAAGTCCGGCGATGTTGACCCGCGCTGCAAGGTGGAATACTGCACGACGGTCTCCGATAAGGCGCTCGCCGTCGGCGGAGGCATTGTCGAGGCGGTACTGTATCTGCACGCAAAAACACAGGGAAGAAGATAAGCTATTCCTCTTAATTGGAAAAGGAAAAAGCTGAACGGGCATTGCCCGTTCAGCTTTTTCCTTATTCGTGCTTGTAGATGCGCCGGTTGTCGAGCGCAAAAACGCGCTGGCTGAATTCGCCCGCCTTGAGCGGCGCGAGCACCTCGCGGTAGATCTCCATGCGGCTGTCGATCTGGTCGATGAGGGAGAGAAGCTCCGCCTCCGCGCACTGAGGAAGCACCGCCGCGCCGAACTCCGGCTGCCCGTGGTGCGAGAGGATCAGATGCTCCAGCAGCATCGCCTTTTCTTCGGGCAGGTCAAGCTCGGCGGAAAGCGCGGCGATCTCCTGCGCGCCCATGACGAGGTGCCCTAAGAGCTGCCCCTTCGTCGAGTAGTCGGTCACAAGGCCAAGCTCGGAGAAGGAGAATTCCTGTTCTTTGGCAAAGTCGTGCAGCAGCGTGCCGGTGAGCAGCAGGCTGCGGTTCACGGTATCGGCATACTGCGCGGCAAGAAAATCGGCAAGGCGCAGCATGTTGAGCGTGTGCATCAGAAGACCGGACAAAAAGCCGTGATGTACGCTCTTGGCGGCGGGAATGGTGCGGAACGCCGCTTCGTGGCGGTGGAGCATCTGCTCGCACACGGCGCGGTAGTCGAGATCTTCGATCGTGGCGACGAGCGCCTTGACCTCGTCATAGCCTGCTTCGCGGTCGATGGGCGCAACGCTCACAAGGCGCGCAACATCGACAGGGTCGCTCTCTTCGGCAAGGCGCAGCCTGTCGACCGTGAGCTGTGGCATGCCGCGGTAATCCGACACGCTGCCGCGTACCTTGAGTACCTTTCCGGTGTCGCGTTCGCCGATGGGGCCGCTGTAATCCCAGACTTTTGCTTCGATCGTGCCGCTCGTGTCGGCGAGCACTGCGCTCAAAAACGGCTTGCCGCTTGCCGCCACCTTGGAAAAGGCGGCTTTGAGCAGATAAAAACCCTCCACGTCCATGCCGCGCTGCATCTGTGCAATGGAAAGACCGGTTTCCATGATATAAACCTCATTTCTGCCCGCCTCGGCGGGCGTTTCTTTCATAACAGGAAACATTATAGCACGATGCGGCGGGGAGCGCACGAAAAAATTATGTTACTTTTTCTCCTGCCGGGCGCGTTCGAGCCAGTCCTTCCCCTCGGTGAAGCGCGCGACGAGAAACGTGACAACATAGTCGCCCGCGGCGTTGATCATTGTGGCAGGCGGGTCGACGAGGTTGCCGATCGTGACGGCGATGGGGTAGGCAATGGCCATTTGGGAGGGGAAGAAGAGCGAGCAGATGATGTATTCGCCGATGTAACCGCCGCCGGGAATACCGCTCATAGCAACCGAGCTGAATACGGCGACGAGCAGGATCTTGGCGGTCAATCCCGCGCCCTCAAACGGAATACCGAATACGCCGAAAAGGAACGCGATCTTCAGCACGCAGCTGAAGCACGAGCCGTCCATGTGCATCGTTGCGCCGAGGGGGAGAACAAGATCGGAAATGTCGCGCGGTACGCCGCTGTCCTCCGCGGCCTGTAAGTTGGTCGGAATGCTTGCAACGGAAGAGCAGGTGCCGAGCGCCGTGACGGCAGGTCGAAGAATGTGGCGCCGCATGACGGCAACGCCCGCCCTTCCGCCGCCGATGCGCGCGTAGAGCGGGAAGGCGATGAGCGCGTAGGCGAGGCAGAGCGGGTAATAGACGAGCAGCGCGCGGCCGTAGGAAGCGGTGATCTGCGCGCCATAGGTCGCAACGAGGGAGGCGAAGAAACCAAAAAACGCGACGGGGGCATAGTAGGAGATGAGGGAGACAAGCTTCAAAAGGCAGTTCGTCATATCCTGCAAGAACTTTGCCGTCAGGCACTCCGCCCCGCCGCTCAGGTTGACGGCGAAGCCGGTGAGAATGGAAAAGACGATGAGCGGCAGCATTGCGCGGCGGGACAAAAGCGCGGCAAAATCCTCGACCGTGAAGAAATTGACGAGCAGTTCCGCGATGCCCGCCTGTTCGTCAACAGCGTCCGCCGCTGCGTCCGTCCACGGCTTGAGCACCGGGGGATAGAGACGCATGAGAATGACCATGATGACCGAGGCGATCAGCCCTGTGACGACAAAGACGAGAAGCGTTGTGCCCATGATCTTTCCCGCGCGCCTGGGACTTTTCATACAGGCGATGGAGCCTGCAAGTGAGCAGAAAACGAGCGGCACGACGATGCAGAACATGAGGTTGATGAAGATGGTGCCGAGCGGCGCGAGACAGGCCGCCTGCGGCCACAGCGCGCCCAGCACGCACCCGAGCACGATCGAGAGCAGCATCGCGCCGAGAAATCCGTAGGTGCGGAAAAACGAACGAGACATAGAATTCCTCCCTTAAAAAATTGCGTTCAACACAATATAGCGGGAGAACTTGGACAATATTCGACTGCGCAAAAAAGGGGCGCGGCCACCGGCCGTGCCCCTTTTCACATTTATTCCAATTCGAATGCGCCGGTGTAGAGTTGGTAATAGGTTCCTTTTTCCGCAATCAGCTTTT
>OLGE01003753.1_pt1 | contig 11674 bp, 11 predicted proteins | sample 1605151 | NCBI WGS metagenome assembly OLGE01 (sample SAMEA3888912, study PRJEB22519) | human gut metagenome | biome: human gut; feature: human-associated habitat; material: faeces | place: Denmark | collected 2010
GCTGCGACCTGAGCCCTCGATCTCGGCGAAGCCGCCACCTTCATTCCTCATTCCTAATTATGGCACGTAATCATAACAAGAAATATGGCGATATGGTTACTTTCAAATCCGTCCCATTTCCGCCAATCGGTTGATTTGTGTCGCCACATAGCCGGCGCCGAAGCCATTGTCGATATTGACGGTTACGATGCCGTTCGCACAGGAATTGATCATCGTCAAGAGCGCCGAAAGGCCGTGGAAGCTGGCGCCATAGCCCACCGACGTCGGCACTGCGATGACGGGATTCTTCACAAGTCCGCCGATGACCGAGGCGAGCGCCCCTTCCATGCCTGCCACTGCGATGACACAGTTCGCGCGGCGCACGATCGCCTCCTTCGAAAGGATGCGGTGGATGCCGCTGACGCCCACATCATAGACACGTTCGACATGCGTCCCGAAGTACTCTGCCGTCTGTGCCGCTTCCTCTGCGACGGAAATATCTGCCGTGCCGCCCGTGCAGATGGCCACGCAGCCGATGTGCTCCTTCTCCTTTTCCAGCTTCAGGATATGCGACACCGGGTCATAGGAGATCTCCGGCAGGAATTCCTTCACGATCTCATACTGGTGGGGAGAGGCGCGGGTGCCGAAGACTTCCCCCTCCACCTCATAGAGCCTTCGGAAGATCTGTCCGATGAATTCGTCAGATTTCCCCTGGCAGTAGATCACTTCTGCAAAGCCGGAACGCTTCTTCCGATCCGTATCGAGCTTGGCAAATCCCATTTCCTCATAGGATCGCTCCGCCGGATTCTCACGGATGAGCGCCTCTGCCGCAGAGAGCGACAGAGCGCCGGACTTCACTTGGGTCAATATTTCTTGAATACTCATATATGTGTCCTTTGGTTGATTGGTTGTTGGTTCAGGGTTCAAGGTTCAGGGTTCAGGGTTAGTCCACGGAGCGTGCTGCCCTTTGATTGCGTTTGAAAGTTTCGCTTGAATGAGAAATTAAAAATGAGAAATGCGAAATGGTAGTGCGGCGCATAAAAATATGGAAGCGCCACGGAGTATAAATAGTGGCGATGCCCGAAAGTAATATTCAAGTCACCAGTCACTAGTTACTCGAGGCTCCTAATCCCTAGTCACTAGTCACTAGCCACCAGTCCCTATTTCCCATCCATCGACCCCGAGCGGAACCCTTCCAGGTCCATGGTCACGTAGCGAAAGCCCAGCGCATGAAAACGCGCGATGACTGCCTCACGATTTTCCACGAGCTTTGGGAGCTGAGCGGGGAGCACCTCGATGCGGGCGATATCTCCATGGCAGCGCACGCGAAACTGCAAAAAGCCCAGATCGAAAAGCAGCTGCTCAGCCGCTTCGACCGCGCGGAGCTTCTCCTCCGTGATCCTCGTGCCATAGGGGAAACGGGTCGCCAGGCACGCAAAGGATGGCTTATTCCATGTGGGAAGTCCTTCCTTCTCCGACAGGATGCGGATTTCCTCCTTCGTGAGCGCCGCCTCCTTCAAAGGGCTCACGACGCCCAGCTCGGCAAGCGCTTTCAGCCCGGGGCGATAGCCCTTCGTATCACTGAAATTTGTCCCGTCGATGATATAAGCGATCTGATGCTCCTTCGCCAGCTCGCCCAGAGACGAGAAGAGATAGGTCTTGCACCAGTAGCAGCGATCCTTCGGATTGTCAGCAAAGCCCGGCGCAGCGAACTGATCCCTTTCCACGATCACCTGCCGGATGCCGCGGGACGTGCAGAAATCCTTCGCCTCTTCGATCTCACGCGCGGGCACGGAATTGAGCTTCATCGTCACTGCGACAGCCTTATCGCCGAGCACCTTGCAGGCCTCATGAAGAAGGAAGGTCGAGTCCACACCGCCGGAAAAAGCGACGGCGGCCGAGCCAAGTGTTTTCAAATGTGCTTCAAGCATTTTCTGCTTGAGAAGAATGCTTTCATGGATCATAGGAGAGTCTCCTTTGTTAAGGTTCAGGGTTCAGGGTTAGCCGTGGGACGTGCTGCCCTTTGATTGTGGGTGAAAGCCTCGCGCGCTCTCTAGTGAGGAGTTAGGAGTTAGGAGTGGTGGTGCGGCACATAAAAATAGGGAAGCGCCGCGAGTATATATGGGGCGATGCCCGAAGGTGGCATTTAAGTCACTAGTCACTAGCCACCAGCCACTAATCCCTAGCCACTAGTCCCTAGCTACTAGAATCCAGTCAGCCGAAAATATACTTCTTTCGCGTCTTGAAAAGCAAGACAGAAAGTCCGACGGCCGTGACGAACCAGCTCAGCGGATACACCGTCATAAGGCAGTCAAAGCTGGGGATGGCAGGAAATACGGTCCCCATGTAAAGGATACGGAAGCCGCAGATCCCGACGATCGTGATGAGCGCCGGAGAGAGTGAATTGCCAAAGCCACGGAGATAGGCGGAGATCATTTCGATGGCCAGATTCAAAGGCTCCGCCAGAATGATATAGCCCATGCGGGTGACGCCATAGCTGATGACCATCACATCGCTGGTAAAAAGCGCAAGCAGCGATGGCGAAAAATACAGGATGGGCGCTCCGATGATGACGCAGACGACCAGATTCTGCAAGGTGGTAATGACCCCGACGCGGCGGCAACGCGCCATGTCGCCGGCCCCGTAGTTCTGCCCGACGAATGTCGTACATGCCTGCCCGAACGCATTGACAAAGATATAGCAAAGAATATCCAGATTGAACGCCGCCGCCGTTGCCGCCATGACATCCGCGCCAAGGCTGTTGATCGCCGACTGGATCACGATGTTCGACAGACAGAAGACCGCCGCCTGCAACCCGGCCGGTGTGCCGATGCGAAGGATCTCCCGCAAAATATACAGATCAAAGAATGATGCCCTGCATTCCAGATGGATCACATGCGTGCTGCGAAGCAGGATCGTCACCAGCATGGCGGAAGAAAGAAGCGTCGCACATGTCGTAGAGATCGCCACCGCTGCCACGCCCTGATGAAAAAACGCCACCAGCGTGTAGCTGATGATGACCTTGATGACCCCCGCCGCCGCCAGACAGAAGAGGGGCGTCTTCGTATCTCCCTGACTTCGGAAGATGGCAGACGCAAAATTATAGACCAGGATCCCCGGCAGAGCCAGGAAAAAAATGCGCAGATACTCTGCCGAGAGCGGCATGAGCGCATCCGGCACCTGAAGCAGCGAGAGCAGAGACTCTGCGACAGCTTCGCTCAGACAGGTCATCACGATCCCTGCGGCAAGCGCGAAGGCAAGCGTCGAAAAGACCGCCCGATGGACCCCCTCCCGATCTCCCTTCCCTGTCATTTGGGAGATCACGACATTCGCCCCGATCGAAATACCGATGAAAAATGTCACGATGAAGCCGATGATGGGCGTATTGCTCCCGACAGCCGCCATCGCTTCCTTCCCGACAAACTGCCCCATGATGATGGTGTCGATGGTATTGAACACCTGCTGCAGCATGCCCGTCAGTGCCAGAAGCAGCGCAAAACGGATCGTTTTCCTTCCGATCGGTCCATGCGTCATATCTATTTTTTTCATATATACCTCTTATCCGGCAGGCGAAAGACAGCGATCGGGGGAAAGGGAAATCATCTCTGCGCCCCGAAGCCGCCGGATGGCCTGCTACATATATTTCTTATTATATCATTCCTGACAACCTGCCCTGCAAGCGCGCCGCCTCTTGCCAAGACCGACCATTGGCTCTATGATATAGAGGAATACAAATGTATGCAAATACCTTCTGGCTATCGGAAGGCATGCCTAAATAGTGACTGGGGACTGGATTCTAGTAGCTAGGGACTAGTGGCTTGGAGACATCCGACTCCCGTATCGTCATTTCGAGCGAAGCCCTCAAATCTTTGTCATTCGCATTCAAGTGGTCGATGTCAGGAACCCCCAAAACGGGAAGCCTGTTATCTCAATAACCTTCGGGCATCGCCCCTTTACAAAAATCGACGCGAAGCGTCGCTCCGCCTAAGCCTTCCCCGCATGGGTAATGCTATTAAGTTAAGCGGCAGAACGTTCTTGGCTCCCCATCGGGGGAGCTGCCCGGAGGGCTGAGGGGGCAGCACTACGGTATATCCAACATTGTTCGATGGCCGCTGGCATGCCCCTATTGCCTTCGGCACTTCCCCCGAAGGGGGAAGCAAGACGTTACGTAGCTAACGATTTCCTTAACTTAATAGCATTACCGCAAGGGGTCGGCACGCCCTCGGGGCTAACCCTGAACCCTTGTCCCTTTATTGATTTCCTCTAAGGAGGCATCGCTTATGGATCTATTCGGACACGAAGACCCGGAAGAATATATCGTCCGCCGCAGGCAGGAGATGGAGCATCCCGTCGGCTTTGCCACGCACGAAGCGTTGAAGGAAGCCATCACCTCCTGCAGCCGCTGCCCGCTTCGCCGCGAAGGCGGTCTTGGCCCCGTGCTCTCCACCGGCCCTGCGGATGCCCCGCTCATGATCGTCGGCGAAGGCCCCGGGGGTGTCGAGGATGACTACGGCGGCCCTCTGATAGGCCCCTCCGGGCAGCTGCTGGACAAGGCGCTCGCCTCCGTCGGCATCACCCGTGACCATGTCTACGTGACAAACATCGTAAAATGCCGTCCGCGCGGCAACCGCACCCCCACCATGGACGAAGGGCATCTCTGCGGAAGCATCTGGCTTTTGCAAGAGATCGCACTCGCACGCCCTGCCGTCATCATCGGTCTTGGCAAAGTCGCGCTCCGCTTCTTCCTAGGCCGCGAAGCCGGTATCATCCGCTCCCGCGGTCACTGGATCGATTTCCATGGCATCCCCGTCATGCCGACCTTCCATCCCGCTTACCTTCTCCGCCAGAGCGGCCGCGCACTGGTCGATGCGAAATGGCAGGTCTACTACGACCTCAAAGCCGCCAAGGAACGCGCCGCCTCTCTCCGTCCTGACTGGGTATGGCAAAGCGACACCCCGCCGGATCTTCTCGCCGCACTCGCCGGGGAAAGAGCGAAACGGCATGGGGGAGAGTGACTAGTGACTGGGGACTAGTAGCTGGGGATTAGGGGCTTCATTTCCCTGTACCACGCTCTCCTTCCACGGGAGAGGCGGGGCAGTCGCTATCCGCCGGCCTTCGAGTATCACCTCATATAAAATCCGCGCGTAGCACCGCCACCTTCATTTTTCACGCCTACCAATGATTTCTCCACGAAAGGACTTTTATGAATACCATCCTCACCCTTCTCATCGGCCTTGCCATCGGCGGCTGGTTCCTCTACTGCCTCTACCGCATGCTGCGCGGCGCACGCGGCAGGGACTGCGCCAGCTGTCACCTCGCCGGCGGCTTCGACTACAAAAGCACCGCGCCTGTCAAGCCCGCTGACATGAAGCGCAAAGAGATCGTCACTGACACCGGCCATCTCATCATCGTCGACGAAGAAGCTGCCAGAAGGCGGCGCGAACGGATACGGAGGATGATGGAGCAGCCAAAGGATGAGAAACGCAGCTGATAGAAGACTATACGGAAAAGCGGCACACTCCCTCCTTCCCATGGAAGGAGGTGCCCCGAAGGGGCGGAGGTTGGCTTCCTAAGCGGGATGACGAAACAGCCCTGCTCTCGTTTCGTCATCCCGAGCACAGCCGAGGGATCTTTTTCGTTTGCCGTTTTCTTTTTCCTGTGTACATACATCTGCATGAAACACCGTGCTTCCAAGTCGTTGGGAGTGCGGTGTTTCCCGTGCCCCCTTTTCTCACATCGCTTACCGGACCGCAAACGAAAAAGATTTCTCGCTTCCGCTCGAAATGACGATGCGGGAAAGTGGCACACTCCCTCCTTCCCATGGAAGGAGGTGCCCCGAAGGGGTGGAGGTTGGCTCCCTAAGCGGGATGAAAAAATGAGAAACAGCCCTGCTCTCGTTTCGTCATCCCGAGCGCAGCCGAGGGATCTTTTTCGTTTGCCGTTTTCTTTTTCCTGTGTACATACATCTGCATGAAACACCGTGCTTCCAAGTCGTTGGGAGTGCGGTGTTTCTCGTAATCCCTCTCCTCACATTGCTTACCGGACCGCAAGCGAAAAAGATTTCCCGCTTGCGCTCGAAATGACGATGCGGGAAGGCGGCACACTCCCTCCTTCCCATGGAAGGAGGTGCCCCGAAGGGGCGGAAGTTGGCTCACTCCCTAAGCGGGATGAAAAAATGGGAGGCGCCCCTTATCGGACATGGCGGCAAAGCCGCCACTTTTTCCCACAAAAAAACAAGCCATCTTTTACCACGAAAAGATGGCTTGTTTTTTTACAATGTCCGTCCCATATCGACGGCCATCTGCTTATCTCTTTCCGGCGAACGGCCGGCTATGGTGAGATAGCCGCCGATCATCGCGCCATTGAGCCCCGCAGAGAGGGCAAAGGCCTGCATGTCGCGGAGCGAATTCTCCCGCCCCGCACATACGTGCATGATGGCGTGAGGCAGGATGAAACGGTACATGGCGAACATCCGAAGGATCTCGATCGGCTTCGGAGGCTTATTCTTGCCAAAGGGCGTTCCCGGGATGGGATTAAAAATATTGAGCGGCACAGAGGTGACGTGATGCTCACGAAGAGCAAAGGCCATGTCTATCCGGTCTTCCTCCGTTTCCCCCAGCCCGAAGATGCCGCCGGAGCAGACCTCCAGACCCGCCTGCTGGATGCGGCGGATGTGCGCTTCCTTTTCCTCATACGTGTGCGTGGTGCAGATGGAGGGGAAATGGCGCTTCGCCGTTTCCAGATTGCAGTGGATGCGCTGGCAGCCTGCCGCCTTCAGCGTCTTCAGCTGCTCCTCGGTCAGAAGTCCAAGCGAGCAGCAGACGGAGAGCTTCGTCTCTTTGCTGATCCGCTTCACCGCTTCTACGATGGAAGCAAACTGCACGGAATCGCTCTGCCCGCGGCCGGAGGTGACGATGCCGAAGCGTTCTGCGCCATAGGCCTCTGCCTGTTTGGCTTCGCGGAGCAGATCCTCCGGGCTTCTTAGCGAATACTCCTTGACGCCGGTGTGATACCAGCCCGACTGCGCGCAGAACTTGCAGTTCTCCGTAAGCGTCCGCTTCTGGCATTCACATCGCTGCAAAAGCGCATCTGATCGCCGCAGAAGGTCTTCCGGATCTTATCTGCTGCCGCCATAAGGAAGAAAGGCTCCTCCTTTCCGGCCGCAAAGAGCGTCTCTGCCTCCTCCCTGGAGATCTCTCTTCCCGCGAGTACCTGATCCATACACTGCGTGATGGTTGCTATATGTTCATCCATGATTTGCCTCACCATTTTCTTTCAGGAAAACACCGATTCGGTCTAAGGAAACACTGATTAAATCGTTGTCAGATTTCATTCTTGGATTTTTATACAGAGCGAGGAATCATCTGACGCGAATAGCGAGCTATTTAAGGAAGATGATGACGAAGCTATGTATAAAAATCCATGTGAAATCCGACTCTGCGATTTAATCAGCGTTTCCTTAACCCTTGCACGATCCCGCAAAAAGCAGGCGGAAGGTGTGAAGGTGGCAGCCTTATCCCTCGACGCATGATATCTGCGATGCGGATCAGCATCCTCGCTTCCTCTTCTGTGATCGCTCCGCCATTCAAGACCTTTTCCGTCCACTTCAACATCTGTTCGCAGCTACTTTTCATTTTTAAATCCTCCGGCCGCATGGCCGGGTCTTGCCTTTATCATACCTTACGTGTCATACGTAATAGAACTATTCGTGTTTGACAATGGGAATATTTCTATGCATTTGTGCTGGTTATTGTAAAATCGGGACTGGAAATCAGATGTCTGATGTCTGATTTCCAGTCCCGAGTCACTCTCAAAGCTTCGGTGTCGTCATGGAACGTCCGAGATCCTCCGTCATGCGGATATCTTCCTTCGGGTCACGGCCGCCTGTCGTCAGATAGCCGCCCACCATGATGCCGTTCAGCCCGCCTGTCAGCGCATACGCCTGCAGGCTTCGCAGGTTCACCTCACGGCCGCCGGCGGTGCGGATCAGCGCCTTCGGCAGGACGAAACGGAACATCGCAAACGTGCGGAGCACCTCCAGCGGCGACAGACGCTTATTCGTATAGAAAGGCGTCCCCTTCACCGGATTCAGGATATTCAGCGGTACCGAGTCGATATGCATCTCCTTCAGGTGGAAGGCCATCTCCACCCGCTGGTCCAGAGACTCCCCGAGCCCGATGATCCCGCCGGAGCACACGCGGATCCCTGCCGACTGCGCGGTATGGATGATATCCTCCTTATCCTCCATCGTGTGCGTCGAGCAGATCTCTGGGAAATAGGAAGGCGACGTCTCGATATTGCAGTGGATGCGCGTGATGCCCGCCTCTTTCAGCTGGAGTGCCTGCTCCTTGGAGATCAGTCCCAGCGAGCAGCACACCTCGATCCCCACCTGCTCTCTGATCTTCTTCACGATATCAATGATCTCATCGAACTCATTCGGATTATCCTGATTACGGCCGGAAGTCACCAAAGAGAAACGGACAGCACCTGCTTCCTTCGCCTTCTTCGCTGCCGCAAGGATCTCTTCCTCCGGCAGGAGACGGTACACCTTCGCGCCCGTGTGATACCAGCCCGACTGCGCGCAGAACTTGCAATTTTCCTGACAATGCCCGCTTCTTGCATTGATGATCGCACAGAAATCCACCGCATTTCCATTGAACTTCTGGCGAATCTTATCGGCCATCGCAAGCAGCAGCATGGTATCCTCATCCTTCGTGCGGATGAGACTCTTCGCTTCCTCCTGCGTGATCTCACCCCCATCCATGACCTTCTCCGCCAATCTGATGATCTCTGCACAAGCACTTTCCATGATGATTCTCCCTTTCCTTCATTCCTTCGGGCCACTCGCCCCTTTGAATTGTTACCTTGTAGGTAAGTATAGAATAAACAATCAGATGTGTCAATCAAGAAAATAATCGCGGTTTACAATGGAGAAGAGAAAGCGGAGAAGTGCGCGGCATATGTGGGAGAAGCGCGAGTCCCTGACCGCGAATGACGACGATTGAATCAGTGCTTCCTTAAAAATCATTCGCGCCCCTTCCTCTGGAAGGGGCAGACGAGCGAAGCGAGGCGGGGTTGGTTTCCCCGAATGTGGGAGTACCGTTTCACGCGGCCAACCTCCGCCCCTTCGGGGCACCTCCTTCCAAAGGAAGGAGGGAGAAAAAAGGGGCTGCGTGTATCGTCATAGGTATAGTTGCGGCGAAGCCGACGCCTTCTCTGCTATATCTGCTGCCCCTGAACCCGCCCCTACCATTTCTTTTCCAGAGGAAAGCGGAGAAGTGCGCGGCATATGTGGGGGAAGCGCGAGTCCCTGACCGCGAATGACAACGATTGAATCCGTGCTTCCTTAAAAATCATTCGCGCCCCTTCCTCTGGAAGGGGCAGACGAGCGAAGCGAGGCGGGGTTGGTTTCCCCGAATGTGGGAGTACCGTTTCACGCGGCCAACCTCCGCCCCTTCGGGGCACCTCCTTCCAAAGGAAGGAGGGAGAAAAAAGGCGCTGATGTCTTCCGATCTCCCAGTCCCCAGTCATCCCATACACCACAAAGCCCCTGACCGAAAAATTTCCGATCAGGGGCTTTCCATGCGATCGCATCAGCGTCTCTCAAAAGGTATTAGTCGATCGTGATCTGACGCGACGGTCCTGCCTTCTTTTCTTCTTCCTTCGGCAGTGTGATGGTCAGGATGCCATCCTTCAGCGCCGCTTTGATGCCTTCCTCCTTGATGCCTTTCACCGTGAACTGACGGCTGAAGGAGACAGAAGCACGTTCGCGGCGGATGTAGTGATGCTCTTTGTCATCGGCATCCTTCTTGTCTTCCTTCTTTGCACCCAGAGACAGGATCCCATTCTCATAAGAAATATGGATCTCTTCCTTCTTGAACCCCGGCATATCGCAAGTAATCTCGTAATGATCCTTCTTATCCTCAATATCGACTTTCGGGACAGCGGTGTAATCCTGATACACCGTCGGCATATCATCATCAAAGAAGTGATCCAGAACCGTATTGCCAAACAGACCATCAAATGGAATCAAACTACGCATATCAAAGACCTCTTTCTTTTTATAATTTTCTTCGGAAGCCCTTTCGGTTCTCCCTTGAACAACTATAGTATAGCACTTTTAGCACTCATGTCAATAGAGTGCTAAATTATTTTTGATTATTTGATTTAAGGAAATGAAAATGCGTGCTGCGATGATCCTTAGCTGGTGCTATCCTCGTATCGTCAGCCTTCCCCGCAGGGGTAATGCTATTAAGTTAAGGAAATCGTTAGCTACGTAACGTCTTGCTTCCCCCTTCGGGGGAAGTGCCGAAGGCAATAGGGGCATGCTAGCGGTATAGCGTGCTATGTTGAATAGTCCGACGCTATCGATATTCCAACACTTTCATGCAATACCGCTAAGTAGCCCCCTCACCCCTTCGGGGAGCTCCCCCGATGGGGAGCCAAGAACATTCTGCCGCTTAGCTTAATAGCATTACCCGCAGGGGCGGATAGGGCACTGGCGGTATGCAAGACAGGGACGCTGATGTCTCCCAGTCTCTTAGTCCCTAGTCACTAGTCCCCAGTCAGCTCGACACGTTTGTGACAGTGATGATGCGTTGGCCCTCATGCTCTTCGCTCGTGTACGTGATCCGCACCGTCCGCTTGTACCCGCCATCCGCATCCGATGCCGTAGACAGGATGACCCCCTCCCGGCTGGATGTCGGAGTATCCGTCACCTTGACCCGCCGTCCATTCACCGAGAGCGTGAAGCTCTGACGTCCCATCACCCCCGTCTTCAGCCGGCCGAGCGCCACATTCGCTCCGCTCTCTGCCGCATACACCGAAGACAGCCCCTGCTGATAGAGGTACGCCTCCGAGGCGGTGCGGGAGACGTAGTAGAGCGCTCCCGCCGACAGCGTCACCAGCATGGAAAAAAGAAGCAGCAGGCACAGCGTCATGGAGCCTTTCCTTCTATTCATAGCGCTGCCCCTTCCTGTAGAAATCGGCATACGAGAGAAGACTCGTGCGGAAATCCATCATTTCCCCCGACGGGCGATGCAGGATCGAGAAGGAGATCGCAAGCGCGCCCTCGCCGTTCTTGACAAAGAGCGGCCCCTCCTCACAAGTCAGTGGGTACTCTTCCTTCCCCGATGTCGTCCCCGTCACCGGCTCCGTCGTCATCCCGTACACATCGAGCTTCAATTTCTCCTGATCCAGAAAGAAACGATACGTCTTCACTTCGCCCGACTGGTTATACGCCTCGTAGCTGTAGGTATCGCCGTAGATCGAAGAGGCCTCCCTCCTCTTGAGAGCGTTGCGGAGCTGCTCGGTCATGAAATCCATGGCATAGAGTCCCTCGCCCGCTATCCGCGAACGCTTCGCCATGAGATCCACCGCTCGCACAGCCTCCGCCGCGAAGGGATAGAGCGCCGCCGAAAGCGATGCGATCAGGAAAAGCGCGATCAGCGCCTCGAGAAGAATATATCCGCGCCTCTTCATGCTCCGCCTCCCTTCATCGCCCTGACAAGGAAACACCGCGTCTTTCTCTTTTCCCTATTATAACAAAAAGGCGATGTGAAATAACGATTATCTCATTTTCGCGTTCCATCTGCCGCGGGGACTTGCAGCTCTCATAGGAGTGACTGGGAAACCTTATCTCAGCTGTCTTTCATGCCATAGTCACCCTATCCGCCCCTTTCGGGCACCTTCCCCT
>OLGE01003757.1_pt1 | contig 11664 bp, 8 predicted proteins | sample 1605151 | NCBI WGS metagenome assembly OLGE01 (sample SAMEA3888912, study PRJEB22519) | human gut metagenome | biome: human gut; feature: human-associated habitat; material: faeces | place: Denmark | collected 2010
TGCCGTCGCCCTCCACGATGAGCTTGCAGCGGCCCCAGTCGGGGATGCCCACGCCCACGCCGGCGTTCTTCATGGCGCAGGCGATACCGGCGTGTCCGGGATGCGCATAGTAGGCATCCTTGACCTCGAGCAGTGTCTCCTTAAGCGCCGTGGAGCAGTCGGCAATCTGGCCGTTGGGCAAAACCTCGCCCGGCTCGATGGCATTACGGTAACGAATCTCCCACGGATCCAGGCCGACCTTCTCTGCCAGCAAGTCGATCAGGCTCTCGAGTGCAAACTCGGACTGACAGACGCCAAAGCCGCGGTACGCGCCGGCGGGCGGGTTGTTGGTGTAGTAGCCAAAGCCGCGAATGTCGGTGTTCTGGTACTTGTAGGGGCCGACGGCATGCGTGCAGGCGCGCTCGAGCACCGGGCCGCCGAGCGAGGCATACGCGCCGGTGTCGGCGACCACCTCGGCCTTGACGCCCTGAATGAGTCCGTCGCGATTGCAGCCCATGGTGATGGTCACCTTCATCGGGTGCCGCTTCGGGTGGACGAGCATACTTTCCTTGCGGCTGAGCTTCACCTTGACCGGACGGCCCGTGAGATAGGCGACGAGCGCCGCGTGGTGCTGCACCGTCATATCCTCCTTGCCGCCGAAGCCGCCGCCGACGAGCATATTGGTCACATGGATCTTTTCCTTGGGAAGCCCCAGCAGACGGGAGACCTCCCGCGCCGTGTCGTAAGCGCCCTGATCGGTGGAGAGGATGGTCAGCCCGTCCTCGTCGGGATAGGCGACCGCGCACTCCGGCTCGAGGAAGGCGTGCTCCGTGTACGGCGTTTCGTAGTGATACATCAGCACATAGTCCGCGTCACGGATGGCCTGATCGGCGTTGCCGCGGCTGACGTGCTTTTCGCACAGCAGGTTGCCGGACTCATGCACGAGCGGCGCAAAGGGCTGGGAGGCATAGGTCGGGCTGAACACCGGCTTGAGCGGCTCGTAGTCGATCTCGACGAGCGCCTTTGCCTGCTCCAAAGCCTCCTTCGTCTCCGCCGCCACAAGGCAGATGGCGTCGCCGAGGTAGTGGGTGATCCTGCCGACGGGGATCATCGCGTCCCAGTCCTGCTGCAGATGGCCGACCTTGATCTCCCCCGGAATGTCCTCCGCGGTGTAGACGCCGACCACGCCGGGCAGAGCCTCCGCCTTTTCCTTATGGATGGCAAGCACCCGCGCGCGGGGATATTTGCTGCGCACGGCGCCGGCGTAGAGCATACCGTCCACATACAGGTCGTCCGGATACTTGCCGTAGCCCTGCACCTTTTCCACCACGTCCACGCGCACGGCGCGTTCGCCGACGCCATAGCCTGTCTTTTTCTCCTCCGGCAGCTTGCCGCTGCGAAAGATCTCTGCTGCGAGCAGAATGCCGTCGATGATCTTCACATAGCCCGTGCAGCGGCAGATGTTGTTGCGGATGGCAAAGGCCGCCTCCTCGCGCGTGGGATCGGGGTTCTGGTCAAGAAGCGCCTTGGCCGAGATCACCATACCGGGAATACAAAAGCCGCACTGCACCGCGCCCGCCTCGCCGAAAGCATAAGTGAAGGCTTCCTTTTCAAAGTCAGAAAGTCCTTCGACCGTGACGATGTGCTTTCCCTCCAGCTTGTCGGTCTGCGGGATACAGGCCTTGGTCGGCTTGCCGTCGATGAGGACATGGCACGTGCCGCACGCGCCCTCGCTGCAGCCATCTTTTACGCTCGTCAAGCGCAGCTCATCGCGCAGAAAGCGAATGAGTTTTTGATTTTTCTCCACCGTGACCGGTGTACCGTTGACAACAAATGCAGCCATTTCAGATCTCCTGTCCGCAAGAAAATTGCAAATATCACAATTATTTTGGTTGCCTAACTAATTTTATTGTATCACAAGCACAACAAAGACGCAACACCAATTCTAAATTCCGCTATTCTATTTTTGAAATTACGCTTTTCCCGCACAAAGCTTGACAAACCTCGGCCGATGCGCTAAGATTGCGCCGTACCTGCAAGGGGCGCTGGCGCAAGCCGGCTGTGATGCGGCGTATTGCCGTCGCTGTCCCTCAGACCTGATCCGGGTAATGCCGGCGTAGGAATGCAAAGCATCTTGCCTAACTTTGCACCGTGACGTCGACGCCGCGGTGCTTTTTTCATGCCGCGGCGCGGACAGGGGCACATTTCACTTCAATAGGAGGAATCTCACATGAGCAACACGTCCACCCACTCCAGCACCCGCCGCCTGGCTGAAGGCGGCATCTGCATCGCCCTCGCGCTCGTTCTGAGCTACATCAAGATCCCCATCGGCCTTTCGTTCGGCGGCTTCGGCGGCTCGATCAACCTCGTGATGATCCCGCTGATTCTCTTCGCTGTGCGTTGGGGCGCACCCTGGGGTCTGCTCGCCGGTCTTGCCTTCGGTACGCTCAAGTATTTCTTTGCCGAGGGCTTCGCTGTGAGCTGGGTCTCCATCATCTTCGACTATTCCCTTGCTTACGCCGCTGTTGGCTTTGCGGGTCTTCTGCGCGCCAAGAACAACAACTATTCCAAGCTTCCCATCGCGGCGCTCGTTGGCTGCTTCGGCCGCTTTATCATTCACTTCATCTCCGGCGTGACGGTCTACGCACAGTATATGCCCGAGGAATTCATGGGCATGACCATGACCTCCCCCGTCACCTATTCCATTCTGTATAACGGCACCTATATGCTGCCCAACACCATTCTCGCTGTCATCATCTGCGCACTGCTGATGAAGCCGGCTGCAAAGCTGCCGAGTGCAGAGTAAAGAACGCTCCTACCTCAAAATACGCAAAAAGGGTGCTCTCTTTGATAAGAGAGCACCCTTTTTTTACTTTTTTCGTTCCAGTAATTTCTGATACTGCTCAGAGATCTTTCTGCGGATATTCTCGATCTCGCGGCTGCTCTCCTCCTGCGTGTCGAGAACAAAGCTCTTTGTGCTCAGGCGGAAAAAGAGCATCAGCGCCTCCGTGACCATGCGCCGGGTCTCGCGGTCGAGATTTTTGTAGGTCTTGAGCATCGCCGCAGCACTTTTGAGCTTTTCCTCGTTGAGGTCACTGAGCGTCTTTGCACCCGAGGCGGTGAATACACTGTAAAGCGCGTCGGCCAGCGCCTCGCGCTGCTGGGTGTTGAGCGAATCCGCCCAGGCAGAGAGCGCTTCATCGACGAGTTTTCCCTCGCGGGAGACATCATCGAGATGCACAAACTGCGTCCCCAGCACCTGCCAGGAAAAGCCGTCGTGCTGATAGAGCCCGTCGTAGGTCGAATGCACGACCTGATAGTGTTTTTCATGCTCCATGAGCATGCCGACGACCGACGTCTGCGGCAGTACCGTGTGGATACGGCTTGCAATGCGCTTGTGTCCCGCCGTCTCGCTGATGTCCCAGGCAAAGCCGGGACCGTCGTTGTTATGGACGGCAACAATGCGCTCCTGGATCGCGCCGTCGCTCTTGACGGCGCTGTAAACGGCAAGGTTGCCGCCCTTGGAGTGTCCTCCGATGCGGATCGTCTTGTCCGGGTACTGGCGCGCCATACGCGCAACATACGCAACGGACTGCTTCTGCGAGGGGATCTCCTCCAAAAAGCCCATATTGAGGTCTTCCTTCCACCCAACGATCGTATCGTCTGTGCCGCGGAATGAAATATAGATGCTGCCGTTGCCAAGGTCGATCGTCAGCGCTGCAAACTGCTGCTCAACAGCGTCATCCAAAAGCGCTGTGTAGCCGTTCAGCGTCATATTGCGAAAGCGCGGACTCGCCATCAGCTTTCGCAGCATTTGCGAGATCCCGTCCGGCACCAGAACGCCCATGTCGACATCGCGTCCGCCGTGGCGGGCAAAGAATGCCTCCGCCGCCTCGCACAGCGGAAGACCGCGCCCGATCTCGGGCGGCGGCACGATGCCGTCAAAATCGACGAAGCTCAGCTCTGCCAGAATCAGCGCGTCCACCTCGTTGAAGGGAGAGACCGCGAGCGTCAGATCGCCGCGCCAGTCCAGATAATCCATCAGATTCGCCATGCTTTACCTCCGTGGTCAGTGTTTTTTATTTTCTATGGTATGGCGCGCAAAGCCGCTGCGCCACAGGCGCTGCGCGCGCCTTTCGAGCGCTTCGCGCGTATTTTCGAGTTTTTCTGCCGCGACCTCGTCGAGCAGCCGCGCGAGCACCGCGCCGATCTCGCGCCCGCGATAGCCGAGGGCGGCAAGCGCCTCTCCGCCGAGTGCAAGCTCATGCACCGAGCAGCAGGCGTTTTCGGCAACAAGCGCATCAAAGACCGCCTGCGCTTCCTGCCACGGCTGCCGCGCGAGGCTTGGCCCGTCCGGCGTCTTGGCGGCGTTGTCGGCGTACTTGGTCAAAAGGAGATCCGCCGTCACTTCCCTGCCGCGTTTCGCCATCTCGCGGTGGATCGCCGTGCGCTCGGGCGGGAAGAGATCGTCAAAGCACGCAAGCCTTGCGCGCACGCCGTCGCGCAGCGTCTTTTCAAAGTGCAGCCGCGCCATGATCTCCTCCGCCAGCTGCGCCGAGCGCGCCGTGTGACCGTAGAAATGGCCAATGAGCTGCGCATCGAGCGTCATGCACTGCGGCTTTCCAAGGTCGTGAAAGAGCATCGTCCAACGCAGTTCCCGCGTCGGCGGCACGGCAGCGACAGCGCGCGCCGTATGCTCCCAGACATCAAAGCAGTGATGCGGATTGCGCTGGTCAAAGCCCACGCAGGGCAAGATCTCGGGAATCGGCACCCCAAGAATATCAGAAAATGCAAGCAGCGTTGCCCCCACGTTCTCACCAAGCAGGAGCTTGTTCATCTCCGCATACACGCGCTCATGCGCAACATTGGAGAGCAGGGCGCTCTTTTCGTGAGCGGCGCGGGCAGTTTTTTCCTCCGCAGAAAAGCCAAGCACCGAGCAAAAGCGCACAAGGCGCAGAATGCGCAGCGCGTCCTCTTCAAAGCGCCGCGCCGCTTCGCCGACGCAGCGGAGGACACCCGCTTTCAGATCCTCCTGCCCGCCGAAAGGATCAATGAGCGCGCCGGTGGGCGCAAGCGCGATGGCATTGACCGTAAAATCGCGCCTGGCAAGGTCTTCTTCAATGCTCGTGCCAAAGGTCACGGAATCGGGGTGGCGGTTGTCCCGGTATGCCCCGTCGCGCCGCATGGTCGTCAGCTCAATGGGCAGCCCCCCGCTCACGACCGTCACCGTGCCGTGCGGTAAACCCGTCGGGTGCGCGCTTTCACCAAAAATGCGCAGCACCTCCTCCGGCGGGGCGTCGGAGGTCATGTCGTAATCGCTCGGCTCCTTGCCGCGCAGCATTTCGCGCACGCAGCCGCCGACAAGGTAGGGCGAATACCCCGCGTTTTGCAGCGCAGCGATGACAGTTTTGACTTCTTTCTGCAAAATGGGCATAAATCCCTCACAAAAAATCATTTTTTTAGCATTGCACTCCGTTCGCCGCTATATTATAATAGATAATCCGTAAAAAGTAAATCTCCTGTGCATCGCACAAGGAAAGGATTTGATACCATGACCAACCAAAAGGATATTTTCTCCTATCTCGTCCCCGGAAAGTGCGCGCATCTTGCAGGCATCGGCGGCGTTTCGATGAGCCCGCTTGCAGAAGTGCTGCACGGCATGGGGCTTAAGGTTCAGGGCAGCGACATGAACGCTGGCCCCGCCGTCGAGCATCTGCGCTCGCTTGGCATTCCCGTTACCATCGGCCACGCGGCAGATAACCTCGGCGAGTGCGACTTTGTCATCCGCACCGCCGCCATTCACGACGATAACCCCGAGATCTCCGGCGCGGTGACGCGCGGCATCCCCGTTTTCGAGCGCGCGCAGGCCTGGGGCGCGATCATGAAGGGCTATAAGAACGCCCTCTGCATCTCCGGCACACACGGCAAAACGACCACCACCAGCATGGCCACGCACATCTTCATGGCCGCGCAGAAGGACCCGACCGTGATGATCGGCGGCACCTTGCAGCTGCTGCACTCGGGCTATCGCGTCGGCAAGGGCGACACGATCATCGCCGAGAGCTGCGAATATTGCAACTCGTTTCTGAGCTTCTTCCCCACCGTGGCGGTCATTTTGAACGTGGAGGCCGATCACCTCGACTTTTTCAAGGATCTTGCCGACGTGGAGCATTCCTTCCGCCGCTTTGCAGAGCTCGTCCCCATCGGCGGGCACGTGGTCGCCAATATGGACGATCAGGGCGCGCGCGATGCGCTCAAGGGCATCTCCCAACCCATTTTCTGGTTCAGCTACGATGATCCCGCCGCGCAGTGCCGCGCGGAAAACGTCGTCTGGACGGATGGGCTGCCGAGTTTTGACATCTATATCCGCGGCAGCTATTATGCCCACGTCTCTCTGCGCGTGGGCGGCCGTCACAACGTGATGAACGCGCTGGCCGCGGCGAGCAGCGCCTACCTCCTCGGCATCAGCGGCGAGGCCGTCGGTCTCGGCCTTGCGACCTTCACCGGCGCAGGGCGGCGCTTTGAGTACAAGGGCAGCTACCACGGCGCGGACGTCTACGACGATTACGCCCATCATCCCGGCGAGCTGCACGCGCTGCTCGAAATGGCGAAGACGCTGCCCTACAAGCGCATCATCTGCGCCTTCCAGCCCCACACCTATACGCGCACGAAGGCGCTGTTCGACGACTTTGTCAAGGAGCTTCTCGTCCCCGATGTGGTCGTGCTGGCAGAGATTTTCGCCGCGCGCGAGCAGAACACCATCGGCATTTCCTCGATGGATCTCTGCCGCGAGATCCCCGGCTCTGTCTACTGCCCCACGCTCGACAAGGTGACCGCCGCGCTCGCGCGCATCGCCTGTCCGGGCGACCTCATCCTGACCGTCGGCGCGGGCGATATTTACAAAGCCGGTGAAAAACTACTGAAAGAGAAAGAAGAGGCATAAGCATGTTGGTATCCCCCTTCTACGACACTGCGCCGGAGCATGCCTCCGAGCGCGCGATGGCAAGCTATGCGCTGCTCGATTCCCTGCACATCCCTTATCAGCGCATTGAGCATGAAAAGGCGGAGACCATGGAAGTCTGCGCCGCTGTGTCGGACGCGCTGGGCGTGCGCATCTGCAAGAATCTCTTTCTCTGCAACCGCCAGCAGACGAGCTTTTACCTGCTCACCATGCCCGAAGATAAGCCGTTTCACACCAAGGATCTGAGCCATCAGATCGGCTCGTCCCGCCTCTCGTTTGCGCCGCCAGAAAAAATGGAGGAGCTGCTGGGCTGCTCGCCCGGGTCTGCAAGCGTGCTGGGGCTGCACAACGACAGCGGCAACGCCGTCCGTCTCGTCATGGACAGGGACGTATATACCGCGCCGTATTTCGCCTGCCACCCCTGTGACAACACGCAGAGCCTCAAATTCAAAACAGAGGATCTGCTGAACGTTCTGCTGCCAAAGATCGGACATGAGCCGATCATCGTGGAGCTGTAAGGCAAAAAGCAAAAAAAGGTTCCGAAGAATGCTCTTCGGAACCTTTTATATGAGTTCGTCTACTGTAAGCCTTATCAGCTTGTCAGTCTCTGCATTTGAATCGGTGCAGATGCCTGCAAGAGAATCAGAAAACGGTGAGAACACAAAAACGCGCTCATTGGGAACGACCGGCATTTCCCCGTTTCTCATGCTGACGGCGCTGATGCCGCGGCGCTTGCAGCGGCTCTCCCGCTGCACCCAAAGCTGCCAGAACGAAACGTCATCTGATGCTTGGAAGCGCGCGCGCATCTGCTCGCTCACCGGGCGAAGGCGCTCAATGTCCGCGCCGATGCTATGGTCGTGGACTGCCAGCAGCACCGCGCCGTGCGAATGGCTCAGGCTGAAGCAAACATCGGGATACGCCGCAAAATACGGTTTTCCATGCGCTCCACGGGAGATCTCCGGCAGCTTTTCCCAGCCGTAACGATCATGCAGCGCGCGGCGCAGCAGCGCATACGCGCAGAGCGTTTCCGCCGTGTGCGCGGAACGATCGGATCGCACTTTGCGTTCAGACGGGAGAAAATGCGCAAGCGCGGCAGTCTCCGCTTCACCGAGCGCACGATCGAGCCTGACAGCATACAGCCGGATATTCACACCTACCGCCCCCTTTGCGCAGCATTTCCTGCGGAAATTATAGAGGAAACGGCAGATTCTGTCAAACTTTCTCCTTGCGGAAAATTTTTTTGAAATTTTTCTGCCAAAAAAGAGGAAATCAACCGTTTTCGACGTATACGGTATATAGGCATAGAGGATCCGTATGCAGATGAGGGAAAGGAGGACGCCATGGCCTTTGACCGGCAATTTCTGGACGAGCTGATCGCCCGCAACGACATTGTCGATGTTGTCAGCAATTATGTTTCGCTCCAGCCGCGCGGTGGGAGCCTGTGGGGCTGCTGCCCCTTTCACAGCGAAAAGACGCCCTCGTTCCACGTGCTGCCGGACAAGCAGCTGTGCTACTGCTTCGGCTGCAAAAAGGGCGGCGGCGTCATCAACTTCATCATGGAGGAGGAAAACCTCTCCTTTCCCGATGCGGTGCGCTTTCTGGCGCGGCGCGTCAATATGCCGGTGCCGGAGGAAGAGCACAGCGACGAGAGCCGTCTGCGCTCGCGCATCCTGTCGCTCAACCGCGATGCGGCGCGCTTTTACTACGACCAGCTCTACTCGCCCAAGGGTGCGCCGGTGCTTGAGTACATGAAAACCCGCAAGATCACGCGGCGCAACGCGACGAATTTTGGGCTCGGCGCGGCGGCGGACGAGTGGGACGGCCTTCTCACCGCGATGCGCAAAAAGGGCTACGGCGACGGCGAGCTGCTCGCCTCGGGCCTTGCCATCCGCGGGAAGAACGGCGGGCTGTACGATAAATTCCGCAAGCGGCTCATCTTCCCCATCATCGACGTGCGCGGCGATGTCTTAGGCTTTGGCGGGCGCATCATCAGCAAGGACGATCCGGGCGCAAAGTACATGAACACGCCCGAGACGGTCGTGTACAGCAAGCGGCGCGTTTTATACGGGCTGAATCTTGCCAAAAAGAGCAAGCGCAGCAACATTATTTTGGTCGAGGGCAACATCGATGTTGTCATGCTCCATCAGGCGGGCTTCGACAATGTCTGCGCCTCGATGGGAACAGCACTCACGAGCGAGCAATTGCAGCTGCTCAGCCGCTACACCAAGGAGCTTGTGCTCTGCTACGACAACGACGACGCCGGCAAGGTCGCCACGCAAAAAGCGCTGACGCTCTTGAACAGCACGGACTTTCAGGTCAAGGTACTGGAGCTTCCCAAGCGGCTCGTGGACGGGCAGTACATCAAGCAGGACGCAGACGACTTCATCAAATTTCAGGGACGCGACGCCTTTGAACATCTGCTCTCGGGCAGCGAAAGCGGAATGGACTTCCGCATGTCGCAGCTTAAGTCGAAATTTGATTTGACAAGCGACGAAGGACGCATCGGCTATGCCGAGGCGGCGGCGGCGCTGCTCGCCGCCGTGCCGAACGCGGTCGAGCGCGAAATTTACACCGTGCGCGCCTCCGAAGCCGCCGGCATCACGCCGGACGCGATGAAGCTTGAAGTTGAGCGCGCGCGAAAGCGTGCGCGCTACAAGGAAAAGCGCGAGCAGGAGCGGCGGGACTTGAATCCTGCGGCGTCCGCCCAACCGCGCGAGCGGTCGATCCGCTATACCGACCTTCGCTCCGCGCTCGCCGAAGAAGGCGTGCTGCGGCTTTTGACGTTGGACGACTCGCTCTTCGGCGAGACCCCACCCATCTGCGAAGAGGACTTCTCTTCTCCCCTTCTGGGTCGGTTTTTTACCGCGCTGCGCGCGCAGCTCGCGCAGACGGGACAGGTGAATATCCCCGCGCTTGCGGAGTTTTTCACTTCAGAGGAGATCAGCCATCTCATTGGCATTCTGCAAAAGCCGGAGTCGCTCAAAAACGGCGCACAGGCGTTGCAGGATTACTGCAATATCATTTTGGACGAAGCGCATAAGCGCGCGGCCGTGGACGAAGATCCCCTGATGGCCGCGATGGAAAAGAATAAACACAAGGGTAACGGAGGAAAGCAAACATGGAAGAAAAACAGCTGACCAGCAGAGAGCTGGAGGAACAGGCCAACTCGCTGCTCGCCGAGGCAGATTTCGAGGAGATCAAACTGCCGAAAAAGGTGAAAAAGGCCGCGGCGGCCAAGAAGGCAGAGCAGGAAAATGAGCAGGCGGAAAAGCCCGCCGAGAAATTCCCGCCGCTGGACGAAAAGCTGGTCGCCTCCCTGCCCGCGGCGGCACTGCTGCAGGGCAACGAAAAGCTCATGGAGATCTTTGCCAAGGGCAAGGCCAAGGGCAAGCTCAGCTCCAGCGACCTGATGGAGACCATCGACGAAATGAATCTGGAGAGCGAGCAGCTCGACCAGATCTACGACTCGCTCGAAACGCTCGGCGTCGACATCGGCACCGCCGAGGCCATCGACAGCAGCATCGACGATGTGGAGCCGCCGATGGAGGAGATCGCCGAGATCGAAGAGGAAGAGCTTGTCGACCCGAACGAGCTGGTCGACAGCTTCTCGACTGACGACCCCGTGCGCATGTACCTCAAGGAGATCGGCAAGGTTTCTCTGCTGTCGGCGGACGAGGAAATTTCGCTCGCGACCGCGATGTCCGCGGGTGTCGAGGCCAAGCAAAAGCTCGAAGAGGCCGAAAAGAACGGCACGGAGCTGAGCGAAGAGGAAATGAAGGCACTCAAATCTGCCGTCAAGAAGGGCGAGCGCTCCAAGCAGCGGCTTGCCGAGGCGAACCTGCGTCTCGTCGTGTCTATCGCCAAGCGCTATGTCGGCCGCGGCATGCTCTTCCTCGACCTCATTCAGGAGGGCAACCTGGGCCTCATCAAGGCCGTTGAAAAGTTCGACTACACCAAGGGCTACAAGTTCTCGACCTATGCAACGTGGTGGATCCGTCAGGCCATCACCCGTGCCATCGCCGACCAGGCGCGCACCATCCGTATCCCCGTTCATATGGTCGAGACCATCAACAAGGTCATCCGCGTGTCCCGTCAGCTCCTGCAGGAGCTCGGCCACGACCCCTCTCCCGAAGAGATCGCCGCCGAGATGGACATGCCCGTCGACAAGGTGCGCGAGATCCTGAAGATCGCGCAGGAGCCCGTCTCCCTCGAAACGCCGATCGGCGAAGAGGAAGACAGCCACCTTGGCGACTTCATCCCCGACGAGGGTGCGAGCGAGCCGAGCGAGGCCGCGTCGTTCACGCTGCTGCAGGAGCAGCTCGTCGACGTGCTCTCCACCCTCACCCCGCGTGAGGAGAAAGTCTTGAAGCTGCGCTTCGGCATCGAGGACGGCCGTCCCCGCACGCTCGAAGAGGTCGGCAAGGAGTTCAACGTCACGCGCGAGCGCATCCGCCAGATCGAAGCCAAGGCGCTGCGCAAGCTCCGTCACCCCAGCCGCAGCAAGAAGCTCAAGGACTTCCTGAACTAAGCCAATAACGACAAATAGAGGGCACACCCTTCAGGCGTTTACAGCGTCTGGATGGTGTGCCCTTTTTCATGCAAAGCGACGTGCCGTGCATTGCACATACGCATAGTCAGCGGGCAGAATATAAGTTATTCTGTTCAATAAGGTCCCGTCAAGATTTATGCGCAAATTTATTTGCAGGCTCCGGCTGAGTGAAGTC
>OLGE01003759.1_pt1 | contig 11657 bp, 9 predicted proteins | sample 1605151 | NCBI WGS metagenome assembly OLGE01 (sample SAMEA3888912, study PRJEB22519) | human gut metagenome | biome: human gut; feature: human-associated habitat; material: faeces | place: Denmark | collected 2010
GGCTGTAACCTTCCCACTATCAGGGCGGTTTAGGGACTTGCACCCTTTAGAGTATGTTCGTGCTGGACGAACACAAGAAAAAATGAGGTCAGGAAGACTTCATTTTTGTTTTTATTGTTGCAACTCCGGTAGATAAATATTCTTCCGGAGTTTGCTTTATCACAAATAATATTGGTCTGTTGGAATATTAACGCGAACTTTGACATTCAATACTCCATGAGTGTTGTCCGTTTAATTGAAAATGTTTTCTATCTTTGTGCTGTTGAGCAATCAACAAACATGCTGATGAAAGTGTTTTCACAGTCCTTCTAAGGAAATGTGGTAGTTTCAAGGAAGAAAGGACAGCGGACAGCACTCATTTCTTGTTTAGACAAGGCACGGTATATCCTCTTGGATATGCCTGTTTGCCGTATCTATACAGGTGTGGGGTATTGGATGTCATTTGTCTTCTTCCGGGTTTTACCACAACCTCCTTAGAACAGATGAAATCAGCTCCACACTTTCTTTTATAACCACACCAGAGGTCAGGAGTTGGGCTGGGGAACGGAAAAAAGTTATGGCTGTATCTGCTGAAGATTTGGGATTGAAATTAATGATTGACCCTCAAGACTATGTTGTTCTATGTAATAAAGGACAAGAAAAAGAGGATAATAAAATTATCTATATCGCTCTTCGTACTGAATTTTCAAATATTCTTCTTGAAGATGACATAGCCTTGCTGCCACTTGCTTTTGCCAATATTGAAAATAATGAAGTCCGATTGTTTCATGATGTTAATGGACAAGTGGCAAATACAATCTTTATGTATAAAAAGAAATCAGATTTAACAGAAATTAAATTATAATGTTATGAAAACACGATTATTTATTGTGACGCTTCTTACTACTTTAATTTTTGGGTGTCAAAAATTTGATGATTCTCATTTATGGGATAGCATCAACAGCCTAAACAACAGAGTGGAAAGGCTTGAAACTATTTGTGACAAGATGAACACCAATATATCTTCATTGCAAACTATTGTTCAGGCATTACAGACAAATGATGGCGTGAAAAGCGTAACAAGCCTGCCGAATGGAGAAGGATATGCCATAAACTTTGTTTCCGGAAAATCAATTAACATTTACAACGGAAGAAATGGGACTAATGGTGCAGATGGAAAGGACGGACAAGATGGGAAAAATGGAGTGACACCGGTAATAAGTGTAAAAAAGGATATTGATGGAATATATTATTGGACGGTAAACGGAGAATGGCTTATTGTTGATGGTAATAAGGTTAAAGCTGTTGGCACTGATGGTGCGAACGGAGAAAATGGTACAGATGGGAAAGACGGAGTTGACGGAGAAGATGGAATTGATGGAGAAAATGGTTCAGACGGCAAAGATGGAATAACTCCAAAATTCAAGATAGAAGACGGATATTGGTATATATCGTATGATAATGAACTGTCTTGGGAGCAACTCGGAAAGGCAACAGGAGATAATGGGCTGAATGGTTCAGACGGAGAAAGTTTCTTCAAAGGAGTTTCTATTGAAAACGGTTATGTATGCTTTATTTTGAATGATGCAGAATCTACGGTTATAAAATTGCCGTTTTCAGAAGAAAAATCATTGACAGTTAATGTTATTGAAGCTGGAACATTAGAAAGTGTTGTTCCAAAAGAGCAGGTAAAGACCTTAGTATCTCTAAAGATTATCGGAAAAATCAATGAAGATGATATGAAATTCATAAATATGAGAATGTTATCTCTCGAATCTCTTGATTTGGCAGAAACTGAATATATTTGTAATGATGAACATAAATATTTTTTTCTCAATCCATGCGGACTCAATCTTCCAAATAGAACTTTAAGAAAATTAACAACTCCGAGAATAATCAGTGGGGTAAGTTCTCTGTGGATTAATATAGATGATTGTATTAATTTAGAAGAACTATTTATATCATCAACATCATCCCCCAATTTGAAGACATATGTGTCTGGTGGTGACACACAGGCATCTCGTTGGAATAATCAATTGAAAAGATTGGAATTTTGTATTGGGACTACTTCTATTGTATCTTTTGAATTAAACATTGCAGAAACAGTTGTTTTACCTGCAACAATAAGTAGAATTAAATTATCACAAATTTCCTATTTTACGAGCAAAAAGATACAAACATTGATATGCAATGCCTTTGCACCTCCGGCAAATGGTATTAATGACAATGATAAATATGACAATAGTTGTAATTTAGATGCTATGGTATATGTACCCAAAGAAAGCGTCGAATTATATAAAAACGCTCCAGGCTGGAAGCAATTCAAAAATATATTGCCAATTGAAGAATAGTACATTATGGAAGAACAAAACGATAATGGCAAAGGAGGTATCGGATGTTTTATTGTGACTTTTCTTATGATTGCAGCGGGGATTCCAGCGGCGACAAAAGGAGAAGGTCCAATAGGAACAATCGTAATTGTCATAGGAGGACTTGCCTTAGCATATTATATGGCGAAAGCCTTAACTGGAAGAGATTGATTTATTAACCAGACAAGCTGAGTGCAACATAGTCATATGTTGGACTAAAGTTGGACTTATTGAGGCTGAAATGTATTGAGTTGTCACATAACTTACCGTAATATTGATATTTGTAGAATACTATGGCTGAAACTTATGTTCCTTGCCAAGGTTGGGGTCGCGAGTTCAAGTCTCGTTTTCCGCTCTAAGAAAAAAAGCCGCTCGAAATTCGAACGGCTTTTTTGTTTATGTATATTCCGATGTTATTGGCAATTCCTGGGTCACGGGCCATTTTGTACTATTTTAAACGTTTTTGCGGAACCAACCACATCAGCAGACACGTTTGGTTCCACTTGAAACGTTTTCCACGCACGTCGGGCCATAATTAATCTATGTCGTGCGCAAAACAGGCCATTTCACTCACGCCAGCAACGAATCACTGTCCCCAGCAACGCGGTAAACATTTCCAAGGTTGCCCCTCCCCAAGACCGTTAGCGGGACGCGGCCACGTCCCGCTATTTGTTCTTCAGAACTATCTCACCGCCGGCAACATCGGCCTCGATTACAGAATCCCTGTGCACGGTACCATCAAGAATTGCCTTGGCAAGCTGGTTCACAAGCTCACGCTGCATGACCCTCTTGATAGGACGCGCACCGAATGCCGGATCGTAACCCATATCGGTCATGTAATCCTCGAATGCCGGAGTGAAACGGATTTCCACACCATCCTCGGACAGCTTGCTCTGAAGCTGTTTCATCTGGATATGAAGGATATCACGTATATCATTCTTGGTCAGAGGCTCGAACATTATTATCTCATCGATACGGTTCAGGAATTCAGGCCTGATCGTCTGTCTGAGAAGCTCAAGTATCTTGCCCTTGCATTCGCCCAGCATCTGGTTCCTCTTGGCGATGGCCGCAGCAGCCTCGGCAGGAGCCTCCCCTTTCTTCCCGACCTCAGGAAGCTTCTCCATGTAGCTCTGGATAATATCCGAACCGACATTGGAAGTCATGATGATGATGGTATTCTTGAAATCTACGGTACGACCCTTATTGTCTGTCAGACGACCGTCATCAAGCACCTGAAGCAAGATGTTGAACACATCAGGATGGGCCTTCTCGATTTCATCAAGCAGCACTACGGAATAAGGTTTACGCCTTACAGCCTCGGTGAGCTGGCCACCTTCATCATATCCTACATATCCCGGAGGAGCACCGATAAGACGGCTCACAGTGTGACGTTCCTGATACTCACTCATATCAATACGGGTAATCATGTTCTCATCATTGAACAGAAACTCCGCGAGCGCCTTGGCAAGCTCGGTCTTGCCGACACCGGTCGTACCCATGAACAGGAACGAACCGATAGGTCTCTTCTCATTGGAAAGACCAGCACGGCTTCTGCGTACGGCATCAGCTACGGCATGTATGGCCTGCTCCTGACCGACGACCCTCTTATGAAGTTCATCCTCCATACGAAGCAATTTCTCCTTCTCGCTTTCCAGCATCCTGTTCACCGGTATTCCGGTCCATCTGGACACCACATCAGCGATATCTTCCGGCGTAACGGACTCTGTGATGATAGGATCCTTCACAGCGGCCTGTCTGGCGGTAAGTTCATCTATCTTCTTCTGGGCTTCAGCCATCTTGCCGTAACGGAGTTCCGCTACCTTTCCATAATCACCGGCCCTCTCTGCGGACTGCGCCTGAATCTTGTAGTCCTCCATCTGCTGGCGGGCTGTCTGGATGCCGGAAAGAATACCTTTTTCCTCATCCCACTTCTTCATCAGAACGTCACGTTTCGCGTTAAGTTCCTTCAACTGGTCATTGATCTTGTCAAGTTTCAATGAAACGCCTTCCCTCTTGATGGCTTCCTTCTCGATTTCGAGCTGACGGATCTGGCTGTTGAGCTCATCTATCGGCTCCGGTACGGAATTCATCTCCAGACGAAGCTTGGAAGCGGCCTCATCCACAAGGTCTATGGCCTTGTCCGGAAGGAAACGGCTCGTGATGTACCTGTGAGACAGGTTCACCGCAGCGATCAACGCATCATCCTCGATACGTACCCTGTGATGGTTCTCATATCTCTCCTTCAGGCCCCTCAAGATGGCGATGGACTCTGCCGGCGTAGGCTCGTCCACCATAACCATCTGGAAACGTCTTTCCAATGCCTTGTCGGCCTCGAAATATTTCTGATATTCGTCCAATGTGGTGGAACCGATCGTCCTCAGCTCGCCCCTGGCCAATGCCGGTTTAAGAATATTGGACGCATCCATTGCACCGGAAGCCCTTCCGGCACCGACCAACGTATGAATCTCATCTATGAACAGGATAATCTGTCCCTGGCTGTCCACAACGTCCTTTACGACGCCTTTCAGCCTCTCCTCGAACTCGCCCTGATACTTGGCACCTGCTATAAGTGCACCCATATCAAGCGAATAGACGATTTTATCTTTCAGGTTTTCAGGGACAGCCCCATCAACGATTTTCTGTGCAAGACCTTCGGCGATAGCAGTTTTACCCACACCCGGTTCACCTACGAGAATAGGGTTGTTCTTGGTCCTACGGCTCAATATCTGCAACACTCGACGGATCTCCTCATCCCTGCCGATGACAGGGTCAAGTTTCCCCGCTGCAGCTCTTTCGTTCAAGTTCACCGCGAACTTGTTCAATGTCTCAAGCTTTCCGCCGCCGGCATTGTTCTGCATGTTGTAATTTTCCATAATAATAAACTCCTTTTTGTCCCCTGGAGCTTATCATTCAGGTCTTCCTGCTGATACTGAGACTTATCCTAACGGGATATAGCCGTCTGCTCCGAAGAACAAACGGCTATAGTCCAAAATATATTCCTTCCCGGAAATTACTGACAATTTGTCAGTTCCGGCATTTGTCGCAAACTACTCTGCAGGAGCTGCTGGAGCTTCAGTTGCAGGTGCGCTCTGCTGTGCAGGTGCAGGTGTAGGGAATGCAGGCTGCTCTGTAGTCTCGTTTCCGAGCTTATTGGTAATATCCACCTGTGTGCCCTGTGTACCCATAGTAAATGAGGAAATCACAGAAACGATTACGATGAATGCAACAAGGCCCCAAGTAACTTTCTCAAGCATATTGGCTGTCTGCCTTACACCGAAAGTCTGGTTTCCTGCAACGAAGTTGCTGGCCATGCTGTCACCTTTGCCATTCTGAAGCAATACTACGATTGTAAGCAGTATGCTGGCAATAACAACGAGAACTACAAGAATAGTAAATATTACGTTCATAACGTCTGATTATTTATCAAATTATCCAATTTTCCAATAAGGGATGCAAAGTAAGCACTTTTTTCCGGGAATGCCAAAATTAGTTTGCCGTAAATGCGCTTTGCCTGTTCAAAATAGCCTTGTTCAGCGTAAATTTGCGCCAATGTCTCCGTGCAGAAATCCAGTCCTGACACATCTCCATGCTCTTCCGGACGCGGACGCGTCTTCGGCTGGAAACGGGCAAAAACATTGTCCTCGACTTTCTTGACCTTCTCGTACTCCGACTGGGAGAAGAAATCTCCGCCGACAACGTGGACTTTACGCTCATAGACCGGAGCATCCTCCTTTTTCTTTTCCTCTATATATGAACTCAGCAGAGCCTCCAGCCCTTTGTCGGAATAATCCGCCCCATCGCCTTTGTGCATAATCTCGGCTATTGACCCGCGGTCCCCCACATACATTGCCTGGTCGGAGAACTGGGACACTCCCCACGACTCGCCGCCGACACCGGCCATCCTGCGGCAGAGCTCCTTCCTTGCCGCGCCATACCATGGATAAAGGTTCACCACACCGGCCAACTCATCCATTGTCAATGTTTTAAGATTTATCGCTTTCTGCTCCATATTCTACCAGTTCGCCACAGTCGCATTGAACACATCCTCACAAATCTTCTCAATGATCTCGTCGCACAATGTGCCTTCCACCGCATCCAGGGACTGGGTCGAGTCATAATCCGCATACGCAGAAAAAGACTTGCCCTGAAAATCATCCTCAGGATATTTCCTGTTGGTAAAGTCAATCTTGACCGTGACCGTGAGCCTGTTCTGCGCCGCCACCTCGTTCGCCGTCACCGCCATTGCGCGCACGTCATAGCCGGTAATCGAGCCGGTAATCTCCAAATCGCCGTCCATGTCCACCTGCTCCAGCCTCGTCATCTTCCGGAATTTATCTTTCAATGACTCCGTCATGCTGTTGCTCAATGTCGGGTTCACTTTCAATGCCTTATACTCGAAGTAATTGATAGTGACGGTCTTGATATCGGGCTGAATGGAAGTTCCGGAGAACGAATATATCCCGCAGGAACGCACGATCAGCGCCGCCGTCATGATAGCCAATGCGACACCTGCCGCCGAAAATATTTTTCCAAATGATTTCATATCAATACTATTCGTCCGCCTTCTTCAAATTGCGGAATTCCGGAGGAAGTTTCCTGTACAATGTCCTTTCGGAAATCCCCAGCTCCTCCGCTGCTTTCTTGCGGTTTCCGTTATGTTTCTCCAATGCTTTCCTTATCAGGTCCTGATTCGACTGCGATATGGAGAAATTCTCATCTCCGTGTCCGGGCTCCACAGCATGGATTTCATCATGCCTCGGCAATGCCGACTGCTCATCGATATCACGCTCATTGTCAGTCCAATCCGATTCCGGTCTGGAAATATAGCCGTCACGGGAACCAGTGTCCGCCGGCATTGCCAGAGGCTTGGGCTGCGTCACCTCCGCCGCAGACGGCCTGATACCGCCGGAGGCAATGATCTGCTTCAGCTTGGTCACCTCGGCATTGAGGCTGTAAAGGGCCTTGTAAATCTCCTGCTTTTCTTCCTGCGAGATATCTGACGAACTGTCATGATACTTGACAGGCAAGGCATTGACATCATCCTTCGGAAGATAGGTCGACAGCGTCGCGGCATCGACCTCGCAGCGTCCGGACACCGGCGTAAGGCGCTGCCCTTCCAATGCGGACACCGTCTCGGCAATGTTCTTCAGCTGGCGGATGTTGCCAGGCCAGCGGTAGCGCGTAAGCAATTCTATCGCGTCTCTGGTCAATGACACCTTGCTCATGCCGTATTTCTCGGAGAAATCCGAAGTGAACTTCCTGAACAACAGATAGATATCCTCTTTCCGTTCACGAAGCGACGGCATCTTGATCTGGATGGCGTTCAACCTATAATATAAGTCTTCACGGAATTTGCCTTTGGAAACGGCGTAGAGAAGGTCGACATTGGTCGCCGCAATGACCCTCACATCGGTCTTGCTCACCTTGGACGAGCCGACGCGTATGTATTCGCCGGACTGGAGCACGCGGAGAAGTTTCGCCTGTGACGGAAGCGGCAATTCGCCGACCTCGTCCAGGAACAATGTTCCCCCGTCAGCCTCCTCGAAATATCCTTTCCGGGCCTCAATCGCTCCGGTAAACGAGCCCTTCTCGTGTCCGAACAATTCAGAATCAATGGTTCCCTCAGGGATAGCACCACAGTTCACCGCGAAGTATTTGGCATTCTTGCGGCGACTGAACTGATGAATGATCTTAGGAATATTGTCCTTGCCGACACCGCTTTCGCCCGTTACAAGCACGGTAAGGTCGGTCGGCGCCACTGCCACGGCCATTTCCAATGCACGGTTGAGCGAAGGATCATTGCCGACAATGTCGTATTTATTCTTAAGTTTCTGTAAATCCTGTGTGTCCATAGTCAGACAAAGTTACAAAATACACTGAAAATATGAAGCCACATTGCCTAAAATTGCAAAATTATTAGTAACTTGGTGCGGAATTTGGTAAAAGTACAATTCAGTTATTATAAATTTATTTTTATTTCAGTCATGAGAAAGGAAATCAAATCATTGGCAGTAGCAGTCCTCGGACTTGCAGCTGTCGCTTGTGCTTCTCCTGAGAAGATGGCAGAGATGGCAGAGAGCGTTACCGTTACCTGCGATCCGTCACCGCTTGAAGTTGTAGCCGGTAAAATCGATGCTACCGTATCAGTAACTTATCCTGCTGATTACTTCCACCCGAAGGCAATCCTCGAAGTTACTCCAGTGCTCGTTTATGAGGGTGGTGAAGCTACAATGGCTCCATTCATGTATCAGGGCGAGAAAGTTAAGGATAACTACACCGTAGTATCTTCTGACGGCCAGACCGTAACAGAGAAGGTTCACTTCGAATATGTTAAGGGTATGGAGCAGTCTCACCTCGAGCTTCGCGGTGTCGTAAAATACAAGAAGAAGTCTATCGACCTCCCTATCAAGAAGGTTGCTGACGGCGCAAACACCACTTACATGCTCGTAGGTTACGGTGAGGGTCTCGGCAAGGTAGCTTACAAGGCTGACAACTATCAGGAGGTTATCCCTCAGTCAGCTGAAGGCCAGATTCTTTACACCATCAACTCTGCAGACGTTCGCAGCAAGGAGCTCAAATCAGCTTCTATCAAGGACTTCCAGGCTGCTCTCGATGAGATCAAGAACAACGAAAGAAAGACCCTCAAGGGTACTGAAGTCGTAGCTTATGCATCTCCGGACGGCGGACAGGAGCTTAACGCCAAACTCTCTGACAAGCGTTCAAAGAGCGCTGACAAGGCTTGGAGCAAGGTCGTTAAGGGTAAAGAAGTTACCGACCCTGAGGTTAAGAGCGTAGGTCAGGACTGGGAAGGCTTCCAGGAGCTCGTTTCCGAGTCAAACATCGAGGATAAGGATCTTATCATCCGCGTTCTTTCCATGTACAGCGATCCGGCTGTTCGTGAGAGCGAGATCAAGAACATGTCTGAGGTTTACACAACCCTCAAGAAAGAGGTTCTTCCTGAACTCCGTCGTGCAAGATTCATCGCTAACGTAGAGTATCAGAACTACACCAAGGAAGAGCTCCTCAAATTCGTTGACGAGAACATGGACGTTCTTGACGAAGAGGCTCTCCTCCGTTCAGCTACACTCGTTAAAGAGGCTAAGACAAAAGAGGCTCTCTACAAGAAGGCTGTCGAGAAGTTCAACAGCGACCGCGCACAGTTCAACCTTGGCGTTCTTTACTTGAACCAGAACGACCTCAAGGCTGCTGAGAACGCATTCGGCAAGGTTCAGACCAAGGATGCTGACCTCGAGAACGCTAAGGGCGTTATCGCTCTCCGCAAGGGTGACCTCGCTGCTGCTCAGAAGTCATTCGCTACTGCAGGTGCAAAAGAGAACCAGGCTGTCATCGACATCCTGAACGGCAACTATGAGAAGGCTGCTGCCGCTCTCAAGGGTACCAACTCTTTCAACGAGGCTCTCGCATACGTTCTTATCGACAAGCCGGCTGAGGCTGCTGCCGCTCTCAAGTGCCAGTGCCCTAAGGCTAACTACCTCCGCGCCATCATCGCTGCTCGCCAGGGCAAAGCTGCTGACGTGAAGACATATATCGAGAAGGCTAGCAAGGATTCAGCTCTCAAGGCTCGCGCCGAGAAAGACATCGAGTTCGCTCAGTACAGATAATAATGTCAATGCCGGTTAAACCCGGCTTGTCATAAAATATCACTCCCCGAAATCCGACATGGATTCCGGGGAGTTTCTTTATGTCCGCGGTGTTCCGCACCGACACCTGCAGCATCTGACCAGTGCTCACGCCATATCTGATGGCTCGGATGACCGGCCCTAGCGTTGAAATCACCCGCCAGAAACGACAGATAACCCTCAGGGTGGGACTATGCTCCATATCCACCAGAACATGGGCTTATTTGAGGTTTTATCCTGTTCAGTATGTCATATATGCAAAATGCCCCGGCGGATGTTCTCCGTCGGGGCCTGACATATTCTAAGGCGTCAGAGCGCCAAGTTTATTTCTTTGTTGCTGCTTTCTTGGCTTCTTTTCTCTTCTCGTTCCACATGTAAGCATCGAACATTACAGGAGTACCGATGAAGATTGAAGCGTATGTACCGAAGCAGATACCGAGAATCAAGGCAACTGACAGACCGCGGATAGACTCGCCACCGAAGATTGCGATTGCAAGCATTGTCACGAGAGTAGACACGGATGTGTTGATGGTTCTGGTGAGGGTACTGTTGAGCGCAAGGTTTGCATTGGACTTGAAGTCGGCCTTAGGATGCATTGTCTTGTACTCACGGATTCGGTCGAAGATAACCACGTTATCATTGATAGCGTATCCGATGATGGTCAGGATAGCGGCGATAAAGGTCTGGTCAACGTCCAGGTTGAACGGAAGGATTCCCGAGAACAGGGAGAAGAAACCGATGACGATGATAGCAGTGTGTGCGAGTGAAACCACACCACCGAGACCCCATGTCCAGCCATTGAATCGTACTGCGATATAAGCGAAGATTACGAACAGCGCGATGAGGACTGCGAATACAGCTGATCTCTTGATATCGTTTGCGATGGTAGGACCTACCTTGTCGGAAGAAATGATACCGTTAGGGTTGTCGAGAGTAGACGTGAACTCGTCGAGGGTAATGTCTTTCTCTGCGAAGAAGCCCTTCATGGCCTCGTAGAGTTTAGCCTCTACCTCTGAATCCACCTCGCTTGACTCATTCTCAACCTTGTACTTGGTAGTAATCTTCATCTGGCTCTCACCACCGAACTGCTTAACCTCCACAGACTCACCGAATTCTTTCTCGGCAGCCTCACGGACTGACTCGGCAGTAACCGGCTTGTCGAATCTTACGACATATGTACGACCACCTGTGAAGTCAACACCATAGGTAAAGCCCTTGATGCAGATGGATGCAATCGCGATTACGATGAGCGCTCCGGAGAACATATAAGAATATTTCTTCTTGTCAAGGAAGTTGAACTTGGTATGCTTGAGGAAGTCCTTTGTAAGATTGTTCTCGAATGATACGCTCTTGCCCTTGGAAACTCTGTCATCGAAGATGATTCTGGTGATGAAGATGGAGGTAAGAACGGATGTGATGATACCGATGATGAGGGTGGTGGCGAAGCCCTGTACAGGACCTGAACCGAAGATGAACAGCACGATACCTGTAAGGAGTGTGGTAACCTGACCGTCGATAATTGCAGAGTAAGCATTGGAATAACCGTCAGCGATAGCCTTTGACAGACCCTTGCCGGCAGCAAGTTCCTCTTTCACACGCTCATAGATAATCACATTGGCATCGACCGCCATACCCATTGTGAGGACGAGACCGGCAATACCTGGCAATG
>OLGE01003763.1_pt1 | contig 11647 bp, 10 predicted proteins | sample 1605151 | NCBI WGS metagenome assembly OLGE01 (sample SAMEA3888912, study PRJEB22519) | human gut metagenome | biome: human gut; feature: human-associated habitat; material: faeces | place: Denmark | collected 2010
TGGGCACGGTGGACCGCTGGGAGAACGGCGTGGCCCACTGCCAGCAGCGCGGCAAGTGGAGCCTGGGCGATACGCTGGAAGCCCTCTGCCCGGACGGCCGCAGCATCCCGCTGACGCCGGAGTGGATCGAGAACGAGGCCGGGGAACGGGTGGACAGCACCCCTCACGCCATGGAAAAATACACCATGCCCACCCCGGAGCTGCCGCCCATGAGCCTGCTGCGCCGCAAAACGGCAGAATAAGCAGCCGCACCCCGCAAACCATGCCAACCGGCACCGCCTGCAAAGGCTTTGCCGGCTGGCTTTTTTTGCATCACTTGCAAAACCGCACAAACCGCGCTATACTGACATATATTATAATGCAGAGCGAAAGGAGGGAGCCTGATGTTCCGGCTGCCGATCGTAAAATTTTTCAGCCGCATCCTCAATCGGATCACCATCACGGTGGTGCTGGTGGCCCTGCAGGTGGCATGGCTGCTGTGGGCGTTTTTCTCCCTCACCACCGGCCGCGTGTGGGTCAACGCCGGCTTGCAGCTGCTCAGTCTGCTTATGATGCTGTACCTCGTGCGCAAGGACGAGAACAGCGCCTACAAGATCGGCTGGATCGTGCTCATGGGGGTGCTGCCGCTGCTGGGCGGGGCACTGTACCTCTCCTTTGGCAACAAGCGCCCGGCCAAACGGCTGCGCAGCAAGCTGCAGGCGGTGGACGACGCCCACAAGGCCGACCTTGCCCAGCAGCCGGGCCAGACCGACGGGCTGGATGCTTCCGGCCTCGGCATGAGCCGCTATCTGGCGCGGTACGGCCGCTACCCGGCCTGGAAGAACACCGCCGCGCAGTATTTTGCCTGCGGCGAAGCTATGTACCCCCAGCTGCTGCGGGACCTGGAGCGGGCCGAGCACACGATCTTTGTGGAATATTTCATCGTGCACACCGGCAAAATGTGGGACGGCGTGGAGGCCATCCTCCGGCGCAAGGCCGCGCAGGGGGTGGACGTGCGCCTGATCTACGACGACTTTGGCAGCCTGCTGGGCCTGCCCACCGACTTTGTGGTGCGCATGGAGCGGGCACACATCCGGTGCATCCCCTTCAACCCGGTGGTGCCGGTGCTCTCGCTGGTGATGAACCACCGCGACCACCGCAAGATCGTGGTCATCGACGGGCGCATCGCCTACACCGGCGGCGTGAACCTGGCCGACGAGTATATCAACGCGGAGCAGCGCTTCGGCTACTGGAAGGACGCCGCCCTGCGCATCGAGGGCGATGCTGCGTGGAATTTCACCGTGATGTTCCTCAACTTCTGGAACGCTTTCCGCCCCAGTGAGACGGACTACAGCGCCTTCCGCCCCCAGCACAGTGCACACCCGGTGCAGGACGGCATCGTGCAGCCCTACGCCGACAGCCCGCTGGACGAAGAGCCGGTGGCGGAGACGGTGTACCTGAACCTGCTGGCCCGGGCCGAGCAGTATGTGTATATCTACACGCCCTATCTGGCTGTGGGCGAAGAGATGCTGGATGCGCTGAAAAACGCCGCCAAGCGCGGGGTGGATGTGCGGCTGGTGCTGCCGGGCATCCCGGACAAGAAGCTGGTGTTCCGCCTGAGCCGCTCCTACTACCTGCCGCTTTTGCAGGCAGGGGTGCGCATCTACGAGTACACCCCGGGCTTCCTGCACGCCAAGTGCTGGGTGAGCGACGACCGGGCAGCCGTGGTGGGCAGCATCAACATGGATTACCGCAGCCTGTTTTTGCACTTTGAGTGCGGCGTGCTGCTGCAGCACAACAGTCAGGTGGCTGCCCTGCGGGACGATGTGCGGGCCACCCTGCCGCAGTGCCGCGAGATCCATATTTCGGACTGCCGCACCAGCATCCCCGGCACCCTGCTGGACAGCGTGCTGCGCCTGCTCAGCCCGTTGATGTAAGGGCGCGCTCATAATTGCCCCGGCAGGGGGCACACTAGCTCCAAAGCCCGTGCGGCTGCGCGGGAGCAAAAGGAGCAGGTGTACCATGAAGCAGGTTTTTCGGGTGTTTTGGGGCTGTACGCTGGCCGCTGCGCTGGCGCTGACCGGCTGCGGCCGGGGCGGCGCTCCGGGCAGCAGCGGAGCCGGGTCCATGAGCGGCAGTGGGTCCGGTGCCATGAGCGGCGGCACAGCCGGGCAGGAGCAGGCCTGGCGCACCGGTCTTGGCGTTGTGACCGAGGCCGCAGGCAGCGACCGGGCCGGCAAGATCACCACTGCCGCTGCGGCTGTGGTGCTGGACGCCGACGGCAAACTGGCCGACGTGATGCTGGACGAGCTGGAACTTTCGGTCTCCGGCGGGAGCACCGGCAGCGTGACCACTCCGGAGGATGTGCGGTCCAAGCGCACAAAAGGGGAGGACTACCCGCTGGCGGCGGCGTCCTCCCTCGGCAAAGGGTGGGCCGAGCAGGCCGACTGGTTTGCCGACTATCTGACCGGCAGGACCCCGGACGAGGTAAAGAAGCTGAAAACGGATGAAAACGGCAAGCCGCAGGACGCCGACCTTGTGTCCGGCTGCACCATCGCGGTGGACCGCTACCGGGACGCCGTGGTGCGCGCCTGCGAACAGGCCAAAGCACTGGGAGCCGCCCAGGGCGACCGGGTGACCCTGAGCCTGATCGCGGCAGACCTGCCCCAGGACCTTGCCGCCACGGATGACCAGGACGCCCACGTCCGGGCAGACATCACGCTGGCGGCCCTGACCGTGGACAGCAATGGCCGGGTGACCAGCGCCATCGGGGACATGACCCAGCCGCAGCTGACCGTCAGCGCGGACGGCACGGTCTCCGGGCCGGAAGAGCCGGTGTACACCAAGAACGAGCAGGGCGACAAGTACGGCATGCGGGAGGCCAGTGCCCTGCACAAGGAGTGGTACGAGCACGCCGAGGGCTATTGCAGCACCCTGAAGGGCAAGACCATAGCGGAGATCGCCGCCCAGCCCACCGACGGCTCCGACGCCGACCTGAAAGCCCTGTGCACCATCTCGGTCACCGACCTGCAGAAGGCGGTGCTGGCCGCGCTGGCAGAAACCTGAACAGAACAAAACGAGGGAAGGCCCGCGGGCTTTCCCTCGTTTTTGTGGATGGAATTATTTGCCGAACGCGCTGTCGGTCAGGCCGTCCATGTTCAGCATGCCTTCCAGCGCGGCGATGTCGGTGGTCACGTCCAGCGCATCGGACTGGAACAGCTTGTCCAGCTGGTTTTCAAAGGCGGTCACCAGCAGGTCCATGCTGCGCTCGATGCTGTGCTTGGCTTCGGTAATGTTCGTGCCCTCCACCGCCTGCCGGGAAAGGCTGGCGTAGGTGTTCAGCAGCTTGAGCGCGGTGGGCAGATAGTAGTTCATAAACTTTTGCAGCTGCGCCTTTTTGTCCGGATCCTTCTGCGCCAGCGCAAAGATACGCCCGCTGACCTCCTCCAGCCGGGAGATCTTCTGGCTCATCACCGGGTCAGGAATGGCATCGTTCACTTCCCGCAGCTGGCGCAGCAGTGCAGCGTACTCGTCCTCTGCGGCGGGCTGGGGCTTGGGTGCCGGAGCGGGTGCGGGCTTTTTCGGCTGCGGTGCTGCGCCCCGCACCACCAGCGTGTCGGTGCGGTTGTCAATGTAGGCGTCTGCGCCGAAGTATCCGTGCTCGATGGCGCTTTTCACGGCAGGACGTCCCCGGGTGGCATCCACCCCGGCGGCAGCAAACAGTTCCGGCAGAGGAATGTTATCCCGCTCGCCCACCACTTTATCCAGCAACCGCTCCAGCTTGCGGGTGCTGTTCATCCGCAGGCCGGTCAGCAGCGCACCGCCGCCGCCAATGACCATGGCGATATTCGGGACGTCCACCGCATTCGTCACGCCGGCAAGCAGAAAGACCGCACCCATGATGGTGCAGAGGGTGGCAATGTTCTTGTGCCATTGCTTGGCGCTTTTCTGCGCCTCGGTAGGCGCATCGTGGCCGTAAACAGGCTCACTCTTCCGGTCGGGCTCCGGCCCAAGGTCGGCGCGGTAGTCGCCCCGGGCGCGGGCGGCTTCCTGCTCTTCCTTCTGCACCTTCTGGTCGATGCCCTTCAGGATGAACAGCAGCACGCCCAACGGCCCGGACATTGCCATCACGATAAAGATGGCAATGGTGGGGATCTTTGCAAAATAATGTTTTCTCGGCTCCATGAAACAGAGTTCCTTTCCGCAATAAAAATAAGACCGTGTTCCACTCTATTATAGCGGAACGCGGTCGTTTTGTTAAGGGGTAATCCATGCGGGCGGCAGGGGAGTAAGTCTGCCCCCGCGGGGAGAGATCACTTCATCAGGCTGCACACGGCCTCAGCGTAAGCGGTGGGGTCGTCCACAGGCAGGCCCTCGATGAGCTGGGCCTGTGCGTACAGCAGGGCGCTGTACTTGTTGATCTTGTCGGTGTCACCGGCCTCCTGTGCGGCCTTGAGCACGGCGAACACGGGGTGGTTGGCGTTCAGCTCCAGCACCTTGTCACTCTTCACGCCCTCGCTGCCGGGCTGCTTGGACAGCACCTTTTCCATCTCGATGGACAGCGGGCCGTCGGCGCTCAGGCACACCGGGTGATCCTTCAGGCGGGTGGAGACCTTGACTTCCTTCACCTTGCCGTCCAGAGCAGTCTTCATGGCGTCGAACAGGTCCTTGTTCTCGGCGGTGGCATCCTCGGCGGCCTTCTTCTCTTCCTCGGTCTCAAGGCCCAGGTCACCGCTGTTGACGTTCTTGAACTCCACGGTGCCGTCCTTGCCCTCGGCATCCTTGCGGGGATAGGTGCGCAGGATCTGCAGGCAGAACTCGTCCACGTCCTCGGTCAGCAGCAGCACGTCGTAGCCCTTGCCCAGCACCAGCTCGGTGGAGGGCAGCTTGGCCAGACGGTCGGAGGAGTCGCCGGCGGCGAAGTAGATGTACTTCTGCTCGGCGGGCATCTTGTCCACATACTCCTGCAGGGTGACCATCTTCTGCTCCTTGGCAGACCAGAACAGCAGCAGGTCGCGCAGCAGCTCGGCGTGCATGCCGTAGTCGGAGTAGGCACCGAACTTGATCTGACGGCCGAACTCCTTCCAGAACTCCTCGTACTTTGTGCGGTCGTTGGCCAGCATGGCGTGCAGCTCGTTCTTGATCTTCTTTTCCAGAGCGTTGTGGATCAGCTTGAGCTGGTTGTCCTTCTGCAGCATCTCACGGCTGATGTTCAGGCTCAGGTCCTGGCTGTCCACGATGCCCTTGACGAAGCTGAAGTAGTCGGGCAGCAGGTCGGCGCACTTTTCCATGATCAGCACGCCGGAAGCGTACAGGGCCAGACCCTTCTCGTACTCCTTGGTGTAGAAGTCGTAGGGGCGGTGGCTGGGCACGAACAGCAGGGCGTTGTAGTTGGCAGTGCCCTCGGTGCGGCTCACGATGACCCGGGCGGGGTCGGCATAGTCGCCGAACTTGTCCTTATAGAAGGCGTTGTATTCCTCATCGGTCACTTCGCTCTTCTGCTTCTTCCAGATGGGGATCATGCTGTTCAGGGTCTCCAGCTCGGTGTAGGTCTCCCACTCGGGCTTGTAGTCCTCGGGCTTGGGGTCCGGTTCCGGCTTCTGGCGGCTCTTTTCGCGCTCCATCTGGATGGGATAGCGCACATAGTCGCTGTATTTCTTCACGATGGCCACGATGCCGTACTCATCCAGGAAGTTGTCGTAGTGGTCGGTCTCGGTGTCCGGCTTGATGTGCAGGATGATCTGGGTGCCAGCAGTGTCCTTCTCAGCCGGGGTCATCTCGTAGCCGTCCACACCGGAGGACTCCCACTGCCAGGCCTCGTCCGAGCCGTAGGCCTTGGAGATGACGGTGACCTTGTCGGCCACCATGAAGGAGGAGTAGAAGCCGACGCCGAACTGGCCGATGATGTCGATGTTCTCGTCCTTGTTGTCCTGCTTGAAGTCCAGCGAACCGGAGTGGGCGATGGTGCCCAGGTTCTCTTCCAGCTCCGCTTTGGTCATGCCGATGCCGTTGTCCTCCACGGTGAGGATGCGGTTTTCCTTGTCGCGGGTGATCAGGATGCGGAAATCGCTCTTGCTCATGCCCACGGAGGTGTCGGTCAGGCTCTTATAATACAGCTTGTCGATGGCGTCCGAGGCGTTGGAGATCAGCTCCCGCAGGAAAATTTCCTTGTTGGTGTAGATGGAGTTGATCATCATATCCATCAGCTTTTTGCTCTCTGCCTGAAATTCTTTCTTGGCCATAGTACAAAACCTCTTTTTTTATCTGGATTCAGTGCAAGCACTCGACGCAAGAAACTGCCGCCAAACACTTAGCACTCATAACTTTCGAGTGCTAATATACACCGCTTTGCCGCAAAAATCAAGGGCTTTCATAAAAAGTTTAAAAATGCCCCGGTTTGTGCTATAATAAACCGCAAAGGATGTGAAATCATGGCAAAACAGGGCGAGGCAGCCTACGCCTATTTTTTAAAAGGATATAACTGCAGCCAGAGCGTGGTGGCGGCATTTGCGCCGCAGCTGGGGCTTTCCGAGGAGATGGCCCTGCGCATGAGCGCCGGGTTCGGGGCAGGCATTGGCCATATGCGGGAAGTGTGCGGCGCGTTCTGCGGGGTGGTCACGGTGCTGAGCCTGGTCTACGCCGACCCGGCGGACCCGGCGGACAAATCCCGGATGTATGCCCTCGTGCAGGAGGCAGCCCGGCTGTACCGTGCCCGCAACGGCGGGGACAGTATTATCTGCCGGGAACTGCTGGCAAAGGCCGGGGCGGCCCCTTCCGGCGGCACGAAGGCCGAGGCCCGCACGGCGGACTACTACAAGAAGCGGCCCTGCCCGGAGCTGTGCCGGATGTGCGCAGACCTGTGTGCGGAATTCATCGCAGCCCACCCGGAGGGCCGCTGCGGCGTGTATAAGGAGGATGTGTGATGCAGCTGGAACAGCTGGACCTGCCCGGCGGCGGGCTTCTGACGGTGTACCTGCGGGACTGCGTGGAGACGATGCCGCAGGCCATGGAGCGGCCGCTGGTGCTGGTGGTGCCGGGCGGCGGCTACAGCCATGTGAGCGCCCGCGAGGGCGACCCCGTGGCCCTGCAGTTTGCGGCGGCGGGCTACCACACCGCAGTGCTGCGCTACGCCGTGGGGGACGATGCAGCGCACGGCCTGCCCCTGCGGCAGCTGGTTTCGGCCATCGGCCTTGTGCGGCAGCACGCCGCCGCATGGCATGTGCAGCCGGACAAAATTGCGGTGTGCGGCTTTTCGGCGGGCGGGCATCTGGCCCTTTCCGGGGCCGTGCTGGCGGTGCCGGGCCTGCCGGAGCAGCCCCGCCCGGATGCGGTGATTTTGGGTTACCCGGTGATCACGGCAGGGGAGTACGCCCACCGGGGCAGCTTTGTGCAGCTGGCCGGGGAGGACCCCGCGGCGCAGCAGGCGTTCTCGCTGGAGGACAAGATCACGCCCCGCACCCCGCCGGTGTTCGTCTGGCACACCATGGAGGACGAGACGGTCCCGGTGGAGAACACCCTGCTGCTGGTCAGCGCCCTGCACCGGGCCGGGGTGCCGTGCGAGGCGCATCTGTTTGAAAAGGGCTGCCACGGCACCAGCCTGAGCACCGCCGAGGTGAACCACCCCAGCGCCCACCGCAGCCGCTGGCTGACCCTTGCCCGCGAGTGGCTGGATGACACCTTTGATTTCCATCTGGGCACGGGGGAGACGGGCGGTTAAACGCCGTCGGTTTTTTGCGTGCCTGCAAAAAATTCACAAATATTCCGTTGACTTGCACGGCCCAAAACCGTATACTGGTCAGCGGAAACAAACAGGAAGAAGGAACGACCAATGGTTATGGATGATCCCACTCTGCCGCGCATCAAGGTGCGCGACCTTTTGATGCAGGCTTTTCTCACCGGCTGGACCCGGTCGGACAAAGCCGTTTCCCAGGACGAATATCTGCAAAGCTCCATTCAGGTGATCGAGATGCTCCAGGTGGAGCCGGAGAACCTGTATGCCGAGGAGGGCCTCGGCCTGCCGGACGGCGAAGAGGTGGACCACCTCGACGACCTTCTGCGCGCCGACGGCGTGTGGCTGTACTACGGTGTGGAAGCCGAGAACTTCTTCCTGATCCAGTGGTACCCGGATGAGGTGTCTGCCAACGCAAAGCTGGCCCAGCTGGAAGAACTGGGCGACGGCAAGCAGTATCTGGTGGACCTGACCCTGAAGCGGGAGAATCCCTCGCAGGCCGAAAACTTCGGCAATTCCAACCCGGTGCAGCTCCGCTCCTGATCATTTTTTGCCGCCCTCACGGCGGAAAGGGGAGAACGCCCATGCAGCTTTCGACGACCGAACGCGAACAGCTTTATGCCATTTTGCAGCAATACGATGAGAACCCCCAGGTGCAGCGCATGCGGGAGTTTATCCAGCACGGCGATGTGACCACCTACCAGCACTGCAAGAACGTGGTGCGGGTGAGCTTCTGGCTCAACCGGCGGCTGCACCTGCACGCCGACGAGACCTCGCTGGCGGTAGGGGCCTTCCTGCACGACTTTTACCTCTACGACTGGCACAAGCGCAGCACCTTCCACGGCCTGCGCCGCCTGTTCGAGATGCACGGCTTTTCGCACCCGGGCTATGCCTGCGTGAACGCCCAGCGGGTGTTCCACATCACCAAAAAGGAGCAGGACATCATCGCCAGCCACATGTGGCCGCTCACCTTCCGCCATGTGCCCACCTGCCGCGAGGCCTTCATCGTGTGCCTGGCCGACAAGTATTGCGCTGTGGTGGAAAGCATGTTCCGCCGCAGCCGCGTGGCCGCAGCCCGCAGCGCCGACGGTGAGGACACCGCGTGGTGACCGAACCCTGACCCACACCGCAAAAAGCCTGCCGCTGGCGGTGGCCCTGACTGGGCTTGTGTGATCTGCCCGCACGCTGCCCCCTGTTTTGAGGCTCTGCGTGCCGCATACATATCCGGCATGTAAAACTGATATCAACCGCGCCGCAAAAATGCATTATAATAGGGTGCGTAAAGGGGTGTATGTATGAAAACAAGTCATCACGGGCAAATGTCCGAATCCTTTCTCACCGCCGTGTTCCTTTCACTGTCCGGCGGCCTGCAGGACGCCTATACCTATCTGTTCCGGGGCAAAGTGTTTGCCAACGCCCAGACCGGCAATATCGTGCTGCTCAGCGCCAACCTGATGGATGGCAACTGGGAGCGGGTGCTGCATTATCTGGTGCCGTTGTGCGCCTTTGCGCTGGGGGTGCTCACCGCCGAAAAAATGCAGGAGCGCTTCCGGGAGATGCGCACGCTCCACTGGCGGCAGCTGGTGGTGCTGGGTGAAGGGCTGCTGCTGTTCCTCGTGGGCTTTCTGCCGCAGGAGCAGAACCTGCTGGCCAACGCCATCGTCTCGTTTGCCTGCGCCATGCAGGTGCAGGCTTTCCGCAAGGTGAACGGCTACGCCTTTGCCAGCACCATGTGCATCGGTGACCTGCGCAGCGGCGTGGAGGCGTTGTGCATCTGGTGCAGGACCCACGAACCGCGGGCCATGGACCGGATGCTGCGGTACTTTGGCATCATCCTGCTGTTTGCCATCGGGGCCGGCATCGGCAGCCGGAGCACTGCGCTGCTGGGCGGCCGGGCCATCTGGTTCTGCTGCGGCTTTCTGCTGGTCAGCTTTGCGCTGATGTTCATCCGGGAAGATCTGGAAGAGAACCCCGTCATCGAAAAAGACCTGACCGAGATCCGGCAGGAAACGCGGGAGATCAGCCAGGCCCTGAAACAGGAGCTGCAGGAAGAGCACCGGGAGCTGAAAGAAAGCACCGAACCGCGTAAGGAGTAACAAAAAACCAGAAAGTGCCAGTGCACAGGATTTGTGCACTGGCACTTTCTTTATGGGAAAACATCATGCATGCTGTGCCGTCGTCTGGGTGATCATCTGCTGGAACTTCCGGGCCGCCGTGTTCAGCGGGCGGTGGTGGTCGTAGACCAGGCAGATGGAGCGGGAGGGAATGATCTCCTGCAAATGCAGCTGGACGATCTCGCCGCGCTGCAGCGGCTCCCGGGCCATGGGTTCCGGCACAAAGGCAAGGCCCAGCTCGCTTTTTACCAGCGTGAGCATCTGGTCGGTGGTGGCGGCCTCGGTGTCGGGCTTGAGCTCGGCGTCGTGGTCCAGGAACAGCTGCCGGTAAAAGCTGCGGGTCATGCTCTCATCGCTCAGCGAGATCAGCGGGTAGTTGGTCAGTTCCTTCAGGGAAAGATTCTGGCTGGCCAGTGCGGTAAAGGTCTTTCCGCCCACCAGCACCTCATAAAAGGACTTCAGCTCCACCATTTTCAGCCCGGGATCCACCTCGGCCGGCGTGGATACGATGGCAAAATCCACCTCGCCGTTCTTCACGGCCTGCACCGCCTGCGGGGTGGAGTGGTTCGAGATGCGCAGCCGGATGCCCGGATATTCGGTATGGAAATCCCGCAGCTTTTTGGAAAGATAAATGTTGAGCGCCGTCTCGGTGGCGCTGATGCTGATGGTTCCGTGCTCCAGCGTGGCACTGGCGCTCAGCTCCTCCTCGGCATCCTGGATCTGCACCGCCGCCGAGGCGATGCGGGAGTAGAGCATCTCGCCTTCCGGTGTCAGGGTCACACCCCGGTTGGAGCGGATGAACAGCACGCAGTTCAGCTGGCTTTCCAGTCGGTTCATCGAGTGGGTGATATTGGGCTGGTTGTTGCCCAGCACCCGCGCGGCCTTGGTAAAGTTCTGATACTTCGCCACATAATAGAAGATCTTGTAATACTCCCAATCCACATACATGATACGTCTGCCTCCTCCATGTAAAAATCGCATTGCAGCCTTGTGCAGGATACTTTTTGCACATTCTATTCCTGCCCGTATCATAACAACTGCAATCGAAAATTGCAAGAGGAAATTGAAAAATAATAAAATCGCAAAAAGGAAGGCAATTGGCCCTTGCCGATCTTGCGCCCGTGGCACAGCTAATCTTCTAGCCCATGGCTCCCAGTCACATTCTTCAAATATTCCTCCGGGTCACCATTCAGAATCAAATCCGCGTAGCTCAGCGGATCATTGTAGATGAGGTAATCCAACTCCGACCTCTGCGCCATGGTCACATCCAACGCATCTCCAACCAGAAGCGCATACTGGAGGACTACGCCGAACAGCACGGTTTTACCAGCTGCATCCACTTTACGGATGATGGTATCTCTGGTACGCAATTCGACCGACCGGCCTTTCAGAAGATGATTGCTGAAGTCAAAGCTGACCGAATATCTGTCGTTATCATAAAGGACATGAGCCGCTTCGGTCGTGATTATCTGCAAGTCGGCACCTATATGGAAGTGCTGCGGAAGCACGATACCCGGCTGATTGCTCTGAACGACAGCGTGGACACTCTCAAAGGGGACGATGAGTTTACTCCGTTCCGAAATATCATGAACGAGTGGTACGCCCGTGACACCAGCAAGAAAATCCGTTCGGCGTTTCAGGCAAAGAACCTTGCCGGGAAGCATACCAGCAGTTCTGTGCCCTACGGATGCCTGCAAGCGTCTGGCTGCTCTGCTGCCGGACACCGTGAGTGTGACCCGCATTCAGCCCTGCATGAAAGACTGGAACGATGTTCTGGTGCACCGGGCAGAGATTCCGAACCGCAATTATTTCAAAAGCATCGTGC
>OLGE01003767.1_pt1 | contig 11638 bp, 10 predicted proteins | sample 1605151 | NCBI WGS metagenome assembly OLGE01 (sample SAMEA3888912, study PRJEB22519) | human gut metagenome | biome: human gut; feature: human-associated habitat; material: faeces | place: Denmark | collected 2010
CCGGTGCTGCCGTTTCAGCAGCACCGGGGCGGGCCGTTTTTATTTTATGCGATTTTCTGTGCCTTAGTTTTTCTCCTGCGGCACATAGGCAATGCTCAGATCACGCAGCTGCTTTTCGTCCACCACATCGGGTGCGCCGCTCATCAGCTCGCTGGCGTTCTGCACCTTGGGGAAGGCGATCACATCGCGAATGGAATCGCGGCCCAGCATCAGCATCACCATACGGTCCAGGCCATAGGCCATGCCGCCGTGCGGGGGTGCGCCGTAGCGGTAAGCATCCATCAGGAAGCCAAAGCTGGCGCGGGCCTTTTCTTCGGTAAAGCCCAGTGCCTTAAACATACGGTCCTGCAAAACGGGGTCGTTCACACGGATGGAACCGCCGCCCAGCTCTACGCCGTTCAAAACGATGTCGTAGGCATCGGCATAGCACGAGCCCTGATCGGTTTCCACCTTGTCCAGGCTGTCAGCCGTGGGCATGGTGAAGGGATGGTGCATGGCCACCCAGCGGCCTTCCTCCTCGCTGTACTCAAACAGCGGGAAATCGGTCACCCACAGGAAGTTGAACTGCTTGGGGTCCATCAGATTGGCACGGCGGCCAATTTCAAGGCGCACCTGGCCCAAGGCGGTGCAGGCGGTCACACGCTTGGCATCGCTCACCAGCAGCAGCACATCGCCCACCTCGGCGTTCAGTGCGGTATGCAGGGCGTTCTTTTCCTCTTCGGTGAGATTCTTTTCAAAGCTGGAGCTCACGGCATCGGCGGTAATGCGGGTGTATGCCATGCCCTTTGCGCCGTAGGTTTTGGCCACATCCACCAGCTTGTCGATGGTTTTGCGGGTCAGCAGCTCTGCCAGGCCCTTGGCATTGATGGCGCGGATGGTGCCGCCCTCGGCGATCACATTTGCAAAGGGCACAAAGGCGGTGTTTTTGAAGAGTTCGGTCACATTCTGCATTTCCATGCCGAAACGGGTATCCGGCTTGTCCGAGCCGTAGGTGTCCATGGCATCGTCCCACTTCATGCGGCGGAACGGCGTTTGCACTTCCACATCCAGAATTTCTTTCCACACCTTGGCGATCAGCCCCTCGTTCAGGGTCATGATATCGTCAGCGGTCACAAAGCTCAGCTCTTCGTCCACCTGTGTAAACTCGGGCTGGCGGTCTGCACGCAGATCCTCATCGCGGAAGCAGCGGGCGATCTGGAAGTAACGGTCAAAGCCGGAAAGCATCAGCAGCTGCTTATACAGCTGCGGGCTTTGGGGCAGCGCATAAAAATGGCCGGGATTCACACGGCTGGGCACCAGATAATCGCGTGCGCCTTCGGGTGTGCTCTTCATCAGCATGGGGGTTTCGATCTCGCAGAAGTGATTGTCGCAGAAATAATTGCGGATCACCTGACAAATGCGGCTGCGGATCACCAGCGGCTCATGCATACTGGGGCGGCGCAGATCCAGATAGCGATACTTCAGGCGCAGCTCGTCTTTCACATTGATCTCATCGCGGATCTCAAACGGTGTGGTTTCCGCCCCGCTCAAAACCCGCAGCTCGCTCACATACAGCTCCACAGCGCCGGTTTTGATCTTATCGGTCTTGGCAGCACGCTCGCGCAGCTTGCCCTTGCAGATCACCACATACTCGCTGTGCAGGCCTTCGGCCTTGGCAAAGGTATCCTTGGGAGTATCCTCGTCAAACACCAGCTGCAGAATGCCGCTGCTGTCACGCAGGTCGGCAAAAATAATGCCGCCCTTATCGCGGCTTTTTGCAATGGAACCGGCGCACACCATTTCGGTGCCCACATCGGCCATGCTCACTTCGCCGCAGTAATGGGTGCGGCGCAGATTGCCCATAGTTTCCATCTATTTCAGTCCCCTTTTTTCGGGCCTTGCAGCCCGGTAATTTCCAATTTTATATGCCCATTGACAGGCTATTTTTATTATAGCCTGTCTGTCCATACTTGGCAAGTGCTGCCAAAACTGTTTTTTATTTTTGGGCGTTTCTTTGCTGTGTCCCTTGCAATCCGGCGCGGTTTCCTATATATTAGATGTAGCGGGCGGCTTGGCCGCCTATCACACCGCCGCTGTCAAAGGGCCGCCAAAGCCCCGGCAGCATCGGTTATCAGGAAAGGAACCAACGACTATGGCAGAATTTAAATATGAGATCACCGAGCGCATCGCAGTGCTTTCCCAGAGTGCCAACGGCTGGGAGCGTCAGCTCAACATGGTAAGCTGGAACGAGCGCGAGCCCAAGTATGATATCCGCGACTGGTCGCCCGACGGCAGCAAAATGGGCAAGGGCATCAGCCTGAGCCACGATGAGATCGCCATTCTGAAGGGCATTCTGGACGAAATGGAGCTGTAAGCATGGATCAGCGCGAGGAGTTCCTCTCGATTTTTTCTCAGCATGTCACCCGCCCCGGCGCCGACAAACTGCTGGCCTGGCTTGACACCACCGATTTTTTCCGTGCCCCGGCCAGCACCCGTTTTCACGGGGCCTGTGCGGGCGGGCTTTTGATGCACAGCCTCAATGTGTATCACTGCCTGCGCGAGCATTATTTTGAGCCCGGCGACAGTGAAGAAAGCTTTGCGCTGTGCGCTTTGCTGCACGATGTGTGCAAGGCCAATTTTTATAAGCCCGGCACCCGCAATGTAAAAAACGAGGCGACCGGCCAGTGGGAAAAAGTGCCCACCTTCACCATTGAAGATGCTTTTCCCTACGGTCACGGCGAAAAAAGCGTGTTCTTGATCGAGCGTTTTGTGCGCTTAAAGCCCGCCGAGGCCGTGGCCATTCGCTGGCACATGGGCGGCTTTGACGATGCCGCCCGCGGCGGCTGCTTTGCCATCAGCCAGGCATACGACCAATATCCTTTGGCCGTCAAGCTGCATCTGGCCGATCTGGAAGCCACCTATTTAAAAGAAAAAGGCACCAGCGCCGTTCGGCGCTGAGCCTTTGCCCCACAAAAAAACTGCACCCTTCGGCTTTGTCCGATCCGGTGCAGTTTTTGTTTTTTTATGAATCGCCCAAAATGCGATTCAGCCGCTCTAAAATGCTTTCCACACGGTGGTTTATTTCGTGCTTTTGCTCTGCCGCAGACTGCTTGGGGGCAGGCGTTTCCGGCTGTTTTGCGGGGCGTGCCGCAGGCTTTTCCCCGGGCTCGGCAGGCTTTGCCGGTGCGGCAGGCTTCCCCGCCACAGGTGCAGCGGGCTTTGCCTCGCCGGGTGCCTCGGTGCGGCTATACGGGAAGCGCTGCATTTGCCCCTGCAGGTGATGTGCATTGGTTTCCGCCTCGCTCAGCGCATCATAGATGGGCTGTGTGGCGTTTTCCAGATCTCTGGCCGCGCGGAAAATGCTTTCGTCCACACGGTTCAGCTTTGCCCGCAGATCGGCCACGCCCCGGTTGATGGTTTCCGCGCCGCGCTTCATGCGCTCGCGCTCCGAGGCGGCTTTGTCCAGCAGCTCCATGCGAATTTCCGAAAGGCGGATCTCGCTTTCGTGCTGCAGCTGTTCCATCTGCTTGCGGGCCGAGGCCAGCTGGCTTTCGGTTTGGGCCAGCTTTTGGTCGTACTCTGCCTTGGAACGGGCCAAAGCCTCTTTACAGCCTGCCTCCAGCTTTGCGGCCAGCTCTTTTTGCTGCTGCTTATACTGGGCCAGCGCCTGCACGGCGGCCTCGCGCTCGGCTTCGGCCTGCTGCAGCTTCTGGTTCAGCCGGGCCTTTTCCTCATCTGCCCCGCTCACTTGCTGCTGCTGTGCGGCCAGCTTTTCCTGCAGGCCCTTATTTTCTTCCTCCAGCGCATAGCGGTTTTTTTTCAAGATCAAAAATTCCTGTTCGCGCTGAAAAAGCCTTTGCTTAAAATCCGATGCCTCGCAGCCCGTGCGGGTCAGTTTTTCCTGCAGGGCTGCATTTTCGGCTTTTTGGGCTTCGCTTTGGCTGTGCAGTTGTTCCAGCTGGGCGCGCAGATCATCGTTTTCACGCTTTAAACGGTCTTTTTCATCGTTCAGGCGGTTTTGCTCATCACGGGCCTGCTGGGTATCACGCTCGTGCTGGGCATCCTCCTCCAGTTTCTGGGCGGCCAACTTGTCTATGTAGCGAAGCACCTGCTCACGGTTAAATCCCATCAGGCTGCTTCCAAAAGTGATCTCTTCCATGGCAAGGCTTCCTTTCTTTTGGTTTTTTCCCGGACGCTTTAGTTGCCGCGGTTGTTCAGCATTCTCAGAATGTCATCAAAATAGCCATTGTCCGAATCGTCCTCTGCCGGGGCCGGTGCAGCAGGCTGGCTGGGTGCGGCGGCGCTGGGCAAAGGCTGGCTGGTAACATTGAACATATTGCTGCTGAACACAGGCTCGGGCACGGGGGCCGATGCTGCCGGCTTGGCGGGCGCAGCGGCTGCGCCGGGCACATTGTCAAAGCCGGTGGCCACCACCGTGATGTTGATCTCGTCGCTCATGCTCTCATCAAAGGCAGTACCCCAAATAATGTTGGCATCGGGGTGTGCATTCTGGGTGATCAGGCTGGCAGCAGCTTCCACATCATCCAGGCCGATATCCGGGCTGGAGGTGAAGTTGATGATCACGCCGTGCGCACCGGCAATGCTGGTTTCCAGCAGCGGGCTGGAAATGGCAGCCTTGGCGGCATTTTCGGCCTTGCCTGCACCCTTGGCGCTGCCCACGCCCATGTGGGCATAGCCGGCATCCTTCATGGTAGAGCGCACATCGGCAAAGTCCAGGTTGATGAAGGCAGGCACATTGATCAGTGCCGAAATGCTCTCCACGCCCTGGCGCAGCACATTGTCGGCAGCCTCAAAAGCGTTGATCATGGTGATCTTTTCCTGGCTGATCAGCTTCAGGCGCTCATTGGGGATCACGATCAGGCTGTCCACGTGCTGCAGCAGGTTGGCAATGCCCTGCTCGGCCAGGCTCTGCTTGCGGCGGCCTTCAAAGGCAAAGGGCTTGGTCACGATGCCAACAGTCAGAATGCCCAACTCGTGTGCCACCTCGGCCACTACCGGGGCAGCGCCCGTGCCGGTGCCGCCGCCCATACCGGCGGTGATGAACACCATCTGCGCACCGCGCAGGGCATTGGCGATATCGTCCTTGCTTTCCTCGGCGGCGCGCTGGCCGATCTCAGGGTCAGCGCCTGCGCCGCGGCCCTTGGTGAGCTTTACGCCCAGCTGCACCTTCATGGTGGCGCCGCTGTGGTTCAGTGCCTGCTGGTCCGTGTTCATGGCCACAAACTCAACGCCCTGCAGCCCTGCTGTCACCATGCGGTTCACAGCGTTGCCGCCGCCGCCGCCAACACCTACCACCTTGATGTTGGTTACATTTTGCATTTCCTCATCCAGAATAAAAGCCATGAAACAGTCCCCCTAAGCTTTGTCGTTTTATGTTGTCCGGCTGCTGTTTTTTGTTTTCCCTTCCGGGGCAGCGCAGCAGCCGCGTTTTGTTTTGTTCAGGCAGTGTGACCGGCGTTTGGGCATTCCATCCGACACTAATCACACTATATCTAATAGTGTAACAAATACGCCCTTTAAAATCAAGTACCGCTTCATAAATAAATCGAGGGTTGTGTGTCGATTTTTCTTCCCTGCACCGTTTTTGTACGCACATTTGCCCCCAGCTTTCGCAGCATGGCCGCCAGGCACGGATAGCCGCGGTCAATGTGCCCGGCATCCCACACGGTACTGGGCTCGTTTTGTGCTCCCAGCGCCGCCAGCACCAGCGCTGCCCCGCCCCGCAGATCCGGCGCATAGCATTCGGCCCCGTGCAGCGTTTGCCTGCCCGCAATGCACAGCGTGCGCCCCTTCACCTGCACCTCCGCGCCCATGGCCGCAAACTGCGCCGCACAGGCAAAGCGCTTTTCAAACAGGGTATCGCAGATCTCGGTCGTACCCTCGGCCCGCAGCATGGCCGCCGCCAGCAAAGGCGCATTGTCGGTGGCAAAGCCGGGCCATGCCCCCGTGCAGATTTTTCCCACTCCCTGCAGCCTTCCCTCGGCCTGAATGCACACGCCGTTTTGCCGTTCCACGCGGCAGCCCGCGCGCTCCAACAGCTGCAGGATATCCTGCATTTCGTCTGCCCGGGCGTTGGGCAGTTCCACCCGCCCCCCGGCGCTGGCAGCGGCGCAGGCCAGCGTAGCGCCGATGATACGGTCCGGCAGCGGGGTAAACGCACACCCGCCCAGCTCCGGCGTGCCCCGCACCCGAATGATGGGGGTGCCTGCGCCGTGAATATCCGCCCCGCACCGGTTCAGAAAATCGGCCAGATCTTTCACTTCCGGTTCGCAGGCCGCACCGCGCAGAACGCTTGCTCCCTGTGCGCCGGCCGCCGCCATCAGCAGTGTTTCAGTGGCCCCCACGCTGGGGATGCGCAGCGTGTAGTCCGCCCCATGCAAAACGCCGTTTCGGGTAAGCGTAACGGTTTGGGGCTGCCATGTGATCCTTGCCCCCATGCGGGCCAGCCCTTCCAGATGAATGTCGATCAGCCTTGGCCCCAGGCGGCACCCGCCGGGCATGGGCATGGTCACCCGGCCCGTTTTGTGCAGCACCGGCGCCAAATAAAAAATCGAGCTGCGCATGGCCGCCGCCAGATCCCACGGCAGCTGGCTGCACAGCATGGGCCCCGGCGCGATGGTAAGCGGCGCGCGCGGCGGGCGGCGGGGTGTTTTTCCCAGCGTTTCCAGCAGCTGCAGGCTGGTGTGTACATCGCTTGTGCGGGGCACACGGTGCAACACCACCGTTTCGCTGCACAAAAGCGTTGCCGCCAATATGGGCAGCACGCTGTTTTTTGCCGCCGGAAGCACACAGCGCCCCTGCAGCGGTGTGCCGCCCACGATTCGATACTGCTTCATTGCTCTGCCTCCCCATGCCGCCCCACGGCAGCCCTTTCTGCCAGCCTATGCGCCCGGAACCGCCGGTGTGCAGCTTTTTGACAAATTCTTTTTTATCCTTTATGATTAAAGGCAATACCGCATCATTCTAAGTGCTGATGCAGCGAGCGAGAGGTGCAAGCTGCTAGGCAAAAAGCGCAGATAATACTTTGTGTATTATCGAGCATCTTTGCAACGCAGATTGTGCTTTGCAGCCGCGGCAGCGGTGCTTAAGCCGTAAGGCGGGAATTGTGCGGTGTTGCCTAAAGTGTATACGCAAAAATCATATCTGCCGGCTGCGCCCCAAAAAGCTCCGCAGTGATGTCGTGTTATACAGCACCCATTTTCAAATTCTGTTATTTCGGAGGGATTCTATGCATACCCTGCTTGCCCTGTTCTCGTTGGCGCTTGCCGCCGCTGTTTTTGCCTGGGAGGGCCTTTGCTGCCTGCGCGCGGGTGATTTTCGCGCCGAGCTTTCACGCCGGTTTTCCTGCGAGCACGCCCTGTTTGGCGATTTTTGCTGGGCTCAGCGCCAAAAGCTGGCCGGGCCGCTGTATTTTGCTGCACTGTTCGTGCTGCTGTTGGGCCGCATTTTTCTGCACGCCAGCAAGCTGTACCAGATATTTCCTGTGTGGTATGACTGGCTTTACTGCCTATACCCGCTCTCCTATCTTTTGCTCACCTTTAAAATTTTTATCTGCACCCGTTATAACCTGCGGCAAATGCTGCTTTCCCTTGCATTCTTTCTGCTCACGGTGATCGGCTGCCTTTCTTTTTTTGACGAAAACTATTTTGCCCTGATGGGCTTTGTGCTGGCTTTCAAGGATATCTCCTGGAAGCGCACCCTCGCTTGGTATGCAGTTCTCAGCGCACTCATCGTGGCCATCATGGCTGCACTGCCGTTTATCGCCCCTGTTTCCATGTGGTATTGCAATGTTCCCGGCTATCGGCTGGAGCTCGGTTTTGAAAACCCCAATCACCTCAGCCGTGTTTTGTTTACCATTGCAACTGCCTGCCTGTTGCTGCTGCCGCTCAAAAAGCGCCGGGCGGCTGCGCTTTGCATCATTTTTCCTGTTTTCCTGTTTGTCAATCGCTTTCCCCGCACCCGCAGCGTTTGTTTGGCCCTGATCGTGCTTTCCGTGCTTGTTGTGCTTTATCCCCTTGCCGTCAAGCTGTTTGAAATGCGCCCCATTCGTGCCCTGCTCACGGTGTGCCCCGCGCTTCTTTCGATTGCCGGTATTTTCCTGGCTGTCGGTTACGACCCCTCCAATGCGGTGTGGGAAAAGATTGCCGTTTTTTCCAATGGCCGCCTGCAATGCTGGCACATGGCTGCACAGGCCTACGACCCTCGGCTGCTGGGCCAGGAAATTTTTTACAGTGCTAAAATTGGTGAGCTGGTTGCCATCGACAATTCTTTTTTAGAGCTGCTTTATGCCGGCGGCATTTTGCTTTTCGTGGTATTTCTTGTTGCATTGTGCTTTTTGCTGCATCGCGTTTTGCAGCAGCGCCGTTACTGGATTTTGTGCATTCTGCTCAGCTGGATCGCCTATTCCTTCTTTGAGGCCTTCTTTTTCCGCCCCTTCAGCAATTTCATGCTGCTTTTGTTGGCCCCGCTGCTGTTCGGCCAGCCCTTTCCCGAGGACGGCACGCCCTCAAAAACCACTTAAACGCCGGGCGGCGCAAAGCCTTTTTGCTTTGCGCCGCTTTTTTCATCCGGTCAAAATCGGCTGCAGCTGCCTGCCGCGCAGCGCACTGTGCAAGGTGTCGCCCAGCAGCTCAAAATCGCTTTGCAGGCTGTAGGGTTTGTGTACGGGATCATCCTGCCCAAATGGCACAAAATAAAAATTTTTGCGGGCCAGCAGGCTGCCGATATGCATTGCACTGCCGCAAAGGCCATCGTTTGTTGAGGGTGCCACCACAATGGGGCAGCCCGTGCGCAAAAGGCTTTTGGCCGCCAGCGTGACCGGCGTATCGCCAATGCTCAGATCCAGCTTTGCCAGGGTAGCGCCCGTACACGGCGCGATCACCATGGCCTCAGCCTGCCTGCCCGGGCCCAGGGGCTCCACCTGCGGCAGCGTGTGGCGCACCGGGCTTCCCGTGATCTCCTGCAGCTTTTGCTTCCAGTCCTCGGCACGGCCAAAGCGTGTGTCGGTTTCTGCGGCCTGAAAGCTCATCACCGGGATCATCTGCACCCCCTGCGCCGCCAAACGCATCATCTGCGGCAGCACCTTGGAATAGGTGCAAAAGCTCCCTGTCAGTGCAAACACGATGGTGCATCCATCCTTCACTCAGGCTCCCTCCTCTCGCTCACGGATCATCTGCAGCACGGTGCGCCCCACCAGCTCTCCCGCTGTTTCAGGGGCAAAGCGGGCGGGCAGGCTCAGCGCGTGCATGGCACGCACCCCCAGCGCCCGGGCCGCAGCAAAATCGGTTCCGCCGGGCTCACTGGCAAGATCCACCACCAGCGTGCCGGGCTGCAGCGTTTCCAGCACGCCCCGGGTGAGTACCAAAGCCGGGGCGGTGTTCACCACACAGTCGGCCTGCGCCGCTGCCTTTTCCAGCTGCGCCGGGTCCACCGCACGGCATCCGTCGGCCATGGCCTGTGCGCGTACACCGGGCTTTCTGGCTGCCACTGTCACCTGTGCTTTCAGCCCCAGCAGCCGCACAGCCAGCGCCCGCCCAATGCGCCCATAGCCCACCACCAGCACATTGCTGCCCCATAGAGTACGGGGCCGGTTTTGCAAAAGCAGTGCCAGGCCCCCCTCGGCGGTGGGCACCGCGTTCCACTGGGCCAGCTGATCGCACCGGTAGTAATCCCAAATGGGAATACCCGCTGCCTGCCCGGCCGCCTGCACAGCCTCGCTCACCCGGCCGCCAAACGCCACCGTACCCGGGCGCGCAGCGCGCAGCAGCCGCGCCAGCCCCACACGATGGGCATCCAGCGGCATGGGCAGCAAAATATAATCTGCCCGGTACACCTCCTCTGCCCCGGTGACCGTGCAGCCCTGTTTTTCCAGCCAGCGCCCGGCCGCCTGCTGGCGGGCATCGCCTCCCACCACCGAAAAAGTTCTTTGCATAAAGCCCCACCCCTTCCGCTGTTTGCCCCATGCTATGCGCTTTGCCTTTGTTGGGTGAGAATTTTTGCCCAAAGTGTTTATTTTGTATGCGGAACATTATATAATAAGAAATAGACTTATTTCACAGCGCCCTGCGGCGCCGTTTTTCATAAAGGAGCGATCGCTTATGTCTTATTCTACTTACAATCCCCATCTTCTGGATGGCATTCACCGCCTGCACTTTATCGGCGTGGGCGGCAGCGGTATGTATCCGCTGGTTCAGATCATGCACAAGCGCGGCTATCAGATCACCGGCAGCGATGTAGAGCAAACCAAGGTTACCGACTCCGAGCAGGCCATGGGCATCAAAGTGTTCTTTGGCCACGCCGCCGAAAACATCGGCAATGCCCAGATGATCGTGTACAGCGCCGCCATTCACGAGGATAACCCCGAAATGCAGGCCGCCCACGCAGCGGGCATTCCCTGCATTGAGCGCAGCATTCTTCTGGGCTTTGTAAGCCGTATTTACGAGCACAGCGTGTGCATCAGCGGCACCCACGGCAAAACCACCACCACCAGTATGTTCACCACCATGCTGGAACTTGCGGGGCGTGATCCCGGCGCGGTGATCGGCGGCAAGCTGCCCCTGATCGGCGGCTACGGCAAGGCCGGCAGCGGGGAAAGCATCGTGATCGAATCCTGCGAATACAGCGAAACCTTTTTGAATCTGGCCCCCACCCTGGGCGTTGTGCTGAACATTGACAATGATCACTTGGAATATTACGGCTCGATGGAAAACCTGAAGCAGGCTTTCCGCAAATTCGCGCTGCTCAGCCGCACGGTGTGCTATAACGCCGACGATGCCAACACCTGCGATGCCCTTGCAGGCATCGATCGCCCCACCATCACCTTTGGCATCACCGCCGATGCCGATTATAAGGCCGTGAATATTCAGGAATACAAGCCCGGCTTCTATGCATTTGATGTGCTGGAGCATGGTGCGCCCTTTGCCCATCTGAAGCTGGGCGTGCCCGGCCGGCACAATGTGTACAATGCGCTGTCGCTGTGCTGCGGTGTGCGTGAACTGGGCCTTGTGCCCGAGGATGCCGTGCGCGCTGCCGCCAATTTCACAGGGGCAGGCCGCCGCTTTCAGATCAAGGGCGAGTGCAACGGCGCACCCGTGGTAGACGATTACGCACATCATCCTGCCGAGCTGCGCGCCACGCTTTCCACGGCGCGCGCCATGGGCTATAAGCGCATTATTGCCGTGCATCAGCCGTTCACCTATTCCCGCACCAAGGCTTTGATGAACGATTTTGCCGAGGTTCTCTCCATGGCCGATCAGGTGGTGCTGCTGCCCATCATGGGCAGCCGTGAAGTAGACGATGGCTCGGTGCGCAGCGAAGACCTTGCCGCCAAGCTGCCGGGCAGCGTGGTGGTGGACGGCTTAAAGAGTGCCGCCGACTGGGTAAAGGCCCATGCCCGCCCCGGTGATCTGGTGGTGTGCATGAGCTGCGGCGATCTGTACAAAGCCTGTGATATGATGGTAGAATAACACCGAATAAACCAGCAGGGGCCGGGAAATTTCCCGGCCCCTGCTGGTTTTCTTCAGAGCAATGCCGCACAATGCCATGTGCCGATACAGCGGGGTTTCGTGCGGCATGCCTTAGGGCAATACCGCACAATTCTAAGTGCCGATGCAGCGAGCGAGAAGTGCAAGCTGCTAAG
>OLGE01003772.1_pt1 | contig 11624 bp, 11 predicted proteins | sample 1605151 | NCBI WGS metagenome assembly OLGE01 (sample SAMEA3888912, study PRJEB22519) | human gut metagenome | biome: human gut; feature: human-associated habitat; material: faeces | place: Denmark | collected 2010
TTCATATTTAGTCATGCGACTACGTCGCTTTCCTTTGCAAACTTAGAGGTCATTAGACCGAAACATGCAGGTGATGTCGGCAGGAACCTGAATGCTTGATGCTTTCATTTCTCGTTCTTCGTGTAGTAATATTGCCCTTTCCCCTTTGTACGCATTCCGAACTCTATGGCGCGGGTAGGGCAATGGTGGTAGCAGGCAAAGCAGGACAGGCAGCTGCCGGTGTGCAGCCATTGTGGGAAACCGTTGCTGTCGGCCGACATGTTGGCTACGGGGCATGATTTGATGCAGCGTCCGCATTTTATGCATTTCTCTTCGTTTAGGCGGAAATGCTTGTCGGTGATGATGTGGCTCAGGAATATGTTTCCTAAGAATCTTGTGTTGGTACGCGGCCAGTTGCCTATGTGGATTCTTTCCGTTCCATGCACATTTTTCATTATTGTGTCGGCAAAATCTTGCAGTTCGCGCTTTGCCTGTTCCTTCTTGCGCAATTCGTTCTCCTTCTTATCTACATCCATAAAAGGCAGTCCAACATACGATTCTGGCATTAGCAGAGATATGCAGCTGTCCACCTTGATACCTGCTTTTTCGCAATCCTGCTTAAACATCTTCATACCTTCGCCCACGGTGTCGCCAGCAGTACACACGGCATAGCAGAAAGGAGGTTCGCCGCTGTCTGTCGTGATGTGCAACCGGCTTATGAATTTCCTCACATATATTGGCGGACGCCAGCCGTGAATGGGGAAACAGAAACCTACACGCTCGCCCGGAGCAGCGTGAAAATGAGTTTCGGCAGCTGATTGGGATATGTTGATGAGTCGTTCACCGATTGCTTTGGACAGGTATTCGGCTGCCCATTTTGTGTTTCCAGTGCATGAAAAGTAGAAAATCATTGTTTCGGATTGTAGCGGTTTGTTCTTACAGATTGGTGATAAGTAGGGTGGGGTGACGATGAAAACAAAAAGAGGTAAGGCATTGTGAACCTTACCTCTTTGTTACTATCTGTTTTTGATACGTTTATTCTGCGGCAGTCATTTCTCCCTCAATGTAGAGACGAATCATTTCTGTCACGCCGTTGGTACGCACGGTTATTGTCTTCTTGAAATGTCCGAGGGCTCTGTTGCGGCCGTTGTATGTGACGCTAAGTTCACCTTCTCCACCGGGCTTGATAGGAGTCTTGGTGTATGTTGGCACGGTGCAGCCACAACTGCCGATGGCCTGGTTTATCACCAATGGCGCATCGCCGGTGTTCTTGAACTTGAATACGCACTTCTGTGTAGGGTTCTTTTCCGAGAATTTTCCGAAGTTGTGTACGACCTTGTCAAATTTTATTTCTGCCATTTTTGACTGGGCTGTTGCAAAGCACAGGCTTGTAAGCAGCATGAATGAAATGAATAAAAGCTTTTTCATATTTTCCATTTGTTATCCGCCCGTATTGCCGGAGCAGGATTATTATGTTTGTTATTTGTACGGACAAAATTAGTAAAAGAATTACTTGTGGGATAATTAGCTCTCTGATTTTTACAAAAATTAAACATATATGCGGCTTTCTTAATTCTTTTAACGCATTTCGATGCAGATATTCAGTAAATGCTGTGACCTTGACGGGGAGCTTAAACATTTTTGATTATTTATTTCAAGTTTCAAAGATTTGTTGTAATTTTGCATTGAAAACAAACATTTTAAAAATGTATAGAAGTAATACTTGTGGGGAGTTGAGACTCTCCGATGCTGGCAAAAGTGTCACTTTGGCCGGATGGGTACAACGCGTGAGAAAGATGGGTGGTATGGTATTTGTCGATTTGCGCGACAGATATGGTATCACACAGCTCGTCTTCAACGAAGCTGACAATAGTGAATTGTGTGGGCGCGCTGGCAAGCTCGGACGTGAATATTGCATTCAGGTTATCGGCGAAGTCAGTGAACGTCAGAGTAAGAATGCCAATATCCCGACCGGAGACATTGAAATTTTGGTTAAGGAACTCAACATCCTTTCTGAAAGTGCGACACCGCCTTTCACGATAGAGGACAATACCGACGGCGGCGATGATATACGAATGAAATACAGATATCTTGATTTGCGCCGTCCGACAGTACGCAAGAATCTGGAATTGCGCCATCGTATGACGATTCTTATAAGAAACTTCCTTGACGCACAGAATTTCATTGAGGTGGAGACACCTATTCTTATTGGTAGTACGCCGGAAGGCGCACGCGATTTTGTCGTGCCTTCCCGTATGAATCCCGGACAGTTCTATGCGTTGCCGCAGAGTCCGCAGACATTGAAACAGCTGCTTATGATTAGTGGTTTTGACCGCTATTTCCAAATAGCAAAGTGCTTCCGCGATGAAGACCTGCGTGCTGACAGACAGCCTGAGTTTACCCAGATTGACTGTGAAATGTCATTCGTTGATCAGGAAGATGTCATTTCTTTGTTCGAGGATATGGCCCGCCACCTGTTTAAGGAAGTGAGAGGCGTGGAGCTTCCGGCAAAACTCCAGCAGATGACATGGCACGAGGCTATGCGCCGATTCGGTAGTGACAAGCCGGATTTGCGATTTGGAATGGAGTTTGTGGAACTCATGGATGTGCTCAAGGGCAGTGGCGATTTCTCCGTATTCAACGATGCCAATTATATAGGAGGTATCTGTGTTCCTGGATGTGCACATTACACACGCAAGCAATTGGATCAGCTCGCCGACTTCGTAAAGCGTCCGCAGATTGGCGCAAAGGGACTCGTTTACATCAAGTTCAATGAGGACGGAACGGTGAAGAGCAGCGTCGATAAGTTCTATACTCCTGAAGTACTGCAGAAGGTTAAGGAAGCAACCGGTGCCAACGACGGCGACCTCGTGCTTATATTGAGTGGTGACAATGCCAACAAGACCCGCATACAGCTTTGCTCTCTTCGCCTTGAAATGGGCGAGCGTCTGGGCTTGCGTGACAAGAATAAGTTTGAATGTCTTTGGATTGTCGATTTCCCGTTGTTTGAATGGAGCGACGAGGAACAGCGCCTTATGGCTACACACCATCCGTTCACAATGCCGAATCCGGATGATATTCCACTGCTTGACGAGCATCCGGAGCGCGTGCGTGCCAAGGCTTACGACTTTGTCTGCAACGGCATCGAAGTGGGTGGGGGAAGTCTTCGTATTCATGACAGCAAGTTGCAGGAGAAGATGTTCCAGATTCTTGGCTTTACAGAGGAACGTGCTATGGCACAGTTTGGTTTCTTGATAAATGCCTTCAAATACGGAGCACCCCCTCATGCTGGTCTTGCCTTCGGTCTTGATCGCTTCGTGTCAATCATGGCTGGTCTTGATTCTATTCGTGACTGCATCGCTTTCCCGAAGAACAACAGTGGCCGTGATGTCATGCTTGATGCACCATCGGCAATTGACCAGAAGCAACTTGATGAATTACAGCTTAAGGTTGATGTAGGTCAAGAAAATTAAAAACGAGGTGCGATAGACCGAAAAATAGACTTTTTTTCAGACAGAAATGCTCGTTAGCTTGTTTTTTATCTGTACTTTTGTAACAGAATTAAAAATTATGAGCCGTTAAGGTTCATGTATGTTAGTTTTTTTACTATAATATGACAGAAAAGAAAGCAACAGAAAAGAAAGCAACAACAAAGAAGGTTGCGACAAAGGCTACTGTAGCAAAGAAGACTGTAGCGAAAAAAGTTGAAGTTGCAGTAAATGCAGAAAGTGTAGGATTCCGTGCAGGTGATGTTTATCAGGCATTGGCTGCAGCAGAGAAACCTATGACACCAGCTGAGATTTCCAAGGCAGCAAAGATTAGCAAGGAAGAAGCATATCTCGGTATAGGCTGGCTTTTCAAAGAAGGAAAAGTTAAAGGAGAAGACAACCTCATTGCTTTGGCTTAATTGAAATTCTAATAAGGAGAGCTGAATAAATTTTATTCTGGCTCTCTTTTTTTTGCTTTTACATGAACTACGAAAAAGAAATTCTAAAGGTTTTGTATGAATCGGGCGGGCAGGGATTGTCTGTCAAGAAAATATGTGTTCATGTCTATAACTCACAAAATTCCTTTTTCGACTCAATTTCATACGAGGAGGTGCGGAAAAGAGTGGTTTCTTTTTTGCAACAAAATTCAGGAAAACGGTCCTCTGTTTTATCGCGTACTTCCGTAAGAGGGCATTATTGTATCAACTTGGAATCCAATACTGTAAATCAGCTTATGCTGCAGTTTGACGATTGTGAATCAGAGATTGATACTAAACGCGCAGAGAAGCAGGAACTTTCGTTGTCTCTGTTTGACTGAAATTGCCTTGTCGTCGGTACAATGTGAGTTGCATTTGTGATTTTTGTAACACGCATGTTTCGGTCTAATGACCGATTTGGGGTAAATGTGTCATGTGATGACGGCGAAGAATTGGAAATGAAAACAGGAGGAAATCCTGTTGCTTGGTTTCCCTCCTGTCTGGTGTTCTTGTCTTTATTCGTATCTTATTGCTTCTATAGGATCCAGTTGGGCTGCTTTCTTTGCAGGATACCATCCGAAAAATACTCCCGTGAATGTGCATACGGCAAAACTCATAATGATACTCCACGGCTGTATGTAGATGGGCCAATGGGCTATGAACTTGACGGCATACGAGGCTCCGACTCCTAATCCGACTCCTATCAGACCGCCTGTGATGCTGAGCAGAATGGCTTCAATAAGGAACTGGTTAAGAATGTCTATTCCGCGTGCTCCGACACTCATTCGTAGTCCTATCTCTCTTGTGCGCTCAGTGACGCTGACATACATTATGTTCATAATGCCGATGCCGCCTACAATAAGGGAAATGCCTGCAACACAGCCAAGAAGAATAGTCATCATGTCGGTTGTTGAGTTCATCATGCTTGCCAGTTCTTCTTGAGAGCGTATGTTGAAGTCGTCATCATCGGCAGCTTGAGTGTCTGTGCCATCTTTCAGTTTGTGATTACGGCGTAGGATTTTTGTTATTTCATCAATGGCCTTATCAGTGAGGTCTTCGGTAATGGCTGAGCATGTTATACCACCGAGATAGGTCTGTGCCAATATGCGTTTCATCACCGTGGAGTAAGGCGCAAGGACAAGGTCGTCCTGGTCCATACCCATGGAGTTGTAGCCTTTCTTCTTCAATACACCGATAACACGGAATGGTATGGAATTAAATCTTACTATCTTGCCAACAGGGTCAGAACCGTCTGGAAACAGGTTATCTACAACGGTCTTACCGAGAATGCAGACTTTCGCGCTTGCTTTAATGTCATTATCAGTAAACATCTCGCCCTCTTCAACCGACAATTGGCGTATGTCGAGATAATCCTGGTTTACTCCGTATATGCTTGAAGGAGTGTTGTTGTTTCCGTAAATCCATTGTCCGCTGCTGTTTACAGTCGGACTTATGCCTTTTATGAAATTGCATTCGTCTTTGATGGATGTATAGTCGGTCATTTTCAATGTTTCCATTGAAGACGCATCCTGACGCACACCACCGGGACCTCTGCGGTCGGCTCCGGGACTTATCATAATCATATTGGAACCCATCTCCGCAATGTTGGCTTGAATGCTTTTCTTTGAGCCCTGACCAATTGCAAGCATCGTGATAACTGATGCCACACCGATGATGATGCCCAAAGCCGTGAGAAATGAGCGTAGTTTGTTTGCTGCAATTGCACGGATGGCTATTTTGAATAAATTGCTGTAATTCATGTTATTCGTCCGAATTAGTCGGCAGTGCCGCCAGACCGTCGGCAGCTGAGAGAATGTTATTATTGTATTCGTCGCTTATTATGTGTCCGTCGCGCAAGACAATGTTGCGTGATGAATATTTGGCGATGTCTGGATTGTGTGTCACGAAAATTATGGTGCGTCCTGCGGCATGGAGCTTCTGGAAAAGTATCAGAATCTCGAATGATGTGCGTGTGTCAAGGTTGCCGGTGGCTTCATCGGCAAGTATTACGGCAGGGTCATTTACAAGGGCGCGGGCAATGGCCACTCGTTGCATCTGACCGCCGGACATCTGGTTTGACTTATGGTATAATCGTTCTCCTAACCCGACGGCCTGCAATGCTTTTATCGCACGCTCTTCGCGTTCCTTTGCTCCGACAGCGGAATTGTACATGAGTGGAAGCTCCACATTTTCCACGCTTGTTGTTTTTGGCAGCAGATTGTAGTTCTGGAATATGAATCCTATCTTTCTGTTACGCAGCACAGCCCTTTGGGATTTTGACATATTGCGCACGGACACTCCGTCAAGATAATATTCTCCAGAACTTGGTGTGTCAAGACAACCGAGCTGATTGAGCAGAGTGGATTTGCCAGAGCCGGACTTTCCCATGATAGTGACGAATTCTCCTTCGTATATTTTGAATGAAACCCCGCGCAGTGCATGTACAGTTTCGTCACCGACAATAAAGTTTCGCTTTACATTGTCAAGCTCAATTACTACTTTCTTTTCATTCATAGTATCTGCCCTTTCTTATTTTTTCTTGTTCTTTCCCGGAGGTCCAGGGGCGAACGGGCTGCTTTCACCACCAGCATTTGCTTGTGGGGTTGCTTCGGCTTCGCTTGATATACTTAATCCTGTGATAACTTTCAGTCCTGCCGGTATGCCGCTTAGAATCTGAGTGTTTGTTCCGTCCGTCATACCCACATTCACCTTATGTGAAACGATGGCATTATGTTCTATTGTCCAAACCTTATTCTTCGCATTAGCATTGTTGTCGATGATCTTCATCTTTCCAACGGTTTCTTTCTGCGGCGTAAATCTGAGAGCTTTTGAGGGTACGGACAATACACCCTTACGCTCTGCGGTGAAAATTGTCACATTGGCTGTAAGTCCAGGTTTTAGCTTGAGGTCGGCATTGGGAGCGGATATGACCACTTCGTATGTCACTACATTGTTCGTGGTAGTGGCTTCCTGACGAACCTGCTTCACAACGCCTTCAAAAGTGTCGTCGGGATAAGCATCAACGGTAAAAGAAACCTTTTCGCCTTCTCTTACATCACCTATATCGGCCTCATCGACATCAGCTACAACTTGCATGTTGGTCAAGTCTTGTGCTATGGTAAATAACTCTGGCGTGGAAAAACTTGCTGCTACGGTCTGGCCTTCTTCTACGGACTTAGACAGGACAACACCATCAATGGGCGATGTAATGGTGGCATATCCGAGGTTGGTCTGTGCGCGTTGCACTTCTTCTTTTGCTGAGACCATTTGCTCTTTTGCCTGCTTGTAGGAAAGTTGGGCGTTTTCATATTCATCGGCTGCTACAAGACCCTTTTGGAAAAGAGTCTTATAACGATTGAAATTTGCCGTCTGGTAATTCAACTGACTTTGGGCTACAGCAAGTTGGGTCTTCGCAGAATTGAGTTGGCTGGTTAGGTTTGTCTTGTCTAGTTCTGCAATAATCTGCCCTTTCTTTACTACGGTATTGTAATCGACATATAGTTTGCTCACAATACCACTGACCTGAGTACCTACGGTCACTGAAGTCACCGGCTCTATGGTGCCGGTAGCAGTGATGCTGTTTTGAATGTTTGCTGACGCCACCGTGGCAGTGTCAAATGAAATTTGTTCTTCTTTTTTGCCGCCGGACATTGCCCACGCAGCAAGAGCTACTATTATGACAAGTGTCAAAAGTAGCCATACTTTGCTTAATTTTTTCATCTCTCTCTAATCTCTAATTATTTTCTGTAATATATGTATCGCTACTGTTGGTAGCTAAGGGATGGCATTGTCAGTGTCAGTGTGCCTTATGCCATCCCTTGTGTGTGACAATTATTATGTCGCCTTTCTTTATCTGATTTCTCCGCTTTTATAAAATTCGAGCATGTTCAAATTTAATATTGCGAGGTATTTGCTTTGCAGCTCGTTCTGCTGTGCTTGTAAAAGATTTGTTTTGCCAGTCATCAGTTCAACGATGTTTTTCAAGCCCTGTTTGAATTGTTCTGAAAGCAAATCGTAGCTTGCTTGTGCACTTTCTGTTGAAAGGCGTGCGGCTTTGAATTTGTTTTGATTGGTAACAGTTTGCAGCCAATAGTTCTCAACGGTGGAGTAGAGGGTGGTCTGTTTGTCTTGGAGGTCAAGCAGATAATTCTGCTTTTGTATCATGGCTTTGTTCACTGCTGTTTTGGTTTGACGGTTGTCAAAGAGTGGAATGCTTATTGTCACGCCGCCTCCTAAAGTGAAGTTGTTCTTAATCTGATTGTCCCAACCGCTTTTACTCATGGATGTTGTGCTTGTTGAGAGTCCTGCATTCATGCTTATTGACGGCAGTTTTCCTGCTTTTGCAATCTTAATGCTTAAGTCGCTGCTCTCTATGCCAAGTTTCGCGTTTTTGATTTCCGGGCGTTGCTCAAGTGATGCCAGATATACATCGTTCATATCGGGCACTGACTTTAATGCCATCTGGTCGGTTGTTGAAGGGATGGTAACATCGAATTCTTCATTGTCAGCGATTTGGAGAATTTGCTTTAATTGACGCTTGTAATTCTTCAGATTACTTTCAGCCTCAACGATATTATATTCATCTTGTGCACGTTGGGCTGTAAGTTGGGCAAGATCGGCTTTGCTCATCTTTCCGACATTTACCATTGTCTTACCGCGTTCTTCGTTAGTCTGGCTTGTTTTCAAACTCTCTTGGGATACGGAAATAGCTTCGTTTGAGTACAGAATCTGTACATATAGTTGGGCTATCTGTTCCAACACGCTGTTTGCTGTTACGGCAGAATCCAACTTGGCTTGTTCTGTTGCCAGTTTGTTTAGTTTGAGGGTGTTTGTGTTCTTATTGCCATTCCAGACTGTCCAATTGCCGATGAGTGAATAGGAACCGTTGTAATACACCTTGTCTGCACTTGATTGGACATAACCATCAGCTACGGTAGCGCGTCCTTTCTCTGGGCAGGGGTTATAGCTAACGTTTTGTGAGGTTGAAAAATTCAACGAAGGTAAGAGTGCTGCTTGACTTTGTTTTACATCTTCCAGAGCTGAATATTCTTTGAGCTTTGCTTTCTTGAGTTGAATGTTATTTTCAAGCGCATACCTGATGCAATCGTTCAATGACCATTGCCTCGCAAAACTTTCTGTTGAAAACGACAGTAGGAGAATTCCTGTCAGACAAGTCATCCCAATCTTTTTCATATTAATCATAATTTGTTTGTAAATTTTTTCTGTAATTAAAATGTTGATTTTAGCATTAGAGATAAATAAAAACCTATTTGACTCTTGCGATAGCTTTTATCGTATCTGCACTCAGCTATATGTTAGATACGAAATGGGTCATAAAAGTTTATTGCAGAGGGTAAAAATTAACAATAGTTTTGAATTTGTGCTTAATCATTTCTTGCGAGGTGTCCTCACAACAGGTTTGAATGTTGCCATGTTCTATCTTTCAAAAATCGTTTGCAAGCATTTGTAAGCATGCCACCAATATTTGTTTCATTCTTTTGTGAGCAAAACCTGCTTATTCAGCCGCGATTATCGTGCAGAATGTGCAGACTCACCAAAAACAATTTAGGCGGCAAGCCTCTTTATTATCAGAGACTTACCGCCTAACTCGTTAGTTACGAGGGCTTATCTTATTATTCCTCTACAGCAGCCTGCGCCGCTGCCAAACGTGCAATAGGTACACGGAACGGCGAACAGCTAACATAATTTAAGCCTACATGATGGCAGAACTTAACGGAAGACGGTTCTCCGCCATGTTCTCCACATATACCGCATTTTAAGTCGGGACGTACGGCACGACCACGTTTCACTGCGATTTCTATGAGCTGGCCTACGCCTCTTTGGTCCAAAACTTGGAAAGGATCAACTTTCAATATCTTCTTTTCCAAGTAAACAGGAAGGAACGATGCGATGTCATCGCGCGAATAACCAAACGTCATTTGCGTTAGGTCATTTGTTCCGAATGAGAAATATTCAGCGCGTGACGCAATCTTATCAGCAGTAAGAGCTGCACGGGGTATTTCAATCATTGTTCCAACTTTAAACGGTATTTCCATACCTTCTTCATTGAACAAGCGTGCAGCTTCACCACGAATAATTTCTTCTTGTGCTTCGAACTCGTAAAGGTTACCGATAAGCGGAACCATTATTTCGGGATGTGGGTCATATCCTTCACGTTTCAACTCTATTGCGGCGCCCAGTATTGCGCGAGTTTGCATTTGCGTTATTTCGGGATATGTATTTCCTAAAGGGCAACCGCGATGTCCTAACATAGGATTGTGTTCTGAAAGGCTTTCTACACGATGACGTATATATTCAACCGTAACGCCCATCTCTTTAGCCATTTCTTCCTGGCCTTTTGCGTCGTGAGGAACGAATTCGTGTAAGGGCGGGTCAAGAAGACGAACATTAACAGGATAGCCGTCCATAGCTTTGAAAATACCTTTGAAGTCTGCTTTTTGATATGGAAGCAACTTAAATAGTGCTTTCTTACGTCCTTCGGCTGTATCAGAAAGTATCATCTCACGCATTGCAACGATTTTTTCGTTGTCAAAAAACATGTGTTCCGTACGACATAATCCTATTCCTACAGCTCCGAATTTACGTGCAACTTCTGCGTCATGTGGAGTATCTGCATTTGTGCGTACAACAAGACGCGTGTGTTTGTCGCATAATTGCATTAGTTCAGCAAAAGAACCGGAAAGTTCTGCGGCTTGTGTCTGTACTTCACCTTTATAGACATCGCCTGTTGAACCGTTTAACGAGATATAATCACCTTCGTTCAAAACTACACCTTCTATTTCAACGGTTCGTGTCTTGTAATTTACGTTTATGGCACCTGCGCCAGATACACAGCATTTACCCATACCGCGTGCTACGACTGCGGCGTGGGATGTCATACCACCGCGCGCTGTGAGAATACCTTCGGCAACAGCCATTCCGGCCAAATCTTCAGGAGATGTTTCTATACGGACCATTATGACTTTATGTCCGTCTGCACGCCATTTAGCAGCGTCTTCTGCAAAGAAAACAATTTGACCAGTTGCTGCACCTGGAGAAGCCGGAAGACCGCGCGTAAGCGCTTTTGCATTTTGGAGAGCTTCTTTGTTGAAAACAGGATGTAATAATTCATCCAATTTGTTCGGCTCGCAGCGTTCTATAGCCGTTTTTTCATCTATCATACCTTGGTGCAACAATTCCATTGCAATGCGAACCATGGCAGTTCCTGTACGTTTGCCGTTTCGAGTTTGCAGGAACCAAAGTTTGCCTTCTTGTACAGTAAACTCCATATCCTGCATATCTCGGTAATGATTTTCAAGCTTTGTTTGAATTTCATCAAGCTGCTTATATATTTCAGGCATAGCTTCTTCCATAGATGGATATTTAGCTATTCGCTCTTCTTCGCTTATGCCTTGCATTTCTGCCCACTTTTGCGAACCTGCCTTGGTTATTTGTTGCGGTGTGCGTATCCCGGCTACAACTTCTTCGCCTTGTGCATTAACGAGCCATTCCCCATTAAAAACGTCTTCACCCGTAGCGGCGTCACGGCTGAAGCAAACTCCAGTTGCAGATGTATTACCCATGTTGCCAAACACCATAGCCATTACAGAAACAGCGGTCCCCCATTCTGCAGGTATTCCTTCCATTTTGCGATACAGAATTGCACGCTCGTTCATCCAAC
>OLGE01003787.1_pt1 | contig 11573 bp, 7 predicted proteins | sample 1605151 | NCBI WGS metagenome assembly OLGE01 (sample SAMEA3888912, study PRJEB22519) | human gut metagenome | biome: human gut; feature: human-associated habitat; material: faeces | place: Denmark | collected 2010
GTGAGTCAATGTGAAATGGATCCGGACTTCATCAGGATCGACTGCCGCTCCTGTGACGGCTCGATACTTCCGCCTGATGAGATCGCTGCGGCCATTATGGCGACAGTGGATGGAAAACGATAATTCAATTATTTGGGAATGAGTTATATAGGCAGTAAGGCAAGGCGCTTCTGCGCCGTCCTGGTAGGACTGGTATTCTTCGTGACGGGAACATTGAAACTGATGGATCCTGTCGGTACTATGCTTATAGTCAGGGAGTATCTGAACTTCCTTCATCTCGGCTTCCTCAGTGGTGCAGCCATGGTCTTCGCCGAATTCTTCGCAGTTGCCGAGACTGGTCTGGGAATCTGTCTGGTGACAGGAGTTTTCAGGAAGGTGACGGCCTGGTGCGTGACCGGTCTGCTCGGCGGATTCACCCTGCTTACGCTGCTTCTCTGGATATTGAACCCGTCTATGGACTGCGGCTGTTTTGGTGAGGCGGTGCATCTTACTCATTTCCAGTCATTTGCCAAGAATATTGTACTGTGTCTTCTGACCTTTGCCGCATTCTTCCCGTACAAGGATTTCGGCGAACCGAAGAAAAGCAAATATGTGACATTCGCATTGACGGAAGCCGCATCAGCCGCTTTTGCAGTCTATTCGCTGATGTTCATACCGATGCTCGAACTTACGCCGTTCAATCTCAGTTCGCGTCTTGAGGCAAGCGAAGAGCCGGCAGGGGGAGAAGATGAATATGTCTCCACATTCGTCTATGAGAAAAACGGAAAACGCGGTCTGTTTACTCTGGACTTCATTCCTGATTCCACCTGGACATTCGTCGAGGCCCATACCGTAAAGAAAGAGGATTATATCAATGAGACTGATTTCCCACGTCTTTCGTTCAGGGACAATTCCGGTGAATATCGTGACACCCTGGCTGTGAACGGCCTCGTGATGGCGGTATCTGTTCCGGAACCGGTCAAAATGTCTGCGAAACGATGGGAAAATACGGCAAGGCTTCTCGGCGATGCCGCTGAAAAAGGATTTGTCCCGCTGCTTCTGGTGGCTGATTCCCCTGATGGTTTCTCGCATCTCATCGCTTCAGAAAAGCTTGGAGCGGAGGAGTCAATGCAGCTGATGACTGCTGTGTATTATTCTGATTACAAGACGCTTATATCGCTTAACCGCTCAAACGGAGGAGCAGTATATTTCAATGACGGCAACATTCTCTGCAAGTGGGCTGCCCGTAATCTGCCGAGTCCGCGCAAGCTCGCGAAACTTGTGAGACATGATGCTACGGAAGTTATGCTCGACTCGGATTCCAAGGGTAAACTGGCATTTGAGGCGTACATGCTTTACACATTGGCGATGATGCTTATCATATAAGGTGTGACTTTGTAAACAATATTTATAGAAATGAAAGGAGTATATATTTTTCTTGCAAATGGTTTCGAGGAAATCGAAGCGCTTGCGACTCTCGATGTCCTCAGACGTGGAGGCGTGGACGTGAAGACTGTTTCTGTACTCTACGACAAGTTCGTAACCGGTTCACACAAGACGACAGTGGTTGCGGACATGACCTACGGAGAGTTCAAGGCTGAGGTCCAGCTCGACGGAACTGATGAGTCTGACGTGATGATTTTCCCTGGCGGTATGCCCGGAACCAGGAACCTGGCGGAAAATGGTGAGATCATAAACTTCATGCGTCTGCATTATGCTGAAGGCGGTGCCGTGGCAGCGATCTGTGCTGCGCCAGGCCTCGTGGTTTCACAGCTTCCAAGCCTTCAGGGCAAGCATTTTACTTGTTTTGACGGATTTGAGGATGCTCCTGTTGCACGTGGAGGTATCTATGAGAAGAAACCGGCTGTCCGTGACGGCAATCTCATTACCGGCAGGGGAGCTGGCTGCGCCGTGGAATTCGGCCTGGCCATCCTTGCTCATCTCAAGGGTGAAGAGGCTGCCGCTGCAGTAAGGCATTCACTGATGCTGTAGAAGTACTCTATGGACAAGAACAGGTTTATCGACGTGATGGGAATCATAAACATCACGGAAAACTCATATTATGCAGAAAGCCGTTGTCTGGACTCTTCAGGGACTGATGACATCTCCAGGATTCTCTCCAGAGCGGGTAAGATGCTGGAGGACGGCGCTTCCATACTGGATATAGGCGCCTGTTCCACGCGGCCAGGCTCGTCTCCTGTGGGCGAGGAAGAGGAATGGCGTCGGCTCGAACCTGCATTGACATCGATAAAAAAGGAATTTCCTGCTGCGCTGATTTCGATTGACACGTATTGGCCTTCGGTGGTGCGCAGAGCCTATGACGCGATAGGGGAGTTTATTGTCAATGATGTGACTGCGGGTGAGGGGATGTATGAGAAGACGTCTCCAGGCGAGCCCGGGCCGATGCTGACTGAGGTCGCAGCCCTGTCGCTGCCTTTCGTGGCAATGCATATGAGAGGTAATCCTGTGACAATGCAGTCTCTTACTGAGTATCAGGATGTTACGGAAGATGTGTTGTCATATTTCCGTGCATTTTCAGTCAAGGCTGAGGCTGTGGGCCTGACGGACTGGATTCTCGACCCTGGATTCGGCTTTGCAAAGACATTGGAGCAGAATTATCAGCTGATGCGCGAGCTGGACAGGTTTTCTGAGTTCGGCAAGAGGGTGCTTGTGGGCGTGTCGCGCAAGAGTATGATTTTCAGGAAGTTCGGCATTACTCCGGAAGAGTCGTTGCCGGAAACTCAGGTGCTGCATTACAAGTCCTTGTGCCAGGGGGCTGATATTCTCAGGGTACACGACGTGGCGGAAGCTGTCCGCACGGTGGAACTGTACCGTACGCTTGAATAAGATAAATAAGAAACAAACAATATAATGGACACTCATTCATTACTTGCCGTGTCACCGATTGACGGCCGTTACGCATCCAAGACAGAATCTCTCGGAGCATATTTCAGTGAATTTGCATTGATCAGATACCGCGTGCGCGTGGAAATCGAGTATTTCATCGCACTCTGCGAACTGCCTCTGCCTCAGCTCAAGGACATTGACAAGAGCAAATATCAGGCAATGCGCAGCATCTATCAGGATCTTACTCCGGAGCAGGCGATGGAGGTGAAGGAAATCGAGAAGACCACGAATCACGACGTGAAGGCGGTCGAGTACTTCATCAAGCGTCATTTCCATGAACTGGGCCTCGACAAATGGTCGGAGTTCGTGCATTTCGGCCTCACTTCGCAGGACATCAACAACACTTCGCAGCCGATGATGCTGAAAGAAGCCATGGAAAATGTCTATATGCCGGCATTGAAAGAGGTCCTGGACATCATCTCAGGCATGGCAGAAGAGTGGAAAGATGTTCCGATGCTCGCGAAGACCCATGGCCAGCCGGCATCCCCGACCCGTCTCGGAAAAGAGTTCAAGGTCTATCAGGTCCGTCTGGAAGAGCAGCTCAGACAGTTCGCTCTCCTGACCTATCCGGCCAAATTCGGCGGCGCCACCGGCAATATGAATGCGCACAAAGTCGCATACCCGCACATTGACTGGATAGCCTTCGGCAATGATTTCGTATCGTCGCTTGGCTTGAAGCGTTCCTTTCCGACCACCCAGATCGAGCATTACGACAACCTCGCAGCCATCTTCGACTGCCTCCGTCGCATAAATACCATATTGACAGACCTTTGCCGCGACGTCTGGACATATATCTCGATGGAGTATTTCAAGCAGAAAGTGAACAAGAACGAGGTCGGTTCTTCCGCGATGCCGCACAAGGTGAACCCTATCGACTTTGAAAATGCCGAGGGTAACTTCGGAATGGCTGACGCCGTCTTCACGTTCTTGTCAATGAAATTGCCGATTTCCCGTCTCCAGCGCGACCTTACCGATTCCACGGTTCTCCGCAATGTCGGTGTCCCTGTTGCTCACGGCCTGATCGCCTTCGCTTCTCTCAAGAAGGGACTCGGAAAATTGATCCTCAATGAAGATGCTCTCCAGGCTGACCTTCACCGCAACTGGGCGGTAGTGGCGGAAGCTATCCAGACGATTCTTCGTCGCGAAGGTTACCCGAATCCTTACGAAACCCTCAAGGCATTGACCCGCACCGGAAGCGTAATCGATGAGAATACCATCAAAACTTTCATTGACGGCCTTCAGGTAAGTGATTCCGTGAAAGAGGAACTATACCAGATTACACCTTGGTCGTACACAGGCTTCTAGTGAACGATTGGTAATCAGAGATATAGAAATACAATAAATGACGCGAAAAATAAAAATTTTGCGTCATTTTTTATTTTCATGTGTACAACGTAAACAATTTTTTCTTATTTTTGGAACGTTTTAGTCCTCGGAACTGTGGATTGGGTAAAGTTATACTCAATGAGAAATTTTATTATAACCATTATACTGACACTTTTCAGCGTTTCTGCATCCGCTCAACAGATGGCAGATTCCCTACGAGTGTACTTCCGCCAGGGCTATTCCACCTTCGACCCGAAATACCGTGACAACCAGTCTCAAGTCGACGCATTCATCTCCCGGGTCAAGACATTCCAGAGCGAATCCGACGCATTCGAAATTCTTAACGTCACATATAAGGCCGGAGCATCTCCAGAAGGAACATTGGAAATCAACAGGAAAATATCCGGAAAACGAAGCGACAACCTCACCGCATATCTTCGCAGGCACCTCACGTTCGACGACAATGCCCTCCATATAGAAGACGTGGTCGAAGACTGGGCGGGCCTCGGTGAACTCGTGGCGCACTCCGGCATGAAATACCGAGACGAAGTCCTGTCGCTGCTCTCCTCGGAGCATGATACTCAGACACTTAAACGCGAACTGCAACAGCTCCATGGCGGCACGGCATGGCGCTACATGTACACCAACATGTTCCCGGAACTGCGCGCGTTCAACGTATATATATAGGTAGGCGTGCGGAACCCCGACCTCGCCGTCCCGACGATCGCCGACACAGACCTCGCCGTCGCCGACAATTTCCGACCCCTCGCGGACTCATTGTCCTTCGGACCAATGCCGATGCCCGAAACAGCCCCTGACTGGACCCGCAAGCTTCGCATAAAGACCAATGCCATCGGCTGGGCAATGTTCATGTCCAATGTCGCTGTCGAGGTGGACATCACGCGCCACGTCTCGTTCACTCTCCCGATATATTACTCCGCCCTGGACTATTTCAGCAGGGAATTGAAATTCAGGACTTTCGCCGTGCAGCCTGAGTTCCGCTGGTGGTTCACCAAGCCGCAGGGACTCTTCGTGGGCGCACATTTCGGGACGGCGTATTTCAACTACGCCACGAAAGGCGACTGGCGAATCCAGACCGGCTACGGCGACCGTCCTCTATGGGGAGGAGGCATTGCCGCAGGCTACAGGATGCCGCTGTCGAAGCGCAACCCTCGCTGGGAGATGGAATTCACCCTCGGCGGAGGCGTCTACGATGTCTGGTACGACCGCTTCTACAATGAAAAGAACGGCCCGAAAGAGGGCTCATATCATACCACGTTCGTGGGCATTGACAATGTCTCAGTGACGTTCTCATATAGTTTTGACCTTAAAAAAGTGGGGGGGGGGGTAGATGAGAAACGCATTGAAAATAATGACGGCCTCGCTGGCTGCGATGGCATTGTCCGCCTCCTGCGCGGTCCACGAATGGCCTGAGACGCTTCCTGCCGACGCCACGCTGAAGCTGGACTTCGACACGGCATTGCCGCAGTTCATTGTCCTGGACCTGAACGACACCCGCGGTTCGAAGGACGGGCGTGACTATCAGATCCGTTACGTCGTCGAGGCGTACCGCAAGCTGGGCGACAATTCGTTCGCGGAGACCCCTTACGGGCGCTACATCTTCACGAAGGACGACATCTCCGACCTGAACAACGAAGTGACCCTCCGCATTGACGAAGGTACATACGATTTCTACGTCTGGACGGATTTCGTGGACAAGGATTCTGATGCGGATTTCTTCTACAATACGCAGAATTTCAGACAGATACATCTCCAGGGCGAGCATGAGGGAAACAATGATTTCCGTGATGCTTTCGTGGGTCACAAGGAATTGACCGTGGAACGTTTCGGTGCCTCTGTCCCGCCTGTGAGCGGCACCGTGGACATGGCGCGTCCTCTGGCGAAGTTCGAGTTCATCACGACCGACCTCCAGGAGTTCATCACCAAGGTCATCACGGACATGAGAAAGAAGGAAAACGGTTCCGAAGCTTCATCTGCATCCGCTGGGGAGTCAGCTGCAGTCAGCGACGACCCTGACCCCGCGGTCGGCGGAACCAAGGGCGACGGTGACAGCAAATCGCCGGTAGTCGACCTGAAGAAGTACAACGTCGTTTTCTACTACACCGGCTACATGCCGTCGACGTTCAACATGCGCGACAACAAGCCGTGCGACTCCAGCACAGGCGTCTCATTTACTTCCGACATAACATTGCTGGATGAGCACAATGCCCGTCTGGGCTTCGACTACGTGATGGTGAACGGCCGCGAGTCCAGCGTCATGGTAGCCGTAGGCCTCTTCGACGAGGAAGGTGTCCGCCTCTCCATGACCAATCCGATAGAGGTCCCTCTCAAACGAAGCATGCTCACCACCGTAAAAGGCAGTTTTCTAATGCAGGATACCGGAGGCGGCGTGGCGATTGACCCAGGTTTTGATGGGGAATATAATATCATAATACGTTGACAAATAATATTTTAAAACACATAAAACTATGAACAAAAAATTATTGAAATCTTTCGCAGCCGCCGCAATGTCGGTCCTGGCGTTAGCCTGTGCAAAAGAGCAGGTCGGCCCTGGTGAAGGTGCCATGGTCGAGGCCACATTCTCAGTAGACGTCCCGGGAGTGGAAGTCTCTACCAAAGGACTTTCGGATGCCGCTTCGGTAAATGAGCTTATCTGCCAGGTGTTCCTGAAAGGGGCTAAAGATAAAAATAAACACTTTGTTTATACTCCGGTTCCAGAACTGACACAGAATGTGGCGGTCGTGGGTGGAAAGGCAACTGTTAAATTCTCTCTTGTGAAAGGACAGACTTATTCATTTGCATTCTGGGCTCAGACGAGTGAAACAGGATATTACAATACAGACGATTTGCGTTCGGTGACGATGAATACGGATTTGGTAAAAGCAAATGACCCTAAGATGGATGCATTCTTTGCCATTAAGGATGAGGCGCGTGTTACTGTTTCTTATTCGAAGAAGGTTAGTCTTAAACGTGCTCTTGCGCAAGTGAATTTCGGGACAAAAAAGTATTCTGGGCGGTCAGACGAACTTAAAGCGCAAAAATCATATGTGACCCTTACCGGTGTGCCTAATGTCTTCCATCCTTTTATGTCTGGAGATTCTTTCGCGTGTGAGGGCTCGGAAACGGTGAAATTCAACGAGAATGAAGTTATTTCAGACGAAACCTTATCTGTCAATGATGCTGAATATAGTTATTTGGCATCAGTTTATGTGTTCGCGTTGAATCCTAATAAAACTATCACTGATGCTACTGCAGTCGTAACGTTGAGCAATGGAAAGACGACAACGATAAAGGCTCCAAATGCACCTGTGAAGCGCAACTTCAAAACTAATATTCTTGGAGATTTGTTGACAGTGGATGCCATGTGGAATGTAGATATTGCTCCTGAATTTGATGGTGGAGATACCTACGATTCTGTCGCCGCAAATCTTGAAGCTGGTAAAGAGGTTACGCTTTCAGAAGATTATTCTGTGGCAGACAAATCTAGTGGCGTTACTCTTGGTGTTGGGGTTACCAGCGTTCTGAACCTTAATGGAAAGAAGTTTAGCAATGAAAATGGTCTTAAAGAAAATAAAGCTGCTCTTCAGGTGCATGGCGATTTGACCATCAACGGTGATGGTGAGGTGTATTGCGAAGGCTATGCTGACAACAATGCGATTATTGTAGAACAGGGTGGACACCTTGTAATCAACGGCGGAACATATAACGTTGGTAAAGCTAATAGTGGTAAGAGCAATGCTACGATTTTTGTGATGGGTCCAGATAAAGATGGCAGAAATGGCTCTGTAGAAATCAACGGCGGCGTTTTCATGGCGGAAGCTGGCTCTGACGGTACACCATTTGTCCTTAACCAGCATGATGACATCACTGGTAACTGCTTCTCGGTCAAGGGTGGTACATTCGTAGGCTTCAACCCTGCTGATAATAACTCTAATGGCGCTCATACGAATTATGTGGCAACTGGTTATAAGTCTGTCAAGATAAGCGAATCTCCAGAGACCTGGGAAGTCGTTGACGCATCAGTATCAGTATCAGGTCAATCTGAACTTGAAACAACGTTGAATACTGTAGCCAAAGGCGAATCCGTTTATATGAAACTTGCAGATGGTGAGTATGCATTATATGGTAAAACGGTAGCTGCCGATAAGGACTTGTCCATTGCGTTTATAGGTAATGGTGCCGATAAGACTTCATTTAAAGTTGGTAAAGAAACTGTAGGAAATGATTATGGTACAGACTATTCTTTGAAAGGAGCGTCTGCTACTTTTAAAAAAATGAAGATAGTATCTACAAATGGTGCTTACAAAGGCTTTGCTCATGCAAAGGAGCTTTATTTTGAGGACTGTACTCTTGTCGGACAATTTGCGTATATGGGGCTGAAGGCATCGTTCAAAAACTGCCAGTTCATACAGGAGTCTGCCAATGCTTATAATCTTCAGACATATACTGCAGATGAGTATGTTTTTGATAATTGTACATTCAAGGCTTCAGGCAAGTTCTTATATACATTTAGAGAAAAAACGACGTCTTCATATAAAGTAACTTTCAATAATTGCCATTTTATAGCTCTTGCGGGAGAGACAACTAAATCTGCTGTTAGTTTAAAAACTGATTCTTATCCCTCTGACGGTGGTGCAAAATACTACGTTTATTTCAATAAGACAGATGCAACGGATAATGTGCTCGTAGGTGAATTGACGGGGTCTAGGTTATATAGCAGTGACTTGGGATATAATGCGGAGACGAAAACGGAAACGAGAGAAACTCAAGCTGTAGTTTACGTTGACAATAAGAAAGTCTGGGAAAATGGTGCTAAAGTAGAATAACATAACAAAAATTAACCAATATGAAAACATTAAAATATTTAGCAGCGGCCGCATTGACACTACTTGCAGTCAGCTGTAACAAGGAACAGGTGGCGGAAGTCCCTGACGGACAAACGGTTGACGTTACATTCACGGCGGCATTGCCGGGTGAAATGGCTACCAAAGCGCTTGGTGACGGTCAGACCGCCAAGAAACTCTATGTGTCAGTTTATGAGAACGACGATGCGAAAACAAAGCTCGAACTCGACAAGACTGCCACATTCACAGACCTGAAAACACAGGTGACATTCAGCCTCGTGAAAGGCAAGACCTACAACTTCGTGTTCTGGGCACAGGCAGCCGAAGGTGCGCCTTACGACGTCACCGACTTGAAGAACATCAAGATTTCTTACGAAGGAGCTGAAGCCAACGACGAGAAACGCGACGCATTCTATGCCACCCGCAAAGAGCTGAAAGTCAATGGTGCATTGACGGAAACCATTAAACTTTACCGTCCGTTCGCGCAGGTGAACTTCGGTACTGCCGACTATGACGCAGCTGTTGCCGCAGGCGTGGAACCGGTCAAGAGCGTCTTCACGGCAACCGACGTGGCTACCATATTCGACACTTTCGAAGCTGAAGGAAAAGAAGCCAAAGATGTAGTCACTTTCACCGAATCTGCACTTCCTGGCGAAACGCTCGTCACCAAGGCCGGCGACTATAAGTGGATGACGATGAACTACATCCTTCCGATGGGTAAGCAGGACGCGAAACACATTTCCAATGTTACCGCAGAGTTTATTCCTGAAACTGGTATAACCGTCAAAGCATCCTCGCCTCAGACTCCGGTTCAGAACAACTACCGCACCAACATCCTCGGCAACCTTCTCACCTCGCAGGTTATCTTCAATATCGAGATCGTCCCTATCTTCAATGAACCTGACAATGACATTGACCTAGTCAATATCAAGAATGAGGAGTCTCTGAAAGCGCTCTTCGAGACAGGCGGTGAGGCGAAATTGGCCGCAGACCTTGATCTCGGTGAAACTGTTTCAGTTGCAGCTGGCAAGGAAGTGACGCTTGACCTTAATGGTAAGACTATCAAGAACTCGACGGATCTTTGGGATTCTCCAACTAAAGAAGCTAATAACTGGTCTCTTTTCTCTGTTAAAGGTGGCTCTCTTACCATTAAAGGCGCCGGCACTTTGCAGGCCAAGGAGAATGACTGCTATGCTGTTGATGTTCAGGATGGAGGACAGGTTACCATTGAAGACGGAACATATGTCGGTAATATCCACGCTGTGTATGTGTACGAAGGTACTGCTGAAATTAAGGGTGGACATTACTCTGTCCAGCAGACTTATCCTGACGCGGAAAAAGCTTATGGGTTTGTTTTGAACTGCTATGATGCAAATCGCAAAAATGGTACTGCTAAGATTATGGTATCAGGTGGCGAATTCGAGAAATTCAATCCTGCCGACTGTGCAGCTGAAGGCGCCCACACGAATTTCCTTGCAGATGGCTATATGTCAGTTGAGGCGGAAGAAGGCGTCTGGACAGTTGTCCGCGGCACAAAGCCTGTCGTTATGACGACCGCGGAACTCCGCGCGACCCTTACAGCATTTACAAGTGCAGGCTCTGGTGACAATATTATTGAAATTGGAAAAGACATTGTCCTGAAAGAGGGCGAAACCTGGACGCCTGCTAAAGTAGATGGTTATCATGGTGCCGGTGTCGTGACTGTTTTCGGTAATGGCCACAAGATTTCCGGACTTAATGCTCCTTTGTTTGCTGGCGGATTCGCAGGTAATTCAGGAATCGTTGTCAAGGATCTTACATTGGATGGTGTTAAGATTAACGATGCTACCAGCGATCAGGGTATTGGCGCATTTGTCTGCAATGTAGATAGCATGCCTACGATTGAACTTGATAATTGTCATCTTACGAATTCTGAAATGATTTCCACTGGCGGTGCACGTGTAGGTGGTCTAATCGGTTGGACCTCAGGTTATAATAAACCTAATGATGGACCGGTTAACACATATATCAATATTACCAAATGTTCAGTAGAGGGCTGTACAATTTCAGCTAAAGGTTCAGTAGGTGGTATTATCGGCCATGCCGGCTGTAACCCTGCAACATTCCACACGATCACTGACTGTGCAGTTAAGAATTGCGTTCTCACATCCACTGACGATGGTGGTTGGCGAGTAGGTGTAGTAGTCGGTACTGCAAATGTTGGCGAGTTGTCTATCAATAACATCACCGAATCAGGAAACACCATAACCCAGACCGGCAAGACCGCTCCTGAACACAGCAATCTCTACGGCAGATTCGTTCCTGGAACTACCGGTGAACTCGTCATTGACGGCGTTGCCCAGTAGGCGCCCCGAATTGCCTTTCTGTCAGTTAGCAGTTAATATAGTAACATTCAAAAAATAACCTGCTTCAGATTAGGAGAAGATTTTCGGTCTATATCTCTTTTCTCATCAGTCGTGTACGTCCAGTACACTCCTTCTTCGAAAAGAAATCTAT
>OLGE01003793.1_pt1 | contig 11557 bp, 8 predicted proteins | sample 1605151 | NCBI WGS metagenome assembly OLGE01 (sample SAMEA3888912, study PRJEB22519) | human gut metagenome | biome: human gut; feature: human-associated habitat; material: faeces | place: Denmark | collected 2010
ATCTTCTTTCATCCAGACTATACTGTCGGCTTCGGAATTACACCGAATCATGCCTTACGGCTCGTGGGCTATACCACCGGTAGGGAATCACACCCTGCCCTGAAGATCATATTCTATTTTTATGTGTCTGAGTATAACACGCTTTCTTAAAATGTCAATACTGTTTTTCAGACCAAATTTTACTGCAGCATATAAATAAGTCCAAAACAGCCGGCTCCACAGTTACTTGTAATCGCTGCTGATGCCTCCTGCATGTAGATCTGATCAAATTTTTTATACTTTTGCACTTCCTCTAAAATCATATCTTTCGTCTCTTTCGAACAACCCGCAGATGTTATAAATAAGACTTTCTGATCAATCGGCGACCATCGCGCCATCTGCGCGTGTATATATTTTTTATAAACATCCTGTGTATTTCCAAAAAAGATCGCTGCCGGTACAATTTTCTTTTTGTGCAATGCCAGAACCGGATGACACTGCAGCATCTCTGTCATTTTCCATACCTGCTTATTTAAAAGTCCACTGCGGTAGAGCTGTTTTGAACTGTCTAAAATAAAGCTTGTCTGTATTTTAGGCTGTATTGCTTCCAGACTCTGTAATATTTCATCCAGATCCTTATTTTTCAGCACCATATTGGCTGCATGCATAACCATCAGGCCTGTACCGCTCGACAAATGACCGGAATCAAACACCTGCACATGGGAAAATCCGGCTGCCGCCTGGCTTGCATTCTCAAATCCCTTTCCGGATTCTGAAGCAATACTGATATGCAGTACCTGTTCCGCCTCCTCAAGCAGATTTCCAAAAAATGTCTCATATTCCCCGACTGCCGGTGCTTCCGACTTGGCATACTGATCTTTTTCAATATAAGAAAGCAGACTGTCTGAATGGATTTCCACCATATCCTCGTAATGCCCGTATTCCGTATTTACAAAATAATGCATGACCGGTATTCCAAGCTGCCGGATCACATCATTCGGCAGATCCACAACATTGTCCGTGCTGACGATCAGCCTTTGCTTTTTCTTCTGCCCTAAGATACGGAATCCGTCCATCTCACTGATTTCATCCGGATCGATCATATATTCAATGCGCTCTTTCGGCAGATAACGGAGCAGCATTGCCTCAAAAAGGATTCCGTTGATCGGTTTTGCAAGATAGTCGGAAAATCCCATTTTACGATACTTTTCTTCCGCACCTGACATTGCATTTGCCGTCAATGCAATAATCGGTGTTTTACGGCAGAATCCACCTTGCTGGTTACGCACCAGATCCATGGTTTTTTCACCATCCATCTCCGGCATCATGTGATCCATAAAAATCACATCGTAATTATTTTTTGCCGTCAGCTTCAGACATTCCATTCCACTATGCGCCAATGCAAGCTGGACTTTGGTTTCCCGAAGCAGTTTTTTAGCGACAAGCAGATTCATATCATTGTCATCCACAACAAGAACTTTTGCTTCCGGTGCTTCAAAACTTTTTTTATATGAAGACCTCTGATGTCTTGAGGAACTATTGTAATTGAGATTTCCAAGCGGCGTGGCATTTACAATTTTCTGTGGAATCGTAATCGTAAATGTAGAACCTTTCTGATAAATACTGTCAACCGTGATCTGACCACCCATCAGATTTACAAGCTGGCTGCAGATAGAAAGTCCAAGGCCTGTTCCCTCGATTCCTTTTGTGCTGCCTTCATTGACCCGTTTAAAACTGTCAAACAGATATTTCATATCATCCTGACGGATTCCCATACCGGTATCGATCACAGCCATTTTTAAAAGGATTTCGTCCGCTCCCGTCTGCTCACTCTCCACAAACAGCGTGACGGATCCCTTTTGCGTATACTTGATCGCATTACTTAAAATATTAGTTAAAACCTGTTTGATCCTCATCTCGTCGCCATAAAGCATGGATGGCAGTTTTTCAGATACATTGACACAAAATTCCAGATTTTTCTCATGTGCACGGATCCAGGTCGTGTTTACAATTTCACTGAATAATTCTCCTGTCTCATAACGCGCCGGAACAACTTCCATTTTCCCCGCCTCAATTTTGGACAGGTCTAAAATATCATTGATCAGGGACAAAAGCATCTTACTTGCACTCTGGATATTATTGGCATTCTCAATAATATCGTCTGACAGATTCTCCTCCCGAAGTGTCATTTCATTTAATCCTATGATCGTATTGATCGGCGTTCGGATTTCATGGCTCATATTTGCAAGGAAACGGCTCTGTGTATTCATTGCGGCAACTAACTCCGCCTGCTGCTTTTCATTTTCTTTTCTCTGATATTCAGAGAGTGTGATCTGGATAAACATAAACGCACAGGTCAGAAAGATGGTTATGACCGCACTCACGATAATATCCCCATAAACTACAGATTCCGATTCCATATAAGTGATCCGTTCCGGATGAACATATGCAGTGTAAAAACAATACGCATCCGCAATGATCGTTATAACAGTTCCCGCGGCAAGACTTTTCCCCCGCAGCAGGAAAAAAAGCGAGATGAAACCAAGAACAAACCAAAGCGGCATACCGCTTTTTAAGCCTCCGGAGCGCAGAAACGTAACTGGAAGAAAAATTCCATTCAGCCCTGACATCAGAATGAAAGAACAGAGATCATATTGCTGGAATTTATTTCCTGCCCAGAAAAGCATGCCCATAAAAAGCGCCCCGGCAAATAATGCTGCGACATTTTTTATCTCCATTCCCTCGGCAAGCGTATAAACTCCCCCCACTGCCATCGCGATCGTTCCAAGCAGCGACATAAAGCGGAATAACTGTGCATGAATTGAAACATCTTTCCGGATCAGTACCTGGATAATTCTGTCACTCAGCTTACTCATTGTCCGCACCTCCCCATTTTTTTAATGTTTCCGCAGCACTGATAAAATCAAACAGTTCAATCTGGGCTTCCATATCAGCGATCAACTGTGCTTCCGAATCCGCCATCGAACTGCCCGTCTCATTTTTTATCATCTCTAACAGCTTCATTGCCTCTGCCTGGTCAAAATTGTCGATTGCTGCCGATAGTTTCTGCACTGGATTTTTTTCTTCCCCCACCGTCACATACTTAGACAGCCCATCAAGGATCGAACAATAGTCTGCGATCAGCTCCGTATGGTTTTGTATGATATAATTTTCATCCCCATGCTCACATGCCTCCTGCATCCTCTTTGCCCTTTTTGAAAGCTCTTTTGCACCGATCGTAAGACTTTGTCCTTTCAGGGAATGTACATTGATCTTATAATTTTCCCAGTCTTTTTTATCATACAGCTCCTGTAATGTCTGGATCTGACTTCTTCCCTGTTCATAAAAACACTGCACGATCTCCATATAATCCGCTTCATTATTGTCAAAGTAGGAAAGCCCAAGCCGGCGGTCAATTCCTGCAGCCTCAAATTCTTTCCTTCCTTCTTTGAATTGTCCGGATAATCCACTGTTTTCTTCTGTCTTGCAGGTAACCTGTTCCTCTCCCGTATCTTTTTCAATAAACATGCTTAAATATTTGCGAAGGACACGTTCCATCGCAGATTTTTCAATCGGTTTCGCAACAAAATCATCGAATCCTTCCCTGATCAGCATCTCTCTGGCTCCGCCTATGGCGTTGGCTGTCAGTGCAATGATCGGTATTTTCCGTTCACGGAACCGCGGTAATTCATGAATCCTGTGCATACATTCCACGCCATCCATTTCCGGCATCATATGATCCATAAACACGAGATCATAGCTTCTGTCACTGATTTTATCAATTGCCTCACTACCGCTCAATGCCGTATCGATCGTGATGCCATAATGGCTTAACAGACTTGAAACAACTTTTAAATTCATGGCACTGTCATCCACTGCAAGAATTTTGGCTCCTTTTACACGGAATCTGTCATGATGCCACCGTTCGTCGTATGCGTCCTGCTGAAGTTTTTCTCCATTCAAAATGGTTGCAACCGAGAATACATGCATCGGGCGATAGATAAGCAGAACTTCCGGTCCGATTTTTTGCAGATCACAATCCCTGTTTGCCATGACAACAACTTTCATTTTTGCAGTCAGGCTGTCAAAATAACTTTGATCTATAAAATATTCGACATCCGCAACAAACAAAAACTGATAATTTTCATGATCGATGCGGTTTTTTAGTTCATGCATGGTCGAACAGCGCACGGCATCTACATGAAGCTGATCGACCATCCTCTGGATACATTCAAGATATCCGTCACGAAGCTGTCCGAAACGGTATCTCTCGAGATCCATATAAAAAATGATCTTTTTATCTCCGGCATCACGCACGGATACAAGCGGCATATCCGTCAGTACTCTCTGTGGAATGATAATAGAAACCGTCGTCCCTGCATCAGGAACACTCTCAATATGCATATGTCCATTCATTTTTGCAATCATTTTACGTGAGATTGCAAGACCTAAGCCAATGCCCCCCGCACGCCGGTCACGGGTCGTATCTACCTGATTGTATGTGTTTTCCAGTGCATCTATATTTTTTTCGCTCATCCCGATTCCGGTATCTTTCACCTTTACCATAAGATTGATGCCGTATGATTCCTTGCGGGCGCCGACAAACAAAATGACACCACCGGCATCTGTAAATTTGATCGCATTGTTGATGAGATTTAAGATAATGCGATATATTTTCTGACTGTCTCCAAGCAGGTTATTCGGAATATCCGCCTCACAATCCACAATGATCTCAAGATTCTTTTCTTTATTCCACACATGTGCCATGTTAACCACATCATTGATCACAGACGTAATGTTATATGGTTCTTCCACCAGCTCCATCGTGTCATTTTCAAGTTCTGAAAAATCCAGGATATCTGATACCAAAGACATCAGATTCCTGCCCGCAACTGTAATATCATACAGCTGTTCCTTTGTCGTATCATCCACTTTCGCATCCAGTAATTCTGATCCGATTCCGATGATAGAATTTAACGGTGTACGGATCTCATGCGAAATATTTGCCATAAAATCATCTTTTGCCTGTTTGGCATCCTCGAGTTCACGCATTGTCTCATTGAATTCCATATCATGCTGTATACGGTTTTTTAACTGTTTATTTTCCATGATCTCGAGAATAATGATCGCAAAAAACTGCATAAAAAATTCCATTTCCCGTATCGGATTATCATAACTTACTTTATCTAACAGGAATGTATCAAGACAAAACAAAAAGATCGTTGCTACCAACGAAATATAATTGATCTCGATCAGATCAAAAAGAGACAACATCACAACACTTGCTGCTACTGTTGCCATGGTAAGAGATGAACCGTCCGTGAATACCGTATATAAAATAATATTCATCCATATCATAACAGAACAAAATAACTTCGCCAGTCTGCTGTACCGTCCTGTCAGCATCCGAAGTCCGATACTCGCCAAAAGCCCACAAATTATCACCGCAGCTACCCAGCTTGGCCATTTTAAATAAACTGCTGCCACTACCATATAAACAGTATATATGAAATAAAGTACATACGGGATCACTCCCGCCCTGTCCTTTTTGATTTCTCTTATCATAACGTCCCCTCTCATTCACTTATGTCTGTAATTTCCCTCTGCAATTCCAGAAATATCTCTGTAAGGTTCGGATCAAACTGAGAGCCGCTATTTTCCTTTATAATTTCAAACACCTTAGATGCGGGACGGATTGCTTTCTTATAACACCGGTCCTGATATAATGCATCAAAAACATCAGCAAGTGCCATGATCCTTGCACATAACGGAATCTCCTCCCCGGATAATCCATCCGGATAGCCCGTACCGTCCCATCTTTCATGATGATATCGTGCTATTTTTCTGGCAATATCCACATATTCCTCATGTTCCACATTTCCGATGATCCGGTCAATGATCTCACACCCGGCTACCGTATGCTGTTTCATGACTTCAAACTCTTCGTCCGTCAGCCGTCCTGGTTTTAAAAGAATCGCATCTGGTGTTTTTATTTTTCCAATATCGTGAAGTACCGATGCCTTTACTGTATTGAGCTCATAATTATGATCAAGGATATCCGGATACATCCCCTTTTCCCTCAACGCTTTTGTCAGTATCTGTACATAATTCTGGGTATTTTTTACATGAAGTCCCGTACTGCCATCACGGCTCTCGATCAGGTTGGCGATACCGGTAATCACTTCATCCTGCATACGCGTCATTTCCGCAACCTGCGAGGCGACCATCTCTTCTAAATGATTCTGGTACTGTCTGTTCTCTAAAATTCGTTTCACACGGCTGACTAATACCTGGGAAACAAACGGCTTCCCGACAAAATCCATAGCCCCTGCCTCAAAACATTTTGTTTCTGTTTCAGCATCATTATCACCGGTCAGAAACACAACCGGTATCATAGATCCATTTTCAAGTTCCCGAATCTTTTTCAGTGTTTCAAATCCGTTCATTTCCGGCATATTTACATCCAAAAGGATCAGATCCGGTGTCACTTTTGAAAGAAGTGACAATGCCATTTTCCCGGATGTAGTCGCAGAAATACGAAATTCTTCCCCCAGAATCGTCTGTGCTCTTTTGAGATTGCCCGGATCATCATCTACCAGCAGGATCAGTTCTTTGTTACTTGTCTGCATACGTTTCTCCTTTGTAAAAATCTGAATTGCCCGACTCCTTTACACGTAGGAATGATCTACTTTGATAACCACGTAATAATTATTTCCAAGACGTTCCCTTACCTGTGATGTAATACGTGCTGCCAGCTCATCATCCTGTATCTGAAACTTATACGGTATCAGGACATCAAATATAATATTCGTATGTGTCGGTCCCGTTACAACGCGGAAATCATGCATATTGATCCGCTCATCAATTCCCTTGATAATAGATATTACCGCCGCTTTCATCTCGCTGACATGTTCATCCGATGTCACGATCGGATCCATATGTATCGTCGCATCACAGCCTAACTTTTCTTTTAATTCATTTTCAACATTATCAATAATATCATGGATCTCTAAGATATTGCCCTCCGCAGGTACTTCCGCATGCAGTGATACCATCTGTCTTCCCGGGCCATAATCGTGTACGATCAGGTCATGGATTCCACAGATCTCCTCATGTGCCATTACGATCTGATCGATCTTCTGCACAAATTCCTCCTCCGGCGGCTGCCCTAAAAGCGGATTTAAGGTATCTTTCGCAGCTCCGATGCCCGCAAACATGATAAATACACCAACTAATGCACCACAATAGCCATCCACATAGATTCCGGTAAAATGTCCGATCAAAGCTGCCACAAGTACCACTGCTGTTGCGCAGGTATCGCTCAGACTGTCGGTTGCCGTTGCCTTCATGGCAGCAGAGTCAATTTTTTTTGCAACCCCACTGTTATAAAGATACATATACAGTTTTACAAGAATCGAAATAATGAGGATCACAACCACCATTACGGAAAACTCTGTTTCTTCCGGATGAATGATCTTTATAATAGAATCCCTGATCAGTTCATACGCCATCAAAAGGATTGCTGCCGCAACGATCAGTCCCGATACATATTCGATCCGTCCGTGGCCAAACGGATGCTCCGAGTCCGGTTTTGCTCCTGCCAGCTTAAATCCGATCAGCGTAACAGCGGAAGATCCTGCATCTGACAGGTTGTTGAATGCATCCGCAGTCACAGCGATCGAATGGCTGATCGTTCCTGCAAAAAATTTGCCACAAAAAAGCAGAATATTTAAAAAGATTCCGACCATACCGCAGAGAATACCATACTCCTGTCTGATCTTTCCTTTATCCTCTTTTTCTTTAATAAAAAACTTTGAAAGAAATGTTATCATGTCTGATCCCCCTGTGTCCGATCTCATACAATGCCTGTTTCCAAACACTTCCATTTAAAATCTATGCATTTTTGATTGCTATCTGATTTTTCCGATGTCCTGCAGCGGCCAGTAAATGACCTCTCCTTTACCGAGGATTTTATCGATACTTACATATTTGTTATCCCAGTAACGCGCGTCCCAGGAGTCATTCCGGTTATCCCCTAATACCAGATAACAGTCATCCGGTACTTCAAATAAATATGGTCCTGTTGCCACCGTCCATTCTTCCTTCAAATAATCTTCCTCCAGCGGCGTTTCACTTCCATCAATATAAATCTTTCCATCGTCAATGCGGACTTCCTCCCCCGGCAGTCCGATCACTCTTTTTACATAAAGTTCTTCCTCATCATCCGGATAATGGAAAATCACAACATCCCCGCGCTCCGGTGTATCCTTTAAAAATGCGAGACGATTTCCGATCAGGCGGTCCCCCGGCATGATCGTATTTTCCATGGAGCCTGTCGGCACATCTGCGTTGATGATCAGATAATTCTTGATCAGAAATGCTGCCCCGATCGCCAGGGCAAATGTAAGTACCCAGCTTAAAATCTCGCGGACCGCACTGGTGCTTTTCTGCGTTTCTTCTTTTTTATTTTCATCTATATCCATCCCGATATCCTGTCTTTTCGCTTCCATCTGTGTCCTCACTTTATGCCATAATGATTTCTTTTATGTTAAAAGATTATAATGTATTAAATGTAATTTTAGCACACTTGCCACAAAATAAAAAGTGCCACACCATACGATGTGACACTTTTTTGCCTGTTTTTGTCTATGATTTATTTTTAAGGCTATTACCTGTTTTTCAGGCGATACGCTTTCTTTAGTCTGCGAATAATGCTGTGGAGTAATAACGGTCACCACTGTCCGGAAGAAGGGCAACGATTGTTTTTCCTTTGTTTTCCGGGCGTTTTGCAAGCTCGATTGCAGCATATAAAGCTGCACCGGAGGAAATTCCGACTAATACACCCTCTGCTTTTGCAAGCTCTTTTCCGGTTGTAAATGCATCCTCGTTTGCTACCGGAAATACCTCATCATAAATCCTGGTATCTAATACCTCCGGAACAAATCCTGCACCGATTCCCTGGATCTTGTGAGGACCTGCTGTTCCTTTGGAAAGAACAGGAGAAGTCTCCGGCTCAACTGCAACAACTTTTACATCTTTGTTCTGTGATTTTAAGTACTGTCCGACACCGGTAACTGTTCCGCCGGTACCAACACCTGCAACAAAGATATCTACCTTACCGTCTGTATCTGCCCAGATCTCCGGTCCTGTTGTCTCGAAATGGGCCTGTACGTTTGCCGGGTTGGTAAACTGGGATGGGATAAAGCTTCCCGGGATTTCTTTTGCAAGCTCTTCTGCTTTTGCAATCGCACCTTTCATTCCCTTTGCACCCTCTGTTAAAACGATCTCTGCACCGTATGCTTTTAAGATGTTACGACGCTCAACACTCATGGTCTCCGGCATTGTTAAGATGATACGGTATCCTTTTGCTGCTGCGATAGAAGCAAGACCGATACCTGTGTTTCCGGAAGTCGGCTCAATGATCACGGAACCTTCCTTTAAAAGACCTTTCTCCTCTGCATCTTTTACCATGTAATATGCAGCACGGTCTTTTACACTTCCTGATGTGTTAAAATACTCAAGTTTTATAAGAACTTTTGCCTCAAGTCCTTTGCTTTTCTCTAATTTTGTTACCTCTAATAAAGGTGTGTTTCCAATCAAATCTGTTGCACTCTGATAAACTTTTGCCATGATATTCCTCTCCTATTCTGAAATTTTTCATTTCTGAAGTCTGCAATGCTTTTTGCAGACTTCAAAGTAAAAATAAGGAACTTATTTCTACTTTACTGCCTTAAATGCTTCATCAAGATCCTCAATGATGTCCCTGATATTCTCTGTTCCGATGGAAAGACGGATCGTGTTCGGGTAGATTCCCTGCTCTGCCAGCTCTGCCTCATTTAACTGTGCATGTGTGGTAGAAGCCGGATGAATGACAAGTGATTTCACATCTGCCACGTTTGCAAGTAAGGAAAAGATCTCAAGATTATCAATAAAATCTTTTGCCTTCTGCTCATCCCCTTTGATCTCAAAGGTAAAGATTGAACCGCCGCCGTTCGGGAAGTATTTTTTGTATAATTCCTGCTGTTCTTTATCCTCTGTAACGGATGGGTGATGTACTTTTTCCACCTGTGGATGATTGTTTAAATACTCTACAACCTTTAATGCATTTTCCACATGACGTTCTACACGCAGGGACAATGTTTCAAGTCCCTGTAAAAACATAAATGCGTGGAACGGTGAAATCGTTGCTCCGGTGTCACGGAGTAAGATTGCACGGATTCTTGTGACAAATGCTGCAGGGCCTGCTGCCTGTGAAAAACTGATTCCGTGATAGCTCGGGTTCGGTTCCGTGATGGCAGGGAACTTACCGGATGCCTCCCAGTCAAATTTTCCACTGTCGACGATGACACCGCCGATTGCGGTTCCATGTCCGCCAATGAATTTTGTTGCAGAATGAACAACAATGTCTGCGCCGTATTCGATCGGCCTGAGCAGATACGGGGTTGCAAATGTATTGTCCACAACAAGTGGAATTTTATGCGCATGGGCGATCTTTGCGATTGCCTCAATGTCGCTGACATCTGAGTTTGGATTTCCAAATGTCTCTATGTAAAGAGCCTTGGTGTTGTCCTGGATCGCTTTTTCAAAATTTGAAACATCCAGCGGATCAACAAAAGTTGTTGTGATTCCATAGTCCGGAAGTGTATGCTCTAACAGGTTATAGGAACCACCATAAATATTATTTGCTGCAACGATATGATCGCCTGCATGTGCAAGGTTTTCGATCGTGTATGTGATCGCCGCTGCACCGGATGCAACTGCGAGTGCGGCAACACCGCCCTCTAATGCTGCAATTCTTTTTTCAAATACATCCTCGGTCGGATTGGTAAGTCTTCCGTAGATGTTGCCCGCATCTTTCAGGCCAAAACGGTCTGCTGCGTGCTGGCTGTTATGGAATACATAGGAAGAGGTTGCGTAGATCGGCACTGCTCTCGCATCTGTAACCGGATCTGCCTCCTCCTGTCCTACATGTAACTGCAATGTTTCAAAACCCAGATTTCTTTCGCTCAAATGTTTCTTTCCCATAGATCACTTCTCCTTCATTTGATATTTTTCTAGTATTCTTCTTCCTCTTCTTTTTCGCTGATATCATTTACCGGACGCTCTAGTCCTTCGATTTTGATACCGTTTTTCTCTGCATAATCCCAGAGTGCTGCATGGATTGCTTCCTCTGCTAACAGGGAACAGTGTACTTTTACCGGTGGAAGTCCGTCTAATGCTTCCATAACGGCTTTATTGGTAACTTCAAGTGCTTCCTGGATCGTTTTTCCTTTTACAAGTTCGGTTGCCATACTGCTGGTTGCAACGGCTGCACCGCATCCAAATGTCTTGAATTTTGCTTCCTGAATGATGCCGTTATCATCAATATCAAGATACATTCGCATGATATCGCCGCATTTTGCATTACCAACGGTACCTACACCGCTTGGATTTTCCATCTCTCCAACATTTCTCGGGTGATTAAAATGATCCATTACTTTCTCACTGTACATATCTGATTTCTCCTTTTTATCTCTTTACGCTCAATTTTCAATCCTGATTACTGGTTCTGTTTTTTTACAAAATCCTCATATAATGG
>OLGE01003794.1_pt1 | contig 11556 bp, 8 predicted proteins | sample 1605151 | NCBI WGS metagenome assembly OLGE01 (sample SAMEA3888912, study PRJEB22519) | human gut metagenome | biome: human gut; feature: human-associated habitat; material: faeces | place: Denmark | collected 2010
TACGCATCAGCTCCGGGATCACCAGCGTGGGGTGGGTGTCGTTGATCTGGATGACGTTCTTCTCGTGGAAGTTCTTCAGGGTACCGTAGACCTCGATATGCTTGCGGGTGATGGACTGCATGGTGGCGGAGACGAAGAAGTACTGCTGCTTCAGCCGCAGGGACTTGCCCTCGTAGTGGTTATCCTCGGGGTACAGCACCTGGCTGATGGCGTCCGCCATGGCACGCTCCTCCGACGCCTGCAAATACTGGCCCTGGCTGAACAGCTTCATGTCGATGGGCTTGGGGCTGCGGGCCTGCCACAGCCGCAGGGTATTGACGTGGTCGGTGTCGTAGCCGGCGATCTCCATGTCGCAGGGTACAGCCAGCACGCGGGTGTAGTCCTCATGCACCACCATCAGGTGGCCGTTGTCCCAGCGGGAGCGTACCTTGCCGCCGAAGTGGACCTCCTCCGCCTCCTGCAGCTTGGGCAGCAGCCATGCGTCGCCCAGCTGCATCCAGTCGTCCGGCAGCTCCACCTGCTGCCCCTCCACGATCTTCTGCTTGAAGATGCCCAGCTCATAGCAGATGGAATAGCCGGCGGCGGGGATGTCCAGCGTGGTCATGCTGTCCAGATAGCAGGCGGCCAGACGGCCCAGACCGCCGTTGCCCAAGCCGGCGTCCGGCTCGATCTCAAAAATATCGGCGGCCTTGAAGCCCAGCTCGTCAATGGCGTCGGTCAGCGGATCCAGCAGCTCCAGATTGTAGGCGTTCTTCATGAGACTGCGGCCCATCAGGAACTCCATGGACAGGTAATGCACCTTCCGCCGTCCCTCCTGGAAGGTCTCCTCCCGCGTCTGCACGCCGCGCTCGGCCATGATATCCCGCAGCACCATGGCGCAGGCCTTCATCATCTCGCCGTCGGTGGCCTGCTTCTCGGTGCAGCCGTAATTCAGCCGCAGCTTCTGGATGATCGCTTCCTTCAGTGTTTCCTTGTTATAGGTCATATACAAAAATCCTCCGTATGAAAAGCCGGGTATCAGCCCAGCAGATTTCCATAGATGCGGCGGTATTCGCCGGCGCTCCGCGCCCAGCTGAAGTCCGCCGTCATGCCCCGGTGCCGCACGGTGTCAAAGCCCTTGCGGTCGCCGCGGTACAGGCCGGTGGCCTGCCCGATCACATCCAGCATGGCCCCGGCGTCGTAGCTCTCGAACAGATAGCCGGTGCCGTCCTCCTGCCCTACCTGACAGGACTTCACCGTGTCCGCCAGTCCGCCGGTGCGCCGGACGATGGGTACCGCGCCGTAGCGCATGGCGATCATCTGGCTCAGGCCGCAGGGCTCGCTGCGGGAGGGCATCAAAAACAGGTCGCACCCGGCGTAGACCCGGCGCGCCAGATCCTCGGCGTAGGTGATCTGCGCCGACAGGCGGCCGCCGTACTCCCACGCCTTGCCGCGGAAGAAGTCCTCGAACCGGCTGTCGCCCTTGCCCAGCACCACCAGCTGGCAGCCGGTGGCCATGATGCCGTCCAGCCCCTGCTCCACGATGTCCAGGCCCTTGTGACCCACCAGACGGCTGACAATGCCGATAAGGGGCGTGTCCGGCTCCTGTGCAAGCCCCATCGCCGCTTGCAGCGACGCCTTGCACGCGGCCTTGCCCGCCATGTGGTCGGCATCGTAGTTTTCCGGCAGTGCCGGGTCGCGGGCGGGGTCGTAGCCCACCACGTCCAGACCGTTGACCACGCCGGAAAACTTCCAGTCGATCATGCGCACCACACTCTCCATGCCCTCGGCATAGGCCGCGTCGTGGAGCTGGGCGGCATAGGTGGGACTGACGGTGGTGACAGCGTCGGACACCAGCATGGCGCCCTTCATCAGGTTCACATCGCCGTCCATTTGCAGTGTGCCGTCATTATACCACCCTCTGTCAAGTCCGAACAGCTGATCCACGGTGTCCTCACCGTAGCGCCCCTGATACTCGATGTTGTGGATGGTGAACACCGTGCGGATGCGGCGCACCTCCTCCCAGCGGGTACACACATCCTTGAGGTAGATGGGTACCAGCGCCGTCTGCCAGTCGTTGCAGTGGAGGATGTCGGGCATCCAGTCCAGACTGGGCAGCAGGTCGATGACCGCCTTGCAGAAGAAGGCGAAGCGCTCGCCGTCGTCAAACTCGCCGTACAGCGCGCCGCGGCAGAAGTAATGCTCGTTGTCCACGAAGTACCACGTCACGCCGTCTCTCTCCAGTGAAAACAGGCCGCAGTACTGGTGACGCCAGCCCAGATCCACATAGATATAGCGGCGGAACGTCATCTGCTGGCGCCACTGCCGGCCGATCTGCCCGTACAGGGGCAGGATCACCGCCACGTCGTCGCCGTTCCGCGCCAGCGCGGGGGGCAGGCTGCCCGCCACATCGGCCAGTCCGCCGGTCTTGCAGAAGGGAAATGCCTCACTGGACACATATAGGATCTTCATACCGCAGCTCCTTTTTCCGTCAGCTCTCAGATCGTGCTGTTCTTGGCGATCACGATGGGGTAGTTCTCATGTCCTGTCAGCGTCACATTCTCGCCGACCGTCACCTGCTTATCGGTGATAACGTTTTGCAGCGCGGCGCCGCTTTTCACCACCGTATCCTTGAACAGGATGCAGTTTTCCACGCTGGCGCCCTTTTCAATACGTACATTCCGAAACAGGATGCAGTTTTTCACGCTGCCCTGAATGTCGCAGCCGTCTGCGATCAGGGCGTTGACGCAGGGGCCGCTGGGGTCGATATAGCTGGAGGGGGAGTCGTTCTCCTTGCCGTACACCGGCCGCTCCTTGCAGAACAGTGCCTGCCGCAGAGCGGGATCCAGCAGCTCCATGCTGCGCTGGTAGTAGCTCTGGATGCTGTTGATGCGGGCGGCGTAGCCGTCGTAAATGTAGGCGTGGAAATGGTACTTCTTCCCCATGTCCTGCAAAATGTAGTGGCGGAAGCTGAACTGGTTGCGGCTGGCGCACTCCGTCACCATTTGCAGCAGCAGCTTCTTGCTGAGGATGAACATATTCAGGCAGCGGTAGCCCGCCGGAGCAAACACGTCGTAGGCGGTGTCCGTGATGCGGCCCGTCTCATCCAGTGTAAAGTAGGTGTCCGACACATCGCCGGGGATGGAGGTGCATACCGCCGTCATGTCCGCGCCGGTCTCGATATGGCGGCGCAGCACGTCCTCCAGCGGCAGGTTGATGACAAGGTCGCTGTCCGACAGCAGCACATAGTCCTGCCGGATGCCCTTGAGGTAGTTGATCACGCCCGCCAGTGCCTCCACCTTGCCCCGGTACTGGCCGCCTGCACCGCGGCTCTCGTTATACGCGAAGGCGGGCAGCAGCGTCAATCCGCCGTGGTTGCGGCTGAGATCCCAGCTTTTGCCGGAGCCCAGATGGTCCAACATGGACTGGCACTTGCCGTGCATGATGACGCCCACATCGGTGATGCCGGCGTTGACCATGGCGGACAACACAAAGTCGATGACCCGGTAATCCCCGGCAAAGGGGATGGAGCCGTGGATGCGGTTGGCGATCAGCTCCCGCAGATCTGTCTGCTTCTCGTAGGAGAAGATGATCCCGTGCATTCCTTTCATGGCCGTACCTCCTTACCGTTGGCGCCCAGCATCATTTTCGGCTCCACCACGCCGCCGTCTGGGACGGTGGTGTGGGGGCCAAGCACCGCGATGCCCCATTGATCGAAGTCCACGCTGCCCGGGTCGCCGCCGACCACGGCGTTCTTCCCCACATGGCAGCCCTCGCCCACGATGGCGTAGGACACCTTGGCCCCGGTCTCGATGGTGGCGTTGGGCATCACCACGGAGTAGGACACCTGCGCGCCCTCCCCCACGGAGGAACCGTAGCTCAGGACGGTGTTCTTCACCTCGCCCAGAATGGTGCAGCCCTTGGCCACGGCGCTGTTGCCGATGTCGCCCTTTGGCCCCACGAATGTGGGCGGGCAGGTGGGCGTCCGGCTGTAGATGGGCCAGCTCTTGTCCAGCAGGTTCAGCCCCGAGCCGGGGGACAGCATATCCATATTGGCGTCCCACAGGGAGTCCAGCGTGCCTACGTCCTTCCAGTAGCCCTCGAAGCGGTAGGCCGCCATGACCTCCCCCGCCGACAGCATGGCGGGGATGATGTTCTTGCCGAAGTCGTTCTCGCTCTGAGGGTCGGCCTCGTCGGCGGTGAGGTACGCCTTCAGCTTGCTCCATGTGAAGATATAGATACCCATGGACGCCAGGTTGCTCTTGGGCTCCTTGGGCTTCTCGGCAAACTCCGTGATATGGTCGTCGCCGTCCACGGACATGATACCGAAGCGGCTGGCCTCCTCCCAAGGTACCTCCATGACGGAGATGGTGCAGGCGGCGCCGGCCTCCTTGTGGCGGCGGAGCATATCGGAGTAGTCCATCTTATAGATATGGTCGCCGGACAGCACCAGCACATACTCCGGGTCGTACAGATCCACGAAGCCCATGTTCTGGTAGATGGCGTTGGCGGTACCCTTGTACCACACGGCACCGGTGGCGGACTGGTAGGGCGGCAGGATGTGGACGCCGCCGTACATACGGTCCAGCTCCCACGGCTGGCCGCTGCCGATATAGCCGTTCAGCTCCAGCGGGCGGTACTGGGTGAGCACGCCCACCGTGTCGATACCGGAGTTGGTGCAGTTGGACAGGGGGAAATCGATGATGCGGGATTTGCCGCCGAAGGGAACGGCGGGCTTGGCCATATTGCCGGTCAGGACATAGAGTCTGCTCCCCTGTCCGCCGGCCAACAGCATGGCGACACACTCTTTCTTCATGCTTGCGTACCTCCTGCTTCCTCTTTTTTCTGTTTCCGCTTGCCGTGTCCCCGCAGGATCACTGCGCCCAGCGGCGGGATGGTCAGTGCGATGGACTGCTCCCGTCCGTGGGACGGGACAGGCTCCACGGGAATGGCGTCGGCGGCGCAGATGCCGCTGCCGCCCCAGCGGGTATCGTCCGTATTGAATAGCTCCTCGTAATAGGCGTGATCCGGCACGCCGAAGCGGTAGTTCTCCCACGGCACCGGCGCAAAGTTCACCGCGCAGATCAGCTCATGTCCCTTCCGGTCCCGGCGCAGGAACACCAGCACGTTGTTGTGGTTGTCGTCGGCCACCAGCCACTCGAAGCCGTCCCAGTCCCGGTCGTTCTCCCACAGGCTGCGGTTGCGGCGGTACAGCCGGTTCAGCTGGCGGATACACTCGTGGGTGGCGCGGCAGGCAGGGTCGTCCAGCAGGTACCAGTCCAACTGGCCTTCAAACGCCCACTCGTGCCACTGGCCCAGCTCCGCGCCCATGAACAGCAGCTTCTTGCCGGGGTGGCACAGCATATAGGCGTAGAACCCCCGGACGCCCGCCAGCTGCCGCCAGTCGTCGCCGGGCATCTTGCCCCGCAGGCTGCCCTTCATATGCACCACTTCGTCGTGGGACAGGGGCAGCACATAGTTCTCCGAGAAGGCGTAGACCATGGAGAAGGTCACGTCCCTGTGATGGAACTGGCGGAAATAGGGGTCCATCTTCAGATAGTGGCACAGGTCGTTCATCCACCCCATGTTCCACTTCAGGTTGAAGCCCAGTCCCCCCTGCTCCGGCGGGTAGGTCACCAGCGGCCACGCCGTGGACTCCTCCGCCACCATCAGGGCGGCGCCGTCGATGGCAAACGCCGTGCGGTTCAGCGCCCGCAAAAACTCGATGGCCTCCAGATTCTCCCGGCCGCCGTTCCGGTTGGGCCGCCATGCGCCGCCCTGCCGGTCGTAGTCCAGATACAGCATGGACGCCACCGCGTCCACCCGCAGGCCGTCGATGTGGTACTCCCGCAGCCAGTAGGCCGCGGAGGACAGCAGGAAGCTGCACACCTCCGGCTTGCCGAAGTCGAACACCCGTGTACCCCAGCCGGCGTGCTCCCACTTCAGCGGGTCGCCGTACTCATACAGGCAGGTGCCGTCAAACTCGATGAGGCCATGGCTGTCCTTGCAGAAGTGGGCGGGTACCCAGTCCAGGATCACACCCACCCCCGCCTGATGCAGGGCGTCCACCAGCGCCATGAAATCGTGGGGCGTACCGTAGCGGCTGGTGGGGGCGAAGTAGCCGGTACACTGATAGCCCCAGCTGTCGTCCAGCGGGTACTCCGTCACCGGCAGCAGCTCCACAAAGTTGTAGCCCATGCTCTTGACATAGGCGGGCAGCTCCTTGGCCAGTTCCCGGTAGCTGAGGCTGGTGCCGTCCTCGTGGCGTCGCCACGAGCCCAGATGCACCTCGTAGATCAGCAGAGGCCCGTCCACCGGCGGCTGGGCGGCGCACTTCTCCCGCCACGCCCCGTCATGCCAGCCGTAGCCGGACAGGTCATAGACCTTGCTGTCGGAGCCGGGGCGGGTCTGGGCGTGGAAGGCGAAGGGATCTGCCTTCCATACCGTGCGGCCGTCCGCACCGGTGACGATGTACTTATAGCTGTCGTATACGGCAGCGGTGTCCACCGTCAGCGACCACACGCCGTCCTCGTCGCGGCGCATAGCCGCGCCCTGCCAGTCGTTGAAGTCACCGGCCAGCGCCACGCACCGGGCGTGGGGCGCCCAGACGCGGAACATATAGCCTTGCGCGGCGGGATGCGCGCCCAGATATGTATACGCACTGTCCCAGCTTCCGCCGCGGTACAGCTCCATCTCCTTGGTCATGCTCTCTCTCCTTTGCAGCACCATACCACATCCGCTGCGCCGATGGCGGCGAAACAGGGCGGCAGGCATCTGTACTTATGTCTGTATTGTATCCTCTTTGTGTTTCTCCGTCAATAAACACCGCCCGGCTTTTGGCAAAATCCGTTACCGGTAACGGATCTTGCCAAAAAGCGCGAAAGGGAGCGCGGCCCGCAGGCCGCGTCTCCCTCGTATCCTATTCCTCCTCCGGCTGGTGCTGCGCGGCGGTACCGCCCAGCCCGAAGTCGTCTGCCGCGCTGGACGTATCCCGGCGCAGCATGGTCTCCATCACCCGGATATCGCTGTCGATGTCCATGGCGTCGGTGCGGTACAGCTCATCCAGCTGATGCTCAAAGCCCGCCACGATGCTGTCCATGGTGGCCTCGATGCGGCTCTTGGCCTGCGTCAGGTTCTCGCCGCTGACCCCCGCCTCCTCAAAGGCCGCGTAGTTCTCCAGCAGCTTCAGGGTGGTGGGCAGGTAGTAGTTCAGGAACGTGCCGGCGGCGTTCTTCTTGGCCGGTGTGTCCTCGATGGCCTTGAAGATACGGCCCGACACCTGCTCGATCCGGTCGATCTTGGCGCTCAACGCCTCGTCGGCGATGCGGTCGTTCAGCTCCCGGATCTGCCGCAGCGTACCGGCGTAGCCCTCGGACGCCTGAGGCGGCACCGCCGGTTCAGGCGTCTGCTGAGGCTGCCGGGTCTTGTCGAAATACGCGGTGGCGGCCGCCTGCGACCGGAACAGCATACCGCTGCCCAGATCGATGTAGGCCTCGTCGCCCCATATGCCCTTTTCCAGCATCAGGTTGACGTCCTTTTCCACCCGCTTCCGGGACACATCGGCGGCTCTTGCCAGATAATCCAGCGGCACGGCCTGCTTCTGCCCGACGGTTCGCAGATAGGTGGCAAACCGCCGCTGGCGGCGCTTCATGGCGCCGCTGCCCAGCAGCAGCGACACGCCGCCGGCCATCATGCCCATGGGATAGAACACCTGCCGCAGCAGGTCCATCCAGTCATGCCATTTGATGGCGTAGCGCAGTTCAAAGTAGTCCACCTGCTGCACCAGAAAAAACGCGCCCAGAATACCCACCACCGCGCCGATGATCTTCATGGTTTTGGCGCCCTTATCGGTGTAATCCGGGGTGCGGGTCACCTGCTCCACGGCGCTGCGGGCCTTTTCTGCCTGGGGCGAGGCCTCCGTCACCCGCTGGGAGGTGCGCTGCCCGCTCTGCCCCGCTGTCCGTCGGGCATTCTTCCTTTTGTTGCCGCTCTCGCTGAGCTTGATGAGCAGCAGGATCAGGCCGATCGGCCACGCCACGGTAAACATGACGGCGATGAAGATCCACGAGCCGATGTCGCTGTCTTTTTTTGGCGGCTGCGGCTGCCGGAGGCCGTTGTCATTGTCGTATTCGTATGCCATCAGGACTTGAACCCCTTTCCCTGCAGCTTCCGCTTGTTGCCCTTCTCGTCCACGATATAGGTGTTGTCCAGCTCCCGCCGGAGGTTGCCCATGACCGCGTCCAGATACTCCTGCCGCAGCACCTCCCGTTCCTTCTGCTCCTCCTCGGTGAGCCCCTCGGCCTTGGCCTTATGGGCCAGCTCGTTGATACGGTCGATCTTCTTCTGATCCATACAAATTCTCCCTTACACAAAGCGCCGGATGACCACGGGGAGCCGTCCCTTTTTTGTCGGGCTGCCCACGCTGTCCAGCACGCATTTTCCCAAACCGCGGCAGGTGATGGTATCCCCTGCCGCCACCGGCTTATCCGGCTTCTGGCACACCGTCCAGTTCACCTGCACCGCGCCCTTTTCCACGGCCTCCGCCGCACGCCCACGGCTGAGGGAAAAGCCCGCCGCCAGCACGTTGTCCAGCCGCAGGGAGGACACGGTATCCCGGAGCTCTCGGCACGCCTGCACCGGGATCTCCAGCTCCTCCGGCGGCAGGGGCGCGGTCTTCAGCCTCACCCGGCCCGCCGACTCCCACGCCGACAGCAGGAATTCCGCCGTTTTCGGCAGTGTCAGCACCTGACACCGATCCTCTGTCACCAGTATATCGCCGATGGTGCCTCGGGTCAATCCCAGACCCATGAGGCTGCCCAAAAAATCCCGGTGGGTCAGGTGCTCACCGCCGTACCATGTGGCAGCCACCGCCGCCACAGCGTCCGCGTCCGGTGTCTCCGCCCAGTCCGGCAGAAAGAACAGCCGCTGCCGCTCCGCGCCGTCGTAGCCGCCGAAGAACACATAGCCGTCGTGTACGCCCAGCGCGCCCAACAGCCGCTGTGCCGCCGCCTGCTCCTGCGGCGAGAGGAAATCCGTGGCTGTCGGTATGCTGCGCAGGCGGCACTGCTCCCATTTATCCCACACACGGCCCAGCAGCAGGCGCTCGTCCTCGTCCCGGGCGGCACGATCCAGCAGCTCACGTCTGTCCATAGCTGCCTCCCAGATCCTGCGTGCGGTACAGCTTGGCGTAGGCGCCGTTCAGCGCCAGCAGCTGCCGGTGGCTGCCCTCCTCGGCGATACGGCCGTTCTGGATGACCAGAATACGATCCGCCGTCCGGATGGTGGACAGCCGGTGGGCAATGATGAGGGTGGTACGCCCCCGGGACAGCTCATCAAACGCCCCCTGTATCTTCGCCTCCGTCACGCTGTCCAGTGCAGAGGTGGCCTCGTCCAGAATGAGGATGGGCGGGTCCTTCAGGAAGATGCGGGCAATGGATACCCGCTGCTTCTGACCGCCGGACAGCAGCGTACCACGCTCGCCCACATAGGTGTCAAAGCCATCGGGCATGGCCATGATATCGTCGTAGATCTCCGCCCGCTTGGCCGCGGCCTCCACCTCCTCGTCGGAGGCGCCAGGCCGCCCGTAGCGGATATTCTCCCGGATGGTGTCGGCAAACAGGAACACGTCCTGCTGCACGATGCCGATGGCGCGGCGCAGCGAGCTCTGGGTCACCTGCCGCACATCCAGCCCGTCTATGCGGATGCTGCCCTCGTCCACATCGTAGAATCGGGGCAGCAGCTGGCACAGGGTACTCTTGCCGCCGCCGGACGGCCCCACCAGTGCCACCGTCTCCCCGGCGGGGATGGACAGGGACACATCGTGGAGCACCTCCGTCTCATCGGTGTAGGCGAAGGACACATGATCCACGTCCACGGCGCCCTGCACCTCCGTCAGCTCCACGGCGTCAGGGGCATCCTGAATGGTGGGCTCCGTGCGCATCAGCTCGGCAAAGCGGTTCAGTCCCGCAAAGCCGTTGGAGAACATCTCCGCAAAGTTCGCCAGCTTTCGGATGGGGCTGACGAAGGACGTAACGTACAGGGAGAAGGTGATGAGATCCACATAGTCCATGCGCTCCCGCATGATGAGCCAGCCGCCCACGGCGATCACCGCCACCGGCAGGATGTTGGTGAAAAACTCCATGACGGCGGTGAAAAAGCCCATCTCCTTGTGGAAGCCGCGCTTGGCGGTCTTGAACACCTCGTTGGCCTCGTCGAACCGCTCCTGCTGGGCGTCCTCATTGGCAAATGCCTTGGTGGTACGGACGCCGGACAGACCGGACTCGATGGCGGCGTTAATGGTGCCGGTCTTCTGCTTGGCGGCGCGGGAGGCTGCGCTCATCTGTTTCCGGCGGCGCAGCGCTGCCAGCAGCAGCACCGGCAGCATCACCAGCAGCACCAGCGCCAGCTCCCAGCGGATGCAGAACATCACGATCAGCGCGCCCACGATGGTCACAAGGGAGATAAACAGATCCTCCGGCCCGTGGTGCGCCAGCTCTGTCACCTCGAACAGGTCGCTGGTCAGGCGGCTCATCAGCTGGCCGGTACGGTTCTTGTCGTAGAAGTCAAAGCCCAGCTCCTGCATATGGTGGTACAGGTCACGGCGGATATCCGCCTCCACCCGGATGCCGAAGGTGTGGCCCCAGTAGGCCACCACGAAGTACAGCCCCGAGCGCAGCACATAGGCCGCCACCACCAGCGCCATCACGACGAAGAACACCCGGAACTGCTTTTCCGGCAGCCAGGTGTACAGCGCGGTGCGGGACACCAGCGGAAACGCCAGATCCACCACGGCGATAAGGAACGCGCAGGTCATATCCAGTGCGAACAAGCGCCGGTGGGGCTTGAAATAGGACAGGAATATCCGCAGCAGACCGCGGTTTTGGAAATCTTTCGTTGTCATGGCCATCCTCGCTCAGCATTGTATATTTGGCTGATTATTGTACCACATTTTCCCCGTTTTTGCAAGAGCGGACGCCGCGCCGCCCGTGTTTTGCCGCGCAAATCGTCCCATAAAAGCCGATCCCCCTTTACAAACAGGCATTTTTTGATATAATAGTACGGCTAAGGAATTTTACAAGCGGAGGAAACGATATATGGCAGTCATCGAATACGACGAGTATAAGCAGAAGCTGCTGGCGCTGGAGCCCACGCTGGGTGAGCTGGAAAAGGCGCTGGGCATCCCCAAGGCTCGGGAGGAGCTGGCCGAGCTCCAGAAGGAGACGGAGCAGGAGGGCTTCTGGAACGATCTGGAGCGCAGCCAGCAGGTGAGCCGTCAGGTCAAGCGTTTGGAGAACAAGATCAAAAAGCACGACAAGCTGGTGTCCGAGTGGGAGGATACCCTGACCCTGTGCGAAATGGCGCAGGAGGAGGACGATCCCTCCCAGCTGGACGACGTGGTGGAGGGCTACAACACACTGGAAAAGGAGATCAGTGAGCGCCGTCTGGCCGCCCTGCTGTCCGGTGAGTATGACGGCAACAACGCCATCCTCACCTTCCACGCCGGCGCCGGCGGCACCGAGGCACAGGACTGGACGGAGATGCTGTACCGGATGTACACCCGCTGGGCCGAGCGCCACG
>OLGE01003801.1_pt1 | contig 11547 bp, 9 predicted proteins | sample 1605151 | NCBI WGS metagenome assembly OLGE01 (sample SAMEA3888912, study PRJEB22519) | human gut metagenome | biome: human gut; feature: human-associated habitat; material: faeces | place: Denmark | collected 2010
TATGGTGTATTATGTACTAGCAAATGAGGCAGATAAGATTGATTTAGTTGAGTTTTTGTCTCATCATTTAGAAGGAGTTGCAAGAGCTGAGTTCACCTTGGTACTTCATACCAAACTTGGGGAAGCTGCAGTCTTAGCAAACATTGTAGATGCAAACAAGGATGAATGGATTTTAGGAACGGTTGCTGGTGCTAATACCTTATTGGTTATTTGTCGAGACCAGCACGTTGCCAAACTCATGGAAGATCGTTTGCTAGATTTGATGAAAGATAAGTAAGGTCTTGGGAGTTGCTCTCAAGACTTATTTTTGACAAGGAGAGACGGAAAATGGCGACAGAAAAGCTATCCCCCGGCATGCAACAGTATGTGGATATTAAAAAGCAATATCCAGATGCTTTTTTGCTCTTTCGGATGGGTGATTTTTATGAACTGTTTTATGACGACGCAAAACGCGCGTCGCAACTGCTGGATATTTCACTGACCAAACGCGGTGCTTCGGCGGGAGAGCCGATCCCGATGGCGGGGATTCCCTACCATGCGGTGGAAAACTATCTCGCCAAACTGGTGAATCAGGGAGAGTCCGTTGCCATCTGCGAACAAATTGGCGATCCGGCGACCAGCAAAGGTCCGGTTGAGCGCAAAGTTGTGCGTATCGTTACGCCAGGCACCATCAGCGATGAAGCCCTGTTACAGGAGCGTCAGGACAACCTGCTGGCGGCTATCTGGCAGGACAGCAAAGGTTTCGGCTACGCGACGCTGGATATCAGCTCCGGGCGTTTTCGCCTGAGCGAACCGGCCGACCGCGAAACGATGGCGGCAGAGCTGCAACGCACTAATCCGGCGGAACTGCTGTATGCAGAAGATTTCGCCGAGATGTCGCTGATTGAAGGCCGTCGCGGCCTGCGCCGTCGCCCGCTGTGGGAGTTTGAAATCGACACCGCGCGCCAGCAGTTGAATCTGCAATTTGGCACCCGCGATCTGGTCGGTTTTGGCGTCGAGAACGCGCCGCGCGGACTTTGTGCTGCCGGTTGTCTGTTGCAGTATGCGAAAGATACCCAACGCACGACCCTGCCGCATATTCGTTCTATCACCATGGAACGTGAGCAGGACAGCATCATTATGGATGCCGCGACACGTCGTAACCTGGAAATTACTCAGAACCTGGCGGGCGGTGCGGAAAATACGCTGGCTTCTGTGCTCGACTGCACCGTCACGCCGATGGGTAGTCGTATGCTGAAACGCTGGCTGCATATGCCAGTGCGCGATACCCGCGTGTTGCTTGAGCGCCAGCAAACTATTGGCGCATTGCAGGATTTCACCGCCGAGTTGCAGCCGGTACTGCGTCAGGTCGGCGACCTGGAACGTATTCTGGCACGTCTGGCTTTACGAACTGCTCGCCCACGCGATCTGGCCCGTATGCGCCACGCTTTCCAGCAACTGCCGGAGCTGCGTGCGCAGTTAGAAACTGTCGATAGTGCACCGGTACAGGCGCTACGTGAGAAGATGGGCGAGTTTGCCGAGCTGCGCGATCTGCTGGAGCGAGCAATCATCGACACACCGCCGGTGCTGGTACGCGACGGTGGTGTTATCGCATCGGGCTATAACGAAGAGCTGGATGAGTGGCGCGCGCTGGCTGACGGCGCGACCGATTATCTGGAGCGTCTGGAAGTCCGCGAGCGTGAACGTACCGGCCTGGACACGCTGAAAGTTGGCTTTAATGCGGTGCACGGCTACTACATTCAAATCAGCCGTGGGCAAAGCCATCTGGCACCCATCAACTACATGCGTCGCCAGACGCTGAAAAACGCCGAGCGCTACATCATTCCAGAGCTAAAAGAGTACGAAGATAAAGTTCTCACCTCAAAAGGCAAAGCACTGGCACTGGAAAAACAGCTTTATGAAGAGTTGTTCGACCTGCTGTTGCCGCATCTGGAAGCGTTGCAACAGAGCGCGAGCGCGCTGGCGGAACTCGACGTGCTGGTGAACCTGGCGGAACGGGCCTATACCCTGAACTACACCTGCCCGACCTTCATTGATAAACCGGGCATTCGCATTACCGAAGGTCGCCATCCGGTAGTTGAACAAGTACTGAATGAGCCATTTATCGCCAACCCGCTGAATCTGTCGCCGCAGCGCCGCATGTTGATCATCACCGGCCCGAACATGGGCGGTAAAAGTACCTATATGCGCCAGACCGCACTGATTGCGCTGATGGCCTACATCGGCAGCTATGTACCGGCACAAAAAGTCGAGATTGGACCTATCGATCGCATCTTTACCCGCGTAGGCGCGGCAGATGACCTGGCTTCCGGGCGCTCAACCTTTATGGTGGAGATGACTGAAACCGCCAATATTTTACATAACGCCACCGAATACAGTCTGGTGTTAATGGATGAGATCGGGCGTGGAACGTCCACCTACGATGGTCTGTCGCTGGCGTGGGCGTGCGCGGAAAATCTGGCGAATAAGATTAAGGCATTGACGTTATTTGCTACCCACTATTTCGAGCTGACCCAGTTACCGGAGAAAATGGAAGGCGTCGCCAACGTGCATCTCGATGCGCTGGAGCACGGCGACACCATTGCCTTTATGCATAGCGTGCAGGATGGCGCGGCGAGCAAAAGCTACGGCCTGGCGGTTGCAGCTCTGGCGGGCGTGCCAAAAGAGGTGATTAAGCGCGCACGGCAAAAACTGCGTGAGCTGGAAAGTATTTCGCCGAACGCCGCCGCTACACAAGTGGATGGTACGCAAATGTCTTTGCTGTCAGTACCGGAAGAAACCTCGCCAGCGGTCGAAGCTCTGGAAAATCTCGACCCGGATTCACTGACTCCGCGTCAGGCGCTGGAATGGATTTATCGCTTGAAGAGTCTGGTGTAATAACAATTCCCGATAGTCTTTTGCTATCGGGAATATTAACGACAACTGACGAATCAAATAAAAATACCCTGTATAATAGGAAAGCTTATTTTACAGGGTAAAACCATGCCATCTACACGCTATCAAAAAATCAATGCCCATCACTATCGCCATATATGGGTCGTTGGTGATATTCATGGTGAATATCAGTTATTACAATCCCGTTTACATCAACTCTCTTTTTACCCTGAAACCGACTTACTTATTTCCACAGGCGATAATATTGATCGTGGGCCGAAGAGTCTTAACGTGCTGCGCCTGCTAAACCAACCCTGGTTTACGTCGGTTAAAGGCAACCACGAAGCGATGGCGCTTGAGGCATTCGAAACTGGCGATGGCAATATGTGGCTTGCCAGCGGTGGTGACTGGTTTTTCGATTTAAATGATTCAGAGCAACAAGAGGCAATAGATCTGTTGCTGAAATTCCATCACCTTCCACATATTATTGAAATCACTAACGACAACATAAAATATGCCATCGCACATGCAGATTATCCGGGGAGTGAATATCTCTTTGGTAAAGAAATAGCGGAGAGCGAATTACTCTGGCCTGTTGATCGTGTGCAGAAATCGCTTAATGGCGAGTTACAACAAATAAACGGCGCTGATTATTTTATATTTGGACATATGATGTTTGATAACATTCAGACGTTCGCTAACCAGATTTATATTGATACCGGATCGCCGAACAGCGGGCGGCTGTCATTTTATAAAATAAAGTAGTCTCATGCTTCTTCTGTGAAGCATGAGTAACCCGGTGTTATTGCAGGCCATTATTCATTTTTCGCTACCAGCAAAGAGAGATCCTGCTTCACCAGCGCGCGACTGGCACTCTCCGGCAAACCGTCGTCTGTAATAATCTGATCAAACTCGCTTAATGGTAACGCCAGCCATGTCGCCACCTGACCATATTTCGTCGCATCACAGACCAAAACTCGCTGGCGGCTGGCACTGGCAATCGCCCGTTTCACCGTGACTTTATCTTCCGCTGGCGTAGAAATCCCCCGCACACTCCATGACGATGCAGAAATAAAAGCCTGATCAATCATCAGGCTGCGCAGCATGGTCGCAGCGGCTTCCCCGACACAGGAACGGTTTTCCCGACACACTGCACCGCCAGTGTGAATAATTGTGCAATTACTGTTGTCGAGCAAGTAGTCCGCAATAACGAAATCGTTTGTGACCACAGTCAGTGACTCCATGTGAATCAGATGCTGTGCTATCGCTAACGTGGTCGTTCCCGCATCCAGATAGATACAACTTCCCGGCTGAACAAGACTTGCCGCCAGCTTGCCAATAGCCGCTTTTTGCGTCATTGCCAGCGCAGTTTTTACCTGATGAGAAGGTTCATGCGCCACGCGTCCCGGAGACTGGACGCCTCCGGACACCAGCACAACGGCTCCCTGCTGCTCCAGTTTTTGTAAATCCCGACGAATGGTCATATGTGACACATTCATTCTGTCCGTTAGTTCAGCAATACTGACAATGCCTTTTTCAGCTACCATCTCAAGGATGATTTGGCGACGCTCTACGGGTATCAACTTTTGCTCCTTCCTTTGTCCTGCTGACATTCTACGCTATTTGCCTGCGAAACGTGCGCGGCGCAACTAACGCTTAGTTCACATAAAATAACACACAATGTTAATTTATGTGAATCAGCTCACCATATCGTTATCTTCCAGCGCTTATATTCACAATATCAAACAAAATATCACTTAAATTAACAAGGAGAGCAGATGAAAACGGGATCTGAGTTTCATGTCGGTATCGTTGGCTTAGGGTCAATGGGAATGGGAGCAGCACTGTCATGTGTCCGCGCAGGTCTTTCTACCTGGGGCGCAGACCTGAACAGCAATGCCTGCGCTACGTTGAAAGAGGCAGGTGCTTGCGGGGTTTCTGATAACGCCGCGACGTTTGCCGAAAAACTGGACGCTCTGCTGGTGCTGGTGGTCAATGCGGCCCAGGTTAAACAGGTGCTGTTTGGTGAAACAGGCGTTGCACAACATCTGAAACCCGGTACGGCAGTGATGGTTTCTTCCACTATCGCTAGTGCTGATGCGCAAGAAATTGCTACCGCTCTGGCTGGATTCGATCTGGAAATGCTGGATGCGCCAGTTTCTGGTGGTGCAGTAAAAGCCGCTAACGGTGAAATGACTGTCATGGCCTCCGGTAGCGATATTGCCTTTGAACGACTGGCACCCGTGCTGGAAGCCGTTGCCGGAAAAGTTTATCGCATAGGTGCAGAACCGGGACTAGGTTCGACCGTAAAAATTATTCACCAGTTGTTAGCGGGCGTACATATTGCTGCCGGAGCCGAAGCGATGGCACTTGCAGCCCGTGCGGGGATCCCGCTGGATGTGATGTATGACGTCGTGACCAATGCCGCCGGAAATTCCTGGATGTTCGAAAACCGGATGCGTCATGTGGTGGATGGCGATTACACCCCGCATTCAGCCGTCGATATTTTTGTTAAGGATCTTGGTCTGGTTGCCGATACAGCCAAAGCCCTGCACTTCCCGCTGCCATTGGCCTCAACAGCATTGAATATGTTCACCAGCGCCAGTAACGCGGGTTACGGGAAAGAAGACGATAGCGCAGTTATCAAGATTTTCTCTGGCATCACTCTACCGGGAGCGAAATCATGATCAAGATTGGCGTTATCGCCGATGATTTTACCGGCGCGACGGATATCGCCAGTTTTCTGGTGGAAAACGGTCTACCAACGGTACAAATTAACGGTGTTCCAACAGGTAAAATGCCGGAAGCAATCGACGCACTGGTGATCAGCCTGAAAACGCGTTCCTGTCCGGTGGTTGAAGCCACACAGCAATCGCTGGCGGCTCTGAGCTGGTTGCAACAGCAAGGTTGCAAACAGATCTATTTCAAATACTGCTCTACTTTCGACAGTACGGCTAAAGGTAATATCGGCCCGGTTACCGATGCATTAATGGATGCTCTCGACACGCCGTTTACGGTCTTCTCTCCGGCCCTGCCGGTCAACGGACGTACGGTTTATCAGGGGTATTTGTTCGTAATGAATCAACTGCTGGCCGAATCCGGGATGCGCCATCACCCGGTAAATCCCATGACCGACAGCTATCTTCCCCGTCTGGTTGAAGCGCAATCCACAGGGCGCTGCGGCGTCGTTTCGGCACATGTTTTCGAACAAGGTGTGGATGCCGTTCGTCAAGAGCTGGCTCGCTTACAGCAAGAGGGCTACCGCTACGCGGTGCTTGATGCGCTGACCGAACACCATCTGGAAATTCAGGGAGAAGCCTTGCGCGATGCCCCACTGGTAACGGGCGGTTCTGGTCTGGCGATTGGCCTGGCCCGGCAGTGGGCGCAAGAAAACGGTAACTAGGCTCGCGAAGCAGGGCGTCCGCTCGCTGGGCGCGGCGTAGTGCTCTCCGGTTCATGCTCTCAAATGACCAACCGCCAGGTGGCACATTACCGTCAAATTGCACCAGCCCGTGAAGTTGATGTGGCACGCTGCCTCTCAACCGAAACTCTGGCCGCTTATGCACACGAACTGGCAGAGTGGGTTCTGGGCCAGGAAAGTGTACTTGCTCCACTGGTTTTTGCCACCGCCAGCACTGACGCATTGGCAGCAATTCAACAGCAATACGGTGCACAAAAAGCCAGTCAGGCAGTAGAAACTCTGTTTTCTCAACTAGCGGCGCGGTTAGCAGCGGAAGGCGTGACACGCTTTATTGTCGCAGGCGGTGAGACCTCCGGCGTAGTCACACAGAGCCTGGGCATAAAAGGGTTTCATATTGGCCCAACCATTTCCCCCGGCGTGCCGTGGGTAAACGCACTGGATAAGCCTGTCTCACTCGCCCTTAAATCTGGCAACTTCGGTGATGAAGCCTTTTTTTCACGAGCCCAAAGAGAGTTTTTATCATGAGCGATTTCGCAAAAGTAGAGCAGTCTTTGCGAGAGGAGATGACGCGGATTGCCAGTTCATTCTTTCAGCGCGGCTATGCAACCGGTTCGGCTGGCAATCTGTCGCTGCTTTTACCTGACGGGAATTTACTGGCGACACCGACAGGTTCATGCCTGGGCAATCTCGATCCGCAGCGGCTTTCCAAAGTCGCCGCGGATGGCGAATGGTTAAGTGGTGACAAACCCTCGAAAGAGGTGCTCTTTCATCTGGCGCTGTATCGCAACAATCCGCGCTGTAAAGCGGTGGTGCATTTGCACAGCACATGGTCGACGGCGCTTTCCTGCCTGCAAGGGCTGGACAGCAGCAACGTTATTCGTCCGTTCACACCATACGTGGTGATGCGGATGGGAAATGTCCCGCTGGTGCCTTATTACCGACCGGGCGATAAACGCATCGCACAGGATCTGGCGGAACTGGCAGCAGACAATCAGGCTTTTTTACTGGCAAATCATGGCCCAGTGGTTTGCGGTGAAAGCCTGCAAGAAGCCGCCAACAATATGGAAGAGCTGGAGGAAACGGCAAAGCTGATTTTTATTCTCGGTGACCGCCCGATCCGTTATCTGACCGCAGGTGAAATTGCGGAATTAAGGAGTTAATGCAATGCCTCGTTTTGCAGCTAATTTATCCATGATGTTCACCGAAGTGCCTTTTATTGAACGCTTCGCCGCAGCGCGAAAGGCCGGGTTCGATGCTGTGGAATTTCTGTTTCCCTATAACTACTCCACCCTGCAAATCCAAAAGCAACTGGAGCAAAACCATCTGACACTGGCGCTGTTCAATACCGCTCCCGGAGATATTAATGCGGGGGAATGGGGATTATCCGCCCTTCCCGGACGTGAGCACGAAGCACACGCAGACATCGACCTGGCACTGGAATATGCATTGGCGCTCAATTGTGAACAAGTCCATGTAATGGCAGGCGTCGTGCCCGCTGGCGAAGATGCTGAACGGTACCGGGCAGTATTTATCGATAATCTCCGCTACGCTGCCGACCGCTTTGCGCCACACGGCAAGCGAATATTAGTTGAAGCACTCAGCCCCGGCATTAAGCCTCATTATCTCTTCTCCAGCCAGTATCAGGCACTGGCTATTGTTGAAGAAGTTGCGCGAGATAACGTGTTTATTCAACTAGATACTTTTCATGCGCAAAAAGTAGATGGCAACCTGACGCATTTAATCCGCGACTACGCCGGGAAATATGCGCACGTACAAATTGCCGGACTACCTGATCGACATGAACCGGACGATGGAGAAATCAACTATCCGTGGCTGTTCCGCCTGTTCGATGAGGTGGGATATCAGGGCTGGATCGGTTGTGAATATAAACCTCGTGGCCTCACCGAAGAAGGACTTGGCTGGTTTGACGCCTGGCGCTAATTCGTTAAATCCCTAATTACAACGTACCCATACATCCCCCCATCTACGGATGGGGTAGGTTAACTATAACTTTCAGACAGGGTTTCCCATGTCCACAATTACATTGTTATACATTGCGTTAACTGGCGTAATCATGCTGTTGCTGCTGGTCATCAAGGCAAAGGTACAACCATTCGTTGCTCTGCTCCTCGTCAGCCTGTTAGTCGCACTTGCGGCGGGTATACCGGCGGGCGAAGTGGGTAAAGTGATGATCGCCGGGATGGGCGGTGTGCTTGGTTCCGTCACTATTATTATTGGTCTGGGCGCTATGCTGGGGCGTATGATCGAACACTCTGGTGGTGCAGAGTCACTGGCTAATTATTTCAGTCGCAAGTTAGGTGACAAACGAACTATCGCTGCGCTGACTCTGGCAGCGTTCTTCCTCGGTATTCCCGTCTTCTTTGATGTCGGCTTTATTATTCTTGCGCCAATCATTTACGGTTTTGCCAAGGTTGCCAAAATATCGCCACTCAAATTTGGCCTGCCTGTCGCTGGGATCATGCTAACTGTACATGTGGCGGTACCGCCGCATCCAGGCCCTGTCGCCGCAGCAGGGTTACTCCACGCAGACATCGGCTGGCTAACCATCATCGGTATTGCGATTTCTATTCCCGTAGGGATTGTTGGCTACTTTGCAGCGAAAATAATCAATAAGCGCCAATATGCGATGTCGGTGGAAGTACTGGAACAGATGCAACTGGCTCCGGCCAGTGAGGAAGGCGCGACAAAATTAAGCGATAAAATAAATCCACCGGGCGTCGCGCTGGTCACCTCGCTAATTGTTATTCCTATCGCGATTATCATGGCGGGTACGGTTTCCGCAACACTGATGCCGCCTTCGCATCCCCTGCTTGGTACGCTACAGCTGATCGGCTCACCAATGGTAGCTCTAATGATTGCGCTGGTGCTGGCATTCTGGTTATTGGCTTTACGTCGCGGCTGGAGCTTACAACACACCAGCGACATTATGGGCTCAGCGCTTCCTACTGCGGCGGTAGTGATTTTGGTTACTGGTGCTGGAGGGGTATTTGGCAAAGTGCTGGTGGAATCGGGCGTCGGCAAAGCCCTTGCCAACATGCTACAAATGATTGACCTGCCTCTGTTACCAGCCGCATTTATTATTTCACTGGCGCTGCGTGCATCGCAGGGGTCAGCAACCGTAGCAATCCTGACAACCGGCGGGTTACTCTCAGAAGCGGTGATGGGATTGAATCCGATTCAGTGCGTATTGGTGACGCTGGCAGCCTGCTTTGGTGGGCTTGGCGCGTCACATATTAATGACTCAGGGTTCTGGATTGTGACCAAATATCTGGGGTTGTCGGTAGCAGACGGTCTGAAAACCTGGACAGTGTTAACGACCATTCTCGGTTTTACCGGATTCTTAATTACCTGGTGCGTATGGGCGGTAATTTGACCTTAATAAAAAGGTCCGATGGGCATCGGACCTTTTATTGTGCACAGAAAAGGCCAGCCTCGCTTGAGACTGGTCTTTCTGACAGATGCTTACTTACTCGCGGAACAGCGCTTCGATATTCAGCCCCTGCGTTTGCAGGATTTCACGCAAACGGCGCAGGCCTTCAACCTGAATCTGGCGAACACGTTCACGGGTGAGGCCAATTTCACGACCTACATCTTCCAGTGTTGCCGCTTCGTACCCCAGCAAACCGAATCGACGTGCCAGCACTTCACGCTGTTTGGCTTCCATAACCTTTGCTTCGTCTTCTTCCATATGGTCATAGCCGAACAGATGCATCATGCTGTGTGCTGTTAAGAATGCCAGTTCACGTTCCTTGGAATGACCGTATTTTTCTGCCTGTTCTTCAACTTTTTCTACTGAAATGACAATGTCACCCAGCATCAGTTCTCCCGTATCCGGGTTAAAATAATCCTCCGGAAACTGATCCATAACATCTTCCAGCGCATCAAAATCCGCCGGCGTTTCATATTCAATCATCGGAAATGATAACACATCCGTTGCGCGGTCGATTTCGCGGTATTCGCGGTTGATTTCATGAATTGCAGCATTGTCCGTGAGTGTTACATTCACTTCCGCTTCATATGGACACTTTTCATAATCCATCGCCTTTTCAACAACCTGTCTGATAATGGTTTCATAGTCTAAATCCAGTTTTTTTTCGGTTTCATATTCAATGTTTATTGTCATTTTTCTCTCCATTCCGTGTGCGTGCCTGCTTACTGCGGGTCTGTTTTTTTGCCATACGGCTTTCATACTCCTCATACGCTTTGACAATCTTTTGTACAAGCGGATGACGGACAACGTCCTGGCTGGTCAGCTTGACCATGCCAATTTCATCAACTTTTGACAAAACCTTCATTGCCACATCAAGTCCCGATGTTGTATCCTTTGGCAAATCCTTCTGTGTTAAATCGCCGGTAATCACGACCTTTGAACCAAATCCGATACGTGTCAGGAACATTTTCATCTGCGCCGGTGTTGTATTCTGTGCTTCATCAAGAATGATATAGGCATTGTCCAAGGTACGTCCTCTCATATAAGCAAGCGGCGCAACTTCAATCAGTCCTTTTTCCATATTAGCGGTAAAACTCTCCGCACCCATAATCTGATACAGCGCATCGTATAACGGCCGCAGATACGGGTCTACCTTGCTCTGTAAATCGCCCGGAAGAAAGCCCAGCTTTTCTCCTGCTTCAATTGCCGGACGGGTCAGAATAATCCGTCCGACTTCATTATTTTTAAATGCAGTAATTGCCATCGCCATTGCAAGATAGGTCTTTCCCGTTCCCGCAGGTCCTAAGCCGAATACAATCATTTTATCACGGATTTCATCAACATATGTCTTTTGTCCGAGGGTTTTCGGCTTAATCGGCTTACCTGTAATCGTCCGGCAGATAATGTCCGTATCAATTTCCAAAATGGCATCTTCTTTTTCTTCAAAAGCCAAAGACAGTGCATAATCCACATTCTGCTCTGTAATCTGATTGCCCCTTCTAGCCAGTTCTATCAGATTGTTTAACACACCTGCCGCCTTTTTTACGGCACCTTCTGCACCGATTACCTTTACATCGGAATCCCGTGCAATAATTGTTACTTTTAATGTTCTTTCAATCTTTTTAGCATATTCATCTAACTGTCCAAATACGGCACTGCTGTACTGTGCCGGTAATTCAATCAACGATTCTTTCACACTCATTGTACTGCTTTCGTTTCCTCATTTCCTTCAATTTCAGGCATTGTAACCACCGCATAACCGACTGCCGGCATATCCGCCGTAATCGTGCCTGCCATTACA
>OLGE01003804.1_pt1 | contig 11538 bp, 12 predicted proteins | sample 1605151 | NCBI WGS metagenome assembly OLGE01 (sample SAMEA3888912, study PRJEB22519) | human gut metagenome | biome: human gut; feature: human-associated habitat; material: faeces | place: Denmark | collected 2010
AAGAAGATGCAGATATAAAAAGGCTGTTTATAAGAAAAACAGGAGTAGGACCACAGGTAGAGATTGCAGGAGTGGGAAAAGTATCTTTGGAGGAAGCAGAGAAGCTGATTGGTAAGGATGTACGGTGGAGTAGAGGTGGTAGTGGTACAGAAACAATAAAATTTATCAAAGTTAAGACATTTACAGCAGAAGAAACTAATCAATGGTTTATTGATAATGTCAAGTCTGATTATAAGCCGCCATATAAACCTGGAACTTTAGTAAAGGAAATTGAACTTATTGAAAATACTACTTTTGTTAGAGTATATGATAAGATGCCAGAGGGATCGGGTATGTATGGAAGTTGGGTAATGAAAGCAGACGATATAAAAGGGCTAACACCTCTAGAGATACAAAATAAGTTTGCTTTACCTAGTATCCCTAAATATGTATGCAATGTAGAATTGGAAGCTGGAACACATATAAGAGTAGGCGAGGTCAATCCTTTAGATGGATGGGGGAATGGTGGTGGAACACAATATGATTTAATTGGGCAAAGAATTGGTGATTTTAAAAATGAAAGGCTTTTGGAGGGTAATTAAATGTATCTATACGAAAAGAAATATATTGAAATCAATGGTAATCGTTATGATTTTGAATTTGATATTCGAGCTGTAGTCCAGTATAAAGAAAAGTATATAATATTACTGGGGATTCCATTTAATAAAACGGAGATTAATAACATTTATTGTTTGGATTCTCAAGCAAATTTAATTTGGCAATCAGAGGATTTATCTACTCGTTATCCAGAGTTAAAAAATCCGCTTCCTTACGAGCAGATAGGTATAAAAGATGATACTATTTTTGCATCGGATTTCTATGGACGTAATTATAAAATCAATGCAGATAGCGGAAAGATAGAGGAAATTAATATTGTTAAGTAGTGTCTTTAAAGAAAAAATTATAATTTATTAGAGTTATGCTTTCGAATATTGGTTGGTAAGGATTGTTGTGGTCGAGCTTTTTTGTAACACTATGACCTAATTTCTGCCACAGGGGTTATGCAACCCCGTAGCGTGCCTCATAAGGCGTTTTGTAATTATTATAAGAATGCGGACGTACATGGTTATATTGCACATACGCAAATTCTTCGACTGCTGTGTAGAGTTCATCCTCTGTACGATAATAATGCTGATATATAAGATCATTTTTCAATGTATTGAAATATCTTTCCATGGGGGCATTATCATATGGATATCCAGACTTGCTCATGCTTTGCTCAATACCAAGCTTCTCACAGAATTCTGTAAACTCTTTTGATGTGTACTGACTTCCTTGATCGGAATGTAGCAAAAGTTTATCCAATTCTATTCCCGGTTGTGAATGAATTGCTTTTTCAAGCGTTCTTTTCGCTAAATCAGCGGTTATGCTTTTATCCGTTATACTTGCGATAACACTTCGGTCATGAAGATCAATAATAGTGCAATTATAACGCTTGCTGCCATCTGTTAAAGATAAATAGGTAAAATCAGTATACCATTTTTGATTTATTGCATTTGCATGAAAATCCTGATTCAGCTTGTTTTCATAAACCTTGTGAGCAATACCATGTTCATATGCTGGTTTCCTTTTTCTGGATATTGAAAACAGCTGCATTTCAGTATTCATATATTTGTGAACCGTTAAACAACTGATATCATATCCTTTACGAATAAGATACGCATGTACGGTTCTGTATCCATCCACTCCGCCATGAAAGTGATAGATTTCTCGAATAGAGTTTTTAATCTCATCTTTTTGACGATGATAATCTGCTTTTCGATTTTTAAGATAATTGTAATAAGCATTTGGACAGATATTAAACTTTTTGAGAAGCCATCTAAGTCCAAATTTCTTGTTGAATTTCTGAATGAATCGATAAGCCTCTAATCGATTTCCTTCGCAAAGAATGCCGCCGCTTTTTTTTTAAAGTCGTTTTCCTTTTGGAGTTCTGCAAGCTGTCTTTTCAATTTAAGGTTCTCCTTCATGAAATCATAATCGGCTTGGGCTTCTTCATTTTTCTGGCATTCTTCGCGGAATTGTTTTGTCCAATTGGATATACTTGCTTTTGATACTCCATATTCAGCTGCAAGTCCTTTCAGGGAGCGTCCCTCCTCAAGATGAAGGCGGACAATCTTCTTGAATTCTGGTTCATAATGTTGGTTCATCTGTAACATACCTCGTTTCCTCCTAAGATTATATCTTATTAGGTCGGTGTGTTACAACTATAGTTTATCACAACATCCTATTGCAACAAAAATGATACCTATTCCCTTTAATACATCAAGCCATGATAAACGCTCTGCTTTGCTCTTAAAATTCTACTCCTTCTTCTTTATTGGGCAATACATCTATTCTGTGGGGAAAAACAATAACTCTAATTTACTGCTGCAATTGCAGCAGCTTACTCTTTATAATCATAGGTATCAATCACCCTCGCTCCCCCCATTTTTATTTTACTAAATATCCACTTTAGGCGACGTATATAGTACATTTTAGGATGACATCTTGCAATTGCTTTGGCAAATCCTCTATTAATATTCGCAAAAAAGATTTTTCTTTCCTCGGGCATCTTTGACGGATATTGCAGTTGGTGATTAGCTTCGATTGCTTTCTCTAGGTCTACACTTTTCAACTCAAAGTCTGTTGCATTTATAAGGTTTACCCCTTTTTCAGACTGACATAGTATAAGCGAAATGCCTTTTTTTTGTTCTTCATCGCTTAATTCGCTTCCCCATGAATCTCCCAACGTAATATCAGAAACTCGCTCTACATGAATAACAGTTTTCAGTATAGTCAAGAGAAGTAAGAAATGCAAATGTATACAGATCTGAACCATCATCAAAAGATATTCTTTTATATCCCGACCTTAGCCAAAATCCATCTTTATTCCTAAAATTCAAATCTTTAATTTTTCTTATGTCAACATAATTCTCAGCTAGATATTTTTCCAAAATAATTGGAGATGGGGAGCCATGACAGATAAGATCAACAGTATACAGATTTTTCTTATCTTTTATGTAGTTATTCAGTGCTGCCACTTGACAAGGCAGACCAATAAACAACACCCTATCTCCCTGTTTTAATCTCTCATGGATTTTTGAATAAATATTTTTGGGGTTGCTTTTAACATATTTTGATCCTGCAAACTTCCTTGCATAATCCAAATCATTCGTTATATCAAATACAAATTCACCATCTTTGAAAAGACAAGCCGCAACATAACCACCGTTTTGTATGAAGTTCTGCGTCAAACCAGCCGCCGCCCCACCAGAAGAAGATTGTTCTCTTGTTTTACATACCCAACCTTGATACCATTTTTGAGGCTGCACCTTATCAACAGGATTATTATTTGGACATACTTTCTCACACATTTTGCAGTTAACACATTTAACTTCATCAATCACTGCATTCATTGCAGAAAGTGAATCCTTGATAAAAATCGCGTCTTTTTTACATACATTAACGCAGACCCTGCATCCAGTACATCGCCCTCTATCACATATCGTTCTCATTTATAGCATTCCTCCCTGTAAGCACGTATCTGAATTCATTATTAAAAATCATTCAGTTCATTTTTTTAGTAATTTTTCAAGATGGAACATCCTTGCAATAAGATATAACGCATCAGAAAACTCTTTCATCCTGCAAAGCAGAATAACCATAACGAAAACAGATGAAGCAACACACACAATTGCCTTAATTATTAAACCGATCCACCCATTAATAGAAATCAGGCTTGTCAAAACATATGCGACTGTTGATGCTAAGACTGTTGAAAAAACGTAATAAACTATTTTCACAACATAGCTAATTGGATTCTTTTTAAATATTAATTTGAAAATATTTGAGGTTATCCATGGTGCGCTAACGATTGCCATACTAACTATAGTTGATAGGACAATGCCATATAATCCAATAAATCTTACTGTCGCCAAATTCAAGGCGAGATTTACAACACCTGATATCAATGGTCTAAATCGGTCTTGATGCCAAATTCCTCCAGCATCCTTATAAACACTGACCATCATAATGTATTCATATATCCAGAAATACACACACAATAAAACCACAAGTGAAAAAGGCAGAAGCAGATTTTCTCCCATCCACAATGTCATAAAGGGCTGATAGAGACATAAAAAACAAGCACCGCAAATTCCACTCACAACGGAAACGAGTAAAGAAAAAACACAATACTCTCTGTAGTTCTGGTCAACTGACTTCGTAATCATACTGTTTCCAACTCCGGCAGTAATGGAAGCATATATGATTGACATAAACCCGATGATAGAACTCATAATGTAATAATAATTCTGGTACTGTGCCAGTACTGTCAAGCCTAAAAATGCTGAGATAACAATGGTATCTGCCGAACTGACAATCGTATATCCCAATTTAGAAGTAAACAAATCCCGGATTTTTCCATTGATCTGTTTAATTTCATTCTGAGCCAGTTTGCCTTCTGGATTATACTGAGGAAATACTCTTTTTGCTATTATCGCTGTTAATACATTGTTTAATGCCTGTGTCAGCAGGAGTACTATTACATAGCAATAATAATCATGAAGTACTACAAGTGCAGCAATCTGCAGAAGATATTTTACTGTGTCCGTGACAAGTGTGACCTTACTAATCAGATCGTTTCTTTGATGAGCCTGCAGAACACTGTTTCTGTAAGCAAAAAGCCAATAAGTTAATACCGTTGCCAATAAATTGAGCAGATACAGGAAATATATATTCATGTCCTCGGGTATTGTCCCCGATATCAATTTAGGCATAAATGGAGTTAATAGAAGACCCACTACAAGAATGATACCTCCAATCACTCTGTAGTATGTTCTATATAGCTTCATCAACGCACAAATAGTAACAGAATCATCTTCCGCAATTGGCTTGTACATACTAAATACCATTGCACTTCCAACACCTAATTCGGCCAGATTTAACACCTGAAGTACGGAAGTGAACAAGCTATTTAATCCAAGATATTCTACCCCTATTGTGTACATCATAACTGTACGCATAATAAACGGGAGAAGAATCTGGTACACTTTCAAGCTGACGCCAAAGACAATATTTCTTGAAGCATTTTGGGTCTTTTCCATTTTCATGATTTAGCTTCACCCCCAATTGCTTTATAGAGGAGTTTTATGCATTCCCCTGCTCTTTTCTCCTTCTTTTCAGTAACGATCTCGTAATCGATCTCTTGTTTCAGGTCAAAAGTCTGCAATTCACCCAACTTCATATAGCGGTCTTTAAGCCCAACAAGCGTTAGAATACTATTCAATCGTTCATCATTTGTGCGGTTGCTGACACAAACAAAAGGCTTCTCAAATATTAAGGAGAAGGCGGTCCCATGAAATGATTCCGTTACAATATAAGATGCATATTTAAAGAAATTTAGGAAATCAGATGGCGATGTTCTGACTGTATCTACCAATATTCCACTTTTCTTCAGTAGGTTTATCTCCTTTACATTTGATGCTGTCATAATAGTATAAACAGGCATATTCAACTTTTCGGATAGAAACTTTGCAGCCTGAATACCCGCTTCACTCGTCCAGACATTGTATAAGAAAATATATTTTCCATCTACAATTCGGTCATTTAACAAACTGTCATACTCTGATCTATTACACAGGAGCGTCGGATCTAATAATGTGTAAACTTTTTTCTGTTTTGCAATGAATTGTTCAAGTTTATTTTTTCCTGATTCCTCTCTTATGGAAATAAAATCAAAATCACAAATTTCACTTGCCAGGTTTGACGGAAGATTCTTTTCGGTATAGTCTGTATCATTTATGCTACAGGCATAAGAAACTTTGTTTCCCGAATAATTGAATGGAAGAAAAAAGATAGGATCGCAATCTTTGGCACGAATATTCCATACCTGATCACTTCCTACAACGATTCCCTTATATTCTTCTTTTATATCACAACCGTTGTTATAATTATATTTCTTTCTGCTTAACGGTAGTTGCCTGTCTCTGAATTTTTTGAACAGTTGCTGTTGATTATTTAATGCTGAAGATAATGGCATTCTTTTTAGATTGTATTTTATGTTATTCCAGCTTTTCCATTGCCGGTAATTTGCATAGAGAAATTCGTAATTCTGAGGTTCATAATCAATAATTTCTGCAACAAATCTCTTCGAAATAACTCTTGAAAGAGCCCACGATTGCAAGACAGAGCCATAATTAATTGATTTATGAAATGTTAATATGCCAATCTTTTCATTCATCTTATTATTCCTACCATTCTAATTCTTAACTCTTATGCTTTCTGTAAGCAATTTTATACATCTTCGGTGTTTTTAATATCAAATACATTTCTATCTTAGCCTTCTGTGACGAATTTAGCTTCAGATAGGAATTTTTATTCTTCAATATCATATTTCGGAAAAAGATCAAGATGTCCTCGTTTGGCACATCTTGTCTTAAAACTTCCTTATATCTTTCGATTGCATGACGAACCATCCTCGCCTTAGAAGATTCATCAAGAGTCTCACTTATCGGGGCGACAAGTGTGTTGATCTTTTGCCATGCCGTAAACTCAGACAGTCTCTTTTCATTATAAATGCCGTGTGAAACTGATTGATCATATATAAAGTAGTAATACAATTTATTTGAGATATACGAAACACTGTCACACTGAGCTAAAGCGTTTGCAAAGAACAGCGAATCCTCTCCCACTGAAATTTCTGTGTCAAACATTAGATCCGTTAAAAGATTTTTCTTAAACAATGCTCCCCAAACTGTAGCATGAGACCATGCTTCCATAAAATTATAATCCAGAACCTTTATAACTCTTGGTCTGAGGGTTTCAATCGGATACTGTTTATATTCATTTTCACTGCAATAAAAAGCCTCACACGTTGAAATCCTCGTTTTTGTTGACAAGGCACAATACAGAAGGATTTCTATATACTGCTTTGAAACCATGTCATCTGCATCGATAAATGCAACATAATCGCCCTGTACCCATTTTAATCCAGTATTTCGAGCCGCGGATGCTCCCGCATTTTCTTGATGAACTACGTTTACACGTGAATCCTGTGATTCATATTCATCACATATGTTTGGCGAGTTATCTATTGATCCGTCATCTATGAGAATCAATTGGATATTAGAATAAGACTGGCTAAGTACACAGTCAATTGTTCGTCTTAGTAAATTCTCGCAGTTGTATACTGGGATTATAATACTGACCTTTATGGTCTGATCATCCAAATAATTCATCGACTTTCAGTCACCTCTCTAACACCCAAAACTTGCCTCGTCCTTATGTTATTTATATCCTTTGATTTTTTCTTTCACTCTCAAATATGGATCATAAAGATGTAAGAGGATCAAAGAAGCAATCATCTTTTCTTTTTTAGGCGTTTGCTCATCTCTGAAAAAATCCCGCCTACATTTCCGAAATTCTGCCATTAAATGTTCATACTCTTGTGCTTTTCCTGTTCCTTTACACTTAATATACTTGTTCAATAGTGCGTAGATGTTCACAGCCTTATATCGGTTAAAGGCCTTTCCGCACCCTTTGTATTTCTCTGCGATAAAGGCTTCAATAGAATTCAAATTCTTTTCTATTACCTTTCTTGCATCGATACTATACTTAAGTTTTGTAATACTTCCGGGTCTGCTTCGATAATAGTATTCATTTGTTCCACAATGAGCAACGTTTCCAGCAGCATCCACTATTTTATAGAACACTGCTATATCCTCATTGTTTTCTCCTACCGGGTAACGAATATCATCAAATAAATTCCGGACATAAATCTTATCCCACGCTGCAACATCAAGTGACTTTCCAGAGAGAATCTCATTCAGAGCTTCTTCCGGTGAGTAAACACCCTCTGCTCCCTCATAAGCTGTTCTAACGATAACTGTTCCATCGGTGCCATATCTACCACAGGCCGCCATTTTGACATTGTACTTCTTACAGGCATCCAGTAAATGCTCTACCATCGTAGTTTCTACCCAGTCATCACTATCAATGAAAACAAAGTATTCTCCCTTTGCAATATCGATTCCAGCATTTCTAGCATCAGACAATCCACCATTCTTTTTGTGAATCACCTTTATCCTACTATCTTTTCCTGCATATTCATCGCATATTTCTGGGCATTTATCTTTTCCTCCATCATCAACCAGTATAATCTCTAAATTCTTATATGTCTGGTTGATAATAGAATCAACGCATTTACTGAGATAATCCTCTACGCCATATATAGGAACTATAACGCTTACGAGTTCATTCATTTAGGTTTCCTCCTTAACTTTTCTCTCCCACCCACATACACAATAAAACGCTAACAGTATCAAGAAAGAGCCGCCCAGCGTGATTTCAACAGTTGCCGAAAGAATGAAAGCATACACGCCAAATAGGAAGGGAGCTGTTCTTCCTCCTGAGTTCTTCCCCATTTTAACGCAATGATATGTTATAAGCAGCATCAGCACAACTCCAATGATGCCAGCCTGAATTGCCACCTGTGCTAATCCATTTTGTGCATTAGGACCAAAATATCGTGAAACTACTGCTGTACCATATCCATATCCAATCCAAAGCTTTTTAGATATAATCTCACCCAGATTCTTGTATATCAAAGTTCGAGATAGAATATTTCCTGTTTTACCTATCGTTTCCAGATATGTGGCAATAGTAGGAAGACTCATAATAGCATCAAGTGCAACCGTCACCATTCCCGAAAGAATAACTGAGACTACAAGAACAATCGGGCTGCTGATAAAGTTCAAAAATCCTGTCCAGCGTCTGTTTATTTTAAACTTGAATACCCATGAAATAAAAGACAAGAGTAAGACAAAAACAATCATAAACAATCCAGTATATGCCTTCATGTATAAATCTAAATAGATGATTAGGAAATAGAATAAAACGGTCAACACACTACTACGGCGTATTTTTAGTGAAAGCACAAACCGTTGTCGTTCGTTGTTATCACGCCTCATCAGATACAAATTGAAACAAAGCAATATCACATTTAGGTAAGCCACATTAAACTTGTTTCCAATAAAATATATATTGTTTGCATTATCTGCAGCATTCATTCCTTGAACCAGTACCGTTATCACAGACGGAACCCAATATAGTAGCAAACAGTCCCTTGATACTTTTGCAATCTTCCTACTTCCCCTTTTCACTACTGAAATCCAAGGAACGGCAATATACAGTATTATTTTCCACGAATAAATCACACCTAAAGCTGTAACATATAGTCCATTATACGGTCTATTTACTGCTGATGAAATCAAATAAGAGAGTGCTAGTCCCACCCCCCAGATGAGTGTTGATCTATTGATACATTTTATATTTTTAATAACATACCCAGTACAAAACAGACAGCCCATTAGCTCAATCAGAAGCCAAGTGATTTCATTAACTGCTGTAATTCGCAAAAATAAGGTAAGCCACATTATTTGAACAGCAAAATAATTTATATCTAGTTTCACCTTCTACACCGATTAAACCTTTCCTTACTCATTAGCATCTGTAGTTTCAATTGTGGATTATGGAATACTGACATAATCAGCTTATTATATGCCATGCATATTGTTGCCGCCTGTTCGCTATATCCACCATAGCTTCCATAAGAAATATAGTTCCATTCAGTTGTTGAAAAAGCTGAAAAAAACTCTTTCCATGACATTCTTGATGCGGCATTTGCAACAGATAGATACATTTTTGTATCTTCTCCGACAGTAGATCCACGCAATCTAAGAACAATGGTCATCGCCATGAAAGAAATCCATAAAAAATATTTAGGCGAAAAGCTGGTTTTCTTATTGATGAATGCTACTATAGCAATAAATAACAAAAGTCCTATATAAACTGTCATACATTTATACTCCTTTAAAACTCCCTTCTAATTTGAATTTTCAGGAAAGATATCTTGCTAAAATACTATATATCTTCGGCATCTTACCAAACAAAACTGTTTTAACTTTTTCCTTTTTGTTCAATGCATTCTTAAGGCAAAAATGAAAATCCATTCCATCAATTACAAATCCTTCTATTCCTCTAACTTTGCAATTGCTAATATAATATTTTACCAGAATACCATACAAATACTTTTGCAATTCTTTGTCATCAATATTTTTAAACATTTCAAGCCATTGTCTATAGATTTCAATCGAATCGTTAACCTTCTTTGAATCTCGTCCATCTGTAGTCATAATTGAATTATCTCGCACGATATAGTGGTAAAACGTTCCGTCGATGGTAGCTATTCTATTGGCCTGCAAAAAAACTCGTGGCAACATCTGCATGTCTTCAAAATAGATACCTTTTTCGAAGTACAATTCATTTTCAAGTAGATACTCTCTTCTGTACATATTAAAACAAGCAGGTGCATACCATTGATACGCACTTATTGATTTTATGATAAATTCCCTTGCATTGTAGATGACTCCTGCCGGTGTCGCAGAGTGCAACATTTTCTCTTCTCCGTCAGGTTTTTCCATGATTGCGTTTCCAACTACTATATCGACTTCCTGATCACCAATCGCATTCAGTAGTCTCTCACACGAGTCCAAGTCAATGTAATCATCCGAATCAACATATAAAATGTAATCGCCAGTTGCTTTCTTCAGTCCTGCATTCCTCGCATCTGATACCCCCCCATTCTCCTTATGGACTACTTTTATCCGATTGTCCTCTTTAGCATATTGATCGCATAACTCTGGACAAGTATCTGGACTCCCATCGTCAACCAAAATTATCTCTATATTGGGGTGTGTCTGATTAACTAGACTGTGTACGCAGCGATCTAACTCTATCTCGACTTTGTATACAGGAACAATAATACTCACTGTTGAACCATTAAACATACATTCACACCTCAATTCTTATCCAGTTTTTGTCAATCAATGGAGATTTATAATCATTATTGAACCATCTGCTAGGTGAAACAACTATCTTGTTTTCATTTCTCGATAAATACTGAGTCCACCAACTGAATGTACTATTTGATATAACAAAATGTTTACATGCACTCATAAGACGCAATTTTTCCCACACAGGGTCTGTACCATCTTCGTAAAATGTCAAACAACCAGTATTTACATTTTCTCTTACCCATTGAATATCGTCAGAAAACATAAAAAATACTGGATTTTCGACCTTTTTTTTAATTTTATCAATTGCATCTGTAAAATATTCTTTATTACATAAGCTGTGCAAGTTCTTAAATGTCTTATTTGATTCAAAATCTCCACGTCTCACACTAATACAGACAGAATTCGTACCCACAATCTTATTGTACAATTCAATGTTTTTATCTAAATATGTACTAACACTAAGAGGAGACATCAAAAAACAGGGTTTCAACGTCTGTACGAGTTCCGTGATGCTTTCCAGAAGCCGGATGACCGGCATCTGTTTTCTCTTTTTAAAATATTCCTTTTTCAGAAGCGTTACCTGACTTCCCGCGGAAGAATAATCCGCTGAAGGTTTCAGGGCGAGAAGTTCCGCGGCGATCTTTGCACGGTTCACGGCGGTCCG
>OLGE01003824.1_pt1 | contig 11484 bp, 10 predicted proteins | sample 1605151 | NCBI WGS metagenome assembly OLGE01 (sample SAMEA3888912, study PRJEB22519) | human gut metagenome | biome: human gut; feature: human-associated habitat; material: faeces | place: Denmark | collected 2010
GACTTTTGGAGCAAAGCAGCATTTTGATAATATCAAAATGCTCGGCGGATGAAGCAGCTTGTCAAAAAAGTCCTTACAGGACTTTTTTGACAAGCTGCCAGGGACGGCTATGCCGTCCCTGGTCCTTTTAGTTTGTGCTGTCTTTTGCCTAATGGCAATACACCGAGTCCGGCGCCCCCTCAGTCGCTACGCGACAGCTCCCCTATAAGGGGCGCAGAGGGGGTGCGGCGCAGACAGCGCTCCGAAAGGTTGATTCACCGTACGTCGAACGTGAGCTCCGTTTCACGGTGATACGCCGCACCGGCGCGGAGGACGGGCGACGGGAAATCCGCGTGGTGCACCGCGTCCGGAAACTCCTGCGTCTCAAGGCAAACCGCCCCGTGCGGCTCCATAAGCGCGCCGCGCTTGCCCGGAATGCGCTCGAGGAAATTCGCCGTATACAGCTGCACACCCGGCATATCCGTCGTGATATTCATCGCGACTCCGCTCTCAGGACTGTACAGCTCCGCCGCGTCGCGTCCAGACAACGCGAAATTGTGGTCATAGCCGTGCCCGATGGCAAGCTGCCCGTCGTCCGCGCCGATATCGCGCCCGACGGGCTTCGCCGCGCGGAAGTCAAACGGCGTCCCCGCGACGGGGATGAGTCTGCCGGTCGGCAGGCAATTCTCGTCGTTCTCGGTGAAGCTTTCGGCATTGATGCGCAGCTCATGCGCCAGCGCCGTGCCGCCGCCCGCGAGATTGAAATAGCTGTGGTTCGTGAGGCTGATGACCGTATCCGCGTCCGAGACAGCGTCATACGCTATGCGCAGGCCGTGCTCGGTCAGCGTGTAGGTCACGGCGACGTGCAGATTGCCCGGATAGCCCTCCTCGCCGTCCGGCGACAGACGGCTGAAGCGCACATGATCGGCTCCAGCTTCGGCGCTCCACATGCGCCGGTCGAAGCCGCGCAGACCGCCATGCAGATGGTTCGGCCCGGAGTTTCGCGCGAGGACATAGCGCCTGCCGTTCAGCTCGAACTCCCCGCCGCCGATGCGGTTGGCGTATCTGCCGACCGTCCCGCCGGTGTTGCCCTCGCGGCGCTCATATTCGCCAGCATTTTCATAGCCGAGCACGACGTCCACCGCGCCCGTCCGCCCCGGCACGACGAGCGACTGGAGCGTCGCCCCGTAGTCGAGCAGCACGGCGCTCATCGCCCCGCGGCTGATGCGGAATGCCGTGACCTCCGTGCCGTCGGCCAGCGCGCCGAACGGAAATTTATCAACGGACATTTTCTCTACCTCTTTTCCCTGAAAAAATCCTTCAGCAGCCGCGCCGATTCCTCCGCGCGGACGCTGCCGAACACCGCCGGACGGTGCCCGTAGCGCTCCTCGAACAGGTTTATCACGCTGCCGCAGGAGCCTGTAAGCTCATCCCGCGCGCCGAACACGACCGTCGGTATGCGGGAATTTATTATTGCTCCGGCGCACATCGGGCAGGGCTCGAGAGTGACGAAGATGGCGCAGCCCTCAAGCCGCCAGTCGCCGGTTTCGGCGCAGGCTTCGCGGATGGCCTCAAGCTCGGCGTGGGCGGTGGCGTCGTGCCCCTCCTCGCGGCGGTTGCGGCCGCGGCCGATGACGCGCCCCCCGCCGTCGGCGATGACGCAGCCGACTGGCACCTCGCCGTTATCGGCGGCCTCGCGCGCAAGCTCCAGCGCGAGCGACATGTATTTTTCCCTGTCCATAGGCGTTCTCCCGTGAATTTTGATGGTGGTATGCGAATACGGGAGACTGCCAAAACAGCTCCCGTATTAAGAATTATTGTATGCGGAGTGGAGCTTTGCCGCAAAGCGCCTCCCTTGTGTAAAGAGAGGTGGGTCGGCGTAAGCCGAGTCGGAGGGATTGTATAGCAGGAATCAAGACAAGCGCTGATTTGGACAAATACGCAGTACTTACCGTACATTGACAATCCCTCGGTCGCTGCGCGCCAGCTCCCCTGGGAGGGGCGCTGAGGGGTGCGGCAATAACTCAGCCGCTCCTTACGCCAGGGCGGCGGTGATGATGGACATCTGGTAGACCTCTTCGGCGTTGCAGCCGCGGCTGAGGTCGTTGATCGGAGCGTTCAGACCCTGAAGGATGGGGCCGTAGGCATCGAAGCCGCCGAGACGCTGGGCGATCTTATAGCCGATGTTGCCGGACTGAATCTCTGGGAAAATGAAGGTGTTGGCATAGCCTGCGACCTTGCTGCCGGGGAACTTGAGCTGGCCGACGACCGGAGAAACGGCCGCGTCGAACTGCATCTCGCCGTCGATCGCGATGTCGGGAGCCATTTCCTTGGCGATGGCGGTGGCGTTGCGGACGAGATCGACGTTCGCGCCCTTGCCGGAGCCCTTGGTGGAGTAGGACAGCATTGCGACCTTTGGGTCGATGCCGAAGACCTTCGCGGTCTTTGCGGTCTCGACTGCGACCTCGGCGAGCTGCTGCGCCGCGCTGAGCTTGACGTTGCCGTCCTTGTCCAGCTTGTCCTCATAGGAGATGTTTATCGCGCAGTCGCCCATGGCGAGCATCTCTTCGCCGCGCACCATGATAAAGCAGGAGCTGACGAGGTTCGCGCCCTTCTTGGTCTTGACGAGCTGGAGCGCGGGACGCACGGTGTCCGCGGTTGAGTAGGTCGCGCCGCCGAGCAGAGCGTCGGCAACGCCCATCTTGACGAGCATGGTGCCGAAGTAGTTGCCCTTCATCAGGTTTGCGCGGCACTCGTCGGCAGTCATCTTGCCCTTGCGCAGCTCGACCATGGTGGCGACCATCTCGTCCATGCGGTCATAAGTGGCGGGGTCGAGGATCTCAAGCCCCTCGATGTCGAAGCCGCCCTTCGCCGCCGCGGCCTTCACGTCGTCAACATTGCCGACAAGCACGGGGGTGAGGAAGCCGCCCTTTTTCAGGCGGTCGGCGGATTCGAGGATGCGCGCGTCGGTGCCCTCGGTGTAAACTATCTTGCGGGGATTTTTCTTCAGAATCTCGATAAGATTTTCAAACATGTCAAATTTACCTCCAAATAAGAGTATGGGTATTACAGACACTAATTTACCACGTCTCTGCGCTTTTTTCAAGAACTTTGCGGTATAATAAACCGATTTGGATGAAATATTGCGAAAAAGCTCGCCCCGCTTCCGGCGGCGTGAAATTTCCGGTAAATTTTCTATTTACAAATCCTTTACAGGTCTGTATAATATACAAATCGTAATCACAATGAGAGAAGAGAGAAGCAATGGACAGAACCTTTCCCAAGACGCTCTCGGCGCTGCGCCGAGAGAAAAATATCAGCCAGCGCAAGGCCGCGGCCGACCTCGGCATAAGTCAGGCGCTGCTGAGCCACTATGAAAACGGCACGCGCGAGCCGGGGCTTGCCTTCGTCTGCCGCGTGTGCGACTACTACGGCGTGACCGCCGACTACCTGCTCTGCCGCAGCAGCCAGCCTGCCGGAGACGGGCAGCCCGCCGAGGCGGCGCGCATATTCATTGACCGGCTGCGCGGGATCGTCAGCGAGGCGGAGCGCGCGCTGACCGGACCGGAGCTTAAAACAGGAGACTGACCGATGACTGATCAGAAGCTGATACGCAATTTTTCCATAATCGCCCATATCGATCACGGCAAATCCACGCTGTCCGACCGCCTTATCGAGAAGTGCGGCGCGGTGGAGCAGCGCGTGATGGAGGATCAGATACTCGACAACATGGATCTTGAGCGCGAGCGCGGCATCACGATAAAGGCGCGCGCCGTCGGGCTGAACTATCACGCCGCAGACGGGCAGGACTATACCCTCAACCTCATCGACACGCCGGGGCACGTCGACTTCAACTATGAGGTCAGCCGTTCGCTCGCGGCCTGCGAGGGCGCGGTGCTGGTCGTGGACGCGTCGCAGGGCGTCGAGGCGCAGACACTGTCGAACACCTATCTCGCGCTGGATAACGACCTTGAGATACTGCCCGTTATCAACAAGATCGACCTTCCCGCCGCCGACCCGCAGCGCGTCAAGGACGAAATCGAGGAGATAATCGGCATCCCCGCGCAGGATGCGCCGGAGATAAGCGCGAAGATCGGCCTGAACATCGACGCGGTGCTGGACGATATCGTCAGGAACGTCCCTGCGCCGTCGGGCGACCCGAACGCACCGTTCAAGGCGCTGATATTCGACAGCCAGTACGACAACTACCGCGGCGTCATCGTTTTCATGCGCGTGATGGACGGCGTGCTGCACCGCGAGGATGAGATACTGCTCATGTCCACCGGCGCAAAGTACAAGGTCGTGGAGCTCGGGCACCTGCGCCCGATAGGACTCGATCCGTGCGACGAGCTGTCCGCGGGAGATGTCGGCTATTTCACTGCCAGCATCAAAAACGTTGCAGACACGCAGGTGGGCGACACTGTCACCAGCGCCGAGAATCCCACCGCAAACGAGCTGCCCGGCTACCGTCCGGCGCGCCCGATGGTCTACTGCGGCATCTACACCGAGGACGGCTCGAAGTACCCCGACCTGCGCGACGCGCTGGACAAGCTGAAGCTCAACGACGCTTCGCTCTCGTACGAGCCGGAAAGCTCCGTCGCGCTCGGCTTCGGCTTCCGCTGCGGCTTCCTCGGAATGCTGCATATGGAGATAATTCAGGAGCGGCTGGAGCGCGAGTTCAATCTGGAGCTTGTCACCACGCTTCCGAGCGTTATTTATAAGGTAGTCAAGACCGACGGCAGCGTTGTCATGGTAGATAACCCGCATAATTATCCTGAGGTTGCGAGCATTGCCGAGGCGTACGAGCCGTACGTCAAGGTCTCGATAATTACGCCGAACGAGTTTGTCGGCAATATCATGCCGCTCTGTCAGGAGCGCCGCGGCGACTATAAGAATATGCAGTATCTCGACACACGGCTTGTCGAGCTGCATTATGAAATGCCGCTCAACGAGATAATCTATGACTTTTTCGATACGCTCAAGGCGCGCACGAAGGGCTATGCCTCGCTCGACTATGAGCTGAGCGAGTACCGCACGAGCGATCTGGTCAAGGTCGATATGCTCTTAAACGGCGATCAGGTCGACGCGCTGAGCTTCATCGCGCACCGCGAGAAGGCGTATCCCCGCGCCCGCAGATTGTGCGAGAAGCTGAAGGAGAATATCCCGCGGCAGCTGTTCGAGGTGCCGATCCAGGCGGCCATCGGCGGCAAGATAATCGCGCGCGAGACGGTCAAGGCCATGCGCAAGGACGTGCTTGCCAAGTGCTACGGCGGCGATATCACGCGTAAAAAGAAGCTGCTGGAGAAGCAGAAGGAGGGCAAAAAGAAGATGCGCCAGCTCGGTACCGTACAGATACCGACCGAGGCCTTCCTCGCAGTCCTCAAGCTTGATGAATGATAGAGTAAGAACCGCCCTGACCGGCCATTGCCGGTCAGGGCGGTTTTGCGTGTGGGGGGATAATGCAAACGGGACGGCACAGTGGCCGTCCCCTACGAGGTCGGTTCAGTGTCTGCATTCTTTTTCCTGATGGCAATCCACCGAGTCTGCCCCCCCTCATTAAACATTTCTTAATAAATTATCCCCTTGGTTTTTAACCCGCGATACGTTAATATAGTACGCGAGGTGAAGAGAGTGTACAACATACTTATCTGCGATGACGAAAAGGACATAGTTTCCGCGCTGAAAATTTATCTCGAGGCCGAGGGCTACCGCACCTTCGCCGCCTACAACGGTCGCGAAGCGCTGGCAATCATCCGCGCTCAGGAGATACATCTCGTCCTGATGGACATCATGATGCCCGAGATGGACGGCATCAGCGCAATGGTGAAGCTCCGCGAGGAGAGCAACCTCCCCGTCATCCTGCTGACCGCCAAGGGCGAGGACACCGACAAGGTGCTCGGCCTCAACGTCGGCGCCGACGACTACATCACAAAGCCCTTCAACCCCGTCGAAATGCTCGCGCGCGTCCGCTCTCAGCTGCGGCGCTACATGCAGCTCGGCGGCGGCGCGGTGAAGGATAGCTGTCTGCGGCTTGACGGGATATGCCTTGATGACCGCAGCAAGGAGGTCACCGTTGACGGCGAAAAGGTCAGCCTCACGCCCACCGAGTATGACATTCTCAAGCTACTCATGGAGCACCCCGGCGAGGTATTCCCGCCGAAGGTGCTGTACCAGCGGGTCTGGAACGACGAGCCCTACGGCGCGGAGAGCACCGTGGCCGTCCACATCCGGCATATCCGCGAGAAAATAGAAATAAACCCCGCCGAGCCGCGCTATCTCAAGGCGGTCTGGGGGCAGGGCTACAAGATTGAGAGGGGTAAGACATGAGCAAACTTAAAAGCAGCTTCGCTGCAAAGGCCGTGGCGGTGTTCCTGCTCGCTGTTATGGGCATCGTGTTCGTCGGCTCGCTCATAGGCGTGGGCATGATGGCCGACGCGGGCGGCTACGCAGGCAGTGCCAACACGCTGCGCGAACGTGTGCTGTCCAGCATAGGCTATTCCCAGCTGTACCAGACCTTCGAGCGTCTGTACAACGGTTACAATCCGGACTACGCGCAGTACCGCAGCGGCCTTGACAGCGCGTTCCGCTTCGTCCTGCGCGACAAGGACACCGGCAAAATCCTGTTCGACGGGCTTGACGGCGCGGACTACCAGTGGTACGCCGAGGAGCCGTACAGCATCCCAGATCTGAACCTGAGCAGCAAAGACTTCGTCATCACCGAAGACGACAGCCACTCCGGCAGCAGAGGCGACTCCGTCACAGCCGCCGACAACGTCGTCATCGAGGGCTACATTCTCCGCGAGCCCGCCGGCGGCGACAACTCCGACACCTTCGTCCTCCTGTACTGGGTGGAGCTGATCTACAACTGCCGCTACCAGCTCATCGTTATCGCGGCGGTGTCCTTCATCCTGTGCCTGGTGCTGTTCATCTTCCTGCTCTGCGCCGCGGGGCATCGGGCGGGCAGCGAGGGCATCGTGCCGAGCTTCGTTGACAAGATCCCTTTTGACCTGTTCACGCTGCTGATGATCGTCGCGATCTCCTGCCTGTGGGCGATACTGGCCGAGATGTATTACGACAGCATCTTCCTCATCATGCTCGCCTGCCTTGTCATACTGGTGGCGGCGCTGCTGATACTGCTGTACATCATGAGCTTCGCCGTGCGCGTGAAGCTCGGCGGCGTCATCAAGGGCTGCATCATATACAAGGTTCTGGCGTGGGTGTGGCGGCTAATCCGCAGCGTCTGCCACGCGATCGCAGAGCTTGTCCGCGGGATGCCGCTTGTGCCGAAAAGCTGCATCGCAGTGGCAGTGATTCTGCTTTTGGAGCTTATCTCCGTGAACAGCGGCGTAGTGTGGTTCATCGTCAACGCGCTGCTGGCCGCGGCGCTGATATACACGGCGATATGCGCGAAAAAGCTGCTGACTGCGGGGCAGAAGCTCGCCGCGGGCGACGAGAGCTGCGTTGTCGACACCTCGAAGCTCTACGGCCCATTCCGCGAGCACGGTGAAAATCTCAACACCATCCGCGACGGCGTGTCGCTGGCGGTCGAGGCGCGGATGCGCAGCGAGCATTTCCGCACCGAGCTCATCACAAACGTCTCGCATGACATCAAAACGCCGCTGACATCTATAATAAATTACGTCGATCTTCTCGGCAAGGAGAAGCCCGAAAACGAGAAGATGCGCGAATATATCGACGTTCTGCAGCGGCAGTCGGCGCGGCTGAAGAAGCTGATCGACGATCTGCTCGAGGCGTCCAAGGCGTCGACGGGCAACCTGACCGTCAACGCCGAGCCATGCGACGTCGGCGTGCTGCTGGATCAGACGCTGGGCGAATACGGCGAGAAGCTGAGCGCGGCGGGGCTGGAGCCGGTGCTGACGAAGCCGGAGAAGCCGGTGATAATCATGGCCGACGGGCGGCATATGTGGCGCATTTTTGATAATCTGCTGAACAATATCTGCAAGTATTCGCAGCGCGGGACGCGGGTGTACCTTGAGGTGTGCGAGCGGGACGGCAAGGCGGTCGTCACGTTCCGGAACATCTCCAGCCGTCAGCTGAACATCTCCAGCGACGAACTGATGGAGCGCTTTGTGCGCGGCGACAGCTCGCGCAATACCGAGGGCAGCGGCCTTGGGCTGAACATCGCGCAGAGCCTCGCGCAGCTGCAGAAGGGCACGATGGAGCTGACCGTCGACGGCGATCTGTTCAAGGTGACTCTGACCTTTGACGTTGTGAAGTGATGGGCGCAATGTGCGCGGGATAGTTGAACCGGTCCCCCTCCGAACAGGATGGGGACCGGTTTTGCGTTGTGTGCACATCGCTATATTCAGCTTACTCCTTGACGGTGCCGTCGGGATTGAACAGCGGCAGCGGGGCAAGGCAGATGATATCGTGTCTGGCCTGCGCGTCGCCCTCGGCGAGCACGGCCATGCGGCCCGCGATGATGCCGCCCGCGCGGGTGACAAGCTCCTCCATCGCGTGCAGCGACTCGCCCGTGGAAATAACGTCGTCAACGATGAGCATGCGCTTGCCGCGGATAAGCTCCGCGTCCGCAGTGTCGATGACGAGCTTCTGGATGCTCATGGTGGTGATGGACTTGACCTCCACCTCAAACACGCCGGACATGTACGCCTTCGCGCCCTTGCGCGCAAGGAAGTACTTCTCCGCGCCGCTCTGCCGCGCCATTTCGTACAGCAGGGGGATTGCCTTTGCTTCGGGGGCGATGATGTAGTCATATTCCGGAGCGCGCTTGAGCAGCTCCGCCGCACAGTGGACAGTCAGCTCGACGTCGCCGAACATAACAAATGCGCCGATGTAGAGGTCGTCAGTGACCTTGCAGAGCGGCAGCTCACGTTTTAAGCCGGCAATGTCCATCTCGTAAGTCATTTTTATATTCCTCCTGAAAGAGCAAACTTTTTTACTCATACATTTTACAGGAAATTTTGCAAAAATCAAGTGCTATTTGCGTTTTATCGGGGATCTCGCGGAATTTTTCCTCAGCCCTCCATGAGCTTCAGCAGCTCCGCCAGCTCAAAGCTGCCCGTGGGCGCCATTCTGCCCTCGCGCCGCAGCTCGAGTATCTCGTCCGCCCGCGTGAGCATCGCACCGCAGGTCTCGCCCTCCTGAAGCGTCAGCTCGTCGAGCGCGACGTCCCGCTCGAACAGCCACACGTCCTCGAACCGCCCCGCGACTCGGTGCGACGCGACGCGCCGTCCGCGCATCGGGTCGAGCCGCAACCCCGTCTCCTCGCGCACCTCGCGCAGGGCGGCGGTCAGGCTGTCGTCTCCGGCGAGCGCCGAGCCGCCGGTGCACTCCCACATGTTCGGGTAGCCCTTGTTCGGCGAGCGCTTCGTGAGCAGATAGCGCCCGTCGCCGCCGCGTATCCACGCGTACACGACGAGGTGGAACTCGCCCTCGCCCATCGGCTCCGCGCGGCGATGCAGCCGTCCGGTCGGGCAGCGGTCGGCGTCGTACACGTCCCACAGCTCATCGCCGCCGCATTGCCGGTTCAGCCAGCTCTGCACCCGCGCGAACAGCAGCGGCTGTATCGCGGGGTAGGTCAGGCGCTCCGCCTCGGGCAGCAGCTCGAACAGCCGCCGCTCCGCGATCTCCGACTCCGGCAGCTCGCCGAGCATGTCGATCTCCGCAAAGTACAGCATCCCGTAGTCCGTCCGCCCATCCGTGGTCACGCTGTACACGCACACGCGGCTGAGCGTGAAAAGCTCCGCGCCCGTCTCCTCGTACAGCTCGCGCCGCGCGGCGGCGTCGATATCCTCGCCCGGCTCCCTGTGCCCGCCGGGCAGCTCCCACGTGCCGCGCTCGCGGTGACGGCTGAGCACCCATTGCCCGCCGCAGCGCGCGGCGACCACCGCGTAGCGCAGCTCCGCCGCCGTGTCCGTCGCGTAAAATTGTACGTTTATATCCATGGATCAACTCTCCGATTCAATATTATACCAATTGCGATGTAGGTATAATACTAATATTCTACGTAAAAATCAAGTCGCTCTTTATTTTTCGACGGAACTGGGGTATAATCCATGTGTAAACCATATAAGGAGGGTTAAATATGAAACAGTATTTTGAAATAGTGGACGTCATGGCGCGCGAGATCCTTGATTCCCGCGGCAATCCGACCGTCGAGGTCGAGGTCACGCTCGACGACGGCACCGTCGGCCGCGCGGCCGTGCCTTCCGGTGCGTCTACCGGCATGTACGAAGCCTGCGAGCTGCGCGACGGCGACAAGAGCCGTTACAACGGCAAGGGCGTTCTGCTCGCGGTAGAGAACGTCAACCATGAGCTGGCCGAAGCGCTGGTCGGCATGAACGTGCTGGATCAGCCCTCTATTGACAAGATGCTCATAGATATCGACGGCACCCCGAACAAGACCCGTCTCGGCGCGAACGCCATCCTCGGCGTGTCCCTCGCCTGCGCGAAGGCAGCCGCCGCCGCAACCGGCGTCAGCCTGTATAACTACATCGGCGGCGTCAACGCCAAGACTCTGCCCGTGCCGATGATGAACGTGCTCAACGGCGGCCAGCACGCCACCGGCTCGAACGTGGACATTCAGGAGTTCATGATAATGCCTGTCGGCGCGGAGAGCTTCCATGAGGCGCTGCGCATGTGCGCCGAGGTGTTCCACGCGCTCAAGAAGGTAGTTCCGGCGTCCGGCGTGGGCGACGAGGGCGGCTATGCGCCGAATCTCGACAGCGACGAGGACGCGCTGAAGGCGCTTGTCACGGCGATCGAGAAGGCGGGCTACAAGCCCGGAGAGGACTTCCGCATCGCGATAGACGGCGCGGTGTCCGACTGGTACAGCGAGGAGGACAAGTGCTATCATCTGCCGAAGCGCGGCATCGTGATGACCAGCGAGCAGATGGTCGACATGTGGGAGAGCTTCGTTGACAAGTACCCGATCGTCTCCATCGAGGACGGCATGGGCGAGAACGACTGGGAGGGCTGGCAGCTGATGACCCGCCGCCTCGGCCACCGCATCCAGATCGTCGGCGACGACCTGTTCGTGACGAATGTGGAGCGCATCAGGAAGGGCATCAAGCTCGGCGCGGCGAATGCCGTGCTGATAAAGCTCAACCAGATCGGCACCCTGACCGAGACGCTCGACGCGATACAGACCGCGCATCGCGCCGGCTGGACGGCCGTCGTCTCCCACCGCTCCGGCGAGACGGAGGACACGACCATCGCCGACATCTCCGTCGCCGTCAACGCGGGGCAGATCAAGACCGGCGCGCCCTCGCGCACCGATCGCGTGGCGAAGTACAATCAGCTGCTGCGCATCGAGGAGGAGCTGTTCGACTCCGCCGAATACCTCGGCAAGGACGCGTTTTTCTCGATAAAGTAAATGAGTGAACCCACGGGAAGCCGCAAAGCTTCCCGTGGGTTTTTTGTTGGGGTGTCTCTGTGCCGTCCCTTTTCGTACTTTTAATTTAAAGAAACGGATTCCCACGACCCGCCTGAGGTGTAAGTTCGCATTAGCCAAATCAAAGATTT
>OLGE01003829.1_pt1 | contig 11473 bp, 8 predicted proteins | sample 1605151 | NCBI WGS metagenome assembly OLGE01 (sample SAMEA3888912, study PRJEB22519) | human gut metagenome | biome: human gut; feature: human-associated habitat; material: faeces | place: Denmark | collected 2010
TCCCCTACCTCAAACAATGCCACAAGCAACGCTCTGGGTTCCTCCGCTGCTGTCGTTTGGGGCAACATAACCTTTTTGACCTCAATATAAGGGTGTGCCGACAAAATGCCGACTCCGTACCAGCCTCCGGCAAACGCTATGGTCTTTCCGTAGAGAGGAAACATACCGGTCCGCAACCCCAACTCCGTCGAGAAATCCTTGTCGTGCTGGTGGTTGATTCCATCTCTACGAGTCTGACAATCGACCTCTTGAATCGCGACAAAATCGGGATGTTCCGACCGGATCAGCCCTGCTAACTCTGTGAGCGAGGCCCGTTCACCGAAGCGTAAATTATACGTCATCACCTTCAGCCGCAAGGTGTCCTCACCCCGCACCGTCGAGATGCTGCAAAACACGATCAGCGACAACAAAAACGCCAGACCTCTTTTCATAATTTTGTGCATATAACCGTTTGCAAAGATAACGCATTCATCGAGAAAACACCGCTCTTTTTTATCGGATCCGTTCCGATCTCAAGCTCGTATCGCTCACCTTCCACCCTCCAGCCCTTGTAAACCTCCGTTCGTTTGCTCCTTCTCCTGCCTTTCCGCGACCTGTATCCGACACACTCGCCTACATTCTGTCAATGCCGTCCGCTCTCGGCAGCTTCGCTTCTTCTAAGACAGGCCCGGTCCCAATAACGCGCCATGGATCAAATTTTCAGACTTTATCCGACAACGGTGGACAAAAACAGATTGGCGTGCTCTACTTCTTCAAATATGCCTCCACATCAAAGGGCTCGAAGCTACACCGAAAGGAGACGTACAGCGGATGTCGAGGGTTTCCCTTTGCCGTCAATGCACCGATTTGCAGACGGTTTCCCCGATTGTTTTGCAGTATCCCAAAAATATCTTTTACGCACCCCTTTAAATAGGGCCGAACCCCGACGCCATCGCCCCATGCCGCCCAAATATCGGCATCCGGATACCGCATAACGACCTCTTGCACGTTTTGAAGAGCTCGCTGATGCATTTTTTCGTCCAAACAGGCCGCAAGCCTCTGTTTATCGGTCGCCCGCTCCGAAGACAAATTCAGGATGACCAATCCATCGTATCCGGCCCGTTCGGCAAATCCGATCATTTTCCGCACCGTCGGATCAGGATGCTCCTCGTTCGCCGTGCTCGGATTCAACCCCACGGCAATCAGCGGATGATCACCCGCCAGTTCGAGAACAAACCGGTAACCCCCTTGTGCACATCCTGTCTGAATACAGCGTATCGGTCGATAAATCATTTTTTCACCCAAAACAAAATAAAAGGAGACTGCTTCCTCGGAACGAAAATGAACCTTTAATTCACGATACCGATTCTACCCCTCTTACCCTACTTTTCTCTACTTTTTCACCTATTTCGTAAAAAAAATTCCGCATCCGAAGCTTTTTCTTTTCCTTATTCATCTCCTTGTCGCATTTTCACCCTCGCTCCCCATCACAGACAAAGGGCATGAGGCTGCTCTTTCAACTTCATGCCCTTTTCCACGTCGGGGTACCAGGATTCGAACCTGGGACCCCCTGCTCCCAAAGCAGGTGCGCTAACCGGACTGCGCTACACCCCGTCGGCCCCGACGGAAGATCCGCCGGACGGAGGACAAAGATAATACGTTTTCATCGATTTGCAAAAACAAAGAGAAACAAATCCAACTTATGATGGTCGGTTAAAATAAATTTGGTATCTTTGTCCTGACCGATACATCCTACGAAAATGGAACATTTTGAAGACCAACACGGCAAAGAACACGACAGCGCACTCTCCGTCAATCGGGGCGTTTCGCAACCTCCCGTGGTGAATCCCCACTTCCGCCGGGTAAAACGGCATAGTCTCTCCACCGACGAATACATGAAGGGTATTCTTGAGGGCAACATTACCATCCTTTCGCAAGCCATCACCCTTGTCGAAAGCCTGAGATCCGATCATTATGCTCAGGCTCAGGAGATCATCGAACGTTGCCTGCCCCACTCGGGCCGATCGATCCGGATCGGCATCACGGGAGTTCCGGGCGCCGGAAAGTCGACATTCATCGAGGCAATCGGCAACATGGTGACCCGACTCGGACACAAGCTCTCGGTGCTGGCCATCGACCCGAGTTCGGAGCGCAGCAAGGGCTCAATTCTGGGGGACAAAACCCGAATGGAGACCCTCGTCCACAACCCCGACGTCTTCATCCGGCCCTCACCATCGGCCGGTTCCCTGGGCGGTGTAGCCCGAAAAACCCGAGAGAGCATCATCCTTTGCGAGGCTGCCGGTTTCGACGTGATCTTCATCGAGACCGTAGGTGTCGGGCAATCCGAAACGGCCGTCCATTCGATGGTCGACCTGTTCCTGCTGTTGCAGATCGCCGGAGCCGGCGACGAGCTGCAAGGCATCAAACGGGGCATCATGGAGATGGCGGACATGATCGCGATCAACAAGGCCGACAGCGGCAACGAACGCCGAGCAGAAATCGCCCGCAGCCATTTCGCCAACGCACTGAATCTTTTCCCGATGCCCGATTCGGGTTGGAAACCCAAGGTCTACACCTGTTCGGCGGTCGAAGGTAACGGTCTGCCCGAAATCTGGAACGGCATCGAAGACTTTTTGAAATTCACGAAACAGAACGGATATTACCAACAGAACCGGAACCGCCAATCGAAATACTGGATGTACGAATCGATCAACGAGGCGCTGCGCGAAAGTTTCTACCGAAACGAGCGGATCGAAAACGAAATCGAGCGGTACGAGCAGCTGGTACTTGCCAACCAGAAAAGTTCCTTTGTTGCCGCCAAGGAGCTCTTGACCCTCTATTTCGATTCGATCAAACGATAATTTTCAGCCGGTGCGTCATGAAGTACTGAAGAATGCCCCGGGCGATCAGAAACAGCAGAAAGGCCGCCCACAGAGCATTGTTCCCGATCACCGAGCGGAATCCATAATAGACGGCAAAGAAGAGTGCGGTGGAGAGAAATACCGAGTCGCGCATCACGGCCGTGCGGGTTGCCCCGATCAGAATGCCATCGATCGTAAACGGAATGAACGCGACGAGCGGAATCGCGATCAGCCATCCGACATAGCCTCCGGCTTCGGATAGAATTGCAGGGCTCTCGGTGAAGAGCGAGAGGACAGACCTCCATCCGAAGGCATAGATTCCCGTATAGAGCACCGCCACGACACCGCCCCAGACAAGCAACAGCCGTACGCATCGGTTGAGTGCCTGCACATTATGTGCACCCGTATAGCGACCGGCCAGCGACTCTCCCGCATAGGCAAAACCATCCATCAGATAGGAGAAGAGCGTAAAGAGCTGCATCAGCAACGTATTGACGGCAAGCATCGTATCGCCCATTCCGGAGGATGCGGAGGTGAAAAACGTGTAGACGACAACGATGCACGCAGTACGCAGAAATATGTCGCGATTGATTTTAAAGAAGGCGAGCAGAGCATCCAGCTTCAGACACTCGCGAATCCGGATATACCGCAGAAAACGCCGATAATAAACGCCCCACAAAACGATGGAGAGCACCAAACCGCTGTATTGTGCGACGACAGTTCCCCACGCTACGCCTACGATACCCCATCCCAATCCTAAAGCAAACCAGAGGCAGAAAATCAGATTGACGACATTGACCCCGATCGAAATGTACATCGGGAAGCGCGAATTCTGCATACCGATGTACCAGCCGTGAAAGGCAAACATCGAGATCGTTGCAGGAGCCGCCCAGATCCGGGCATAAAAATAGTCTGCCGCATAGCTCATCGTATGCGGCGTGCCGTCCATCAGCAGAAATACCGCATGCCCTATCGGCCGTTGAAACACCACCAGCAACAGTGCAGCCGCCAGAGCCAAGATCAGGGCCCGCACGAACACGGAAGCGATCTCCGTAAAGTTTCGCGCTCCGTATGCCTGAGCCGTACAACCGCTCGCTCCCATACGCAAGAAGGCGAAGTTCCAATAGATGAAGTTGAAAACCGCTGTTCCGATGGCGATGCCTCCGATCAACGAATCATCTCCGAGATGCCCGACAATGGCGATATCAACCAGTCCCAACAACGGGACGGTAATATTCGAGATAATATTCGGTAGTGCAAGTGCTAAAATCTTCCGGTTCATCGCTTTTCGATAAAATCGACCGCCCGGTCGGCACAACGCTCCCCATCGATTGCTGCCGAAATGATTCCTCCGGCATATCCGGCCCCTTCGCCTGCAGGAAAGAGTCCTTCGAGTTCGGGGTGCATCAGGGTCACCGGATCGCGGGGAATCCGCACGGGAGAGGAGGTCCGCGACTCGACCCCAACCACCAAGGCCTCACGAGTCACAAAGCCGCGTATCTTGTGTCCAAACGCAACGAAACCACTCCGCAACGCATCCGAGACGAAATCGGGAAGCCACCGATCCAACCGCGAAGGGACCACTCCCGGCACATAGGAGCATCGCGGCAGATCGACTGATTTTTTCCCCGCCACAAAATCCGTCAAGCGCTGAGCCGGAGCCACCTGTGCCGTTCCGACCTGAGCGTAGGCCGTCTCCTCGACCATCTGTTGGAAACGAAGTCCCGCCAGTTCGCCAAAAGAGGGGCGCAAATATTCGAAATCCGAGAGCCGAACCTCGGTAACGATTCCCGAGTTGGCAAACACCGAATTCCGTCCCGACGGCGACATTCCGTTCACGACGGACTCTCCGGCACGGGTCATGGCCGGCACGATAAACCCGCCCGGACACATACAAAACGAATAGACCCCACGTCCGCCGCACTGTGCAACCAATGAATAGGCCGCAGCTGGCAGGTACTCTCCCCGTTCGGGCATATGGTATTGCGCAGCGTCGATCAACGCTTGCGGATGCTCGACCCGCACACCCAAGGCAAACGCTTTGGCCTCGAGCCGCACACCCTGCGCATACAACATTTCATATATATCACGAGCCGAATGCCCTGTACCAAGAATAACGGCCGCCCCTTCGACCTGCGTATCGTCGAACCGGACACCGGTCACCCGCCCCTGCTTGACACACAAGCCCGAAACTTTTGCTCCGAAAACGATCTCTCCTCCCGCTTCGGTAATCGTCCGCCGCATGGCTGAAATAATTCGCGGCAGCCGATCGGTCCCGATGTGCGGACGCGCATCATACAGGATCGATTCGTCGGCTCCATGAAACCGGAAAACCTCGAGAGCCTTCCGGAAATCGCCCCGTTTTTTCGATCGGGTAAAAAGTTTCCCATCCGAAAAGGTTCCGGCACCACCCTCTCCAAACGCATAGTTCGAATCGGGATCAACCGGACCGTTGCGATTGATGCGGGCAATATCCCGCTTACGGGCTGAAACGTCTTTGCCCCGTTCGAGCACAATCGGGCGATACCCCCGTTCGATCAACCTCAGCGCTGCAAACAGACCTGCCGGTCCCGAACCGACAACCACAACAGGAGTGGCCCCTCCTACATAGGGGTAATCGAAATGGATTTCGGGAGGAGCCTGCTCACCGTCGACATAGACCTGCACGCCCAGATTGACCCGCACGGCACGGCCACGCGCATCGATCGAACGCCGCACGACACGTACATAAGCAATCTGCGACTGCTTCACCGAAAGCCGACGAGCCACTTCCGGAAGGTAATAGGCCGGATCGGAAGCCTCTCGGGGCGACAAAACCAACGACAATTCAACAGGCATATCGACCGAAATATTCGATTTAACTACGTAATTATAATCTTATAAGTGCGATAAGGTTCCTTGACTTCACAGAAAAGATCGTCCCTTTCCACGATCCTATTTCCGACAGAAATAGCGGCCCGACGGAGCTCAAAAACCGCCATCTTCACAAAACGATCGTATCCGAACCATTATCTCGAGGCAAAAATAGGCAAAACATAAAAAATTCGTATATTTGTTTGATAGAATGAATCCTTTTACATCCTGACGCGTTATGAAAAATCTGGTTATTATCCCCACATACAACGAATTGGATAACATCCGTCCGATGATCGACAAGGTATTTTCCCTGCCCGAAAAATTCGATCTGCTGATTATCGACGACGGTTCTCCGGACGGGACAGCCAACATAGTCAAAGAGCAACAGAAGGTCCACCCCGATTCGTTGCACCTGATCGAACGGTCGGGAAAACAGGGATTGGGCACCGCCTATCTGACCGGATTCCGTTGGGCTCTGGATCACGGATACGACTACGTGTTCGAAATGGACTGCGACTTTTCGCACAATCCGGACGATCTGGTCCGGCTCTCCGAAGCCGCCGTCAAAGGCGCCGACCTGGTCATCGGATCGCGTTATGTAACGGGAGTCAACGTAGTCAACTGGCCGATGAAACGGGTGCTGATGTCCTACTACGCTTCGGCCTATGTCCGGCTCGTCACAGGAATGCCCGTACGCGATGCCACTGCAGGTTTCGTATGTTACAGCGCCGGCCTGCTGCGAAAAATCGACATGGAGGCCATCCAGATGAAGGGATACGGATTCCAAGTCGAAATGAAATACACGGCATGGAAACTCGGTGCACGGATTCAAGAGGTGCCCATCATCTTCACCGAACGCACGCAGGGTGCCTCGAAGATGAGCGGAGGAATCTTCCGCGAAGCCTTCTTCGGCGTTATGAAATTGCGTTTCCGTTCGGTTCATCCGAAACAAAATGCCTAAGCCATGTCTCGCCTATTGATCCGTAACGGAACGATCGTCAACGAAAACGAACGATACAAAGGGTATATTCTCATCGAAAACGAACACATAGCGGATGTCGGTCCCGGAGACTACCCTTCCGGCCCGTTCGATGGAACGGTGATCGATGCCACCGGTCTGCTTGTGCTGCCCGGTGTGATCGACGATCAGGTTCACTTCCGCGAACCGGGTCTGACCTACAAAGCCGACATAGGAAGCGAATCGGCAGCAGCCGTTGCCGGAGGGGTCACCTCGTTTATGGATATGCCGAACGTCAAACCGCCATCGGTCAGCCGCGCACTGCTGGAACAGCGTTTCGAACGGGCTGCCCAAACCTCGGCCGCAAACTACTCGTTCTATTTGGGTGCCACGAACGACAACCTCGACGAGATCCGCCGAATCGATCCGAAACGGATCTGCGGAGTCAAACTTTTCATGGGCTCCTCCACAGGGAACATGCTGGTCGATGATGAAAAGGCACTGGCCGCGATCTTTGCTGAATCGCCCGTATTGGTTGCCACGCACTGTGAAGACGAAGCCACGATACGGAACAACATGGAACTTTTCCGTGCAAAATACGGCGATCACATCACGGCGTCGATGCATCCGTTGATCCGCTCGGCCGAAGCCTGCTACCGCTCGACCTCGAAAGCCGTGGGACTGGCCCAACGCTACGGAACCGACCTGCATGTTCTACATCTGAGTACGGCCCGGGAGCTCTCGCTGTTCGAGAAAAAGCCCCTCGCCGAAAAGAAGATTACGAACGAGGTGTGCGTACACCACTTGTGGTTCTGCGACGCCGATTACGCGGCCAAAGGGAATTGGATCAAATGGAACCCGGCGGTCAAGAGCGCCGAAGACCGTCAAGCCCTGCGAGAGGGTATCTCCAATGGCTTGGTGGACATGATCGCAACGGATCACGCGCCCCATCTGCGGGAGGAGAAAGAGCACCCCTACCTGAATGCACCCTCCGGAGGACCGCTGATCCAACACTCGCTCACGGTAATGCTCGAATTGGCCAAACAAGGCGTTTGCACGGTGGAACAGGTTGTCGAAAAAATGTGTCATGCTCCGGCAGTGCGTTTCCGCATCCACGAACGGGGATTTCTACGTCCGGGATTTTTCGCCGATCTCGTTCTGGTCGATCCAAATGCACCTTGGACGGTCGCACCGGAAAACATCCTGTACAAATGCGGATGGTCACCCTTCGAGGGAACGACTTTCTCGCATCGGGTGGTACGCACTCTGGTAAATGGAAAGATCGCCTACGAAAACGGACGTGTCGATCCGACGGTACGCGGGCGTGAACTGGCCTTCGACCGTTAGCCACACTCCGTCTCAAAACATGCTCCGCACAAGAAGGAGTATGTTTTCCAACCGATTTCGCCCTATCAGTTTCCAAATAAATCGATTCAGATATGCAGACCTCGCTCAAAACCCGTTGGCAAAAGATTCGCATCTTCATCGGAAAACTCGGAGAGACGCTGCGTCGCGCGCCCGCCGAAATTTTCACGACCGTCTATGCGTTCGTCACCTTCACGTTAGCCTACGAAAAGGTGTCTCCAATTCAGGAGGAGTACATCGCTTTAGCCCCGCTGATCTTTGTGCTCAGTTTTATTCTGAACCGACTTTGCCGCGGGAAATGGCGCCTGATTTACTATCTCTCACCACTCGTATATGTTCTCTTCATCAAGACCGACCTCAAGGATTGGATCACCTCGAACGAGTACATCATCGCGTTGTTGATCTGCCCGCTGGCCGTCATCCTTAGCGACTGGATCAAAGATAACAAACGCTTTGCAGAACGGATCATCCGCTATCTGGTCGATTGGATCGCCGCCGGTCTTTTAGCACTGGTCGCCTATCTGCTCGTAAACGCCATAGTCTACTCCTTCGGGTATATTTTCAATCTCGACATTCCGGCCAAATTCAGCTTCTACGCATTTCTCTCGGCCTCCATCCTGCTGACACCGTTCAGTTTCCTGACCTTCAACCGACAGAGTGAACAGACTCCGGACCGCCCGATTCCGGGTTACTCCTTTCTCAATATTCTTGCCCGATACATGCTGACTCCGGCCGCATGGATCTATACGATCATCCTGTACCTCTATTTCGTCTGCATAGCGATCACATGGTTTCTGCCACGCGGAGGTATTGCCTACCTCGTATTCGGATTCATACTCTTTGCCACCATCCTCAAAGCACTCCAGCCGCTTCTTCAAAGACAGCCGTGCAAATGGTTCTACGAACGGTTCAGTCTGATCTCACTGCCCGCACTGATCATGTTCTGGATCGGCGTCGGATACCGGATCAATCAGTATGGACTGACAGAAGACCGCATTTATCTGATCGTCTGCGGAGTGATCATGACCCTGACAATCGGCCTCTTCTTCAGCCACAAATGGGGGCGTTACCTCTACGCCACCCTGTCGGCAGTGATCCTGCTTGCCTTGTTTACCTATATACCGGGGATCCGGGCCGGACAGCTTGGCCTTCTCTCGCAAAACCTCCGGGCCGAACGACTCATCGATCGATTGCAACTGGCCGACGCTACGGGAAAAATCGCTCCGATCAAACGCCCCGATTCAGATTCGATCCATAAAAAGGATTACCGGGATCTTTACAATACGCTTAGTTATCTCGAGGAGCACGACAAGCCAGAATCCCTGAAAGAGCGATACGGCATCGACGGCTCCCTCTCTTTCCAAACGGAGATTGTTCCCCGCACATTGGAACAGTATGTCACATGGGGAGGTTTCGAAACCGTCGTTGCCGAAGAGTCCTCATACGTATATCTAAGTGCAAATACACAACAAACCATCTCTTTAGAGGGCTACACCCGTCTTCTCTACATTCCCGCAAGTTGGAAACAAACCTGCACCAACGACACCTTAACGCTACAACTTTATGACGATAGCACAACGTGGCACATCGACCTGAACGAAATGCTCGACCGGCAACTGGCCGGGACTCCTTATGTCCGGACGGATACGATCCCCGAACAATGGCTCGACAAAGAAGCAAACCGTTTTCTGCAATATGATGTCGATTCGATGCGAATACACTTTATAGACGTCACCCTGCATCGAACCCCGCAATTGAGCGTCGATCATGCATCCATCAACTTCATTCTGCTCCGATAGCCCGCCGCACGCGCAAAGGTTCTCTCATACTGAAAGAAACAGAACGCCGAAACGGATCGAAATCTTCGCGTAAATTTGCAGTCGGCCGAAAAAAATACTATCTTTGCACCCACCTTATGCGGATATGGCGTAATTGGTAGCCACGTCAGACTTAGGATCTGATGCCTTCGGGCGTGGGGGTTCGAGTCCCTTTATCCGCACAACTGTATCGACCGCCGAAATATTGTTTCTGAAGGCGGTCCTCTTTTTGAGTAAGAAAACTACAAAATATTGAAACGATGAATATTGTACGAGAAAATCTTGAGGATCTCACCACCCTGCTCAAGGTAACCGTCGGAGAAGCCGACTACAACGAAGCGGTAGACAAAGCACTGCGGACCTACAAACGCAAAGCCAACATTCCGGGTTTCCGTCCGGGCATGGTTCCGATGGGAATCATCAACAAGATGTACCGCAAAGGGGTCGTTGCCGAGGAGTCCTATCGCGCCGCATCGAAAGCCTGCATCGACTACATCGAAAAGGAGAAACTTACCCTCGTGGGCGACATGATTCCGAGTGAAAAACAACAGCCGCTCGACTTCGACAACAATACCGAATATGAGTTCGTTTTCGAAGTGGGTATCGCTCCGGAGATCGCAATCAAGCTCAGCAAAAAAGACAAAATCACCAAATACAACATCCAGATCGAGGATAAAATGCGGGATGGCTACCGCTCCAACTTCATGAACCGTTACGGCAAGTTGGTCGATGTCGACAGCATCGAGAAGGAAGACGCCCTCGAAGTTACCCTCGAACAGGGTGACCACAAGGTCGAAGAGGCCTATGTCGGTTTGGTCGGCATGAACGACGAGGAACGTGCACCGTTCTTGGGTAAGAAGGTCGGCGACTCAATGGATGTAGACGTTACCAAACTCTACAAAACGCCGGCTCAACGTGCTGCCGCACTCGGAGTAAAAGAGAACGAACTGGAAGGTATGGATCCGAACTACAAACTCACCGTAACGAGAATCCGCCGGTTCGAAGCTCCCGAGATGAACGAGGAGTTCTTCAAGATGGCATTCCCCGATGGCGACATTACGACTCCGGAAGCGTTCGAAGCATACATCAACGAACAGATCACCCGCGACCTTTCACGCGAGACCGAATTCCTGTTGCACATCGACGTTCGCAAATTCTTGTTGAAGAAGGCGAATCTCGTTATGCCCGAGGCTTTCCTGAAAAACTGGCTCTACACGATCAACGAAGGCAAATTCTCGATGGAAGAGATCGAAAAGGACTTCGCACAATTCGTAGACATGATGCGCTGGAGCCTGATTCAGAAACACTACATCAACGAACTGAAGCTTGAAGTAACCCCCGAAGAGGCTACCGAAGAGGCCAAGAGAAGTGCTGCAGCCCAATTCGCATACTACGGCATTCCGAAGGTCGACGATGAAACGCTCAGCAACTACGCCAACAACATCTTGTCGAACAAGGAAGAGAATCGTAAGATCTACGAAAAACTGTTCGAGAACAAGGTGGTGAACGCCGTTTTGGATCAGATTACGGTCAACGAACAAACCGTATCGGCAGAGGATTTCGGCAAATTGGCTCAGGAAGCACAACAATAGAGATCAATTTTTCAATAACAGAGCAGCAGGGCGAGCAGATAATTC
>OLGE01003830.1_pt1 | contig 11472 bp, 8 predicted proteins | sample 1605151 | NCBI WGS metagenome assembly OLGE01 (sample SAMEA3888912, study PRJEB22519) | human gut metagenome | biome: human gut; feature: human-associated habitat; material: faeces | place: Denmark | collected 2010
GGTTGGCTGCATACTCAGGCAGATGGCGCACCTGTGCGATCTTGCCGCAGCCGATAATGCCGACTCGGATCATAAAAAGCGAACCTCCTCTGTCCGTCCTCAAACCGCCGGGCGCCCTGCGCTCCGACGTATGTTTCTGCCCCTATTGTACCAAAAGAAAACGGGAAAGAAAAGCCTTTTTTGCCAACTTTGCAAAATTTTTCACAAAATCTGCGCCGCGATGGTGAGGGCGCAGCCCTTTTGTGCCGTATAGTCCAGCGTTACGCCTGCCGGCAGGCTGAAGCGGCTCAGCGCCAGCAGCGGACCCTTGCCCGTCAGCTTGAACAGCGCCTCCTTGGCCGTCCATATCTCCCAGAACCGCTGGCAGTCGCCGTCGTCCCCGGACCGTATGTACGCCATCTCCTGCTCGCTGCATACCCGGCGCATGAACTTCTCCTGGGCCGAGCGTACTACCTCCACGTCCACGCCTACCGGCGCGTCCGCCGTTACGCATACCGCCCACGGGCCGGAGTGGCTCACGGACACATACACGCCATCCTTTTCCACGCTGGGCTTGCCCAGCTCGTCCCACTGAAGCGGTACGTCCTTCTCCGCGCAGCCCAGCGACTGCGCGAGCATCCGCCGCGCCAGCAGCTCTCCGGCGATGGTGCGCTTCCGGTCGTCCTCGCCGGCGATGTCGGCCACACGCCGCCGCCGCATCTCATCCATCATGCCCATCACGGTCTGGGCCGCGTCCTCCGTCAGCTCCCGGATGTCAAACCACTGCAATTCCATATCCCGCGCCTCCCGCGTCATATTTTTCGCACCCATTGTATCACATCCTGCCGCGCCGCGCTACTGCTTTTTCGCCGCCGCAGGCTTTTCTCTGTACTTTCCGGTACTTCCACCCCTTGCCCAGGGGACGCGGCGGTGGTATACTATCCCCGTATCTGTAGTTTTCCATGAAAGGAGATGACGCCATGACCCGTGATGAGCTCCGCGCCAAGGCCAACGACCTGCCCCTGCTGCCCGGCGTCTATCTGATGATGGACAAGACCGGCCAGGTCATCTATGTGGGCAAGGCCAAAAAACTGAAAAACCGCGTCAGCCAGTATTTTCAGGACACCGCCAGCCACAACGAGAAAACGAAGATGATGGTGGCCCATGTGGACCGGTTCGACACCATTATCGTCCGGTCGGAGTTCGAGGCCCTGGTGCTGGAGAATTCCCTCATCAAGCGCCATCAGCCCCGCTACAACATTCTGCTGAAGGACGACAAGGGCTATCCCTTCGTGCGGCTGGACAGCGGCGACTATCCCCGCTTTACCCTGGTGAACCGCACCGCCGACGACGGCGCGAAATACTACGGCCCCTTCGGCGGCCGGCACGAAACGCGCCTGGCGCTGGACGCCGTGTGCGCCGCCCTGCGCCTGCCCACCTGTTCCCGAAGGTTCCCCCGCGACATCGGCAAAGAGCGCCCCTGCCTGAACTTCCACATGGGCCGGTGTGACGGTTTCTGCCGCCCGGACGGCCCGGACGCGGCGGAATACCGCCGCCGCATGGCCCAGGCCACCGCCCTGCTGGAGGGCAAGCTGCGCGCCGTCACGACCCAGCTGACGGAACAGATGAACGCCGCGGCGGAGGACCTGGACTTCGAGACAGCCGCCGCCCTCCGCGACCGTGTACGGGCCCTGTCCGTGCTGACCAAGGACCAGCAGGTCATCGCCGGTATCTGCGCCGACACCGATGTCTGGGGCGCGTATACCAGCCCCGCCCGGTCCGGCTGCGCCATTCTCCACATTGAAGACGGCGATCTCCTGGCCCGGCAGACCGAGGTGTTCCCCGACGCTGCCGACAGCGAGAGCACCCTGCTTTCCGCTGTGGTGCCCCAGTACTATCTGACCCGCCAGTCCCTGCCCCGTGAGATCCTGCTCCCAGCCGCCATCGAGGACGCTGACGCGCTCTCGGCCCTGCTGACGGAGCGCAGCGGCCACGCCGTGGCCCTCCGGGTCCCCCAGCGAGGTCAGCGCCGCGCGCTGCTGGACATCGCCCACCGCAACGCCCGGGAGGAGGTGGAGCGCGTTACCGACGCCGTACAGCGCATTAACGGCACCCTGCGCCTTTTGCAGGAAACGGCTCAGCTGCCGGTCCTGCCCCGGCGCATGGAGAGCTATGATATCTCCCACACCGGCGGCGCGGACCAGGTGGGCGGCATGGTGGTCTTTCAGGACGGCAAGCCGCTGAAGTCCGCCTACCGCCGCTTCCGCATCGAATCCTGCCCCAGCGCCGACGACTACGGCGCCATGCGTGAGGTGCTCACCCGCCGGTTCCGGCGCTATCTGGACGGCGATGAAAAGTTTGCCCCTCTGCCGGACCTGCTGCTGATCGACGGCGGTCAGGAGCACGCCCGTGTGGCCGAGCAGGTGCTGGCAGAGACCGGGCTGGATGTGCCCGTGCTGGGCATGGTCAAGGACGACCGCCACCGCACCCGTGCACTCATCACCGCCCGGGGCCATGAGCTGGGCATACAGCAGACACCCGCCCTGTTCGCCCTTATCGGCACGGTGCAGGAGGAGGTACACCGGTTCGCCATCGCCTACCACCACCAGAAGCACACCCGTTCCGCCAAGCGCTCGCAGCTGGACGGTATCCCCGGTGTGGGCGAGGCGCGGAAGAAGCGGCTCCTGCAGCACTTCGGTACCGTCACCGCGATAAAAAACGCCGCGCTCGAGCAGCTCTCCGCCGTGGTGCCGGAGGCGGCCGCCCGGGCGGTATATGAGAAGTTCCACGGATAAAAAAGTGCCCCCGGCAGAGCCGGGGGGACGTCGTACGCAAAAGAAAAGAGAGACGGCTTCGCCGTCTCTCTTTCGTTGTGTTTACTCGTCCAGGTTCTCAATCAGCTCAGCCAGCGCATCCACAGCTTCCTTCTCATCGCTGCCGTCCGCGATCAGTGTCACTGTGGTGTCCTTCATAATGCCCAGGCTCAGCACGCCCAGCAGGCTTTTCGCGTTGACGCGGCGTTCTTCTTTTTCTACCCAGATGCCGCTTTTGAACTCGTTGGCTTTCTGAATGAAATAGGTCGCGGGTCTGGCGTGCAGACCGACCTCATTTTTCACCGTGATCTCCCGTGTATACATGAACCAGCACTCCTTACGCACATTTTTACTCTCGCGCCAGAGGGTGCAGCGCGCAGAAACTAACCCTCACCATTTCCTATTATACTGGATTATGGCAGGATTGCAATGGGCATTGATACGAAAATCCCGCGATTTGCTCTATAATTCCCACTGCAATTTGTGAAAAATGATGTATCTTGCAGACAAATTCCGGTATTTGTCCAATCGAAAGCTCACATCCTGGCCTCTGCCCAGTCGCTGAGCTGCTCCAAAATGGGCAGCAGTGCCCGGCAGCTGTCCGTGGGGCCGTATTCCACCCGCACCGGCACCTCCAGATACTCCCGCCGTGTCACCAGCCCGTCGTGCTCCAGCTCCCGCAGGGCCGAGGCCAGCACCGTGTTGGAGATGCCGTCCAGCTTGCTCCGCAGGGCGTTGTAGCGGATGGCCCCGGCGTTGGCCACGGCGCACAGGATCTGCACCTTCCACTTGCCGCCGATCAGCTGCATGGCGTGGTGCAGCGGACATTTCTCCATACAGGGACAGTCGTAGTGGCTTTGCGGCATGGCCTGTGACATGGTAAGCCCCTCCTTACTTGCCCATAAAAATCTGCGCTCTTGCATTTCTCCAAAGCTATGGTATCATTATAGCAGGTAAGAAAACCGGAGTAAATAGCATGAGGAGAAAATCACAGCCATGAATATCTATCTTCAGGGGCTGACCATGGGTCTGGCCTACGTGGCGCCCATCGGCCTGCAAAACCTGTTCGTTATCAACAGTGCCCTGACGCAGAAGCGCAGCCGCGTCTACATCACCGCGCTCATCGTCATTTTCTGGGACATCTCTTTGGGTGTGGCCTGCTTCCTGGGCGCCGGCGCACTGATGCAGGCGCTGCCCTGGCTGCAAAAGGTCATCCTGGGGCTGGGCAGTCTGATCGTCATCTATATCGGCATCGGTCTGCTGCGGTCCAAGGCCAGTCTGGAGGGCGGCCGGGACGTGAACGTGCCCATATGGAAGCTGGCAGGTTCCGCCTTCGTGGTCACCTGGCTGAACCCCCAGGCCATCATCGACGGCACCATGATGCTGGGTGCCTTCCGGGCCACCCTGACCAACGGTGGTGATCTGTTCTTCATCTGCGGCTTCGGCTCCGCCTCTGTGATCTGGTTCCTGACGCTGTCCACCGTTGTCTCTCTGCTGGGCAGTAAGTTCAACGAGAAGGTGCTGAACATCATCAACAAGGTCTGCGGCGCCGTCATCATCTTCTACGGCCTGAAGCTGCTGTACAGCTTCGTCCAGATGATGGGCTGGCTGTAAAACACTTCACAAATCACGTCCTTTCTGTTACAATAAGGCAGAAAGGGCGTGATCTTTTTATGGAACAGAACTACCGGCTCACCATCGCCTACGACGGCTCCCGCTTCTTCGGCTGGGAGCGCCAGCCGGACAAGGATACCATCCAGGGGAAGCTGGAGGCCGTGCTGGGCACGCTGCAGGGCCATCCGGTGAACGTCATCGGCGCGGGCCGCACCGACGCCGGTGTTCACGCCCGGGCCATGACCGCCAGCGTGGTGCTGGACGTGACGGAGACGCCCGACGCCATCCGTGACTATCTGAACCGCTACCTCCCCGACGCCATCGCCGTCCGCGAGGTGAAGGAGGCCGCGCCCCGTTTCCACGCCCGCTATAACGCCCTGGGCAAGACCTACCGCTACACCTGCCACACCGGGCCGGTGAAGCCGGTGTTTGACCGGAAGTACGTCACCCTGCTGGACTACGACCCGGATGTGGAGAAAATGCGTCAGGCGGCGGCGTATCTGCTGGGTGAAAACGACTTCGCCAGCTTCTGCGGCAATCCGCGGATGAAGAAGTCCACCGTCCGTCTGGTGGACCACATCGCCATTGAGCGCCGGAAGGACCGGGTGGTCTTCACCTTCCACGGTACCGGTTTTTTGCAGAACATGGTCCGCATCATGGTGGGCACGCTGCTGGAGGTGGGCCGCGGCTACTGGACGCCGGAGCAGGTGCGTGACATCCTGGCCGCCAAAGACCGCAAGCAGGCGGGCCCCACTGCGCCGCCGGAGGGTCTGTGCCTGATGAAGGTGGATTATTGAGCAAAAAGCATCCGGGCGCTATCCCGGATGCTTTTGCTGCGTAAAAATGACCTAAGCCAAGGCTTAGGTCATTTTTATTACATATTGTGGATATCGTCCAGCAGATCGTCCAGCGACATGGTCCGCACCTCGTCCTCGTCGGCCTGGGTGGGCTCGTCCTGGGCGGAGCGCTCTGCGGTCGCCGGCTCCTCCGCCGGCGCGGCGGGCGTCATAGGCGCCGCCGGGGTCTTGTCGGGGATGGCGGCAGGCTCGCTGTCGCTGCTCTCCTCGCGGGGCACCAGACGGGGCACCCGTGCCGTGTGCCGTTCCTCGGGGAGCAGGGGCTTCGCCGGGTTCCGCGGCGGTTCGTCGTCGTATTCCTCGTCATCGCCGCCGCCCGTGTGGCCGCGGCCGATCAGGAAGCCCAGCAGGAACAGCACCGCCACCAGCAGCACCGCCGCCGCGATGGCCACATACACGGTCTTGACCTCGCCGATCAGCGGCATCGCAATGGTCCCGGGGATCTCCAGCGGCGGTACCTCGGGGATGGTGGCCGGGTCGATGACCTCCACCGTGGGGACAATACCGGTATAGGCCGGCATCCGCAGCACATGGATGGTATAGTTCTGCTTGGTCTTGCCGTCCTCGGCGGTTCCGGTAACCGTGAGCACCGTCTCCGCCTCCGTGGCGTACAGCCGCACCTCGCCGGTGCCGGTGATGCCCTGGGCCTTTTCGTCCTTTGCCGTGGCGGCGATGGTCACCTGCTTCGTCTCATAGGGAACGTAGGCGATGTAATCCGTCACCGTGGGCGTGAACGCCGGAGACAGCGTGGCCCCCTCCAGCGTCAGGGCGGCGATGGACGCGTCGGTGGAGGGCTTGTAGTTGGGGTCCTGCTGGCGTGTGGCATCGATGGTATAGCTCTTGGTGGCGCCGTTGGCCGCCGTGACCTTGATGGTCACGGTGTTGACGCCCACCGCCAGCTCATTGCCGCTGACAGACACCGTAGCGCTGTTGTCGGCCTTTTTGTAGTTCAGGTCCAGTTTTTCCACCGCGAAAGGCACCGTGCAGGTGTAGTACGTGGTGCTGCTGGAGAAGGACGGGCTCAGCGTGGCATTGGAGCAGCTCAGCGAACTGAGGTTGCAGTTGCCGCTGGGTGCCGCGCCCACCTTGCCGGACCAGCTGGCGCTGTCCAGACTGGTGTCGCTGTTGCCGTCGGACACCACGATGTTGGAGAACGTGGCGGTCAGGGCGTCGCCCTCCTTGGCGCTGCCGGATACCTTCATCTTGATGGTGACCAGTCCGCCGCTGGAGCTGGACGTGCCGTAAACACTGAACTTGTTGTTGTTGACCACGATGCTCCATCCGCTGACAGAGCAGTTGTAGTTGGTAAAGGACAAATTGCCGCTGTAGCTCAGGTCAGCGGTCAGACCGTAGACTTTGTTGGGCACGGACAGCGTCAGTGTGACGGTGTCGCCTGCCTGCGGGGCGGCGGTGCCGGTCAGCGTCGCTCCGGCGGCGTGGGCCTGCACGGGCAGCAGTGTGACCACCAGCAGCAGCGTCAGCAGCGCGGAGGCCGCGGCGCGGAACAGTTTGTTTTTCATAGGATGTTTCCTCCTCAGCCGATGGTGCGCTGGCCCACGGTGACCTGGGCGGCCTGCACCACGTCGGTGATGGTGACCTTGCCGTCACCGTTGATATCGGCCGCCTTGGCGTAGGCGCCGGACAGGCTGCCGGAGCCCACCACGGACTTCTGCAGCTTGACCACGTCGGTGATGGTGATCTTGCCGTCGCCGCTGACGTCGCCGGTGACCACGATGGTCACGGTGGCGGAGCTGCTGACAGCGGTCATGCCGGTACCCACGAGGCCGGATGTCACCTTGGTGCTGCCGTTATAGATGGTGTAGCCCGCACTGTTCATTGCGGAGACAGACGTGCTGGGTGATACGCCGGTCAGATAGTTGCCGGAGGGCGTGGGCGTGTTCGTACCGGTGTTTCCGCCGGTACTGCCGCCGGTGCCGCCGCTGTTGGCCGTCTTGGTAAACACGGCGGTGTAGGTCACGTCGGCGTCGGGCATGACGGTGCCGCTGGTATAGCGCTTGCCGCTGGCATCCGCCCAATAATCGAAGCTGTACACGTACTTGCTGTCAGCCTGCATGACCGGATTCGTTGCAGGCAGCGTAATAATGTCGTTCTGGGCCAGCTTGTAGGAATCCCACACAGCGCCCTGGGACATGAACTTCACGGTGTGCAGCGTACCGAACTTGGCCGTAACGGTGTGGTTCTTGGGTGCCACAGGCGTGCTCTGGGATATCTCACGGTCATTGTAGAACCAGCCCTGGAAGCCCTTTTCGTCCACTTCAGGCAGCGCGCCGTAGGGTTGTGCCTCTTTATAGGTGCGCGTTTCCAAGGTCTTACCGTTGACCACGAAGGTCACCGTGTAGGTGTTGTTGGGGGCCTCGGGCGTGGTGGTCGTGGCCGCGCCCACGGTGAAGGTGGTATCCAGCAGTGTCACAGTGCTGTCGCTATCGGTGGTGCCGGTAATGGTGAGATTATACTTCCCGGCGGCGAGCGCACTGAACTTCAGGTTCTCATCCAGCTTCCACAGGTCAAACCACTTGGCGTTGATTCCGCTGCGGCTGGCGTAGGTAGGCGCTGTCCCGGTAGCTATGTTGGTGACCACCGCTTTTACTGTGCTGATGTTTTGGGTGCAGGTGACGATACCGCGCAGGGGGAAGGAGGAGTTGCCCTGGGTCAGGTTGTGGACGATGCTCTTGCCGGCTTCGTCCTTCTCCGCCTTCTGGGGATAGAACAGACCGATGGTGTTCCAGGCGTCCTGTCCGGCCGCGGGCTTCATGGTCACAACAGCGGCGGTCTTGCTCTCCTTGCTCAAACCGACCTTATAGGCGGTGACAGTGGTGGTGGGGTTGTTCTTCAGGTCCTCGTCGACCATCTCCCCCACGACTTCCACCGTAATATCCTCAAGTGACTTGCCGGTAAGCACCTCCACAAGAAGCAGGATTTCCTCCTCTGTAAAGGATACGTTTTCGTCATCACTGCTTAGCTTTTTGATAAGGGCATTTATATCCTCGTCCTTCATGCCCTCGCTGGCAAGCTTATCCTTTATCTCCTCGGTATAGTCCTCCTCCGACTTGCCTTCGATGCTCGCCTCGAACAAATCATTCAGTTTTGTCTCCAGTCGAGTACCAAAGTCGTTCGCCAACTCGCTGGTATACTGACCATCCTCGGTAATGCCCTTACTGATCTCGACCAGCTTCGCGGCAATCAGGTCATCCCTGTTCTGGCCGTCCGCTGTGACATCCGCACTGGTCACCGTCACGGTCACATACTGCTTGGTGCCCACGTTGTACAGTATGTAGCCGTTGCTGCTGCCGGTCAGTGTCCAGAACTGTCTGCTGTCGGCGGCAGCGTTTTGCAGCATCAGTGCGCCGTCAACGACCGCCAGACGCTTGCCATCCGTGGTGGCCATGGTGTATTTGTCGGAATTGTAGTAGGTCAGGATTAGCTGAGAGGCCTTCTCCTCGGCCACCAGGTCGGTGCTGCCTACGCTGTAGCTGAAGGTCCTACCGTCGGAGTTATAGCACAGGGTGTATTTGCCCTCCAGGTGGGAGGTGGTGTTCTGATAGCGCATGACCAGCGCATCGGCAGGCTCGTTGATGTGCAGGCGGCTGTATACCGAGGACTGCACATCGCCGTCCGCTGCGCTGTAATAGGCCATGGAACGGTTCTTCACGCCATAGCGGTCAGACAGCTGGGTCTGCATATCCCGATACTTGGGGATATCCTCCGCCAGCTTGCTGCACTCAGTGTAGATGGCCTCGATCAGCTCCGCCTCGCTCTGCATCTTGAAGCCGCCCAGCCGGTTGTCGATGGCGCGGGTGACCACGTTATAGGCGCCGTCCACGCCATGCTGGACGCTGCGGCTCCACAGGACGTTCTTCAGGGCGATGGAGTAGTCGTTCAGGTTCAGGGAAGGGTATTTGCTTTGCAGGCGGCTGATCAGGGTCGAGTAGCGCTCGGTACCCCAGTACTCTGTCTGGGCGTTGGCAAACTCACCCTTGTTGACGCCGTGGCCCAGCTCCCTCCAGGCACTTTCAAAGTTGGGGCCGTAGCCTGCTGCGGCTGCGCCGCTGGTGTTCTCGCCGTAGGCCTTATCCAGCGTGGCCGCGAAGCCATTGTAGATAGCATTGCCCTGGTAGTTCCGCAGCCAGGTGCGGAACGCGTCCAGCGTTCCCGCCTTGCTGGAGAACATATACAGGCCGAAGGACGTGCCGCCGGGGTCGCCGGGTACGGTGGAAACAGCGCCCGGGTCAGCGTCCGCGCCCGTCTCATAATATTGGCTCAGTGCGCCCAGGTCCTTCAGGCTGCTCCAGTTCTTACTGGCAGCCAGCAGTATGGTGGTCAAACAGCTCACCGCCATCACCGCCGCCAGGATCAATGCCATTCCCCGTTTCGTCCTCTTCATGTCGATACACCCTGCCTTATCTCTAAGTTGTATGGGAAACGCCGGCGGCGGGAAAGCTCCTCCGCCGATTTACATAACAATAGTCATATGTAGTATACCATCGGTCTGCGTCGTTGTCTACCAAAAAAACGAGAAAAACACAAAAAATATGAAAATTTTGTCACCGGCGCCACAAGATTTGGGTGGATTTATGGCGCGGAATGGCGTATAATGGCCGCAGGCTGACAAAAATACGCAAGGAGAAATCAATTTATGTCAACGAATACGAAAAAGAAACACGGTACCGGCGCGGCGGTGGTGCTCATCGTGCTGTGCCTGCTGGCGTTGGGCACGCTGGGATATATTATCTGGCGGCAGTTTAATCCCGTGGTGCCGGAGACGGCGGCGGGCTATGTGGCCGCCGCCGGGACCACCGCCCCTGTGTATGACGAAAACGGGACTCAGCTGGGTTCCCTGGTCCGCGGCGCGGAGGTACAGTACGTTGCTGAGGATGCCGAGGGCGGCGCGGACCGCGTCCGCGTGGTCAACGGCGAGGGCTATGCCTATCTGGACGCGGCCAACCTGACCGCGGACTACAGCAGCGCGGTGCTGACGGAGACGGTGTATGCCCTGCGGGGCATGAGCCTGACGGACGAAACGGGCGCGGTCCCCGGCTGCGCCGTGGAAAAGGGCATGGCGCTGACCGTCACCGGCTTTGACGGCCTGGACGAGAACGGCGAGGTCCTGCGCTGGGCCGTCAGCTGTGACCGGGGCGAGGGGTACATCGACGGAGAGAACGTCCGCATGACGGAGGAGGAAGCGCTGGCGCAGTATGACGACGCGCTCTACCAGCGCCACGCCGCGCGGGGCGACGCCTGGGGCGGCGGCGACGCGGCCGACCTGGACTACTACCCCACGGAGAAGCCGGTCTTTACCGACAACGTCATGCCCGACGAGGTGCGGGCGCTGTACCTGAATGGCAGCGCCATTCAGTACGCGGACAGCTATATCCGGCTGGCCCAGGGGACGGGCATCAATGCCTTTGTGGTGGACATCGTGGACGGCACGGCTGTGTCCTACGCCTCCCCGGTCATGCAGCAGTACAGCCCGTCCGCCTACGCCGCGGCTCAGGACACTATGGAGGGCTTCAAGGCCAACGTGCAGAAGCTCCGCGACGCTGGCTACTACGTCATCGGCCGCATCACGGTGTTCAACGACGCCCACCTGGCCGCCGACCACCCGGAGTACGTCATCTCCGACCTGAACGGCACGCCCCTGAAGATCAGCTCCATGTACTGGCCCAGCGCCTACAACCGCACCGTGTGGCAGTACAAGGTGGAGCTGGCGGTGGAGGCCGCCGCGCTGGGCTTCAACGAGATCCAGTTCGACTACATCCGCTTCCCCGACGGCGCGTATAAGTACGAGCAGGCGGGTACCATCGACTACAAAAACACCTACGGTGAGAGCAAGGCCCAGGCGGTCCAGCGGTTCCTGATCTACGCCGCGCAGCGGCTGCATGACGCCGGGTACTACATCTCCGGCGATGTGTTCGGCGAGTGCGCCAACGCCTATGTGACGGCCTGCGGTCAGTACTGGCCGGCCATCAGCTCCGTGGTGGACGCCATCTCCGGTATGCCCTACCCGGACCATTACAGCGCCCAGGGGGACTATAAGCCCTGGGAGCACCCCTATACCACGGTCCACAACTTCGGCGAGAGCGCCATGGCCCGCCAGAGCGAGACGGCCTCCCCCGGCGCGGTACGCACATGGATACAGTGCTACAACGCCATCCGGGAGCCGTATAACCACTACGGCGCGGCGGAGCTGG
>OLGE01003837.1_pt1 | contig 11449 bp, 6 predicted proteins | sample 1605151 | NCBI WGS metagenome assembly OLGE01 (sample SAMEA3888912, study PRJEB22519) | human gut metagenome | biome: human gut; feature: human-associated habitat; material: faeces | place: Denmark | collected 2010
CCAGTATGGAGCAGAGGGAAAGGAGCCGTTCGCGGCGGTAATCGGCCGCGGCGAGGCAGAACATCTGGAAACATTCGCGGATCAGCATGACGCGCCTCCGTAGCTGATTGAGGCCGTGACGCTGTTCACTCCGGACAGAACGGTAACGGGCACGAGCGTGAAGCCGAGCTCGCTTACGAGGCGCTGGTCGTGGCTTACGACAATGAAGGTACTGCCCTCATCGCGGGCTATTTCGAGAAAGAGCTTCATCACGAGGCTTGCGTGCGTGGGATCGAGGGCAGCTGTGGGCTCGTCCGCGAGAATGACCGTGGGTTTGTGGGCCAGGGCGCGGGCGATGGCCACGCGCTGGCGCTCGCCCACGGAGAGGGCTGAGGGAAACTTGCGCAGGAGCGGCGTTATGCCGAGGCGGCTGCAGATGGAGGCAATGGCCTTCGCCCTCTCGTGCACCACGTTGAGCACCTTGGAGGCGAGCATGATGTTGTCCACGGCATTGAGGAAGGGCAGGAGGCCGCCTGTCTGCAGAACGTAGCCGAGATAGCGCATCCGTACTCCGGCGAGGGCGTTCGGACCGCCGTTGAGCCAGCAGCTTAAGACATCGCGCGTAACGTCCGGAGCGGGCTGGAAGATGAAGCGCTGCTGGCTTCTGTCCCTGAGAATGTTGGGCCTGAGAGCGCAGGAAAGGAGATCAAGCGCCGTGCTCTTGCCGCATCCGGAAGGGCCGATGAGGGCGATGGTCTCGCCCCTGAAAACGCGGAACTGCCGGATTTCCAGGCGGTAATTTTCCGAGCCCGGGCGTGTTTTGTAGATGTTCTGCAGATCGAAGACTGGCTGAGCCATAAGGGGTCCTTTGTCCCGGGGCGCGCGGGCGGCCGGGGGTGAGAGAAAAATCCCCGCCGGGGCCTGCTGCCCGGGCGGGGATGGCGTGTTTCAGGTCAGGGAAGCATGCTCAGGGGGACGCGGTAGACCCAGTCCCCGGCGTTGGACATGCCGAAGCTTTCCCAGTTGGCGCGGTCGCGGTCGTATTCCTCGTAGCGGGCGATCTTGGACTTCAGGCGGTTGATGAAGGCCGTCTGCTCGCCCACGCTCTTGCGGTACCAGTCCTCTTCCGTGAGATGCTGGACTTCGCTCTTGTAGGGGAGCCCGTCCAGGAACTCGGAGAGCACGCCGAGCTGGGCCAGGGTCTTGCCCTGGGTCGGCATGCTGGGATCGCGGGACATGCGCGTGGAGGCAGAGAGAATACCCTGGAAAAAGTCGTTGGAGTCCGTCTTCTTGGTGCGTTCGGCGTTGTCGATGATGGTCTGCAGCTGGTCATGCAGATCGCTGAGCTGGTTCTTGGTCACGAGCACGGCCACTTCCACGGCGGGCACGAGCTTCTTCTGCTCGAGCTGGCGCAGATCCATGTCGGCTATCCAGGAGTCCACCACCTCGGGCGAGACACTCTGGTTCTTCCTGCCCAGGTAGTCAAGCTGCATGGCGTAGCCGAGGCGGGCTCCGAGATCCGCGGCCTCGGTTTCGGGAGTGTCATTCTTCTTCTTTTCCTCCCCATCGGGCCTGGTCATGAGTTTACCCTCGGACGTGGACCGCACCATCTGAACCATGCTGCCGGCGATGGATTTGGCCACGGCCGCGAAGTAGCGGGAGCCGGTCTGGGGATCGGGGGCGTTGATGGCCTGATAGTTGGAGCGGCCGTCAGGACTTTTGCTGAGGGCCCTGTAGGCGGCTTCGGCGTAGTCGTGGTTATTCTTGCCCGCGGGCGTTTTGATGTGCAGGGCGATGACCCAGATGCCTTTCTGGCGGGCGAAGTCTCCCACTTCCTGGGGACCCATGCGCACGCTGGCGTAGCGGTCGGTCTGCTGCAGGGGGCCGGCGTCGGTGAGCAGAATGATGAGGCGGGAGTCGTAGTTTTCCCAGCTTAAGGACTCGACAGCCTGGTAGACGCCGGCCAGGGAATCCTCGTTGAAGTCGTGGCTCGACACGGGGGCCTCGCGGAGCGCGGCCAGGTTTGTCTCGAGTTCCTTACGGTTTTTCACCGTAGTGAAGTCGCTGATGACCTTCGAGGTATAGTCGAGCTTCGGTGTGGCCGCCGTGCTTGAGCGGAAGGCCACGATGGCGAAGCCCACGTTGTCATTCATCTTTTCCTTTTCCAGAGAGTCGTAGATGGTCTTGATGACGTTGCGGCACTGCTGGATGTAGGGATTCATGGAAATGCTCGTGTCTATGACAATGGCGATGCCGGTCTTGGGCGCGCCGTTGTCCCTGCCGGCTGCGCCGGCCGCGTTACCGTCTTTTTTCTTTCCTGCCTTGCCTGGGTCGATGGAGGCCACGTGCAGGAATTTGGTGCCGTCAAAGGGTTCTTCTGGGGCGCCCAGGATGGGCATGAGGTAAAAACGTTTGGCTGAGACAGCCGCGTTGCCGGGCTCTGCGGCCACAATACGGGGATCGGATTCGCCTCTGGCGGCCTTTCCCTCAAGTTCGGTGATCTGGGCTGACATGTTGTCAGACGAGCAGAGCTTTTTCAGATCGTCGACGCTTTTGTAGAAGAGCACGGGATCGCGGCCCGTGCGGGGCGTGAAGAGAAGGGTGAGAGACTGATTCCAGGCGGTGGTGAGATCCTCCTTAATCCATCCCTGGGGCTGGTGCGTGTCCACGCCCACACTGAGCCATCCCTGGCCGCGCTCGTACACGTAGAGCACGGTGAACGGCTTGAGTCCCCGGTTTACGACTTCGCTTTTCTCGTCGGGACTTGCGTAAAGCTTTGCTTCAGGATGGCTCACCACCCGCTGGTACAGTGTTTTTTTCCCTGGCTGCAGAAGCGGCGCGGCAGAAGCTTCCCCTGCGGTGAGGCAGAAGGAGGCTATAAAGAGCAGAAGCAGCATGAAACGTCGCATGTCGGTAATCCTTCCTTGGATCGTATATCGTTGTTACCAGGCCCTGAGCAGGCGGCCGGCTTCGGCATCGCCGCTCTTCGCCTTTTCGGCAACGGCGGCCTTCAGCCTTTCGAGATCCTGAGCCGCGCCGGAATAGCCCGCGTCCAGGGCCTTCTTATACCAGTCGTGGGCCTGGGCCATGTCGGGCTCGATGGTGCCCCGCGGTCTGGTACAGGTGGGATCGTAGAACTGCGCGTAGAGGTACATGGCCTCGGCATTGCCGTTGCCGGCCGCGTCCTCGAGCAGGAGGAAGGCGCCGTCATTGTCGTCAGAGGACGCTTTCTCCGTGCGCATGGCTTTGGCTTCCCTGAGCGCCTCCTCGGGCGCGACGCCCTTCTTCAGCATGCCGCGCGCCCTTGAGAGGAAGGGCGCGTTTTCTGCGGGAGCCGTGTCCGCACCGGAAGCGCCGGGCTTCGCCTCTTCAGCCGGCGGTTCGGCAGCCGGCTTTTCTGCGGCCGGCGGTTCGGTTCCGCTCTGGACAGGAATTGTTGCGTTCTGGGCGGGGACGGGGGCCTCGGCGGTCTTCTCCCCGCGTCCCAGGAAATACCAGGCCGCTGCTCCCGCGAGCCCGAGCAGGACGAGGACGGCGATGATGGGGACGAGCAGGGAGCGCTTTTTCTCCGGCACTTCGGTGCCGAGGTTCAAATCGGGAACGGGCTCTTCCTGCGCGGGAGCCGGTTCGGGCTCAGGCTCCGGTTCAGGTTCCGGTTCGGGCTCTGGCGCGGGCTGGGGCTCAGGCTTCGGCTCGGGCGCGGCCTTCGGGATATCGCCCGCTACGCCGCTCGCTTCCTGCATGAGTCCGAGACTCAGTTCCTCGGGGACGCGCAGGGGCACGGGAGCTTCGCCGTTCACAGAGATGCGGTAGGCGGAGAGACTGTCCAGTTTGTTGAGAACGTCCGGGCCTATGCTGATGTTCAGGGTGCCGTCGCCGCGCGAGTAGATGTAGTCGCCGTCAGCCGCGGTAATGGGCGTTTTTACACTGGCCCAGCCCGTCGGCGTCAGGTAGAGGCCGTCTGAACTTTCGATGATGTAGGAGGGATTCCCCTCGAAAGGGGCCGCCCCGTCCACGGCGATGATGGCTGAGCCGCGACTGCGGGACGCGTCCTGTCTGATGCAAGCTTTCATATGGCGGATAAGGGCGCCATGGAGCGCCAACCTCTTTTTAAAGTAAAAGATGAAGAATTTCTGGGAAAAGGAACCGGGGGGTCCTGTCCGCGGATGAAGATACGGTCTCAGATCCTGCTGGGATCAAGCTGGGCGAGGATGTCGCCCAGCATCTTGTTCTGGACGGGATCCTCATCGGGGCCGAGATCGGCGGCGCCGGCGACGGCGCAGTCGAAGAAGGCCTTCATCCAGTCTACATAATACGCGCGGTCGAACTGGGAAGGCTGTTCCGGCACGATGGGCTCTCCGTCTTCGCCGAAACTGAGCACGGGCGGGGTGAAAAGATCCACGGGCGCGCCCTTGAATATGATCTGCGTCTTCTGACCGAGCCTCGCGTCATGGCCGAGCCAGGCCACGAAGCTGTTGATGCGGCAGGTAGCCTCGCTCGCCATGCGCCAGGCTGCCGCGTCGCGGGTGACGTTTCTGAAAGCGCTCTGCTCGCGGATGGCACTGATCATGGAGTCGAGGAGCCGGAAATGGCGGGCCGCCTGGGCGATCTCGCCGGTGAATTTCTCGAGGAAGGACTGGTCCACGGCGTAGAGGCCGGGGAGCACGGGATTGGCGGCGAGGTCGCGCATGTTCTGGAACCAGTACTCGATGGCCTTGCGGCAGAAGATTTCGGCCTGATCCTGCCCCTGCTGGACGACGTTGTCGAGGGGCGCGGCGGGAGTGGCTTTGGGCTCAGGCGCCGGGACCGCATCTCCGAAAAGGTCGTCCATGAGGCCGTTTGCGCTGATAGAGGAACCGACCACGGTTCCGGGCGCTGCGGCGCCGGAATCATCCGTAGACGCCTGTTCGGCGCAGTCCTCGGCCAGCTGGTAGAGCGTGAAGTCGTCTATCTGCAGGCGGCTCTGGAGATCCGCGAACTGCTGGCGTTCGATGATATGGGCGACCACCCTGAGGAGCTTCTGGGCCTGGATTTCCTTTTCTTTCCTGAGCTTTTCGGAATCGCCGCTGCGGTAGTAGGGCGCGAGCCTTCCGGCTATGCGCCGCGCCGTGGCGGTGCCGCGGTCCAGGGTCTGGTTGTACTTGCGGTTGGGATCGCAGATGGGGGCGAGCTTCCTGCGCAGTAGGTCGATGCCGCCGTCATTGAGCTTCATGGCCGCATCCCAGGCTTCGGCCGGGTTCTCGAAATGTTCCATGACCAGGGGGGACTTCAGGAAGGACTGCTTCACGTCCTCAACGTAGTCCTTCATGTCGGGGCGGATGCCCGTCTCCGTGCCGTCAGCGCTGAAGGTGAAGATGGCGTCGCAGCGGAAGTTCGGGTTGCGCATGAGGTACATGTTGCGGAAGGGGCGGCCGTCCCAGTTCTCGGGCCAGTCGAACTGGACGCCGAAGAAATTGGTGAGGGAGGACTGCAGCCTCGTGTTCCAGCGGTTGCTCACGTCCTCGACGCCCTGTTTGCGCTCGAACTCCATGTCCATCTTGGTCAGAATGAAGAAGAGGGTGGGCTCGTGCCCGCGCCGTTCCTCGGGGCTCGCCCCCTGGGTGAGGCTTATCCAGTTGTTGATGGCGGCCGGCAGATCCTGCACTTCCTGGTTGCTCGGCCCGATGCAGAGGAGCATGCCCGTAAGATCCTGCTCATCGCAGTAGCGCGAAAAGATAGGCCACCTTGCCGCGCAGGAAGAACTGCTCGAGGCTTCCGGCGCGTCCCAGCTCTTTGGCGAGATCCGTGACCTTGAGGCGGGAGCGGTAGCCCGGGAAATCCAGAAGGTCGGTGTAGTCAAAGAACTCCTCGGGTTTTTCCGGCATATAGATGGTGAGCTCCGCCGTCAGGGCCGTGACCACGGATCTCGGCAGGGTGGCGGTCTTTCCGCCGACACCCTCGATTTCGAGCTGTTCCGATGCACCCGGCGCCGCGCTGTTTAAGAGCGTCACATCGATGATGCTTTTCTCTCTCGGGAGGAGCGCGTCAAGCGGGCAGTTGGCCTCGGCCGCGAAACCGAGCGTGGAAAGGGCCGTGGCCAGCCTGAGATGGAACTGGTCGAATTCCGGCGTGTTGTCCCAGATGCAGCCGAAAAGGCGGCAGCGGTCCGCGAGAGCGAGGCGCGGGGCGAGCTCCATGGCCTTGACCCAGTAGACGCGCGAGAGAAGCTGCACTCTGGGGCGGGAAGCGAAGTTCTTCTGTAGGTATTCCTTGAGGTCCTCCACGTCATCGGAGGAGATTTCCCCGCCGGCCGGTCCGGCTTTCTGCTCGAGATCGCGAAGAAGCTTGATGACGGCTTCCTGATCCGGGATTTCCTTGTGATCGCAGTCCGAATAGTACGTGTTGGCAAAGACCTTCACGAGGTCCATCTCGGAAAAGAGACGGAGCCTGATGGGATGCCGTTCGCTGATACCTTCCGGCGGCGTGGTGGTGAAGCGCGTGACCAGTCCGGTGGATTCCTTGCCGCCCTCGGGGTTGATTTCGCGGATAAAGTCCACGGCTTTGCCGCAGAAGTCGGCGCTGAGTTCGCCTTTCCGGTCTCTGGCCAGGGCGGAGATAAGGTAGCTCTTGCCGGCCTGGCTCGGTCCGAAGACGCCCACGCACATCTTGCGCGAGGCGGCGCGTGAGAGTTTTCTGAAGCTTCTGGCCGCGCTCCGCATGTCCTTGCGCAGCATGTCGCATTCGGCGCCCACGAGCTTGCGGTTGTCCTGCAGCCATTTCTCGGCCGAGAGAGCCGCTTTGCTCCAGCTCTGGCACATGCCGGCCAGCTGTCTGTCTTGATCCCTCATTGTTCTTCTCCTAGCCTTCCGTGATCACAATGCCCGTATCCAGCCAGTAGCCGGCTACGCCGTCCACCGAGGGCAGGGTCTGGAGAGTGGCCGTCATGTCGGACGGACGCATGGGTATTTTCTCGCCGCCCTCAAGGCGGCTCACTTCCTGGATGGAAATCTCGCCTTCGGACTGCTGTTCCTCATCGGGGTTTCCGGATCCGGGGCGCCCGTCGTCCTTGTTCAGCCTGAGCGTGACGAGGATGGGACCGCCGAGCTGGCCCTTGTTCACGGCGTCAATCTTGTAAAAGCGCGAGGCGGGCCAGCGGTCTACGGCGAGCTGGCGGTAGCCCACGATGATGGGACTATTGTACGTGATCTCCCTGACCTCGGGCTCCACCGTGCCGTCGTCCTTCACCGTGAACCAGACCCTGGCCTTCTCGAGCTGGCCCTGCATGTTGAGCTCGCCCACGTAGCGGGCCGTCGAGGTCATGTGCATGCTTGAGGCATCGAAATTGATTCCCTCGAGATAGCCGCTCGAAAGGGCGCAGAGAATGGCGCCCACGACCACGGTGCTCTTGGGGTCGGAAATGCAGCCGTACACGTCGGCGCAGGGATACCAGCTGCCCACGTGGTAGGAACGCATGGGGATGATCCTGTCGGCCGAAAGCGGCGTCTGGGCCAGAATAGTCTGGAGCACGCCTTTCCAGGAACTCGGCCTGCCCGTGACGATGAGGAGGTCGGAGTCATAGAGCTTGACCATCTCGCAGAGGCTCGAGAGCGTACCTCCCAGGGTGCGGCGGATGTCCTCGTTGATTTCCCGCAGGGAGAACCGCACCGGGGTGTCCATGACTCTGAAGTCGCCTTCCCTGCCGCCGCAGCCGGTGATGATCTCGTCGATGTAGTGGAACACGCCTTTCTGCGGAAGATGGCACCTGTGCTCTGCTTCAAAGGCCACGGTCTGCGTTTTGTCCTCCCCTTCACCGAGGGCGGGGGCGGCGTCCTCCTTTCCGGTCTCCTCCGCGTCCTGATCTTTTTTCTGGGCCTTCGGCTTTTCCTGGACAGCCGGCTTCTCAAAGAAGTCGCTGAAGCGGCAGACGTAGGTGCGTCCGTCGTCGCGGTCCATGTTTTCGCAGGCTTCGAGAATGCCGAGGGCTACGGGCACGGCCACCTGGCACACGAACTGGGCCTGGCGGGTGCGCTGGGTCGCGGACTTCTGCAGGGTGTAGCGGCCGAAGAGGCCTATTTTCACAAGCCTCGATTCAAGGCCGAGATCAGCGGCCGCCTTTTCAATGGCCGGGATGACGTGCGTGCGTATGACCTCGCGGACCACCTCGTCGCCGGCGATGTTAAAGCCATCCCTGAACTCCATGTGCGGCTTGATGCGCGGGGACTCGGAGGCCGAGCTCGTCAGAAAATGGGTGGTGATGGAGAGATCCGTTGTGCCGCCGCCGATGTCGATGGAGGCGATGCGCACGGAGGGTTTCACGCTGCCGTCCTCGGTTTTGCGCTCCCTGCCGTACAGCCTGAAGTAGTGGGCCGCGTCGCCCACATGCTTGACCATGATTTCGTTATAGAGAAGCACCATGTGCGAGCAGCTCGCCTCGTCCCATTCGCAGAGGATTTTGGGCAGCTGCTGGTAATGGAAGTCCTGTCCGTTCTCCCCAGTGTCCCAGCCCATGCCGCGCCAGACGACGCGTACGGCGAGCTCGACCCAGCGCTGGAAGATGCGCCGCTCGGCCACGGGCATGGCCGTGGGCACGGTGAAGATGATGCGCCTGAGATGCCTCGGTTTGTCCGAGAGCTGGCGCCGCGCCCTGTTGGCCGGGGAATTGATGTTGACGAGGGCCTGGGTGACGATTTCGCCCACCATGAACATCATGAGGGAAGAGCGCGTGAAGTGGGAGCCGAAGAGCGGCTCGGCGGGCTGCTGGCGCAGGGCGGGCGTGGTCAGATAGCGGCTGCGGTCGCGGCCCTCGAAGCAGAAGAGGGGCGTGCCGAACTCGTTGAGCTGACGGGGGAAGAGACCGCGCGTTACCATGGGTTCGCTTCCGCCGTGCGTATTGTAGCGCCAGCTCTGGATCCATTCCTTCTCGTCCCACAGGTAGCGCTTGGGGCTCGACATGCCCGTATTGCCCTGGGAGCACGTGGCAAAAGTGGAGAGGCGCGTGGCCTCGGGCCCGACACGCACGCAGGAGGGCCAGGCGAAGGCCGGTGTGCGGCGTCCGGAGCGGCGGCTTAAGAGATCGTTTCCGAAGGACACGTCCACGAATTCCACACGGGTCTCGAAGGGATCCGTGTAAACCTTGTTCATGTCGCTGAGATCCCTGAGCTCAAGGAGATAGCTGTTGTTGAGGTCAGTCTTTTTGTCGGACAGCGTTTCCACGAGGATGCCCGTGGTGCGGGAGTTGCCGATATCGAGCACGAGGTCCACGTTGATGGCGTCGGAGCGGTTGGAGTCGCTCACCTTGGTGCGCACGCTGCCGACGGCGCGGCGTGCGGCGTCGAGCCAGGCCATGTAGTAGGCGAGGTGTCTCAGGCACATGGTGTCGTCCTCGTCGCCGTAGTGGCGGCGCGTCTTGTCCCAGGCCTCATAGCGTTCGCGGATCCACTCGTCGACCCAGCCTTCGTTGACGAACCAGCTGATGTCGCGCACGTGCCAGGAGAGGAGAAATTCGGAGGCGGCGTTGAGATCGTCCTGGGAGAGCGCGAAATAGCGTCCGTCCTTGTCCCCGGGCTTCTCCTCGATCTTGGTGTCGAACATGATGACGAGGTGCCAGACGCCGGGCTCGTCCTCCAGGGGGATGCACATGCCGCGCGCCCAGTTGGACGGACCGCGCTCGACCATGCTTTTCCCGTCGGGCCAGTTCTGGCCCGTAATGCGCAGGAAGGGCAGGGGCATCCATTCGCCTTTGAAGCATTCGAGGCTCTCCTGCAGGGAAACTTCGTAGTCGGAGGCGTAGCTTTTTGGCCTCGGGGATCCGGCGGGTCGGGTTCCCCTGGACTCGCGCATGTCCACGAGCTCGCCGGGGCGCTCCTCGGGATCGTCCTCCACGAGGCAGCGGAGGTAGTGCTCATAGAGGCCGCCCTGGCTTTTGTCCGCGGTTTCCTCGCGGAAGGAGCGCATTTCCCTCTTCATGCTGTCCGCATCCAGCCTGAAATCGAGGAACTGCGGGCAGCCGCCGGGGATAAGGTTGACTATCTGTTTGTATTCAGGGAATTTCATCTCTTCTCCCGGCCCTCCTTTCCGAGGGCGCGCGTGATGGGATTATTTGCTGTCGTCCGCCTCGAATGGGACATTATTGGCCTTCAAGAAGGCGGTGATGGTCGGTGAGCTGATGGCGAGGGACGACTGGCGGTACGACTGGTTGTCGAGCTGGATCATCGTGTTGATGCCCACAACCGTACCCTTCTCATTGACGAGCGGGCCGCCGCTGTTGCCCTGCGAGACCGTGGCCGAATGCACGATGATGGGGGGCCTGCGGTCGAGGATAACGCTCACCGTACCTTCCGTGTACACGACTTCGGGTGCCGAAGACGCGTCGCCGTGAAGGAGCTTCAGAAACTTCGGATCCGAGTTGGCGACCATGCCGGGGTAGCCCCAGGCGCTCACCTTTGTCGTGCGTTCCACGGTCTGCGTGCTGATTTTGAGCGGCGTCACATCCATGGGATCCGTCTTCAGCACGGCGAAGTCGAGGCCCTGTTCCTGCGTACGCAGGAGAACCGTGGCGTTGCGCACCTGGCCGATTTTCTTGTTGATGAAGACGGCCTGGCTGGCCGCGCCCACGACATGGGCGTTGGTCAGGATGGTATCCTTCGCGATGAAGAAGCCGCTGCCCATGCTCACGCCCCTGTCCTGCAGGGCCAGGATGAGGACAGTGTCCTGTTCCATGAGAGCAGCGAGGGATCCGGGCTTCGCTTTTGTCTGGCCTGCCTTTTCTTCTGCCGGAGCCTTCGCCTGCGCCGGAGCCGGGGCGGCCGCGGATTCCGCATCACGGGCCTTTTCCTGAGGAGCCGCGGGGGCGGGTCCGGAGGCAGACGGAGAGCCTGTGCCGTTCCTGTCCTGCAGGGTGGGAAGGGCGCTGCCTTCGGGCGGCGTGATGCCGGAAAGACCGGGTTCTATGGCGCAGGGATCTTTCTGGAGGAGGTTTCTCAGCTGATTGAGATACGCTTCCTGTTCGTCGTTCTTCTGCTTCAGTGCCTGAAGCGCTTTCTCCTGCTCAGCCGCGATTTCCTGTTCGCGGAGCCATTTCTGATGCATGAGCAGGGCCAGGATGAGCCCGATGAGGGCGAGGAGCACGATGGACCAGAAAAGGGGCCTTTTATACCAGGGAAGAGCTGCAGCGGCTGCCGCTGCAGCCGGAGCGGCCGTGCCCTGCGCGGGGCGGCCTGTGCCGCTGTCCGCCTGGGCGTTTTCTTTCGTTTCGTCTGCCATGGTGTATATCTCCGGAAGTTTCGTTTTTTCTAAAATTGCCTGACGCGTTTGACAAGCCGGAATGGGCTACTTGTGCCGGAATGTGGCGCCCCAGGTGTTGCCTTTTTTGTCCTGGGTAATTTCGCGCCCCTTGCACTGGGTGGTATCGCCGCTTCCCGTACACTGGATTTCCTGAGGCACGTAGCGGCGGCCCCTGCTGCATTTCGCGTAGTCAGCCCCGATGTCCAGA
>OLGE01003841.1_pt1 | contig 11438 bp, 10 predicted proteins | sample 1605151 | NCBI WGS metagenome assembly OLGE01 (sample SAMEA3888912, study PRJEB22519) | human gut metagenome | biome: human gut; feature: human-associated habitat; material: faeces | place: Denmark | collected 2010
CCTGCGCCGTCAACCCCTATCTGGCCCACGAGACCATCGGCCAGCTCATCGACGACGGCCTGCTGGACAAAGATTATTACGCCGCCGTGGACGACTACAACAAGGCTGTGCTGGGCGGCATCGTGAAGATCGCCTCCAAGATGGGCATTTCCACCATCCAGAGCTACCAGAGCAGCCAGATCTTCGAGGCCGTCGGCATCTCCAAAGACGTCATCGACAAGTATTTCACCGGCACGGTGAGCCGTGTGGGCGGTATCGGCCTCGAGGACATTCAGGCTGACGTGGAGGCCCTGCACAACGCAGCCTTCGACCCGCTGGGCCTTGACATCAACATGCAGCTGGAAGACGGCGGCGCCCACAAGTTCCGCAGCGGCAAGGAAGAACACCTCTTCAACCCCCAGACCATCCACCTGTTCCAGAAAGCCTGCTTCACCGGCGACTACGACACCTTCAAGCAGTTCACCCACACCGTGGACAACATGGGCCAGAACGGCGTCCATCTGCGCAGTCTTCTGGACTTCAACTATGCCCCCGACGGCGGCATCCCGCTGGACGAGGTGGAGCCGGTGAGCTCCATCGTCAAGCGGTTCAAGGCCGCTGCCATGAGCTACGGCGCACTGAGCAGCGAGGCCCACGAGACCATCGCCATCGCGCTGAACCGCCTCGGCGGCCGGAGCAACACCGGCGAGGGCGGTGAGCCCGAAGAGCGCTACCACAGCGAGAGCAATTCCAAGATCAAGCAGGTGGCTTCCGCCCGCTTCGGCGTCACCAGCAAGTATCTGGTGTCCGCCGAGGAGATCCAGATCAAGCTGGCACAGGGCGCAAAGCCCGGCGAGGGCGGCAACCTGCCCGGTGCCAAGGTCTACCCCTGGATCGCCAAGACCCGCCACAGCACCACCGGCGTGGGCCTGATCTCTCCCCCGCCCCACCACGACATCTACTCCATCGAGGACCTGGCCGAGCTGATCTACGACCTGAAGAACGCCAACCGCAGCGCCAACATCAACGTCAAGCTGGTCAGTGAGGCCGGTGTGGGCACCATTGCGGCCGGTGTGGCCAAGGGCGGCGCACAGGTGATCCTGGTGTCCGGCTACGACGGCGGCACCGGTGCCGCGCCCCGCACCTCCATCCAGAACGCGGGCCTGCCCTGGGAGCTGGGCATCGCCGAGACCCACCAGACCCTGATCCTGAACGGCCTGCGCAGCCGCGTCCGCATTGAGAGCGATTCCAAGCTGCTCTCCGGCCGCGATGTTGCCATCAGCTGTATGCTGGGCGCTGAGGAGTTCGGCTTCGGCACCTCTCTGCTGATGTGCGAGGGCTGCGTGATGATGCGTGTCTGCAACCTGGACACCTGCCCCATGGGCATCTGCACCCAGAACCCCGAGCTGCGCAAGCGGTTCAAGGGCAAGCCCGAGTATATCATCAACTACCTGACCTTTGTGGCGCAGGAGCTGCGGGAGTACATGGCCAAGCTGGGCGTGCGTACCATCGACGAGCTGGTGGGCCGCACCGACCTGCTCCATGTCAAGCCCAGCGCTGCCGGCAGCCGTGCCGCCAAGATGAATCTGGACTGCATCCTGCACAACCCGGCCATTGCAAACAGCAACGTCCACTTTGTGCCTGCCGACACCTATGACTTCCACCTTGAGAACACCCTCGACATGAAGGTGCTGATGAAGAAGTTCAAGCTGGGCAGCAAGGCACCCCAGAGCGTCCGGCTGGAGGTCTCCAACACCGACCGCGCCCTGGGTGCCATCTTTGGCAGCGAGATCACCCGCAAGTACGGCAGCTCCCTGCCCGACGATGTCTACACCGCCGAGTGCATCGGCGCAGGCGGCCAGAGCTTTGGCGCGTTCATCCCCAAGGGCCTGACCCTCAGCCTGACCGGCGACTGCAACGACTACATGGGCAAGGGCCTGTCCGGCGGCAAGATCATCGTCCGCCCGCCCGAGGGCATCGGCTACAAGCCCGAGGAAAACATCATCACCGGCAATGTGGCCCTTTACGGTGCCACCAGCGGCAAGGCCTTCGTCTCCGGCGTGGCCGGTGAGCGCTTCTGCGTCCGCAACAGCGGCGCGACCGCCGTTGTCGAGGGCGTGGGTGACCACGGCTGTGAGTACATGACCGGCGGCACTGTCGTGGTTCTGGGCCAAACCGGCAAGAACTTCGCGGCCGGCATGACCGGCGGCGTGGCCTACGTTCTGGACGAGAACTGGGATTTCTACCAGCGGGTCAACAAGGAGACCGTGAGCCTGGAGCCTGTGGAGCACAAGTACGATGTTGCCGCCCTGAAGGAGCTCATCCGCGAGCATGTGGAAGCCACCGGCTCCCCCCGCGGCAAGGAGATCCTGGACAACTTCAGCGAGTACCTGCCCAAGTTCAAGAAAGTCCTCCCCTACGATTACGACCGGATGCTCCGGATCATCGCTTCCATGGAGGAGCGCGGCCTGGACGGCGAACAGGCACAGATCGAAGCATTCTACGCTGTGCAGAAAAAGAAGTAAGGAGGGCTGGATCATGGGCAAGATCACTGGATTTATGGATTACACGCGCAAGACCAGCACGGATGTCCCGCCGCTGGAGCGCATTGAAAATTTCAACGAGTTTCACGTCTGGCTCTCCCGCGAGGAGCAGCAGACCCAGGCCGCCCGCTGCATGGACTGCGGCGTGCCCTTCTGCCAGGCCGGCATGATGATCGGCGGCATGGCATCGGGCTGCCCGCTGAACAACCTGATCCCCGAGTGGAACGACCTGGTCTATCAGGGCAAGTGGGAGCTGGCACTCCACCGCCTGCGCGCCACCAACCGCTTCCCGGAGTTCACCAGCCGGGTCTGCCCCGCCCTGTGCGAGGCCGCCTGCACCTGCGGTGATGTGACCGGCAGCAGCGTGACCGTGCGCGAGAACGAGCACGCCATCGTGGAAACGGGCTACGCCAAGGGCTGGCTCCACGCCGCCCCTCCCCCGGCCCGCACCGGCAAGAGCGTGGCCGTCATCGGCAGCGGCCCGGCCGGTCTTTCGGTGGCCGAGTACCTGAACATCCGGGGCCACGCCGTTACCGTGTTTGAGCGCGCCGACCGCGTGGGCGGCCTGCTGATGTACGGCATCCCCAACATGAAGCTGGACAAATCCGTCATCGAGCGCCGCATCAAGATCATGCAGGCCGAGGGCGTGGAGTTCCGCACCAGCATGGATGTGGGCGGTGCCGTGGATGCCGAGAGCATCCTGAACAGCTACGATGCCGTGGTGCTCTGCTGCGGTGCCAAAAAGGCCCGTGACCTGAACGTTCCGGGCCGGGATGCCAACGGCGTGCACTTTGCCGTGGATTACCTCACCAGCGTGACAAAGAGCCTGCTGGACAGCAAATTTGCCGACGGCAGGGCCATTGATGCCAAGGGCAAGAACGTTCTGGTCATCGGCGGCGGCGACACCGGCAACGACTGCCAGGGCACGGCCCTGCGGCAGGGCTGCACTGATCTGGTGGCTCTGGAAATGATGCCGCAGCCCCCCAAGGAGCGTGCCGCCAGCAACCCCTGGCCCGAGTGGCCCCGGGTGCTCAAGGTGGACTACGGCCAGACCGAGTGCATGGCCAAGTTCGGCAAGGACCCCCGTGTCTACCAGACCACGGTCAAAGAATTCCTCAAGGACGATGCAGGCAACCTGACCGCTGCCGTCATCTCCTACCTCAAACCCGAGCGTGACCCCGAGACCGGCCGCACCAACATGGTGCCCACCGGCGAGGAGTTCACCTACAACTGTGAGCTGGCCTTCATTGCCGCCGGTTTCGTGGGCTGTGAGAGCTATGTGGCCGATGCCTTCGGTGTCAGCCTGACCGGCCGCGGCTGCGTGGACACCGACCACTTCCGCACCAACGTGGACAAGGTGTTCGCCTGCGGCGATATGCGCCGGGGCCAGAGCCTTGTGGTCTGGGGCCTGCGCGAGGGCCGCGACTGCGCCGCCGAGGTAGACCGCTACCTCATGGGCTACACCAATCTGTAAGCCCGCATCCCGGCCATTACTGAACCATTCTCTTTCCTATCCTAAACAAGCCAGAGCGGAAGCTTCCTCCATGGGGCTTCCGCTCTGGCTTTTCCTGTGGATATCGACCTGCATCAAAAAAAGCGGCCTGCCTTATCCGACAGGCCGCTTTGCGTCAATCTTCTCTCTTCAATTCTTCTTGCAGCACCCGTTTGAACAAAACCGGGTAATTACTTGCACCATGCACGATATGGTAGACGAACACAGTATCCGCAATCAGCCGATAGACGCAGAGATACTGCCCGGCGATCACATAGCGATAGCCGCTTTTCAGCAGTTCGGCATCTCTTGGAAGCGAACCCGACAGCGGGAAACGTTCCAACCGCGAAAGAGAATCCAAGATTCGATCCGTGATTTTTCGGGCAGAATTCGGCCCTACCAGATTCATGTGAAGCTCTGCGATTGCTTCCAGTTCCCGCTGTGCCGACTCCAGAATTTCGATCTTAGCCACGACGATAGATCTCCTCCAGCCGTTTTCTGGAATCCTCCAGCGTGTAAGCCGGAGCACCAGCAAGCCTTCCCTGTTCCGCTGCTTCCAGCTTTGCCCGGAGTTTCAACGCCTCTTCCCGCTGTTCGAATGCTTCAATGCTCATCACAACAAGGTCACCCTCTCCATTTTTTGTAATGTAGATTGGCTCGCCCGCTCCGTGCGCCAGATTTGAAATGGAACCGTAGTCATTGCGAAGCGCCGTAGACGACTTAATAATCATAGTGCGCACCCCCTAAATGATTCTAATATAATTCTATCAGAATCATTCATTTTCTTCAAGCGTTCTCATTAAAAAAGCGGCCCGCCCTCTCCGGCAGGCCGCTTTGCGTCAATCCGTATCGTATTCGGTACCGGCCCCACCGGTCGGCGGCTCCGTCTGCGCGGCAGACGGTGTGGTACCGGCGGAAGGGGTCGTGGTCTCGGGCGGGGTGGCGGGCACCTCGGCCTCGACCTCTGCCGCCATATAGACGATGATGGTCGAGCCGACCTCCACCATGGCACCGGGTTCCTCGCTGCAATAGGCCACACAGCCCGAAACATAGGAGCCATCGTTATAAATGGGATAGAAGCTCGCATTCAGCCCCACCTGCGCCAGCTGCTGCTCCGCGCCGTCCCGGGTAAAGCCTGCCACGTTGGGCATCTCCACCATCTGCGAGCCGCGGCTGACCACCAGATCGATGGTGCTGCCCTCTTCGATGACCTCTCCGGCTTCAGGGGTCTGACGGATGATCTTGCCCTTTTCCACAGTATCACTGTATTCCATGGTCACATAGAACAGGTAATCCCCGGCATAGCTGTTGTTGTTGCGCACCTGCGAATCGTAGTCCATCCCCACAAAGTCAGGGGCCAGATTCACCGGCTCTGTCACCAGCGAACTGGCCGGTTCGGAGGCCGGGGTGGATTCTGCAGGCTTTGCGGTGTGCAGCCCCTGATTTACCAGCCCCCACACGATGAGCAATGTCAGGATGGCCAGCAGGATCAGGATGGCCGCCAGCAAGTTGCGCAGGCTGAGTATATGCTTTTTCCGCTCCTCTTCCTCGGAGGGCTGAGGGCGCGGGGCGGCCTGCTGCAGGGTCTGGGTAAGCTCCGTGGTATACTCCTGACTGCTCAGTGCCCGGAACAGCTGGGGCACGGTCTGGATGCGCTCGGTAGGCCTGAGCTGCAAGCCCATCCAAAGCACATCCGAAACATACTCCGGCACCGCCCGTTCCAGCGTGCGGGCGCGGGGGTTGGAGTCCGACACCAGCCGCTGTGCCGCAGGAACAGGGCTCTGCCCGCAGACCATCCGGTAGACCACGGCGGCAAGGCTGTATTCGTCGGTGTAACGGCCCTCAAATTCGGTGGTGGAATACTGTTCCGGTGCCGAGTAGCCCTCGTACAGCTGCTCGTGCAGGCCGCTGCCCGCCGTGCGCAGCCCCACGGTGGCGTAGCCCGTCAGGCGTGCCCGGCCGTTTTCCAGCACCCGGATATTTTCCGGGCAGATGCCCCGGTGCACCAGCCCCACCTGATGCATGGCCGCCACGCCGTCAAACACAGGCTGCAGCATATTGCGGGCCGTCTCAGCTGAAACCGGGCTGGAACGCTCATCCAGCCACTGCTGCAGCGGGATGCCGCCGGGGTTTTCCATCACGGCGTAGACGGTGTTGTTCTCCTCGAACACGTCCAGCACAGCCTCCAGACCGTTTGCGGGGGTGATGCGCTGGATGGAGCGGTAGAGATCGGCAAAGTCCATCCGGGTGGTCTTGAACAGCACCTCGCTGCCCAGCTTGGGCCGGAGCAGCGCGTCCGTGCCCCGCTCCGCCGACAGCGTCAGGGGCATATACTCCTTAATGGTCACCCGGAACCGCCCGACGTTCTCCACGCCCCGGTACAGGATGCCCTCGCCGTCGATGCTCTGCATCTCGCCCACGGTATACCGTCCGGCCAGCAGCGTGCCCACCGGCAGGCTGCCCGCCGGGTTGCGCCCGGCCAGTACCCCGCCGCAGTGTGGGCAAACCGACACCCGGCTCTCCAGCTCGCCCATGCAGTATGGGCAGATGCGTTTTGCTTCCATGTGCGCCACCTCGTTTCTTCGTGGTCTGTTTCAAATCATTGTACCATATTTGCCCCCGCCGCGCAATCGGCAAAGCAAAAAAGCGCCGCCCTCTGAGTTTTTTCACAGGGGGCAGCGCTCAATTCGCACCAATATCAGCAGTAGAACTTCGATTCACCAAACACATCATTCCACTGTGCCACAATGTAGCTTGAACGGCTTTCCAGAACATCTACAATTGCGCTCAACGTTCTGGCAGGAATCTTCGAGTTATTGTTGGCCACGATACAGCCTCCCGCTTCCGTGATCCAGATCTTTGTTGCACTGGCATTCGGAACACCCTTTGCAACATGGACATGAACCGGTTCCAGCGGTGCACCTTCATTGCTCCAGAAGAAAATCACATAACCAAACAGCCGGAACAGACTAGGCACTTTCGATTCCCCCCTCATGCGAGAAGCGGATCAGAAGATGTGCCGTTGATTTGACCAACTCTTTCAGGCTCGCCATCTCCATTTCAGAATAGCCATTATTGGTCCACAAATACCCCGGCAGAATACAGGTTGCCGACTTAAAGCCGTTTTCTACAGGTGTTTCAATCTGTACCTTTACCTGCTCCTGATTACCATTCTGAATTGGCGAGGAATAAACGATTTCCGTCCCATCATTCAAGGTCATAAAAGGATAAAGCATCCGAACACCCTCTTTCTTAAAAGAAGTATACCATGAAATCCAGAAAGTTTCAATTATCGATAAATATCATCGCCGAGGCTGGTTCTAAACACTTAAGGGCGGAGGAGATGATCGTGGTTGCCTGCTGATGCTTCTTCCGCCATGTAAAAAGCCGCTCTTTGTGCATCACAACACAAAAAGCGGCTTCATTACGTTCCTTATTCAGGCCTGCGGAGCATTATTCCGGCAGATCCTCTTCGTTCTCGAGGCTGTGCCAGACGTTCTGGACATCGTCGTTGTCCTCCAGGGCATCCAGCAGCTTGCCCATTGCCTTGAGCTGATCGGGGTCGGTCAAGCGGGTGGTGGTCATGGGGACCATGGCCAGGTCGTCGCTCAGGATCTCGTAGCCCTTCTCTTCCATGGCCTTGACCACAGCGGAGTAGTTCTCGGGATCGGTGGTGATCTCAGCAGCCTCTTCGCCTGCATCAAAGTCCTCAGCACCGGCATCCAGAGCGTCCATCATGGCCTCATCGGCATCCTTATCCTCCAGAGAGATGTCAATGACACCCTTCTGGCTGAACAGGAAGGCCACACAGCCCATAGCGCCCAGGTTGCCGCCGTTCTTGTCGAAGTAGTGGCGCAGGTCGGCAGCGGTACGGTTGCGGTTGTCGGTCAGGGTCTCGACCATGACAGCAACGCCGCCGGGGCCGTAGCCCTCGTAGGTGATGGCCTCGAACTCGGTCTTGTCGCCGCCCTCGGCCTTCTTGATGATACGCTGGATGTTATCGTTGGGCACGCTCATGCGCTTTGCCTTGGCGATCAGGTCTGCCAGCTTGCTGTTGGAAGCCGGGTTGGGGCCGCCGTCACGGACGGCAACGCTGATCTCGCGGCCGATCTTGGTAAAGACCTTTGCTCTTGCGCCATCGGTCTTTTCCTTCTTGCGCTTAATGTTGTTCCATTTGCTATGTCCAGACATGGGAACCTCCTAAAGTTTTATCGAAATCTCCGCCTGCGGGCAGACGGGCTGTGGTCGCCCGCTTGTGGCAGCACACAAAATCTAACTCTATTATTGTAGCACAATCACGAATCCCATTCAAGGGCTCCGGGCGTGTTTTTCGCTTGTTCGTGTTGGAAAACCGGCTTTTCAGGCCGGTTTACAGCAGCCGCAGGGCTTTGGGGTAATGGTTTTTGACCCGTCCGCCCGACACCTTGCCGCCGCCCATGGGGCAGCCATCCACGGTCACGCAGCACCAGCCATCGGCGGCAGTGACCGCGGCGATCTCACGGCCGGAAAGGTACTCCGTTACCCGCGGGTCGGCAAGGGTCAGTGCTTCGCGGTTGGTGCAGAGCGCACCGAACGCCGTGAACAGGTGGTGCTCCGGCACGAAACGGCCCTTCTGCACGCTGCCCACGAACACCCCCGCCCGCAGGACATGCAGTCCCGTCTGCGGGAAGGGCACGGGCAGCAGAACACTTCCGCCATGCACCACGGCAGGGCGGTCCGCCAGCGCCGGGAAATACTGCCGGGCAAACTCCTGCCAGGCAGCAATGCTCTGGGCCGGGGTGGCCTCCCCTGCCCCGGCATCCCGGCTGCGGGCGCTGCGGCCCTGCACCGCCTCCCGCAGGGCACGGCTGCTCTCCCGGCGGGCGCTGCGGGCATCCGGGGCCTTGGCAGGCTTGCCGCCCTTGCTTCCCTTCTGCTTTTTGCTCTGCTCTGCGGCAGCAGCCAGCCAGAGCTCTTCCTCTGCCGTATAGGTTCCGGGGGCAGGCAGCGCCCGCGGCGTGCCAGCCTTGACCAACCGGGCAATAAAATGCCCCTCGCCGCCCTGACAGGGCCAGATCCGGCGCACTTTGTTCACATCCAGCGGCAGGCCGCCGGTGCGGTTTGCCTCACCCGGGCTGCCAAAGCTGTAATCCACATTGCCGAACACATCGGCCAGCGTGAACTCCGGGTGGCGCTGCAAAAATGCCGCCACCTGTCCCTCGTCCTCTTCCGGGGCAAAGGTGCAGGTGGAGTAGATCATCTCGCCGCCGGGGGCCAGGCAGGCCGCTGCGTTGTCCAGGATCTGTGCCCCCAGTGCGGCGCACTGCTTTACCAGCGCTTCACAATGCTGGGTCACAGCCACGGCTTCCTTGCGGAACATCCCCTCGCCGGAGCAGGGCGCATCCACAAGAACACGGTCAAAAAATTCCGGCAGAGCGGCGGCAATTCGACCGGTGTCCTCGTTCAGCACCACGGCGTTGGGCACGCCCATCCGCTCCAGATTGCTCCGGAGCACCTCGGCGCGGGCGGCAACGAACTCGTTGCTCACCAGCAGCCCCTGCCCGCCCAGCGCTGCCGCCAGCTGGCTGCTCTTGCCGCCGGGGGCCGCGCAGGTATCCAGCACCCGCATCCCGGGCCGGACCCCCAGCAGGGGCGCAGCACTGGAAGCGGAAGGCTCCTGCGAGTAGAACACGCCCGCATGGTGGTAGGGGTGCCGCCCGGGCTTGAAGGCGGGGTCCTGCACTACAAAGCCCGCCTTGCAGAAGGGCGAGGGCTCCACCGGAAAATCTGCCTGCGCGGCAAACTGCTCCGGCGCAGCACGCAGGGCCGAGACCGTCACGCCCCGGGCAGCAGTCTCCTGCGGGGCGGCATAGAGAACATCGAATCGGCCGCCCAGCAGAGCGCGCTCCCGGCGCTCAAAATATTCCGTAGGCATGAAAGCTTATCCTCCCATGAATAAAGCCGCCGTTCGCGGCAAAACTAAGGCTGTGAGGGAAAGCCCCCTCACGAAAGGAGTAACGAACCATGAAGGACCACAGCGAGAATCGCACCGAAAACCGCACGAACAACTGCAAGAACCAGAGCCAGAACCGCACCACCAATCAGACCACCAACGAGCACAAGCACCCCAACCAGTATACCAAGGGTGCCGACGATGAGGGTGCCAAGAACAAGAAGTAACACCGCATAAGAAAGCCCGCTGCCTTCCCTGCACTGTTTTCCAGTGCGGAAAGCAGCGGGCTTTCGGCGTTATCTGGTTTCGTTGGGGTCGAACTGCTGCCATAGGGTGTCGAACAGCTCGTGCACCCGGTCCAGCTGCCCGTTCAGGTACAGCCAGCCCAGCAGGCACTCAAAGCCGGTGGAGGCGCGGTACTCCTGCACGGTGGCGTGCTTGGCCACCGTGGCCTTGCTGGCGTTTTTGCCCCGGCGCAGCACGGCGGCCTCGGCATCGGTCAGCATCGGCTCGATCAGCTCCAGCTCCCGGTTCTGGGCGTGGGCGCTTACATAATGCGTCGCAACGGTGTGCAGCCGGTTGGGCTGCAGGCGGGTCGTGCCCACCAGACGGGCGCGAACCAGCAGCTCCAGCACGGCATCGCCCACAAAGGCCAGTGCCAGCGGCGACATCTCATGAATGTCAACTTCAGATTTCGTTTCAAACAGCATAATCAATACAGATAATCGAACTCATATTCGCCGATCTTGATGGTATCCTCTTCCTCAACGCCCTGCGCGACCAGCTCGTCCAGAATACCGGAATCACCCAGCTGCGTCTGGAAATACTGCAGGCTCTCGTAGTCCTCGACATTCGTGCCGGCAAGGATACGCTCCAGCCAAGGGGCATCGACAGTAAACTCGTGGTCGCCGGTGCGCTCCACCGTGAAGGGGCGGGTAGGCTGGGCGTTCTTGTCGGGGCGCTTGTACTCTGCCTCGTAGATCTTGACCGGAGGCAGATCCTTCAGGCGGTTGTAGACCAGCGCGGGCAGACCGTCCACCCCCTGCCGCGTTGCGGCGGAGATGGGCAGGAAGGTCAGACCCTTGGCCTCGACGTACTGCTTGAACTCCTCGACCTGCTCGGGGCTTGCAATGTCGCACTTGTTGCCCAGCACGATCTGCGGGCGGTCGGCCAGCTCGGCGCTGAACCCGGCCAGCTCGTGGTTGATCTGCTCAAAGTCAGCCTTGGGGTCACGGCCCTCGCAGCCGGAAACGTCCACGACGTGCAGCAGCAGGCGGCAGCGCTCAACATGGCGCAGGAAATCATGGCCGAGACCGACGCCGTCCGCCGCACCCTCGATCAGGCCCGGGATATCGGCGCAGACAAAGCTCTGCTCGGGGCCGACGCGGACAACGCCCAGCACCGGGGTCAGCGTCGTAAAGTGGTAGTTCGCGATCTTGGGGCGCGCGGCAGAAATAATGCTGATGAGCGTCGATTTGCCGACGTTCGGGAA
>OLGE01003844.1_pt1 | contig 11433 bp, 10 predicted proteins | sample 1605151 | NCBI WGS metagenome assembly OLGE01 (sample SAMEA3888912, study PRJEB22519) | human gut metagenome | biome: human gut; feature: human-associated habitat; material: faeces | place: Denmark | collected 2010
CAACGATGAGAAGGCTCTGGCGAAGATCATCAAGGGCATCTGCTTCGACAACGCAAAGCGTTACTTCGCTCTGTAAGCAGCGTCTCTGCATCCCCTTTCCATAACTCGTAAAAGCGCTCTGCCGGTTTGCCCCGGCAGGGCGCTTTTTTCTTGTGCAGCCGTATTCACAAAAATGTAACTTGCATTCTGCCGTCAAATCGGGTAGGATAACGTTGAATCAAAACCGAAGGGGAACGTGAAGATGCTGAAACGTTTTGTAAAGCGACTGCTCAGCTGCCTGCTGCTGGCGGCGCTGTTTGTATTGGTGGTCATTGGCGGAACACTGGGCGTGCAGGGCTGGCGGCTCTACCGCGCCACAGCGGCGCAAAAGCCCATTGCCGGCCTCTACGATGAGATCAGCTCCCGGCCCGGCTTTGCCAGCTGTGACCAGCTGCCCCAGACCTATATCGACGCGGTCATTTCCGTGGAGGACAGCCGGTTTGAAAGGCACCACGGCATCGACCCGGCGGCCATTGTCCGGGCGCTCTGGGCCGACCTGCGCACCCGCTCTCTGGCCGAGGGCGGCAGCACCCTGACCCAGCAGCTGGCCAAGAACGAGCTGTTCACCCAGGAAAAGCAGATGGCCCGCAAGGCAGCGGAGATGTTTGCCGCCAGGGACATCGAGGATTACTACTCCAAGCAGCAGATCTTTGAGATGTACGCAGGCAGCTGCTACTTCGGCAACCAGTGGTCCGGCGTGGCGCAGGCTGCGCAGGGCTACTTTGGCAAACCCACCCGGGAGCTGACCCGCGCCGAGTGTGTGGTACTGGCCGGCCTGCCCAACGCGCCCTCGGTCTACGCCGCCAACGGGGAGCTGGCCCGCAGGCGCGCACTTGTGGTGGTGGAGCGGATGGAGCGCGCCAAAAAGCTGACCCACACCCAGGCACTGGAGCTCCGGGATGAAGTCAGTGCCCTGCCCCTTTGGTGAGAAAAAACAGAATTTATCCGGGTTTTCCATAAAATAATGCTAACACCGGGAGCGGATGCCATGATATCCTTAGTGGCAGATCAAACCCGGAGGGAGCATGTAAAACTTATGGAAAAAACCAAAAAGGGTTCCGGCACCACCGACCTCACGGTGGGCAGGCCGCTGCCCCAGATCCTGAAATTTGCCCTGCCGCTGGTGCTGGGCAACCTGTTCCAGCAGCTGTACAGCTTTGTGGACACCGTCATTGTGGGGCGCTGTCTGGGCACCGATGCACTGGGCGCGGTGGGCACCACCTACTCTCTGAATTTTCTCATTTTAGGCTTTGTGCTGGGTTCCTGCACGGGTTTTGGCATCCCGGTGGCCCAGAGCTTTGGTGCAAGGGACAGCGAGGATATGCACAAGTATCTGTTCAACGGCGCGGTTCTCTGCGTGGTCCTGAGCGTGGTGTTCACCATCGTCACCACCCTCACTGCTGCCCCGCTGCTGCAGCTCATCCACACCCCGGCCGAGCTGTTCCCGGACGCGGTGGCCTACATCCGCATCATCTTCCTCGGCATTCCGGCCACGGTGCTGTTCAACTACACCTCCACCGTCCTGCACAGTCTGGGCGATTCCCAGCACCCATTCTATTTCCTGCTAATCTCCAGTTTCCTGAACATCGGGCTGGACTGGCTGTTCATCGTACCGCTGGGTATGGGCGTGGAGGGCGCAGCCATCGCCACCGTTGTCAGCCAGCTGTTCAGCGGCCTGCTTTGCACCTGGTGGTTCTTCACCCGGGTGGAGGGCATCCATTTCACCCGGGAAAACTGTGTCCTCTCGGCGGGGCACTGCGGGCGGCTGGCCTATATCGGCCTTCCGATGGGCTTTGAGTATTCCGTTTCTGCCATCGGTGCCTTCATCATGCAGGATGCCATCAACCTGCTGGGCAGCACCGCCGTGGCCGCCCAGACCGCCGGTGAGAAGATTCGCCAGATGTTCACCGTGCCCATGGCAAGCGTGGGCACGGCTATGGCAACTTATGTCGGCCAGAACCACGGTGCCCACCGCACTGACCGCGTCAGGCAGGGCATCCGGGATGGCTGCATCCTCCAGCTGTGCTACTGCGCGGCTGCCTGGGTGGTGCTCTTCTTCGTCAAGGGCTGGGCCGTGGGCCTTGTTCTGGGCGATGCCGACCCTGCCGTGACTTCCGGTGCTGTGGAATACCTGACCGTGATCAGCGTGCTGTTCTGCATCAACGGCCTGCTGATGGTCTTCCGCAACACCCTGCAGGGTCTGGGATACAGTGTGCAGGCCGTTATCTCCGGTGTGGGCGAGCTCATCGGCCGCGCGCTCTGCGGCTGGCTGGCCGTTCATAGTCTGGGCTACTTCGGCATCTGCATTGCCAACCCCATTGCCTGGGGTCTGGCACTGCTCTACTGTGTGTTCATGGTGACCAGAGTCCTGAAAAAAGAGAACGCATAAAAATACCCCTCTCCGTCCGTGCGGCCGCACGGACGGAGAAGGGCTTTGCTATTTTACGATCAATCAATAAGGTTCACGAACACCGGGCAGAGCACTGCGGTCAGCACACCGGCCACGGCGATGGACAGGCCGCTCATGGCACCTTCCACCTCACCCATCTGCAGGGCCTTGCTGGTGCCCACGGCATGGGCCGAGGTGCCAATGCCCACGCCCTTGGCAATGGGGTCGGTGATGTGAAACGCCTTGCAGACCGTCTCGGCCAGCAGGTTGCCCACGATGCCCGTCAGGATGACGATGGCACCGGTCAGGGCCGCAATGCCGCCCAGCTCTGCAGCTACATCCATGCTGATGGCAGTGGTCACGGATTTGGGCAGCAGGGTGGCGTACTGCTCCTGGGTCAGGTGCAACGCCAGAGCCAGTGCCAGCGCACTGCCCAGGCTGACCAGCGTACCCACCGAGATGCCCGCAATGATGGCGGCGGCGTTTGCCTTGAGCAGGTCGAGCTTTTCATACAGCGGGATGGCCAGTGCCACGGTGGCGGGCAGCAGCAGGTAGTTCACCGGGGCGGCGCTGACCTTGTAGTCGGCATAGGGGATGCCGCATACCGACAGGAAAACGATCACAAAGATCGCACCCAGCAGCAGCGGGTTAAAAAATGCCTTTCCGGTCACTCTGTTCACAAGGGCTCCCAGTGCAAAGGCGGCCAGTGTCAGCAGCACACCCCAGGCAACAGAGCCCAAAAGGAACTCATTCAGCAATTCCATCATTGGCAGCAGTCTCCTTGTTCTTTTTGCGGCTGGTCAGAGCCTGGGTGGTCTTTCCGGCGGTCACCATGACCAGAACCGTAACCGGAATGATGGCGATGATGATGGGCAGCAGCATCTCCCCCATCTCCGCCCAAAGCTCCATCACGCCTGCGGCGGCGGGCACAAAAAGCAGCGGGAAGATACCGGTGAGGAACACGCCCACCTCTTTTACATCCTCCAGCTGGATCAGCCGGAAGTTCAGGGCCAGCAGCAGCAGCACAAGCCCGTACACACTGGCCGGAACCGGCAGCGGCAGTACGGCATGACACACTTCCCCCAGAAAGCAAAACGCGAGGATACGCGCAAATTGAAACAGATAATTCGTAAAAAATCCCTTGTCTAACAGCTAAGTCAAAATTATAGTCCAAAACCTCCGGGGGCGCAACAGCAATATCTGACAAGGATTGTTGTATTTTGCCGGAAAAACTGTGGAAAAGAAAAGGGCCCGGCAGAAAGCGCACACCCACGTGCCGCGATCTGCCAGGCCGATGCACCGCAAAGCGGTGTTTTTCTGCGATTCCCGCACGCTCCCTCAGTTCCGCAAAACAGCTTCGATCCGTTCCTTGTCCAGCCCTTCGCCGATGACGATGAGCACCTCCTGCCCTGCCGGAATGGGGGCTGCGGTCAGGCCGTCGGCGGTGGCATTCAGCTCCGCCCAACCGGCGGCATCCTGCACAAAGCCCTTGACCCGCAGCACCCGGCCGCAGGCGGCATCCGTGAACAGGCTGGGAATGCGTGCTTCCAGCTGCTGCCGGGGCAGGCCCAGCTCGAGGAAATACGCCGAACCGAATGCATCGTGCGCATCAAAGCAGAGCTTTTCGCAGTCGGCATGCTGATAGCCGCAGGCATCCAGCGCCGCAAGATCCGCATCCTCCAGGTCGGCCCAGTCCTTGATCAGAAAATCTTTTTCCGTCAGGGTACGGCTGCACTTGCAGGCCGCAAGGGCACGCTTCAGGTGGTCGATGGCGCTTTCCCGCTGGGCCTGGGTGGCCAGCTGACTGCGGGAGAGCAGGATGCGTCCGGCGCTGGCGGCTTCCGATGCCAGAATGTACTCTGCCTGCGGGGAAAGCGTCTCGGGCAGCAGGGCATCCACAACGGCAAACACATTGCCCAGTGTATACCACCGATCCAGCGGCTCATCCCGCAGGACATCAAAAAACTCGTCCACATCAAAAATGCCGCTGGGCTCCACCACCACCCGGTCGAACCCGCGCATGGCCATTGAGATGAGCTTGGTGCGCATCCGGCGCTGGTGGGTATCACAATCACACCCGCCGCTGATGGTCTCGATCTCGCAGCGTTCCCCCAGCAGATCCTGCACCAGCATGGCATCCACGTTCACAGCGCCAAAGTCATTTTCCAGAATGCAGACATGATGCCCCTGTGCGGTCAGATACGCAACATATCTGCGCAGGAACGTTGTCTTGCCCGCACCCAGAAAACCGGTGATGAGATCGACCTGTACCATACGTTCCTCCTTATGCGTGGTTGAAGCCCTTGCCGAATACCTCAGTGGTGCTCAGCATGGACATGAAGGCGTTCAAGTGCTGTTTGTGGATAAAATCCTGCAGCTGGTCGGCCTCGCGGCGGGTCAGGGTGGTGTAGATGATGTAGTGGGGCTTGTCGGTATACGCGCCGAAGCAGGGCGTATAGGTTGCGCCCCGCATCAGCTTGCGCATGACAAAATCACAGATGGGTTTCCTGTCGTCACAGACGATGAGGATGGCCTTGCACATCTTAATCTTTTCCAGCACGGCATCAATGACCAGCGATTTCACGGTCAGACCCACGAAGGAATAGAGGGCGGTGTACAGGTCGAACACAAAGCAGGCCGCAATGACCATGAACAGGTCAGTCAGGAACAGCGCCACCGCCACGTTGTGGATGTGGGTATACTTTTCCACAATGAGGGCAATGACATCCGTGCCGCCGGAGGAAGCGCCCACATTGAACAGCAGAGCCGACGCAATGGCCGGCAGGGCAATGGCAAACAGCAGGTCGAGCATGGGCTGGTCGCTCAAGGGGCCGCGCAGGGGGCAGATCTTTTCCAGCACCATCAGCTCCAGCGACATGATCACAGTGGCATAGCCGGTGGTCATGGCAAACTTTTTGCCCAGAAAGACCAGGCCCACCCCCAGCAGGATCATGTTGGCCGCCGAGGAAAAGGCCGAAGCCGACAGCGGGGTAAGCTTGGCCGCCAGCGCCGCCATACCAGTCACGCCGCCAAAAACGAAGTTGTTGGGGAATTTGAAAAAGTACACACCCACCGACATGATGGAAATGCTCAGCGTGATCATTGCATACTGCTTGACATATTCAATGACCTTGTTCTGCATGGGAGATTCCGCATTCGTATCCATAAAATTTACCGTTCAATACTCCTTTTTTGTGTTCCGCAGCCCAAACAGACAGGCTGTACCGGAAATATTGTAACACGGAACGCCCCGGGGTCAAGGGCAAATTCCACACACGCCGTCTTTTACGGGTGAAAACTGTCAACTCCACCAAAATTCTCCCTCAAATTTCAGCGGTTCTCCCATCGGGAACTGTTCTCTCACCGGTCTCAGCTGAAACGGCTTGCCAACAAGCTGCGCAACACCTTTGGCTGACACACAAACGCGGCCCCGGAGAGTTTTCCTTCTCTCCGGGGCCGCGTTCTGTTCCGGCTCAGCCGAACAGCTTTTTTGTGTTGTGGGTGTAGACCGAGAGCACCAGGCCCACACAGATGTACAGCATCAGCACCGAGCTGCCGCCCGCTGAATAGAACGGCAGGGTGACACCGATCACGGGCAGGACGCGCAGGTTCATGCCCACGTTCACGGCGATCTGGGCCATCAGAGCGCCGCCGATGCCGGCGCAGATGAAGGTGCCCAGCAGGTCCTCGCTGCGGGCACCGGTGAGGAAGGTCTTGATGACCAGTGCAAACAGCACGCCCAGCACCACACAGCAGCCCACAAAGCCCGCCGCGTTGCCGATCCAGCTCAGGATGAAATCGTTGTGGGCGTTGGGCACGCTGTAATAACTGCCGCCAAACAGCCCATTGCCAAGGATGCCGCCCGAGCCCAGCGCGATCTCGCCGCGCTGCTGCTGGTAGATGATGTTCTTCCAGATGGTCTCGCTGGGGGCCCAGCCGGTCTTGTTATCGGGATCGATGACAGCAAGGATGCGGTACCACTGGTATCCCTTGCCGATCTTATCGCTGAAAAAGGCGAACGCCGTCGCCATAGCCACTGCCGCGGCCGAGACCGCCCCCAGGATATACTTCCAGCTCAGGCCCGCCGCAAACATCATGCAGCAGCCGATGATGGCATAGATGATGGCGGTGCCGTCGTCGCCCTGAACATGGATGATGAGGATGGGCACTGCCAGATGCAGCAGCAGCTTGCCCAGCTCCTTTGGCTCGTTGAGCCGGGTGCGCACATTGTTCAGGTGCATGGCAAAAGTCAGGATAAAGCTGATCTTTGCCAGCTCCGTGGGCTGCAGGGTAAAGCCCCCCAGCTTGTACCAGGAATAGTTGTCGGTATCGCCTGCGTTGTAGCCGATGGTCAGCGGGCCGATGCTCACATTGCGCAGCACCAGCGTGGGCAGCACCATGCCCCAGGTCAGGGCTACGTGCACCGGCCACACCTTCACCAGGCTGCGGTAATCGATATTGGACAGCAGCACCGCAATGACCAGCCCGATGAGGGCTGCACCTGCCTGCACCGCCGCCCGGCGGTAATCGCCCAGACCGGTGATCTGGCCTGTGATCTCATCCACGGCAAAGCCATTGCCCTGCTTGGCTGCCCAGCTCGAAAGCGCTGTCACAGCCATCACGCTGCTGAAGATGCACAGCAGCAGGTAAGTTTTATCGGTGCGCTTGAAGTAGCGCCGAATGTTTTCCAAACGAAAACACCTCTTTCTTTCATTGGATCGCCCGCTCAGGTCTGCTTCACTCGTCCGCAATGCCGGAGAGGGTGTATACTGCTCCATTATGTAATATAAGTATACCGCACCGCCCTTTTTTGCGCAAGATTGCGGAAGTTTTTTCCACAGATCTTTTCATCCTGTGACAACTCTGCAAAATATTTGCCGCAGCCTTGACAAAGCCCCCTCCACCTTCTAAAATGGAAGCAGGAGACCTGCTTTTTCGGCAGGATTTTTCCGGAGGAACTTCCAAGATGAAAACGAACTCTCATCGCTTTCTGTGTGCCCTCTGCGCACTGACTGTTTTTATTTCCGCGCTCTTCCCTGCTTCTGCCTTTGCCGCACAGGCAGCCGACACCGTGGCCCAGACCACGCTGACCACTGCCGATGCTCAGGAGATGCAGCAGGCCGACAGCGCTGTGACCGCCCTGACCGGCAGCGACGCTTACGCTGAGATGACCCGTGCCCAGCGGCTGGATGCCGCCGTGGCACAGCTGCAGCAGCTGGCCGAGGAAGGGCTTGTTTCGGCGCGCTCTCTCCATGTGGACAAAGAAAACGGCATGGTCAGCTTTGCCTACAGCTGCGGCGCGCTGGGCGGCGTTCTGGTGGAGGACCCGGACGAAGAGAATACTCCCTTCGCCCCTTCCGAACTGCCCGCTGTGGATCTGCACGAAATGTCCAACGCCCCGCAGGGCGATCTGGGCAGCGCCATGATCTACTACGCCTTTGACAACACCGTGAACAGCTCCCGCTACCCGTACTACTCCTATATGAAGGGCTTTTGGACCGCGATGGGCCTGCACACCCGAATCGATAGCACAGTCACCGTCTCTGACCTGAAACGGATGAACGATTACGGGCTGTGCATCCTCAGCGCCCACGGCTCCTACTACACTTACACCTCCGGTTTTCTATTCAAGCAGACCCGTACCGAGCCGGTCATCCTGCTGACAGAGGAATCAGATTTCTACAAGGACCTCTACTACGGCATTGATCTACTGACCCATCGGGTCATCAAGATCAACGGCCTGTACTGCATCACGCCCAGCTTTTTCCAGGCGGCATACCGGGGCGGCCAGCTCAAGGACACCGTAGTGCTCTCCGAGACCTGTGAGTTCCTTGGCGTGAGCGGCAGTCTGGATACCTCCATGGCCGATGCCCTGCTGGCCGGTGGTGCCAAAGCAGTGGCAGGTTATGTGAACAACGTCTACACCGTGTATTCCCGCAGTATGCTGTGGGATACCGTCAACCACCTGATTCTGGGCCAGACCCTGCAGGAATCCGTTCAGCACTCCATGGATACCTATGGCGCGGATGATCTGGTCTGGTACAATGCACAGGGCGGCAAGCGCCCCCATGCGGCGGCAGCTTACCCGCTGCTGTTCGGCGATGTTGGGGTCCGGCTGATCGAACCGAACGCGGCACCTGTCCCACAGGATGTACAGCAGGCCGCTTGAGCGTTGCACTTTTGCTCGATTTATATTATACTGGGGGATGGCAGAAGCTTCTGTCATCCCTTTTGATTTACCTCTCAGTCTGCTTCGCAGACAGCTGGCAAAACGGGAAAGTTCAAGCTTCAAGATGAAGGAGCATTGTATGGCTGAATATATCACACATTCCAGAGAAGAGACCGTTGCGCTGGGCCGAAAGCTGGCGGCAGTGCTGCCGGACGGGGCTTTGATTGCCTTCACCGGCGGTCTGGGCGCGGGCAAGACCGCCTTTTGTGAGGGCCTGGCCGAGGGACTGGGCTGCACCGACCCGGTCAGCAGCCCCACCTTTGCCATCGTCAACTATTACCGCGGCCCCCGTCCGCTGGCCCACTTCGACCTCTACCGCATCTCCACCGAGAACGACCTGTGCGCCGCCGGTTTTTACGATTATCTGGATCAGGGTGCCATTGTGGCCGCTGAGTGGAGCGAAAACTTCGCCGACCTGCTGGCCCCGGAAGACCCGATCCACATCAACATTGACCGGGTGGATGACACCACCCGGCGCATCACCATCGAGGGGGTCAGCGTATGAATATCTTAGCCGTAGACACCGCCGGTAAAACACTGGGCGTGGCCCTGCTGCAGGACGACCGCCTGAAGTACGAGTGCTATCTGGACGGCGGCATGACCCACAGCGAGACCCTGATGCCGCTGGTGGATCACTGCCTGAAGCTGTGCGGCCTGACCTGTGCAGACATCGACCTGTTCGGTGTGAACGCAGGCCCCGGCAGCTTTACCGGCCTGCGCATCGGGCTGGCCGCCGTCAAGGGGCTGGCTTTCCCCCGCGAGACCCTCTGTGCCCCGGTCTCCACGCTGGAAGCGCTGGCCGCTGCCCACACCGGCGAGGGCACCGTGCTCTGCGCGCTGGATGCCCGCCGTGCCCAAGTGTACAGCGCTGCTTTTGACCTGGCCACCCACACCCGCCTGCTGGATGATGATGCCCGGGCTGTGGCTGACCTTGCCCAATTTGTAGAAAATTGCAAAAAGCCCCTGTTTTTTGTTGGTGATGGCGCATCTCTGTGCTATAATAAATACAGCAATGTTCCGGGCGTGCTCACTGTTCCGCCGGAGCTGCGGGGCGGCCGGGCCGCTGCCGTGGCCCTGGTGGCCAAGCAGATGGCCCAGCGGGGCGAAGCTGTTCTGCCTGAGGCCCTGCTGCCGGATTATCACCGCCTGAGCCAGGCCGAGCGGGAACGCGCCGAGCGCCTTGCTGCCGAGGCCGCTGCCCGGAACAACGATACGGAAAACGGAAAGGATTGAAATTTCTCATGGCAAAACCCATTGCGCTTGCCGCCGACCATGGCGGTTTTGAACTGAAGGAAGCCGTCAAGGCTCACCTGGACGAGCTGGGGCTGGAGTATATCGACTTTGGCACCCACAGCACTGCCAGCGTGGATTACCCCGATATGGCACTGCCTGCCTGTGACGCTGTGGTCAGCGGCCAGTGCGACAAAGCCCTGCTGTTCTGCGGCACTGGTGTCGGCATCAGCATGGCCGCCAACAAGGTCAAGGGCATCCGCGCCTGCTGCTGCTCCGACAGCTTCAGCTGCGAGTACACCCGCCGCCACAACGATGCCAACGCCCTGTGCATGGGCGGCCGCGTTGTCGGCCCCGGCCTCGCCTGCCAGCTGGTGGATCTGTTCCTGAACACCCCGTTTGAGGGCGGCCGCCACGAAAAGCGCATTGCAAAACTGATGGCAATCGAAACCCGATAAACATAAAAAGGAGCGTGTATTTATGACCCCTATGATCGTTGAGCATCCCCTGCTGCAGCACAAGCTGAGCATCCTGCGCAACAAGCAGACCGGTACCAAGGAGTTCCGTGATCTGGTCGGCGAGATCGCAACCCTGCTGTGCTACGAGGCCACCCGTGACCTGCCCATGGAGGAGGTCGAGATCGAGACCCCCATCACCATGGCAAAGACCAAGGTGCTGGCTGGCCGCAAGCTGGCTCTGGTGCCCATCCTGCGCGCAGGCATGGGTATGCTGGACGGTATGCTGACCCTGCTGCCCGCTGCAAAGGTGGGCTTCATCGGCCTGTACCGCAACGAGGAGACCCTGCAGCCCGTGGAGTACTTCTGCAAGCTGCCGCAGGACATTGCAGAGCGTGACGTTCTGGTTCTGGACCCGATGCTGGCCACCGGCGGCTCTGCCGTGGCTGCCGTGGATTTCATCAAGCAGCATGGCGGAAAGAAGATCAAATTTATGGCCATCATCGCGGCACCGGAAGGTCTTAAGAAACTGCAGGAAGCACATCCGGACATTCAGATTTATGTTGGACATTTAGACAGATGTTTAAATGAAAATGCGTATATCTGCCCAGGTCTTGGAGATGCGGGAGATCGTATCTTCGGAACAAAATAGGACGTAAAAAATTAACCCCCGCTGGTTAGCGGGGGTTTTATTATATATTCTTCACTCACGAACCACGCGCTTACGCGCTCCACTGCCCGCTTTCGCGGGCGGTTCGTTCGTTAATGGCTTGCAAAAAACAAATGTCTGCTACCGCAGCCGCTTGTTTTTTGCTGCGCACATTACGTTATTTCACAACCTTTGGCTTTCTGGTTGCTCTCTTCTTTGGTGCCGGAGCTTCTTCACGGTTTTCCTTTGCTACGATATTGTCCTGGCTCTTGTAGATGGAGTGAGCAGCAACACAGCCTCTTACGCTGGATAATGGGTAGATGTTGCTTTCCTTACCTACAACAGTTCCTGGATTAAGAACACTGTTGCAGCCTACTTCTACGCCATCGCCAAGGATCGCGCCAAATTTCTTAAATCCGGTAGCTACGTCCTTATCTTCTGC
>OLGE01003853.1_pt1 | contig 11412 bp, 8 predicted proteins | sample 1605151 | NCBI WGS metagenome assembly OLGE01 (sample SAMEA3888912, study PRJEB22519) | human gut metagenome | biome: human gut; feature: human-associated habitat; material: faeces | place: Denmark | collected 2010
GCTCACGGATTAACTTATTTTCCAAGGCAAAATGGATATTTTATTTTCCGGACATAAGAAATATTATGGGCGCGATATCTATCCTTGGTATAGGAAGTCTTAGAAGCTTCTATATCAAACGATCATTTCCAGAGACCCGGCTCAAAGCCAAGCTCCTTCGCCATCGCCATATCGGAATCGATCGACATCCCGCCTGTCATCAGAAAATCGCCTGTGATCGCCGCATTCGCACCGGAAGATAACGCACGCTTTCCGTGGTCTTCAAGGAAAATCCTTCCTGCCGCCAGACGGATCGATGCATCCGGCAGAAGAAAACGAAATACCGCCACAGTCCTGCAGAATTCCTCGTTCGTCATCGGCTTCCGATCCTCAAACGGCGAATCCTTGATCGGATTTAATACATTGACCGGAATGGATTTCACGCCCAGCTCACGCTCCATCAGTGCAAGCTCGATCCGGTCCTCCATACTCTCCCCGAGATTGATCAGACAGCCGCTGCAAAGTGTCAGCCCGGCAGCCCGTGCCGCCCGAAGCGTTGCCATCTTGTCATCCGTGCTGTGTGAGGAGCATACCCCGGTGAAAAATGTTCTTGAGCTCTCCAGATTATTATGAAGTCTGGTGATCCCTGCCTTCCTTAACATCTCACAGTCCTCCTGATCCAGAAGACCGAAGGAACAGCACACCGCAATGCCGGTTTCCTTCCGGATCCTTTCAATATCCTGTACGATTTTTCGGACATCATCCTTTGGAAGTCTCCGGCCGGAGGAGACAAGATCACAGCGCACAACGCCCTTTTGCGCCATGTATGCAGCCTCCTCAAGCATCTGATCCGAGCCGATCAGTGTATGCGGCTTTACCTCTACTTTATCATTAAAACAGGACTGCGGACAGAATTTGCAGTCCTCGGAGCATTTTCCACCTTTTACATTGATACAGCTGCAGATATCAAACACATTTCCGCAGAAATGCTTTCTGATCTCATCTGCCGCCTGACAAAGCTCGTCTAAATCCGCCTCTGCCAGAGTCATCGCCTCTTCCTTTGTGATCTCTTTCCCGTCCATTACCTTTTGTTTTAATTTCTGAACCATGTCTTCATCCTCCATTTCGCTTTCTATTTTATACAATCCCCGCCGGAATTACAATCAGACCGCTTTTCCCCGGTTTACCGCCCCTCTTCATCACTTTCCTCATACGTCCCTTTTCTCTTGCAAAATATCAGTCGCAAAGGTAAAATTAAATTATCGAAAAGATATTCACGGCTTCAGAAAGGAATGGTTATCATCATGAAACAGACAGTGAACGAAAAGATCATCAATGTGGCAAACGGCAGGCAGAAAGCAGATCTTGTCCTGAAAAACGCCAACATTATAAACGTATTTACGGAGAGTATCGAGACCGGTGATGTCGCGATCGCAGACGGCATGATCGCCGGCATCGGCAGCTATGAGGGTGTGTGCGAGAAGGACATGACCGGCAAATATGTCTGTCCCGGATTTATTGACGGACACATCCATCTCGAAAGCTCGATGGTCGCACCGACAGAGTTTGAAAAGGCGGTTCTTCCGCACGGCACGACTGCAGTGATCACCGACCCTCATGAGATCGCCAACGTTGCCGGCAGCCGGGGCATTGACTTTATGCTCAAATATACCGAGGACATGACGATGGATGTGTTCTTTGTTGTACCATCCTGCGTTCCTGCCACAGCACTGGATGAATCCGGTGCCTGCCTGGAAGCGGAGGATATTGCTCCGTTCTACAGCAATCCGCGTGTGATCGGTCTTGCGGAAATGATGAATTCCTTTGGTGTTAATCAGGCGGATCCTGCCATCTTAGATAAGATCCACGTCACGCTGGAGCACGGTGGCATTATTGACGGACATGCCCCTCTGTTGTCCGGTCATGAATTAAACGGCTATGTTGCTGCAGGCATCCGCTCCGATCATGAATGCTCCAATGCAGACGAAGCAAAGGAGAAGTTTGCCCGTGGTCAGTGGATCATGATTCGTGAGGGTACTGCCGCCCACAATCTGGATGCCCTTCTTCCATTGTTTGAGGCTCCATATGCACAGCGGATCATGCTGGTCACCGATGACAAGCATCCGTGCGATCTTCTGCGTGACGGTCACATTGATGCTATTGTCCGTAAAGCCGTACAGAAGGGTGTCAATCCGATCCTTGCGATCAAGGCAGGCACCTTCAACGCCGCAGCTTATTTCGGTCTGAAGGATAACGGTGCCATCGCTCCCGGCTACCACGCTGATATTGCGGTACTCGATAACCTGACTGATCTGAATGTACTGGAGGTTTACAAGGACGGCGAGCTTGCCGCCGAGAACGGCAAAAGTCTTGTTGAATCCTCTGTCCCGGAAATGGTACAGTCCGTGACCGACCGCGTTTACCATTCCTTCCATGTTGATCCGGTTCAGCCGGAGCAGCTTGCCATGGAAGAGCTTGGAGAGCATATCCGTGTGATCGACCTGAACGCCCATGAGCTTCTCACCGCCGAACGGATCGCTGACTGCACCTCACAGTCCGGCTGTGCCGCCGGAGTCAATCTCACCGAGGATATTGTTAAGATTGTTGCTTTGGAGCGTCACAAAAACACCGGTCACATCGGCAAGGGCTTCCTTGGCAGATACGGTCTGAAGAAGGGAGCTGTTGCAACGAGTGTCGGTCACGATTCCCACAACCTTGTGATCGCCGGAACCAATGATGCGGACATCGCCTGCGCCGCCAACCGCGTAATCGCAAACGAGGGTGGTCTTGCCATCGCACTGGACGGACAGATCGTTGCGGATCTGCCGCTGCAGATCGGCGGACTGATGTCCACACTTCCTCTCGAGGAGGTTGATGCCCGTTTGGAGACCATGAAGCAGATCCTTGCAGACTGGGGTATTTCCGGTGAGATTGATCCTTTCATGACGCTGAGCTTTGTCAGCCTTCCGGTTATCCCGGCTCTGCGCCTGAATACATACGGCGTCATTGATGTAAACGCACAGAAGGTTGTGAAGGCTTCCTTCTGATTCTGCAATATAACATAAAAGTCAATCCTACAAACAGCTCCTCTTTTGCCGACCCGTTTACAAATCTTTTAAATATGTAATAGGTCACAAAATGCAGTCAGCAATTTTGTAACATTTGACAGAACATTGCGGACAAATACCAGAAAGCCGTAATTTCAAGCTCTCCACAGCATTTCATGTTCATAAAACCGGTATTGATTTGCGTAACAGATGATGATATGATGAACACATAAAAGGTTATCGATTCGCTTAAACAAAATACATGGCATTTTCCGAACCGAATATTCCCTTAAAGCAGGGATGTCCGGACGGGAGCTAATCTGCAGTTATCTTCCAGCACTTCTACGATAAATAGGAAAGCGAGGTATAATAGTGGGTAACGAACAATACTCAAAAGCCACAAGAGAAACCGCAGAAAATTTAAGGATCATCGATGATGCCATGTTCCGTCTGGTAGCAGAACGAAAGGAAGTCTGCCAGGAAATACTCCGTACACTGTTAGACAAACCACAATTAAAAGTAATAAGAGTAACACCACAGTGCACTATTACAAGCCTGCATCGAGAAATTATTCTGGATGTATTATGTATTCTGGAAAACGGAGCATATATGAATATCGAGATGCAGAAAGGTTCCGGTAATGACGATATCAGGCGATGCCGTTTTAACATGGCATCGGTCACAGCAGCCTACACTCAAAAAGGAACTGATTTTGCGGACGTCCCGCAGGTAACCATCCTGTATATCACAGAGTATGATGCTCTGCATAACGGACGGACGATCACGCATATAAAGCGGTATATGGAAACAAACAATGGGCTTGCCCCGGTAGATGACGGGGAAGATATTTTCTTTGCCAACACGGTGGTGAAAGATGGTTCGGATAAATCCGAACTGCTTCAATTATTTTTACGAAATGATTCCTTTGAGGATGCAAAATTCCCGGAATTAAGTAAAGCTGTGAAATATTTCAAAGAGACGGAAGGAGGTTTGGGAAAAATGTGTAAAACTGTAGAAGATTATGCGAGGAATTACGCAAAAGACTACGCAGAAGAACGTGCAAAAATCAGTCGCGAAGAAGGACGCTCTGAAGGTCTGGCGGAAGGACGGTTAGAGGCAATACGCAAAATGCTGGGTAGCGGAGTATCCCGCGACATGATCCTTTCTATGGATTACTCCGAAGCCGAACTGCAAGCCGTTGAAAAAGAGTTGCTCACACAGGTGTGAGCCACGCAGTCATCAACACCTTAAAACAATAACTTGATTTCTTAATGGGTATGTAAGCCCATATTAGTGTGAGTCTTATAAACAGACGTTGCCCGGGTGGCGGCCGCTAATATGGCGGTACCCATTTTTATTTTCTGCATAAACAAGAAAACACCGCCGACCGGAATCATCCGATCGACGGTGAAGTTATTACACAACTTATGAGACAGCTTTACGCTGCATACTCAAAGCTTCTCCGGGAATTACTGAAGAAGTGACAGAACACCCTGATTTGCCTGATTAGCCTGTGCGAGCATAGACTGACCAGCCTGCTGAAGGATGCTGTTCTTTGAGTAGTTAACCATCTCTTCAGCCATATCTGTATCACGGATACGAGACTCAGCGGAAGTGGTGTTCTCAACAACGTTATCCAAGTTGCTGATGGTGTGCTCCAGACGGTTCTGAACGGCACCAAGTGCGGAACGCTGTGCGGATACAATCTGAATAGACTGCTTAATGGTATCAATAGCATCAAGCGCATTGGAATCATCCGCACCATCTACACGTATACCACTAATTCCCAATCCTTTTGAACTCATTGAATCAATATTGATAGAAATCTGATTATTAGATGTTGCGTCGGCACCTACATGAAGCTTTAACTGTAATGCACCTGTCAAATCTTTCTGTCCTGATACTTCGGTAGGATCCAAATCAATCGCATTACCAAGCGCATCGTACACTGTTGGAGCATCAACACGTTTAGCAACCGTACCATCTGCGGCAACTGAAAAATAATCGCTTAATGCATTTTCGGCAATTTTATTGCCATCGCGATCGTAATATGCAGCTTTCTCTCCATCAACTTTTGCAGCCGTTGCTTTTGCGGCCGTGATATTATCTGTAGTATGAACAGGAGCATCAGCCTTAGTTGCTGCAACTCCACCTCCTACGGTAACATCGGCAATTTTATTACCATTTGTGTCCTGAATTTCAAATTTTCCTGCATCCGCTTTTGCTACAACAGAGAATGAAGTATTAGATCCATTCAGTGTAAGTTTGTATGTACTATGTGCTGCCGTATCAAATGTAGATGTAAAATCAGCTGTTACACCCTGATTTTTGATAAGTTTTGCAAGTTCATTCTGGCTATCCTGACTTGCATCAGCATTAAAATCAACTTTAACGGTCAACTTATTAGCCCCTGTAATAGTTGCACTATCTTTACTATCAACAACTGATGCAGCAGCAGCATTTGCATTTTTTCCATATTTAAAGGTAGCAACTTTGGAAGCATCCTGATCGCCCTTTAACAAATAGGTCTCATTAAACTTAGTTGTCTCAGATACACGATCGATCTCCGTAGTAAGCTGATCAATCTCGTTCTGAATTGCCGTACGGTCTGACTCAGAGTTTGTGCCGTTTGCAGACTGAACTGCCAGCTCATTCATTCTCTGAAGCATTGAGTGAACTTCGTTCAAAGCACCCTCTGCTGTCTGTACTGCAGAGATACCATCCTCTGCATTTGTAGAAGCCTGATCAAGACCACGGATCTGCTTTCTCATCTTCTCGGAAATAGAAAGACCTGCTGCATCGTCTGCTGCACGGTTGATTCTGTAACCGGAAGAAAGCTTCTCTGTTGACTTGGACAGTGAGTTTGTTGTTAATCCCAGCATTCTGTTGGAATTCATCGCTGTAATGTTGTGTTGTACTATCATAGTAATTACCTCCTTGTTTTACCACCGCACCTCCATGTGCAGTGTGTGAAATGATCCGCCGAACCCGGCGGAAGTTACGTTATTTTGTTGTAGATGATGTGCTGTTGCCAGCGTGTTAGCCGCTCCTTTCCGGTGCCACGCTCTGTTGACTTCTGTGCTGGTACGATCGACCGCCCAGCCGGGAAGGATACATTTTCTAACAAATGTTGTATTTGCACAATGACGGGAACGCCCTATTTATGCTGGCTTAAGTGATATAAGAGAAATGCAATGTGAATTATGCATAAATTGTTTTGGTGATTTTGACGAAGCGTGCCGTGTACAAAAAAACGGCATCGGTTTATCGAAATTTTATCAATTCCGGCAACTTGTCCAAAAATAAATATGATTTTCGGCAATACGGAGAAAAGTTAGTTATCTCTCGACACGACACTGCCACCGTGCTACAATCCGTACAAAGCATATTTCTATTATCTGTTCTTCAAAACATCTTGGAATTTTCAATGCTTTTACCATTTCAATCACTATAAAAGCAGGAAAATTTCCGGGAGAAATTTTTCACAAAAGGAAGTTCTTCCTGCCATACCGAAAAGGAGGAACTTTATGGGAAGAAAGGATACTTTATCAACGGAATATCTGTCGGATAATGCAAGGTTTGCGGATATCTGTAATTATTGTCTGTTCGACGGTCAGGATGTGATCCGGGCGGAGGATTTGCGGAAGATGGATACGAAGGAGTTTCTGGAGCTTGTCGGGCTTGTTCTGGAAGTCATCAAGCATCAGGACAGCGAGCAGGAGATGGAACAGATCCTAACCCGCGAGGCGGCACTGCACAACATAGAGCCAGGCTCCCTGCGTGTACACACGCAGGGAGCCTGATATTACCTATATACTGATATTCGATTCGTCGTCCGTATCACAAGATTACATAGTAGCAACCATCTCAGAAACTGCCTTTGCCATAGCCTCAGACTTTACATCGGCATCCTCAAGAGAGGTGCCTACAACGCCGTAGTAGAACTTCACCTTCGGCTCTGTACCGGATGGGCGTACGCACATCCATACATCGTCTGTCATGTCAAAGTAAAGCACGTTGGACTTTGGCAGTCCGGTCGGCTTTGTCTCGCCGGTAGCGATATCTGTGATGATATCCTTCTGGTAGTCACGGAAGGATGTTACCTTGTGACCGCAGAACTCCTTCGGCGGATTCTCGCGGAGTGTTGTCATGATCTCCTGAATCTTGGCAAGTCCCTCGATACCCTTCATGGTTACGGACTGTACGCCGTCTTTATAATAACCAACTCTCTCATACAGAGCAAGCATTGCATCCCAGAGAGTCATGTTCTTTGTCTTGTAATATGCTGCCGCCTCGCAGAGTGCCATCGTAGCCACGATCGCATCCTTGTCGCGGGCATGTGTTCCGATCAGGCAGCCGTAGCTCTCCTCGAAACCAAACAGGTAAGTTCCCTTGCCGGTTGTCTCGAAGTTGAGGATCTGCTGTCCGATGTATTTAAATCCGGTCAGAACCTCAATGAGACCAACGCCATAATCCTTGGCGATCGCATCTGCCAGATTAGAGGTAACGATGGTCTTGATCAGCTTGCCATCCTCAGGCAGTCCCTTTGTTGCCTTTCTCTGGGAGATCTCATAATCTGCCAGCAGACAGCCGGACATGTTACCGGTCAGGGTGATATACTCGCCGCTCTTGGTATCCTTAACATATACGCCGAGACGATCTGCATCCGGATCTGTTGCAAGAACAAGGTCTGCATCCTTCTCCTTGGCAAGCTTGAGAGCCAGTTCAAATGCCTCTGCTGCCTCTGGGTTCGGATAGCTGACGGTAGGGAAATCTCCATCCGGAAGCTCCTGCTCGGGTACTACATATACATTTTCAAAGCCGATCTCCTTGAGGACTCTTCTCGCCGGGATATTACCTGTTCCGTGAAGCGGCGTGTAAACGATCTTAAGATCCTTGCCAACTTCTTTGATGCTGTCCCAATGAATAACCTGCTTCTTTAACTCTTCGATATATTTATCATCAATGGCTGCGCCAATGTTCTCATAGAGACCCTTCTCGACTGCCTCAGCCTTGTCCATGGTCTTAACCGTGTTCCAGTCCGTAACAGCCTTAACCTCGTCCATGATACCGGTATCATGTGGCGGCGTGATCTGTGCACCGTCCTCCCAGTATACCTTGTATCCGTTGTACTCCGGTGGGTTATGGCTTGCAGTTACGTTAATTCCTGCTACGCAGCCAAGCTCGCGTACAGCAAAGGAAAGCTCCGGTGTCGGACGCAGTGACTCAAACACATATGCCTTAATGCCATTGGCTGCAAGGCAGAGCGCTGCTTCATCTGCAAACTCCGGTGACATATGACGGGAATCAAATGCAATGGCTACACCCTGAGAAGCCTTTCCCGCTTTGTTGATATAATTCGCCAGACCCTGAGTTGCTTTTCGTACCGTGTAAATGTTCATGCGGTTCGTCCCTGCCCCAATGATCCCTCGCAAACCAGCGGTTCCAAATTCGAGGTCCATATAAAAACGCTCTTTTTTCTCATTCTCGTTATCTGCAATGTCCTGAAGCTCTTTCTTCGTATCCTCATCGAAATAAGGATTGCTCAGCCACTCCTTGTAGATGTCTTTGTAGTCCATGTCTTTTCCTCCTATCAGTGATGGCATATGCCTTGATTTTGCAAATCCACCTATTATTTTGTATGTTGAAACGCATATTGTCAACAACAAATTATAATCTATTTTGTAAAAGTTTTTTGAACAAAATCACCGAGTCGCCGGCGATGCCGTTGCTGCCGCCTCCTTTGCGGTCAGATCCGCAAAGCTCAGCTTCACATCCTGATCATCATCAAGAATGTCGACGGAATAGCTCTTTGTTGCATATCCATCCCGACACAGCGTAACGGTCTGTGATCCGATCACCTTTGTAAAGGTACACGGTGCAAGTCCTTTATAAACATTGTCCAGATAAACCTCCGCTCCCTGCGGTGCCGATACCGTGATCGTGTGATCGCTGTCAATCTGCTTTGTCTGTGTATCGTCCGTGTTCTCCGAGCTTGTCTTCGTGCTCTTTCCGGTGGCTGACGGTGCCGCCGTGGTGTCGGATGCCTCCGCTTCCTCCTCCACAAGATCGATACGGACGGTCGTCCCCTTCGGCTCCTCCACATCCAGCGTGCCGGTGTATGTGGTGTACCCTGTCATGGACACCTGTATCTGATAAACGCCGTATGCCAGTGCGATCGGCTTGCTGTAGCCTACCGCCGTACCGTTGATCATCAGATCCGCCCCTGCCGGTGCAATATCAAACGTGATCACGCCAACATGACTGTCCGCCGGTTTGTACTCCGAAAAGTCCAACGTAACCTCCCTGCCGCTGTGAACCGTCACATTCTTGACTGCGGTTGAATGATTCTTACTTAAGATCACCTTGTAGGTTCCCTCACGGATCGTGATCAGCATGTTCTTCGTCAAAGGCAGGATCATGTCACTTCCGACTTCGATCATACCGCCGATAAAGTCCTTATAATGTGCCAGCCGTATGTAACCGTGCCCCTGTGTCTTTACGACCGAGTACACATGATAACCGCTTCCGCGCACCGTCAGCACATCCTGCGGATTGATTTCCATCATGTCGATCGCCTTACCGTCCGACGAAAACAGCGTATATTGTGAATACTGGTATTTGCGGTCTGCAAATGAAAGACTGCTCTCCGCGCTGTCAAACTGATAATCGCCAACCTCCTGATATTCCCAGACATCCTCTGGAATACTGGTAGAAAGCAGCTTTCCGCTGTCCTGCTCATAATCTGCCTCGAGGATCTCGCCCACCTCAATATCGGTGCCGTCGCGTTCCTCTCCATACTTGTCGGTCATCTTCGCCGTGGCATCATAGCTGATCACCGTCTCGAGATCACCTCCAAGCTCACGCAGGGTAAGCCGGCGCATCGCTGTATCATTGGCTGTCACAACCCCCTCGACAACCGCAGGTGCCGCCGCAGCTCCACCGCCCGCCATGCTGTCCGTCTCCTGCTTCGTTTCGGACGCACATCCGGAGAGCATTACCGCGCACATAAAAAACGCGCCCAGACCGATCCGAACGCGTTGCATGATTTTGCATTTCTTCATATATAAACAACCTTTTCTCCCGGCTGCTTCTTATAACACTGCGCCGGGTCGCATAACGTCTCATTGTCCCAGCCAATATTTTAACACAGCCCGCCCAAAATAGGAAGAGGGCAACCGGTCAATCTGACAGCATTCCCTGATCCCCTGTATCAGCACGCCCCACAGAGCAGCGGGCGAAGCTCTCTTAAAAAGTACGCACGCTTCTCCTCCTGCGCGCGGATCCGGAGCAGCTTTTCCAGATTCTTTGACGACATCCATGATTTTCTACTGTTGTAGTAGAAATTGACAAGTTTCCAATATTTCTCCGGATACAGCAGCATTGCGTACAATACGCGCCGCTCCGTCTCCTCCAGCTTACGCTCACGGTCATATGCATCGATCAGGCTTTTGCCAAACTCCGCCTGCCAGCCGTTTTTCTCCATGACTTTTCGCAGAAAATCATACAGATCACGCACCTGTATCCCGATCTCCGCACGGTCGAAGTTGGTGACTGCCAGATCTTTCCCGACGAAAAGCACATTGTGGTAGCTGTAGCTGCCATGCCGCACTTTTCCCTGCTCTAACGTTTCCTGCCATAGTGCTTCATAACCGCTTTCCTGCAGGAGCGTCTGTGCGAGACATGCCTGATCGTAGAACAGATCATACGAACCAAGCAGGCAGATCTCCATCTCATTTTTCTGCTTCTTGCTGCGAATATAGCTGCGGACACGCTTTAACTCCTTATTATGCCGTTCCATCTCCTGCTGCACGCTCTCCTTCCGGATGTAGCTTTCGCCTTCTTCGTTTCCAAGCTGCATCAATGCATGCAGTCTGCCAAGATAAGACGCACAACGCAGCACACAGCGCTGATCCCTGATATCGCACTCATTTCCGGCATACCACCGGCGCATGACCCAGTTGTTCCGGTAATTATCCTTTGTAAAATATTCTTCCCGGTTATTTTTATATGTATGATCCACCAGCAGACCGCCCTGCTGCCCCAGAAGCTGCTTGATCCTCTCCTCAAATTCAATCCTCGCCTGACTGACGGAGTATTCCTTCAAAAGCCGCAGTCCCTGATCGGTCTCCAGCAAAAAAGCCCCTCTTGTGCGCCGTCTCGTGCGAACCTCACAAGGATACTGTTTTAACACTTCTTCCAGCTTATCTTCCATCGATCTATCCCCCATTCGTAGTTGTCTCTTCTATCATATGAAAGATAAATGAAAGTTATACCACCGGATCGGCAATCCTCCCGCAAAGATATGACTTCGGGTGGAATCAGTTATTTCGGTCGGCACGCTCCCGCTACAATGCGCTACGCAGCACTACATAGCATCCTACAG
>OLGE01003860.1_pt1 | contig 11397 bp, 7 predicted proteins | sample 1605151 | NCBI WGS metagenome assembly OLGE01 (sample SAMEA3888912, study PRJEB22519) | human gut metagenome | biome: human gut; feature: human-associated habitat; material: faeces | place: Denmark | collected 2010
CCCTGATAGATGAATTTGCCTGTTCCGCGGATAACAAGTATATCATTAGCTTTTAACTGATAGCTGTTGTTTTCCATCTGACGGCTGTTAATGAATATTTTTCTTGCCCTGAATAATTCTACTGCCTGACTTCGGCTTAGCTTTGTGAGGCTGGCAACGGCAGCGTCAATCCGTTCACTTGCAGATAAAACTTCAATATCTTCAAGCTCAGGTGAACATTCGATATCGTTAATATCAGTCTTTGTACACTGGATATGTGTATGCTTTACTGTAGACAGGTTGTCAATTATGAAATCAGCAATATGTGAAACACAGTAAAGATAGGCGTCCTTGCCTTTTATATTTATGTCTCCAAGCATTTCTCTTTTAATTCCAAGATTCATAAGAGCACCAAGGTAATCTCTGTGTGACAGTGATTCGGCATATTTTTCTATAAGAGGAGATATCTTTATAAGAGTTATAGGAAATTCCTCTTCATAGCCAAGAGTTTCGTAAGAACCAAATTGTATCATCTGTCTTTCACATGCATCATTGCCACCGTATGTTTTAAAAGCTACGAAATTAAGTGCGTTTTTCATCTGTGCGAATACTGACTGCTCATTAATATCAAGAAAATTAGTATATGTGTATATGTTTTGCCTGAAGGAACGATTTGCTGCGTCCATTATTTTATTTTTTAAAAGTGATTCATTATCCATTAGTTTATAAATAATCCTTTCAGGTTTTTTGAAAATATGATAGAATTATAACAGAATTAAGAATAATTTACATTACATTTGTTTCGTGGAACGATGTAGAAAAGAGGGATTATGATTAAAGATTATGAGGATTTTAAGAAATTTATCCTGAGTCTTACAACTATTGACCTTAATGCATATAAGGAAAAACAGATGAAGAGGCGTATAGATACACTTATTGCAAGACATAAGTATGATGGTTACGATAGTTATTGTAAGGCAATAAAGGAAGATACAGGGTTAAGAGAAGAATTTGTTAATTATATTACGATTAATGTATCTGAATTTTATAGAAATCCGAATCTGTGGAAGACACTGGAGGATGTTATACTGCCGGATCTGATAAGTAAGTTCGGACCAAGACTTAAGGTATGGAGTGCGGCATGTTCTACTGGTGATGAACCATATTCACTTGCTATGGTGCTTGCAAAGAAAGTACCTATGAGGGATATTAAGATTATTGCGACAGATCTTGATGAACAGGTTCTTGAGAAGGCTAAAGATGGTGTATATGGTGAAAACAGCATAAAGGGACTTCCTAAGGAATTTCAGGATAAGTATTTTGAAAAGATGGGCGACAGGTTTTATAAAATATCTGATGATATAAAAAGATGTGTTGAGTTTAAGAAGAGTAATCTTCTAAAGGATCCATATCCAACAGGCTGTCATCTTATTGTGTGCAGGAATGTTCTTATATATTTTACAGAAGAAGCCAAGAAAGATGTATATGAGAAGTTTAATAAATCTTTAGTTACTGATGGGTGTCTGTTTGTAGGTAATACTGAACAGATAATCGGTTATAGGGATATGGGATACAGCTATGACCAACTTTTCTTCTACAGAAAGACTAATTAATAAAATGCGTAACCGGAATAATATCAGTCTGGTTACGCATTTTTAATTATGAAAATATATGATTTATAACGGAATGTATATATTTTTCTGTGTTATCAGTGCTTTTTAACAGTATATCATCTGCGTTGCAGTATTTTTCCGGGTCAGAATAATCTTTTTTAAATATGTTTAAATCACAATTATCATAGAGCGGAAGAAAGATGCCCGTCTTTTTGGCGTAACAGTTAGAAGCAGAGCATTTAACACGGTTATTACTGTCTACATATTGTGCAATGCTTTTGTGAATGGCTTCGTCTTCTGATGTCAGATAATAATAATTCTTATAGTCTTTAAAAAAATATTTCAAAGTATCTGATATAACCGGTATTACAAGAGTTAATGTACGGTTCTTAATCAGAATATGTATATTGTCAAGACATATATGCCTGCCCACGGGTACGCCTATGGGCAGAGAACATTCAGCAATCAGCCGAAGGCTCACATTTCCATCGGAATCAGTATCTTTATCAATGACAGCATTGTCAACAGTGTAAGAATTCATAATTATTGCATAATAGGAAACAAGTGGAAGCAGACTTAGCATTCCTTCTATATCGTCATGGTTGTGAAGAAGGAGAAGTTTCCTGTATTCGTTATGTGCTGTATCAGAAGGTTTTGCTGCAAATTTCCTGTATATATCAATAAGTTCACCGCCTGAATACATATCTTCACGTTCTATTCCAAGAAAATGTTCAATGGTTTTCTGCTTATAGTCAGAAAGTGACAGAATAGATTTACATTTTCTGGCAGTTTTATATAAGTCAAGGCTTTCAAGATGTGAAAGGTCAAGTGAAACATTAAGATGTGCTGCACGCTCAGTAATAAAGGGAATATCGAAGGCATCCCCATTAAAATGTATTAATGTATGAAAATCTTTTAAAAAATCATTAAATGCAGATAAAATATAAGCTTCATCGGAATCGGATTCTGCAAGCCACTGTAAATAATGTGTTATTCCGTTACGGAAATATACAGCGCCTATGAGATATACTATGTTATAATTTCTTGAAAATCCTGTGGTTTCTATATCAAAAAAGCAGATGCTGTCAGTATCCGGGCATATTGCTTTAAGCATTGCGGTGTCTGCGTTTGTATGCAGGGTATCATTAATAGTTATCATAAAAAATCCTCGTTTTAGGTTTGATTAGACAAACCGATTGTTAAAAAAGTACTCATTTTCTCTTATTATATAGGAATATATACACAAAAAAAAGTAGATTTTTGCTATTTATTGAGATAAAATACTATTTAATAAAAACTTTATAAGGAGAAATATGTCATGGGAAAGTGTACATTTAAAGGTGGATGTCATCCTTATGACGGTAAAGAGTTTTCTAAGGATAAACCAATCAAAGAACTCTTTCCAGCCGTAGGAGAGATGGTGTTCCCGCTTTCACAGCACATCGGCGCACCTGCTAAGCCAGTTGTTGCCAAGGGCGACTATGTCCTTGCAGGCCAGCTGATAGCCGAGGCAGGTGGATTTGTTTCTGCGAACATTCATTCATCTGTATCAGGTACTGTTAAAGCTATTGAGCCAAGAACATTGGCTACAGGCGGTAAGTGCAATTCTATCATTATCGAGAATGATGGCGAATTCAAAGAAGTTGAATATACACCTATGAAGTTCGAGGATCTTACTAAGGACGTTATCTTAGAAAGAATCAAGGCTGCTGGTGTTGTAGGTATGGGAGGAGCTGGTTTCCCAACTAATGTTAAGCTCTCTCCAAAGAATCCTGAAGCCATAGATTACATTATCGTTAATGGAGCAGAGTGTGAGCCTTACCTTACATCTGATTACAGAAGATTATTAGAAGAATCAGACAAGGTTGTTATGGGTCTTAAGATTGCTCTTAAGATATTTGACCATGCTAAGGGAATTATCGGTATTGAAGATAATAAGCCTGAGGCAATAAGAATCATGCAGGAAGCTACAGCTTCTGAGCCTGATATTGAAGTTAAGCCATTAAAGACTAAGTATCCACAGGGAGGAGAGCGTAGTCTTATATATGCAACAACAGGAAGAGCTATTAATTCAAGCATGCTTCCAGCTGATGCAGGCTGTATCGTACATAATGTTGATACAATATTCTCTATCTATCTTTCAGTTATAGAAGGTAAGCCTCTTACTAAGAGAATATGTACTGTAACAGGCGACGGAGTTAAAGAGCCTGGCAACTTCTATGTATGGTTAGGAACTAATTACAGACAGCTTCTTGACGCTGCCGGTGGTCCTGTAGGAGAACCTGAGAAATATATTTCCGGTGGTCCTATGATGGGATTTGCCATGTATAGTCTTGACGTACCTGTTGTTAAGGGAAGTTCATCACTTCTTGTATTCCAGAAGGATATCGTATCTAAGACCACATCTTCTGCATGTATAAGATGTGGTAAATGTGGTGAGGCATGTCCGGAACACCTTCTTCCAGCAAAGCTTGCCGGTTTTGCATCACGTAATGATGAAGAAGGCTTTACTAAGTTCGATGGTATGGAATGTGTAATGTGCGGAAGCTGTTCATATGTCTGTCCAGCCAAGAGACCATTAACACAGCAGATTAAGGCTATGAGAAGTACAGTACTTGCTAACAGAAGAAAGAAGTAGAAAGGTGGGCAATCAAAGTGAGTGAGATTTTTAACGTATCGACTAATCCTCATGTGCGAAGCGGGAATACTACTCAGACAATAATGAGAGATGTTCTTATTGCTTTAACTCCTGCCAGCATATTTGGTATAGTTAATTTTGGCCTCGATGCACTGCTTCGTATAGTAATCGGTATTGTTACTTGTGTAGCATGTGAGGCATTATATCAGTATTTCATGCATAAGAAAGTTACTGTTACAGATTTAAGTGCAGCAGTAACAGGTCTTCTTATTGCATTAAATATTCCATCAACATTAAATGTTGGTTTTGAAATCGTAGGATGTGTATTTGCAATTATCGTAGTTAAGCAGCTTTTTGGAGGACTTGGACAGAACTTCATGAACCCTGCTCTTGCAGCAAGATGTTTCCTTCTTATTGCATATACAGGTCCGATGACTAATTTCGTTACATCTAACGGATTTTTAGACGCATATTCAGGCGCAACACCTCTTGCACTCCTTAAGCCTGGTGCAGAATCAACAGGCGTTGTTTCATTAGCTAAGATGTTTATTGGTACAACAGGTGGTGTTATCGGTGAGACTTCAGCAATCTGCCTTCTTTTAGGTGGTATCTACCTCCTTGCAAGAAAGGTTATTAACTGGAGAATACCTGTAACATATGTAGGTGTATTTGCAGTGCTTATATTCCTTTTTGCACCAGGACATCATTTCGATGTAATCTATATGCTTGAGGAAGTATGTGGTGGTGGACTTTTACTTGGTGCCATCTTCATGGCGACAGATTATGTAACTTCACCAATTACACCTAATGGTAAAATTGTATTTGGCTGCTGCTTAGGTCTTCTTACATTCATTTTCAGAATGTATGGTGGTTCAGCAGAAGGCGTTTCATATGCAATTATCTTCTGTAACCTCTTAGTTCCTCTTATTGAGAGAGTAACAGTTCCTAAGTCATTTGGTAAGAAGAAGCCAGAGAAGAAAGCAAAGGAGGCTGCATAAGATGAAGAAAATAGTTAAAGATGCATTAGTTTTATTTGCTATAACACTTGTAGCCGGAATTCTTCTTGGTGTTGTATATCAGATAACACTTGATCCTATTGCAAAGGCTAATGAGAATGCTAAGGAAAAGGCTTACAAAGCAGTTCTTGCAGAAGCAGACAGCTTTGAGACAATAGATGCCCTTCCTTCTGATGATGATATTAATGCTTCATCAGACATTGACTTCTCTAAGGATAAGGTCAATGAAGTTGCTATAGGAAAGAAAGGCAGCGAGACAGCAGGTTATGTTGTAACAGTTACAGATAGTGACGGTTACGGCGGAGATATCAAGTTTACAGTTGGTATTTCAACAGATGGAAAGGTACTTGGAGTATCATTCCTTTCAATCAGCGAAACTGCTGGTCTTGGTATGAGAGCTAAACAGGATCCATCATTTACATCACAGTTTACAGCTAAGTCTGATGCAGTTGCATCATTTTCAGTAGTAACAGATGGTTCAGCATCAGAAAGCAATGCTAATGTTGATGCAATCGGTGGTTCTACAATTACTTCTAAATCAGTCACAAAGGGTGTAAATTATGCGCTTGCAGTTTACAAGCTTGTGGCAGGAAACTAGGGAGGTGCGGACTTTGAATAAATGTATAGAAAGACTTTATAATGGTATTATTAAAGAGAATCCTACCCTGGTACTTACACTTGGTATGTGTCCTACACTTGCGGTTACTACATCAGCAATCAATGGTATAGGTATGGGACTTTCTTCTACAGTAGTACTTGCATTATCAAACCTTATGATTTCATTACTTCGTAAGGCTATTCCAGATGGTGTAAGAATGCCAGCGTTCATCGTTGTCGTTGCATCATTTGTTACAATGGTACAGTTCCTTATGCAGGGCTTCCTGCCAAGTCTGTACGACTCACTTGGAATATATATTCCTCTTATAGTTGTTAACTGTATTATCCTTGGACGTGCGGAAGCCTATGCTTCTAAGAATCCTCCAATTCCTTCATTCTTTGATGGAATAGGTATGGGACTTGGATTCACAATTGCTATCACAATCCTTGGAGCAATAAGAGAGCTTATCGGTGGCGGTACAATTTTCTCAGATGGTACTAACGCATTATTTGATCTCTCAACAATCGGTTACACACCAGCAAGTATCTTTATCCTTGCACCAGGAGCGTTCTTTGTTCTTGCATTCATGATTGCTATTATGAACAGAATTAAGAGAAAGAAAGGCATGAAGCCTGCAGAAGTTCCTGACTACACAGAAGAGATAGAAGAAGCTAAGGCTGAGGCTAAGAATAACTAAGGGAGGTAAATATGGGATATTTTTCACAGTTATTATTGATAGCTGTAAGTACAGCAATTGTCAATAATGTAGTTTTAAGCCAGTTCCTCGGTTTGTGTCCTTTCCTTGGAGTTTCTAAGAAGATAAACACAGCAGCAGGAATGGGTGGCGCTGTTATCGGCGTTATCACTATTTCATCAGCTGTCTGCAGTCTTATATATGACTGTATACTTACACCGCTTAAGCTTACATATCTGAATACAATTGTATTCATCCTTGTAATTGCGGCACTTGTTCAGTTTGTTGAAATGTTTTTAAAGAAGACATCACCATCTCTTTATGAAGCACTTGGTGTATACCTTCCACTTATTACAACTAACTGTGCAGTACTTGGTATTGCACTTACTAACGTACAGAACTATAACACAGCAGCAGGACTTAATATTGGTCAGAAGCTTTTAGATTCTGTAGTCAGTGGATTAGGAACAGCTGTTGGTTTTACAATAGCAATCATAATCATGGCTGGTATACGTGAAAGAAACGAATTCAATGATGTTCCGGAAAGCTTTAAGGGAATGCCTATTGTATTACTTACTGCAGGACTTATGGCTATCGCATTCTTTGGATTTTCAGGTATTATTTAAGAGGAGGACGACAAGATGTCAGGTATAATTATTGCTGCAGTTGTTGTAAGCTGCACTGGTCTTCTTCTCGGACTTTTCCTCGGAGTAATGGGTAAGAAGTTCTATGTTGAAGTAGATCAGAAAGAGATAGATGTAAGAGCAGAGCTTCCTGGAAACAACTGTGGTGGTTGTGGATATGCAGGATGTGATGCACTTGCTAAGGCAATTGCCGCAGGAGAAGCTCCAGCTAACGCATGTCCAGTTGGTGGCGCACCGGTTGCATCAAAGATTGGTGCAATCATGGGTGAGGAAGTTGGAGAATCAGTAAGAATGACAGCATTTGTTAAATGTGCTGGTGACTGCGACAAAGCAAAAGAAAATTATGTGTACTCAGGTGCAATGGATTGTACAGCAATGAACGTCGTTCCTAACGGCGGTTCTAAGGCATGTACATACGGATGTATGGGATATGGTTCATGTGTTAAGGCATGTCCTTTTGATGCAATTCATATTGTTAATGGTATTGCTGTAGTAGATAAGGGCAAATGTAAAGCATGTGGTAAATGTGTTGCTGTATGTCCAAGACACCTTATTGAAATCATACCATACAAGAGTAACTATACAGTTAACTGTTCATCTAACGATAAGGGTAAAGATGTTATGTCAGCATGCTCTGTTGGATGTATTGGATGTATGTTATGTACAAAGCAGTGTGAGTTCGGTGCTATTACAGTAGAAAACAATATTGCACATATTGATTATTCAAAGTGTACAGGTTGTGGAAAGTGTGCTGAGAAGTGCCCTAAGAAGATAATACATCTTCATTGATAATTTAATCACAATAAGTTATAATAAGAAACTGCCGTAGGCTTATGCTTATGGCAGTTTCCTAGTTTAAGAAAAGAGAAGATACACCTATGGCAGAGATGAAATCGAAGTTACAAGATTTTTATAAAAGACTTGATTCCAGAAAATCAACATATTTTCTGGCTTATTCAGTTATTTTTGCAATCCTTGCCATAGGTGTGTTTTCTTTTTATTTTTTCACTAGAAAGACATTCATATGGGAGGTTGATGGCTGGGAACAGCATTATAAGTCACTCATATATTATTCACAGTATTTAAGGGATTTCTTTAAAAATATATTTATCAATCATCAGTTTGTAATACCACAGTGGGATTTTGCAATAGGTGAGGGGAGTGATGTTATAGGAACATTTCACTATTATGTGATAGGCGACCCATTTACATTTTTCTGCTTTCTCTTTCCGGCAAAATACATGTATATATTCTATGAAGCAATGATTCTTTTAAGAATATATCTGTCAGGTATAGCATTTTCAATGCTGTGTTTTTATACAGGACATAAGAAAAGATATGTCCTTCCAGGAGCAGTAGCTTATGCATTCTGCTACTGGGCAATATACAATGCGGTAAGACATCCGTTCTTTCTTAACCCGCTTCTGTATTATCCTCTGCTTGTATTAGGCGTTGAGAAGATAATCAGAGAGAAGAAAATGTGGCTCTTTACAATAACAGTAGCTGTTGCTGCAATGAGTAATTTTTATTTCTTCTACATGCTTGTGTTCACAACAATTATATATGTTATTGTAAGATTCATATTCTGTTATGGAAAGAATGTAAAAATGTGGGGCAAAGGAATATTAAGACTTGCAGTTTCATCGGTTACAGGACTGTGTATGGCGGCAATAGTGTTTCTCCCTGTGCTTCATGTTTTCTTAAGTGACAGCAGATTTAATACACCTAATAAAATGGGACTGGTATATCCTTTTTCATACTATGCAAAGCTTCCGGGACTTTTTATCGTTGAGGGTGATAACTTCTGGACATGCATGGGATTTGCAGTGCCGGTGTTACTTGCAGTGCTTTTAATGTTTAAGAGCAAACGTAAGTACACAATGCTTAAGACTTATTTTATTATAAGTGCTGTGATGATATGTATACCGTTTTTCGGACAGGCAATGAACGGATTTTCATATATGTGTAACAGGTGGATATATTCATTTGCATTATTATGTGCATATATACTTGTGTGCATGATGCCGCGTCTTATAACACTGGAAAGAAAAGAAATCCGCTTTATTGGAATTGCACTTACAATATATTTTGTGGTATGTATGTGTGTAAAGTATTCAAGAAACGGCAAGCTTATAAGTGCAGTTGCAATTGGAGTAATATTGCTAATTGGACTTAGCATAAAGAATGTTAATGAATATAACAGATGCATGATGGTGACAGTAGCGGTTATGCTGGCGGCATTAGCTAATGGTATATGGAAAAATGCTTCATTTGGGGAAAATTATGCGGCACAGTGCATAAGCGTTAAAATGGCACAGGAAGATGTGTTTGGAAGCGAGAAGGAGCTTATAAGTAAAGATGCTGAAGATACAGATTTTATCAGATATTCAGGCTCGGGACTTTCATACAATATGAATTGCATTACTGGAATATCGTCCTCTAATCTGTACTGGACACTTACTAATCCGTATGTATCGAAGTTCAGATATGATTGTGCAATCAGGCTTGATACGCTGCTTCCGCACAAATACACAGGCTATGATGACAGGTCATCTCTTATAACATTGTCATCTGCCTCAAAGTATCTGGTGAGTAAGACCGGCGGACTTGTTCCATATGGATTTGCTTATGAATCAGAAAATGATGATTATGTAATGTATAATAACGATAATGCGCTTCCGTTAGGATTTACTTATGACAAGGCTGTTAATAAGAATGAATGGGAGGGCTTAAGTGCAGTTGATAAGCAGAAAGCAATGCTACAGGCTGTTGTTATTGACAGGAGTGGGAAGGATACCAGGGAGGCGCTTCCTGACAGGGTATCTGTTAAAGATTTAAGTTATGACAGCCAGATTAAAGATTATACAATGGATTATGATGCCAAAGAAGTACAGTGTACGGATAATACATTTGCAGTAACTAAGGCAGGTGCCAGAGTAACATTTAACTTTACAGGCAGTGGCGCAGGCGAGACTTACTTTAATATTAATGGTCTTGATTATGAAGGTGCAGCACAGTTCCAGTTGTATTTTGGAAAGAGGAAGTTCGACCCATTAGACTTATACTCTAAGGCAGACTGGAAAGAGCTTTCACATAATGAAAAGAAGAAGATATTTAAGAATTTCATATATTGGACACAGTCTACAAGCAGTGTTAAGCTTGGAATTACGACTGATACAGGAGTAACCAAGTCAATGAATTACTTTACATCTGATTACAGCTATTACAGTAACCAGCATGATTTCAGTGTGAATATGGGTTATTCGGAAGAAAATATTACATCAGTTACAGTGACTTTCCAGAAGATTGGTGTGTATTCTTATGATGATATACAGATTGTATGCCAGCCAATGGACAGTTACACTGACGAGATTAATACACTTAAAGAAAATGTATTAACAGATGTAGAGCTTGGAAATAATAAGGTTACAGGTCAGATAACACTTGACCGTAATAAATATCTGTGTCTTACAATCCCTTATTCAAAGGGCTGGAAGGTATATGTAGACGGGGAAAGACAAAAGCTATATAATGCTAATGGTCAGTATATGGCTGTATATCTTACGAGTGGAACGCATAATGTAACACTTAAGTATTCTACGCCGCTTCTTAAAGAGGGAGCGTTGGTGTCACTTGCAGGTGTGGTCATCTTTGCCATGCAGCTTGTAATTAATAACAGAAAGAAGAGGGAATAATAATGTACAGAGAAGTTGCGAAACTTATTATATATGGTAATCATGAGGACACTATTCTTATGAAAATGTCCGATATTTTCAAAAAATTTGACAGGGATGAGGAGACTCCTGACAAGCTTATAAGTGATATATATGAGCAGATTAAGAGAATATTGGAGGTTGCCACAGATTATGGCTTTGATAAGAATTTATGGCATAATTACCTTACATTCTATCTTATAACTAATGAGAATCCATTCAGCCTTACATGTGAAAAGGTAGGTGCTAATGATGGAAGCGTTAATGAATTTGCTAAGAACGACTTCAAGGTGTTTATGAATCTGTTTAATTATGATTTCAGACCTATTGAGGCTGCACTTGGAATCAACTGTTTTTCACTTATATCTGATTACAAGGCAATTGTTAAGAAAGAGCTTATGTACAATAAGAATGTAAGTGAGAAGGTACAGGCTTTAAGCCTTAAGCTTGAGACAGCAAAGGACGAGAATGAGTTCTTTAATTATGTTACTGATTTCTATAA
>OLGE01003861.1_pt1 | contig 11391 bp, 6 predicted proteins | sample 1605151 | NCBI WGS metagenome assembly OLGE01 (sample SAMEA3888912, study PRJEB22519) | human gut metagenome | biome: human gut; feature: human-associated habitat; material: faeces | place: Denmark | collected 2010
TCTTTCGGAGAAAAATGGAGAGAAAAAGAACTGGATATATTTACAAGAAAGTATATTCGGGGATTATTAAAGGTTAAGGCAGCCAGAAAAGGCTGTATTGAATATACGGGACCTGTAGGAATCAGTCTGGAGGAACGCTTAAAGAAGCCAATCAACAGGCACGATTTCTACTTTATTATGGAACAGATTGTGGATGTAACACAAAAGCTGGAAGTGAACAGAATGAGTGTGAATGACATCCTTTTTGATATGAAATATGTCTATATCAATGAGACCACCAAAGAAATGCAGTTTGTCTATCTTCCGTTGGAAACGTCGCAGCGGGAAGCGGATGTTATTGGTTTTATAGAAACGATCATTTACTCAGCAGTACCTGTGGAAGAGCAGGATAATAATTATATTTCGGAATTTACATATTTTATAAAAGGTCTATCCGAATATCGGGCAGATGCCATTGAGAAATATATTATACGTGTAGATTATTCGATTGTCAATACGATAAAAAAGCATAATACGGGAAGCAGTGGATTTATCACGGACAAACCGGAAAAATATTATCAGCATTATGAAAAGGATGGGCAGGAGGAAGCAACAGCACTGTTAAATGATGAAGAAGCGACGACGCTGTTAAATGAGGAGGAAGCGACGACATTGCTAAATGAGGAGGAAGCAACGGCGCTTTTGAATGAAAGTGTACATTATGCCAGTCTGTTTCGGATTTCCACTGAGGAGACGATTGAGATTGATAAACCGGTATTCCGGATCGGAAAAGAACGCAGCTATTCGGACTATTTTGTTTCGGACAATGACAAAGTCAGCAGAAGTCATGCAGATATCATTATAAGAAATGGAAACTGTTATGTGATAGATCAAAATTCACGTAATCGAACCTTTGTAAACGATCAGCCGATTCCTGTACAGCAGGAGATAAAAATTGTGGAAGGTGACCGATTGAGACTTGCCAATGAGGAATTCATTTTTCATGAATAAGGCAGAGAGGAGTAGAGGGAAATGAAGTTTATGGCGATTGCAGACAGCGATATCGGAATTGTAAAGGATACGAACCAGGACAGTCTGCTAATCAAACATGCGGATACCGAGGGGGGAGGTACTTCTGGCGATTGTGTGTGACGGTATGGGCGGACTGACTAAGGGTGAGGTGGCGAGTGCTACCGTAATAAAAGCCTTTTCGGACTGGTTTGATACAGAACTGGAGTATGAACTTGAAAATCCGGATATGAGAGTAATCGGCGGAAAATGGTCGCTGATGTTGAAAGACTTAAATGCCAGACTGCTGGAATATGGAAAACAGTGTCATACGAACCTTGGTACAACGTTTACCGGGATGCTTTTTATTGAGGATAACTATGTGATTGTTCACGTGGGAGATACCCGGGCTTATCAGATCGGTAATGAGATAACGCAGCTTACCACAGATCAGACATTTGTGGCGAGAGAGATAGAACGCGGGACGATGACGCCGGAACAGGCAAAGAAGGATAAACGGCGTAACATGTTACTACAGTGTGTGGGAGCATCAGAAAAGGTGGAACCTGAAATTATTACAGGAACTGCCAGGTGTGGAAGTTATATGTTGTGCTCGGATGGATTCCGGCATGAAATTAGTGCGGAAGAGATACGGCAGGCATTGGCTCCGGAACGATTAGTTAACCGTCAGACAATGCATAAAAAGACGACACAACTGATAGAACAGATAAAAGCCAGACAGGAAAAAGATAATATTTCTGTAATACTGATCAAGGCAAGCTGAAAGGAACAGAAACATGGCAGAAATAGGCTCTGTTATAGATGGTAAATATGAAATATTAAGAGAAATCGGACATGGAGGAATGTCTGTTGTGTATCTGGCAATGGATACACACCTCAATAAGCAGTGGGCCGTCAAGGAAATTAAAAAAAAGGGCAGTGGAAAGAATGACGAGATCATTGTGAACAGCCTGCTCGCAGAAGCAAACCTGATGAAACGGCTGGATCATGCAGCGCTGCCGAGAATTGTAGATATTATTGACAATGGAGTAACGATCTATGTCGTGATGGATTACATAGAAGGTGAGTCCTTAGATAAGATCTTAAATGAATATGGCGCACAGCCGGAAGAACTGGTAATCGGATGGGCGATGCAGCTGTGCGATGCACTGGCTTATCTGCATGCACAGAAACCACCTATCATTTATCGAGATATGAAACCTGCCAATATCATGTTAAAGCCGGAAGGCAATATAAAAATCATCGATTTTGGAATTGCCAGAGAGTACAAGGAACAGAGCCTTGCTGATACAACGGTGCTCGGAACCAAAGGTTATGCACCGCCGGAACAGTATAGCGGCCAGACGGATGCCAGGTCCGATATATTTGCACTTGGGATGACGATGCATCATCTTTTGACCGGGATTGATCCGAGAAGCGGAGAAGCATATGCCCCGGTGCGGATGTGGAACCCGGAACTGTCCGAAGGTATTGAGCTTATTATTGATAAGTGCGTAGAGCCTGCGCCTGAGAATCGCTATCAGAACTGTAGCGATTTACTGTATGATCTGGAACATCCGGACCTGATTACACGTGGATATAAAAAGAGGCAAAAAAGAAAAGTGGCGGCTTTTATGGCTGCTGCAGGCATGACAGTAGTGCTGTTTTTGACAGGAGCGGTGTGCACAACGATTGCGAAGAATATAAATAACAGTAATTATGAGATCCTGGTTTCGCCTTCGACGGCGACGGCATTGAATGAAAAGATAGACAGTTATAAGCGGGCAATCGCAATCTATCCGGAACGCACAGATGCGTATATGTGTATGCTGGAAGCATATGAGGATGAAGGCAGGTTCGGAAAAGAGGAAAATGACGAATTTTTAGCATTGTACAATGCCAATAAGGATACATTTGATCATACGACCAGTGAGGTTGCGGAACTGAATTATAAGATCGGGATGATGTATTTTAACTATTATACGGAAGAAGACGGTAGTTACAGTTTTTCAACCAGAGTACAGAAAGCATATTCCTTTTTTGCAGAGAATCACAATAATGCAGAGATTCCGCAAGATTTTGAGGATCTGAATTTATCGGAATGTTATTACCAGATCTGTTCTTTTTATAAGAATTATATTTTGAATGGTGCAACAGTTGAGGAAGCTTCCAGAGACAATTATGAAAATCTGTTTTCGACGATTGAGAATACGCTTGCAGATGTGCAGAGTGCAGGAGCATATAATCAGCTTTCCTTATATAATGGAATATTTATGCTTTTGTATGATCAGCGAAGCAGTATGGTACAGGTAAAAATGGAGCAAAACGAAATAACAGATTTAATGGATAACGTATATGACGATGCGAAAAACCTGACGGTGCAGAAGGAACAGTCACAGAAATTGCAGCAGGAGATCATGGAGCATTATGATACCTATCGTCAGGCAATCATAAGAGCATATACAAATGCGGAGGAGAGAGAATAACGATGGCAGAAACATTATCGATGGTGTCGATGGTATCATTCGTTGCCGCAGGGGTGTGCCTGGCACTGACTGTTATATTGTGGTTTGCATTTCGGATTCCCAATGTTATAGGTGATCTGTCCGGACGAAATGCAAGAAAATCAATTGAGAGAATGCGTAAAAGTAATGAAAATACCGGAAGAAAATCTTACAGATCCAGTGCTGTGAATGCAGCGAGAAGCAAGCTTACGGAGGCAATGACGGAAAGACAGCCGAGAAAAAAGAAAAGCGATAAGGCGTGGGATGAGACGGGAATATTACAAAATCCGCCGAAACAAACGTATACTTCGGAGGCAACAGAACTTCTGACGGATGGAGAGACGGTGAAACTGCAGCAGGATGGCGGGGCAACAGAGGCGTTAGATACCTGTAGAGAGGAAGACGGAATCCAACGCCGCCAGGGAGTAAAGATTCGGATGCTCGATGAAGTGATTTTAGTACATACAGAAGAAATGATCAGATGACAAAAGAAAAGAGGAGAATTTAGCCATGAAAATGAGAAAGAAACAAACGGGACGGCGGATAATGGCAGTGTTACTGTCTTTCCTGCTGCTGATCGGAGTAATGCCTGTTACAGTGACGCCGGTCCGAGCGGAGGATGCCACGCAGAGTGAGGTAAATGCAGATGCAGGTACGGATGTAGACGCAGATGCAGATGTGATGCCCTTGGCGGATATCGTATCGGGGATCGTGGTGGTTCCTTTGGATATTACATATGATGGAGCGGTGCATGATGCGGTGGAAGTACAGGGAATGAACGCAGATACCGACCATGTGACATACAAGCTGGGAGATGGAGACTGGGCAGAAGGCTGCCCACAGATCTCTGAGGCAGGAGAATATACGGTAACAGTTAAAGTTGAGCGGGAGGGATATACACCGTATGAGTCTGGAGCGGTAACAGCGAAAATTGCAAAAAAGCAGATTGAGGATGTAGAAGTGACACCATACAGTGGAACTTATGATGAAACTGCACATGATGTAGTCGCTATTTCGGAAGAAGGAGCTGACTATACCATTTCTTTCAAAGAAGAAAACGGAGACTGGACGGATGTGTGCCCGCAGATTGAAAACGTCGGAACAAAAACAGTAACCGTAAAAATGGAAAGAGACAATTATGAAACGCTGACAAATGATTATACAGCGGAAGTATTGAGTGGAACGATTGAGGGAGTGTCAGCAACATTGAAAACGGAACTGGTGTATACCGGAACACCGCAGCAGTTGGTGGAAAATGTGACGGGAACCAGGGCAGGAGACAAGATTTACTATAAGATTGATGACGGAGCCTGGATTGTAAATACGGATGCCACAGCAGGAATGGTTACAGATGCAGGGACGTATAAGGTCTCTATTAAGGTAGAGCGGGGAAGCAATTATGAGGCAAAAGAAATAGAACTTGACCCGGCAACGGTTACAGTAAAAAAAGCGCCACAGACAATTACATTTGTTAAGGATAATCTTACACAAGTTGTATTTGATGAGACAGAGCCGGCAAACAATGTATATGACTATTCGGCAGAGGGCGAACCGGGGAATACGCGGAGCATTACCTATCGTGTAGAAAATAATGCTGTTTCAGACACGGCAGATATTGCAGCAGTTGCCACGATTGACCAGAGTACGGGTGAATTAAAAATTTTAAAGGGCGGATATCATATCAAGGTAATTGCAACAGTTGCTGGAGATACAAATTATGAGTCAACAGAGATTGCAAAAAGCATTACTGTTAAAAACTGTGAGAATGATTTGCTTTCTTTTAAGAACGCAGTCGTAAATGCCAGTTTGAAAGATGGGGCGGTATTAACCGGTCAGAAGGCAGATAAGAAATATACCGATGATAACGGAGAGATTACATATGCGGCATTGATTGATGGAAATGCGGAAACGCTGGATGCATATGGTCTTACAATCAATGCGGCAACCGGAGATATTTCGGTGACAGATCTTGTGCTGCTCGGACGGAAAATGACAGAAAACAATGGCGGGATTTCCATTGCGGTGACGGCAGAAAAGGCATGCGGAACCAAGAAAGAACTTAAGACAGAGGATGAAAAAACAGTTTATGCAGCCGGAGATGCAGGGTACAAGGTAAATCTTACATATGCGGCAGTGCCGGCAAATCCGTATACTTTGAAAACGCAGAATGGTGAAATCGTTACAGGACCCGATGGAAATAATGGCTGGTTTAAAACACCGGTTATTGTCGAGGCAAAATCCGGATACAGCATTGCAAGTGGGGCACTTACGGCGGGGTTCTCAGACAGTGTTATTCTGGATGAACAGGGAACAGAAGCACACGTGATCTTTTTGAAAAACAATGCAACAGATGAAATTACCGCACCGGTTACAGTGACAGAAATAACGAAAATGGATAGTGTAAAACCGGATGCAAATCAGATTTCCATTGCGTATTCAACACCGGTGGTATCCAATATTTTTAATTTTTATAAGACAAAGGTTACGATTACCTTTACCGCGTATGATGTGACGTCCGGTATTGACTATTTTGACTGGGAATATATCAAGGCTGATGTGACGGGAAGCGGTAATCTGGAAGCGGATCAGGGAAGAGTGGAAGCGGTTCGTGATGGAAGCGATGCGACAAAGTATACGGGAACATTGACGCTTCCAAGAAATGAGGCTGATCAGCTGCGTGGATATTTAAGTGTCACAGCAACCGATCAGGCAGGAAATCAGTCCGATGTGAAAACAGATAGTGGAAAAATTTTTGTCCGCGATACGATCTCTCCGACTGCATCCGTTACTTATCAGATTGCCGGGGAAGGACGCCAGCAGGAGATTGGAGATAAATATTATTTCTCGAATGATGTTGCATTTACATTTGATGTTGTAGAATCAAACTTTTTTGCAGAAGATGTGCAGGTTGCGGTATCGAAAGACGGACGTGTGTCACGTATGGAGAACTTGAACTGGACGGATACGGGGAAACAGGATGAACATGAGACGACGCTTACGCTGTCTGAAGATGGGGAGTATATCGTATATCTTAGCTATGCAGACCGTTCCGGAAATGAACCTGCAACATATCAGTCTGCGGTAATTATAATAGATAAAACAGCTCCTGTAATTACATTTATCTATGACGAAAATACGCAGATTGCAACGATTTCAGTAATAGAACGCAATTTCAGAAAAGAAGATTTTAAGGCCGCAGTGGAAGCGGAAAACATCTATGGGGAATCGGTTGCATGCGATGTACAGACAATCTTAAGAAACTGTGAATGGACCAGAAGCGGCGATGATTTCAACGCAGCTTATGGATGCATCGTATGTGCTGACATTTGATTATAGTGATCTCATTGGAAATGCAGCGCAGCAGGTACGCACAGACTCCTTTGTGGTAGATCATACAGGACCTGCAACAGCGACGATGTCTGTGAAGTATTCCACTTCTTTGCTGGATATGATATTGGAGGGCATTACATTCGGGTATTATAATCCGGATGTGCGTGTGACATTTACTGCATCTGACGAAGTGTCCGGCGTGGACCATTTTACATGGAGTTATACGAAACAGACAGGAGCAAGTGACAGTAATGTTTCTGCATATCAGGATACCGTTGTTGCAGCGGAGCAGGACGCGGGAAATAGGAGCAGATATTCGGCGACGGTAACACTTCCGGCTGAAACGGCACAGCAGCTTCGTGGAAATATTGCATTTACAGCGACAGATGGAAAAGGCAATGTAAGCGAGAAAATTACAGATGCAGGACATGTGCTTGTTGTAGATACAATTGCACCGACTATGAATGTGGAGTATTCACAGGCAAGCCGTATTGCAGGCAGTACCATGTATTACAACGGTTCCGTGACGGCAGTTTTGAACGTGACAGAGGCGAATTTTTACCGTCAGGATGTGGAAGTCAAGGTTACAAAAAATGGGCAGATCACTTCTATTGCTCCGGACTGGAACGACATATCGGAGGATTTGCACCGGGGAACAATCATAATTCCGGCAGCGGCAGATCATGCAGATGATGGGGATTATGTGATCACAGTGTCATATCAAGACCGCAGTAATAACACGATGGCGGCATATACCTCGGATGTTATTACGGTAGATACCTTAAATCCGGTTATCAATGTTGCTTATGCGAACACCAATAAAATAAATGCAGTGACAGATGCGGAGGGACATGTAAGAAATTATTATAATTCGGTACAGACGGCGACGGTTTCTGTCAATGAACATAATTTTGACCAGAATGAAGTAGATTTGCAGATTACGGCGAAAGACATTCAGGGAAATGAACTGGCGATAGATTCTTTGTGTACGCGCTCCGGATGGAGTACCGAAGGGGATGTGCACACAATGACAATTACCTATGCAGGAAGCGCCAATTATACATTCGATGTATCGTATACAGATCAGGCAGCAAATCCGGCGGCAGATTATGCGGCAGATTATTTTACGGTTGACACCAACAAAGCAAAAAATCTGGAGGTTTCTTACAGCGCCAGTATTTTAGAGACAATTCTGCAGGGAATTACCTTTGGATTTTACAATGCAAAGACAACAGTTACGATCACAGCAACAGATGATATTGCCGGTGTACACAGTTTTAAATACAGTTATCTGAATGCCGCCGGTGTCAGCAATACAAATGCGGAGCTGCGTGATCAGGTAATTGGTGCAGATAAAATTACTTATTCGGGTGGAGGTGCAACCGCAACAGCCACATTTGAGATACCGCAGGAGGCTCTTGGAGCAAACAATCAGTTTAACGGAACAATTGATTTTAATGCGACGGACCGCAGTGGAAATGAGTCCGATTATTTTGAGGATACATTGCGGATTGTTGTGGACAACATTTCACCTACAGCGTCGGTAGAATATAATACACCGGTTCAGACCGTGGATGGAGTCGCCTACTATGATGGGGATGTGACGGCAACCGTGACAATCGAGGAGGCGAATTTCTATGCTGAGGATGTGGAGATAAGTGTTACAAGAGACGATGGGGCATATAACGTGGATCCGGTGTGGGTGGATGAAAGCTCGGATGTGCATACCGGAACATTTAAACTGACGGGAGATGGAGACTATTTTGTCACAATATCCTATTCGGACAAATCTACCAATGAGATGGAGACTTATACCTCAGATCAGCTGACTGTCGATACGGAGATTGAAGAAGCCACCATAATGGCGGATGGGCAGGAACTGGACGGACGCGCGTTCAAGGATGAGATCATCCCGGAAGTGCATTTTGAGGACACAAATTTTGAAAGCTGTGAGATCAGGCTTGTGCGCACGAGCTTTGCTGACAAAAACGTGGATGTTACAGACAAGTTTATCACTGGACATATTGTTACAAATGCAAATGGTGGATCCGGAACATTCGATACATTTGCAAAAGAGCAGGATAACGATGGAATTTATACAATGACGGTATCCATGAACGATAAGGCAGGGCATTCTATAGAGAAGTCTGCAACATTTACGGTAAACCGATACGGCTCAGTATATGAATACAGTGATTATCTGGTGTCTCTGATTGCAGATGGCGGTGCATATGTTCAGAATGTGGACAAGGATCTGATCATTACGGAGTACAATGCAGACCGTCTGGTGGACAACTCGCTGGATATTGAGATATCGAAGGATGGCAAGCCGGTGGAGGACGCATCCTATTCTGTGTCACCGGATCCTGCAAGCGTAACAGAGGCAGGAACGAGCGGCTGGTATCAATACCAGTATACGATTGCAAAAGAAAACTTTGCGAAAGACGGTGTCTACAAAGTGGCGGTATCATCAAAGGACGATACTGGAAATACACCGGAAAATTCAAATTATGATAACAAAAATATTCTGTTCCGGGTGGATAGCACAGCACCTGAGATAAACAGTATATCCGGACTTGAGAATTCAATTGTGAATGCAACGCAGGTGGCGGTGAAATATACCGTATATGACACCATCGGTCTGCAGTCCGTGGATGTGTATGTAGATGGTAAGAATGTGGACAAGATCACAGACTTTTCAGATGACGTCAATAATTATACAGGAACATTTACCCTGAGTGAAAATCAGAATGCACAGCATGTGCAGCTGGTGGTATATGATCTTGCTGGTAATTCTACGGATACAGATTCCAAAGATTTTTCCAGTGAGTATGCATTCCATAATATGGTGACGGTATCTACCAACCTGTTTGTCCGTTGGTTTGCCAATAAAGCATTGTTCTGGGGAACAATCGGAGGTGTTGGAGCAGTCTGCGCAGGCACCGCGACAGGAGTGACGGTATTTAGAAGAAGAAAAATAAAGCATTCGGCACAGTAAAAGATACATGAGGGGCAGGAGAAGATGTATACACTCAAAGATAACGGAATTGTAGAGGAGATAGTGTGTGGTAATAATTTCGGATATCTGTTAAGCGACAGTAAATATTTCGCAAATACGGATTATAAAGTGCTGCAGAGCCAGACCAGCGGAATATTTGTACCATGCATGAAGATGCTGTTTAATGGAAAGATTCAGATTTATTACATTACTGATGAATATCGTCCATTGTCAACCATGTTTTCCGGAATTACTTCGGATATCCTGCTTCATATAGCCGTAAATATGTTTGGCTGCATTGTGGAAGTGAAAAACAATGGATTTCTGTCCAGCCAGAATATTGATATATCCTGGGATAAAATTTTTGTTGATCCGGCAACCCTAAAAGTGAGGCTGGTATATCTTCCGGTCAATGTCAGAGTGTTTGAAAGTTTTTCGGAGTTTCAGAGTGAATTGCGCTCAAGCCTGATCAAGCTGATTGATAAGATTTTGCCGGAGCCATCAGAACGTATGGATAAATTTGTTCCTGATCTGGCGAATGGATCTATGTCATTAGAAGAAATATTTAATAAATATAAGGGGGCGGGAGGTGGCGGAGAATATCAGAGCCCCCGCCCAAACGCCAGAGAAAGCGATGCATCCGGTTCGCTAAAACTTGTTGCAATGAATGCAACGGAATATTTTGAAATTCAATTAGATCGACCGAAAACTGTAATTGGGAAAAAGCGGGGAATGGTAGATGCAGTTGTTTCCTATAATAATATGATCAGCAGAAAACACTGTACGGTTATGAAAGAAAATGGAACATACCAAATTGAGGATGAGGGAAGTTCAAACGGGACTTATGTAAATGGAGCAAGACTGATGCCACATATGCCGGTAATGATAAAACGGGGCGATATTATAAGAATGGCGAACAGTGATTTTCAACTGGTGTAAAGAAGGTGGGACAATGGCAAGACCAAGAGTAATCATAGCAGATACAGACTTAAATTATGTGGCACCGCTGCAGTTAAAATTTGCGAAAGAGTTTTTTGAGCAGATTGATGTAGAGATTATCACAAGTGCGGAGTATTTTGGGGAATTGTTTATGGAACCGCAAAGAGCAGACGTGCTCATTGTCTCAGAAGAACTGTATGATCCGGGAATTCAAAGACATAATATTGCCAATGTATTCTTAATGGTGGAACAGTACGAAGAAGAACAGACAGGAGATCTAAATGTGGTTCGTCTGTTTAAATATACCAGTATCAAGGAAATCTTCAATGAAATTGTGAGCCGGAGTGCGGAGAGCCTGAATGTAGCCAGAAATCAAAAGCAGGAAACACAGATTATTGTGGTAACTTCTGCGGCCGGCGGCGCGGGAAAGACGACAATTGCAATGGGCATGAGCGTCTGTCTGACACGGAATTATAAAAAAGTATTATATATCAATGCAAACCGGCTGCAGTCTTTTCAGCATTTGCTTGATAATCAGTCGGTACTTACTTCGCCGGATCTGTATCAGCTTCTGGCGGATCCGGATATAAAAATATATGCAGCAATCAAACATACGATCAGAAATGAAATGTT
>OLGE01003862.1_pt1 | contig 11387 bp, 13 predicted proteins | sample 1605151 | NCBI WGS metagenome assembly OLGE01 (sample SAMEA3888912, study PRJEB22519) | human gut metagenome | biome: human gut; feature: human-associated habitat; material: faeces | place: Denmark | collected 2010
TGTGCCGAAGGAAGTGTATGAGCAGCTGCTTCAAGAATTGGAGAAACAGACCAATGAATAAATTTTTTTCCCTTCTGGGGCTTTGCAAGCGGGCAGGAAAGCTTGTTGCAGGCGAGGTGGCCGCAGAACAGGCGGTGCGCAAAAAACAGGCATATCTGCTCATTTTAGCGCAGGATGCATCGAAGAATACAAAAAAGAAATTTACAAATTCCGCAGTGTATTATGAACTGCCCTTGGCAGAAATCGGAACCAAGGAAGAACTGGGCAGAGCCATTGGCGCAGAAATGCGCTCCATTATTGCGATTACAGAAAAGGGCTTTGCAAAAAAACTGAAAGAGCTTGCGGATGATAATATAGAGAATAGAACGAAGGTCGGTGAAGGCTGATTTTCGAGAAAGACGAGGTGTTGTGGAATGTCCAAAATCAGAATTTATGAACTGGCAAAGCAGCTTGGCGTTGCCAATAAAGACTTAGTAGCAAAAATCAACAGCATCGGCATTGAAGCAAAAAGCCACATGGCAATGCTGACAGAGGAAGAAGCCGCAAAGGTGACGGCGTTATATCAGCCGAAGAAGGAAGAACCCAAAAAGGATGCACCGAAAAAGGATGCACCCAAGCAGAATCAGCCCAAGCAGAACCAGCAGAAGCAGGATGGGCAGAAAAAGGAAAATGACCGCAGACAGGACGGCAACAGACCTGCGCAGAAAAAGGACAACAGAAACGAAGGCAGAAGCAACGAAAACAGAAACGAAAGCAAGCAGGGCAAGGGCAATAATAACAACAATAACAATAATAATAACAAGCAGGGCGGTCAGAATAACAAGGGCGCACAGCAGCAGGGCAAGGATCAGGATGACGACGTCTCCGCGTTTCATATAAAGCTTCCTCGTTGACAAGCAATGCCAAGTATTGTAGGCTAGGTGCGGGGATTTTCTCCCCATTTGAGAAAAAAGATAAGCGGGAAGGTGACGGGATGAAAAAGCGACTTGCAGCGGTTCTGACGCTGCTGCTGGCGGCGCTGCTCTGCGGATGCGCTGCGCAGCCCGTTTCCAGCCAGAGCTTTGCGCTGGATACCGTCGTCACCATCACGATTTATGCGGGCGGCGGGGAAGCGGAAGCGCAGGCGGCGCTTGCGCGGGTGGATGAATGCGAAGCACTGCTCTCGGCGCATCGGCAGGGCAGCGATATCGTATTTCTCAACGGCGCGGACGCAGACGAAAACGTGCTGGTCAGCCCGCTTACGGCGGATGTTTTGCGCGCAGGGCTGGAAATCGGAGAAAAGACCGGCGGCGCGCTGGACATTACGCTCTATGCCGTCTCGCAGCTCTGGGATTACAAGAGCGAAAACCCGCAGGTGCCGGACGAAGCTGCCGTGCGGGCGGCGCTGGAAAAGAGCGGGCGCGGCCGTGTGTGTGTGGAAGGCAACAGCGTCTGCACGGGCGGCACGCAGCTCGATCTGGGCGCAATCGCGAAAGGCGCGGTGGGCGACGAGGTCATGGCGTGCTTAAAGGAGCGGGGCGTGATCTGCGCGCTGGTGAACCTCGGCGGCAACATCCTGACGCTGGGGGAAAAAGCCGACGGCAGTCCGTGGACGATCGCAGTGGATTCGCCGTTCGGCGAGGGTTATGCCGGGCGCATCGAGGTGAGCGGCGGCAAGGCCGTGGCGACCTCCAGCGGCGCGCAGCGGTATTTTGAAAAGGACGGCGTGGTTTATCACCATATCTTAGACCCCGAAACGGGCTATCCCGCGCGCAGCGGGCTGGCCTCGGTGACGGTGATTGCGGACGACGGACTGACGGCCGATGCGCTGTCCACGGCGCTGTTTGTCGCGGGTGAAGCGCAGGCGGCGCGCATTTTGGAAGAGCAGTATCCCAATGTCGGCGCGGTGCTCATTCGGGACGACGGCAGCATCCGCATACTGGGGGACGTTTGCTTTACCGAAGAAGCGGGCGCCTGACAGGGCGGGAAGGTTTTCTATGATTTCATGATACCCCACGGGCGGGGGATTGTAAAGGAGCGCAGGGAAGATGGATTATCCGGTGAGCAAGGGGCAGAAGCTGGAGGCGGAGGTGATCCGCTGGGCGGACGCGGGCAAGGGCGTGGCGCAGATCGGCGGGCTGAACGTATTTGTCGATCAGGCGATGCCCGGCGAGCGTGTGGAGATGGAGATCATCGACACCCAGCCGCGCTATGCACTGGCCGGGACGGTGCGCGTGCTCACGCCTTCGCCCGACCGCATCGCGCCGCCCTGCCCGGTTTACGACCGCTGCGGCGGCTGCTGCATGCAGCACATGAAGTATGACGCGCACCTGCGCGCGCTGGAAAATCAGGTGTCGGGCCTGCTGCACCGCGTGGGCGGTTATGCGGAGGGGGAATATGAATTCCTGCCCATACAGGGCATGGAGCGGCCCTGGCAGATGCGCAACAAGGCGGTCTATCGCGCGGGCGGCACGGCAAAGCAGCCGTATCTCGGCTTTGTGGGGCGCGGCACGCGCGAGGTGATTCCCGCGGCGGATTGCCTGCTGCAAACCGAAGAAGCGCACATGGCCGCGCGCACCGTGCAGAACTGGATGGCGGAATACGCCGTTGCGCCCTATGATGAGCGGTCCCGCCGGGGAGTTTTGCGGCATTTGATCGTGCGCACCGGCAAAAAGGGCGAGACGATGGTGGTGCCCGTGACGGCGGGCGCGCAGCTGCCGCACGCAAAAGAGCTGGTTGATGCGCTGCAAAAGGCGCTGCCCGGCCTGCGCAGCGTCGTGCAGAACGTCAATTCCCGCGCCACACAGGAGATTCTTGGGCGGCAGTGCGTCACGCTCTGGGGCGAAGATCGGCTGGAGGACGAGCTGCTGGGGCTGACCTTCCGCCTGTCGCCGCTGTCATTTTATCAGGTCAATCCGATGCAGACCGAGCGGCTCTACCGTCAGGCAATCGACTTTGCGGCGCTGACCGGCGGTGAGACTGTGGCGGACGCTTACTGCGGCGCAGGCACGATCGGCCTGAGTTTGGCGAAGCAGGCGCGCCGCGTGGTCGGGATCGAAATCGTGGAACCCGCTGTGCGCGACGCGAAGGAAAACGCCCGCCGCAACGGCGTGACCAATGCGGAGTTTTATGCAGGCCCCTGCGAAAAGCTGCTGCCGCAGCTGGCTTCGAAAGGGCTGAAGTTCGACGCGGTGGTGCTCGACCCGCCGCGAAAGGGCTGCGACGAAGCTGTGCTCCGCGCCGCCGCGCAGACCAATCCTGCGCGCATCGTCTATGTCTCCTGCAATCCCGCAACCCTTGCCCGCGACGTTGCCCGCCTGCGGAAGCTGGGCTATATTCTGCGCAAAGCGCGTCCGTTCGACATGTTCTCCTGGACGGGGGAGGTCGAGACCGTCGCGCTGCTGGAGCGGGAAAAACTGGATTGAGCGCGGAGGACGGTCGGATTTCTTCCGGCCGGGGCAAACCATGCAGCAGATGCGGAAAAAATGCGGATTTCGTTTTGTATCTCCGCAGCAGGGGCTTTTATGATGGAAAGTTCGAGGCAAAAGGAGCATTTCATGAACTGAAATGCTCCTTTTGCATACTGTTTGTTTGAATGCAATTAGATTTCCCGCTTGAGCGCGCGGTCGAAGAGCATGAAAATGGCCTGGCGCGGGTCGGCGTGGTCGTAGATCACGGCACAGACGGCGCGGCAGATGGGCAGCTCCACGTTCAAGCGGTCGGAAAGTCGGCAGAGCGCCTGGGCGGTGGCTGCGCCCTCGGCCAGCTGGGTGTAGCTTTCGCCTCGCGCCAACGCTTCACCAAAGGCGCGGTTGTGGCTGTGGGGCGAGAACACCGTCGCCTCGTAGTCTCCCAGATGCGCCAAACCGTAGGCGCTGCGCGGATCGCCGCCCATGACCTCGATCAGGCGGCTGATCTCCCGCGTGCCGCGCGCCATCAGCGCGCCCTTGAGCGAGGTCAGCTCGCATCCGTCCAGCAGGCCCGCCGCGATGCCGATCACGTTCTTGGCTGCCGCGCCGACCTCGTTGCCGGTCAGGTCGCCGCCGTAGTAAAAGCGGATCAATTCGGAAGAGAAGGCGCGGATCAATTCGCCCTGAAGCGCCGCATCGGCGGAGTCGATCACCATGCAGTTGGGGATGCCGCGCAGGAAATCCTGAACGTGTCCCGGCCCGACCCACACGGCACAGGGGATCGCGCCCAATTCCTGCCGCACGATCTCGGTCAGACGCAGCCCGGTTTCCGCCTCCAGCCCTTTCATGCACAGCACGAGTTTTTTCCCGGAAAGGTTGCAGCAGGAAAGCTCCCTTAGAAACCCGCGAAAGGACTGTACGCCGATAGATATCAACAGAATTTCTGAATTATCCACAGCCTTGTGGATATCGCTGGTGAGCGTCACGCGCGCAGGAAGATCCAATAAATCGTTTTTGCGCGTTTCCCGCAGCTGCGCCATGCGCCAGGAGCGTTCCCGGCCGTAAAGCAGGACGTTGTGTTGCGCCATGCGCCCCAGATACCACGACAGGAACGCGCCCCAGCGCCCACAGCCCAGAACTGAAATATTCATGCTCATACCTCCTTGTGTCTGACAAGACAGTATACACGTTTTCCGGCGTGCTGTAAAGAAAGCAGGATTTCCTTCATGCAATGCGACAAAACGTGGGACGAGTGTTTTCAGGCGGACAATTCAGCATGACGAGAAAATTCGTTCCCGAAAACGGGTTTTCGATGCGAAAACTCCGCACACGGCTTTCACAAGTTCTCCCCAAGGTTGTCCCAAAGTTATCCCCAAAGTTATCCACAGGCTGTGCAAAACTTGTGGAGGACGAATTTTCGCCCACTAGATATTGTACGCACACAGGATCGGCATCGCAAAACTTAGCGGTCTGAGGGATCGCTTTTTTTATGCAGGATGCGCTGCGCAAAGATGCAGATCGCCGTGCGACAAAGCTTTACATGAAATCAGGGTGGAAAGGGTGTATAATAGGGCCAATGACAGACCTTGGATAAGGAGGAGAGTCAAAAGTGGCAAATCAGAAGCTGGAAGCCCTTCGCGCGCGGATGGCGCAGGAGGGGATGGATGCGTATATGGTGCCTACGTCCGACTTCCATGAGTCGGAATATGTGGGCGAGCATTTCAAGGCACGCTCTTATCTTTCGGGTTTTACCGGATCGGCAGGCGTCTGCGTGGTGCTCAAGGACGAGGCGGAGCTTTGGACGGACGGCCGTTACTTCATTCAGGCGGAAAACCAGCTGCGCGGCACCGGCATCAAGCTGATGAAGATCGCGGAGCCGGGCGTTCCCACGGTGGAGCAGTTCCTGGCGGAAAAGCTGCCCGAGGGCGGCTGCCTGGGTTACGACGGCCGAGTGGTCAATACCCGCACGGCGCAGAACCTCGAAAAGGCGCTGGCGGGCCGCCATGCGCGCTTTGCGATTGACAAGGATTTGGTGGGCGAGATCTGGACGGATCGCCCCGCGCTTTCCGCAAAGCCCGCGTTCCGCCTGACCGACGCGCAGGCGGGCGTGACGGCGAAGGAAAAGCTCGCCCTCATCCGCGGCGACATGGCGGAAAAGGGCGCGGACGTGCTGCTGCTGCCCACGCTGGGCGAAATCGCCTGGCTGCTGAACCTGCGCGGCGCAGACATCGCTTACAATCCCTATCTGCTGGCCTTCGCGGCGGTGGAAAAGGAACAGGTGCTGCTCTTTGCGCAGAAGAAGGCGGTCAGCGACGAGGTGGAAGCCTCTCTGGCGGCCGACGGCGTAAAGCTGATGCCTTATGACGGCGTTTACGATTACATCGCGGGCGTTCCCGCCGGCACAACGGTTTGGACAGACGAGACGAAGCTGAACTTCGCGGCCTTCTCTCGCTTTGACAAGAACGTCAACATCGTGGATAAGCCCGCGTCCATTGTGCTGCGCAAGGCGATCAAGAACCCTGTGGAAATCGAGAACACGAAAAAAGCGCACATCCTGGACGGCGTGGCCTTCACCCGCTTTATGAAGTGGGTCAAGGAAAATGTGGGCAAGATCCCGATGGATGAGATCACCGCCAGCGACTATCTGGAGCAGCGCCGTGCCGAGCAGGAGGGCTTCCTGGAGCTTTCCTTCGACACCATCTGCGCCTACAACGCCAACGCGGCGATGATGCATTACAGCGCCAAGCCCGGCTCGGCGGCGGAGCTTAAGCCCGAAGGCTTCCTGCTGGTGGACAGCGGCGGACAGTATCTGACCGGCACCACCGACATCACCCGCACCATGGCGCTGGGCCCCGTCTCTCAGGAGTGGAAGGAGCATTACACCGCTGTGCTGCGCGGCATGATCAATCTGGCGCGCGCCAACTTCCTCTACGGCTGCCGCGGCATCAATCTGGACATCCTCGCCAGAGGACCCATGTGGGATATCGATCTGGATTACAAGTGCGGCACCGGCCACGGCGTGGCGCACATCGGCGGCGTGCATGAAGCGCCCAACGGCTTCCGCTGGCGCATCGTGCCGGAGCGCAATGACAGCTGCGTTCTGGAAGAGGGCATGATCACCACCGATGAGCCCGGCATTTACGTCGAGGGCAGCCACGGCATCCGCACCGAGAACGAGCTGCTCTGCGTCAAGGGCAATGCCAACGAATACGGTCAGTTCATGCACTTCGAGGCGCTGACCATGGCGCCCATCGATCTGGATGCGGTACTGCCGGAAAACATGACTGTGGCAGAGAAGAAATACCTGAACGACTATCACGCGCTGGTGCGCGAGAAGCTGTCGCCCTACTTTGATGAGGAAGAGCGCCGGTGGCTCGCTCATGTGACCCGCGCCATCTGATGACGGCGCAAAATAAGGCGGAGGCAAAGCAAATTCCGATGAATATCCTGATGCAGACCGCCGTGCTTCTGTTGATCTGTTTTGCGGGGGAGGGCATATCGCTTGTCCTTCCCTTTGCTTTTCCTTCAAGCGTCATCAGCATGATTCTGCTGTTCATCCTGTTGGCAACGAAGATTGTAAAGCTGAAGCAGATTGAAGAGGTAACGGGGTTTTTGACCAAGAACATGGCGTTTTTCTTCCTGCCCGCGGGCGTGGAGATCTTGGAAAACTACAAGCCCGTGGCGGATAAGATCCTGCCACTCTTTGCGGTACTGGTGCTGACGACCATCATCACCTTTGCCGTCACGGCGGGCACGGTGCATCTTTGTATGCTCGTGCAGCGGAAGATGGAAAGGGGGAAAGCGGCATGACGGCGTGGACGGAATCCTATCTCTTCGGCATCGTGCTGTCGATCTTCGCGTTTGCGCTGGGTGTGTTCCTCAACCGCAAGACCAGGCTGCCGCTGTTTAATCCCCTGCTGGTGGCGACGGCGCTGGTGATCCTCGTGCTGTCGCTGCTGCGCATCCCGCTGGACAACTATCGCAAGGGCGCAAAGTTCATCTCGGTGTTTCTCGCGCCCGCAACGGCTGCGCTGGCGGTTTCCATCTACAATCAGCGGCGCATCCTGCAAAAGTATTTTGCGCCCGTGCTGATCGGCTGCCTGATGGGGTCGCTGGCCTCGATGGGCAGCGCCTATCTGCTGTGCAAGGCCTTTGGGTTGGAGGACGCGCTGGTGGCCACGATGCTGCCCAAGTCCGTCACCACGCCCATCGCCATGGCGGTTTCGGAAACGCTGGGCGGCATTGTGCCCGTGACAGTCGCCGCTGTCATTCTGACCGGCATACTGGGCGCGATGATCGCGCCGCTGCTGATCAAAATTTTCCACGTCACCGATCCTATCGCACAGGGCGTGGCCATCGGCACCTGTTCCCACGCCATCGGCACGACCAAGGCCATGGAGCTGGGTGAATTGCAGGGCGCGATGAGCTCCATCGCCATCGGCGTGGCGGGGCTGATGACCGTGCTGATCTCCCTGTTCCTGTAAGCGGAGGGTATGCCATGAAAACGGAAGTGCATCGCCGGCCGTTCGGCACGATGGAAAGCCCGCGCTTTGTCGTGATGCTCTCCTGCATGAACGGGGCAATTCTGCTCGGCCGCCACGAGGGGCGGGATACCTGGGAGACACAGGGCGGACATATCGAGCCGGGTGAAACGCCGGAGCAGGCTGCGCGCCGTGAGCTTTACGAGGAGTGCGGCGCGGTGAAGTATACCTTAACACCGCTGTTTGATTATTGGGTGGGGCTGGAAAGCAGCAGCGGCTGTGCTTTTGCCGCCCAAATCGAACAGCTCGGCGCACTGCCGCCCTTCGAGATCGAAGAGGTTTGCCTCTTTGATGCGCTGCCGGAAAACCTGACCTATCCCGACATCACGCCGCAGCTTTTCGCTTGGATGAAAGAAATGCAGCTCTGATCTGCAAGGCTGTCCGTCTGTCCGACGCGCCGAAGATGCGATGGTGCGAAGACGTAGGGCGAGCGAAGCGAGCCTGAAGCCCGAGCGTTTGGCGAAGCCAATAAGCCGTGCGGAACACCGACGTGCCGAAGGCACGGCGGTGCGAAGTAAGGAGAGCTGTCAGGCTTCCCGCCCGCCGTAGGGCGAGTGAAGCGAGCCTGAAGCCCGAGCGTTTGGCGAAGCCAATAAGCCGGGCGGAACACCGACGCGCTGAAGGCACGGCGGTGCGAAGACGTAGGGCGAGCGAAGCGAGCCTGAAGCCCGAACGTTTGGCGAAGCCAATAAGCCGGACGGAACACCAGCGCGCCAAAGACGCGATGGTGCGAAGCAAGGGGAGCTGTCAGGCTTTCTGCCCACCGTAGGGCGAGCGAAGCGAGCCTGAAGCCCGAGCGTTTGGCGAAGCCGATAAGCCAGGCGGAACACCGACGCGCCGAAGGCACGGCGGTGCGAAGACGTAGGGCGAGCGAAGCGAGCCTGAAGCCCAAGTGTTTGGCGAAGCCAATAAGCCGGGCGGAACACCGACGCGCCGAAGGCACGGCGGTGCGAAGTAAAAAGAGCAAACCGAAAAATTCCGGTTTGCTCTTTTTTTGATGAAAGTACAGGGTAGGTTAGTCGTTGGCGCGGCTGAGGAAGGCGCGGGTGCGGCCGTGCTTGGGATGCGTGAAAAGCTCGGCGGGAGAGCCCTCTTCGACAATCACGCCGCCGTCCATGAACACCACGCGGCTGGCCACGTCGCGGGCAAAGGCCATTTCATGCGTGACGACGAGCATGGTCATCTTATCCTTGGCAAGGTCGCGCATGACGCTGAGCACTTCGCCCGTCAGTTCCGGGTCGAGCGCAGAGGTCGGCTCGTCAAAGAGCAGAATATCCGGATTCATCATCAGCGCGCGGGCGATGGCGACGCGCTGCTTCTGTCCGCCGGAGAGACGGCCGGGCATCTCGTTGGCGCGGTCGGCCATGCCGACCTTGGTCAGCAGATCCATCGCCTGTTCCCGCAGCTCGGAGCCGCGGCGGTTCTTGACCAGGCGGGGCGCGATTTCAAGGTTCTGCATGACGGACAGATGCGGGTAAAGATTGAAGTGCTGGAACACCATGCCCATGCCCAGCGTGATGGCCTTTTTCTCCTTAATGGAGACGTAAGCGCCGTCCCTGCACAGCGTGCGCCCGTCGATGACAATGGTGCCGCCGGAGACCGTTTCCAGGTCGATCAGGCACCGCAGCAGCGTGCTCTTGCCCGAACCGGAGGAACCGATGATGGCGACCACATCGCCCTTTTCTACCGAAAAGCTCACGTCCCGCAGCACTTCCAGAGAGCCGAAATTCTTGCGCAGATTCTGCACCTCGATGACGCTCATGGCGGTTTCCTCCTTAATCGTAATTGGTCTTTTTCTCAGCGAATTTGAACAGCAGCGTCACCACGAAGGTGATGAGCAGATAAATGAAGGCAGCCACGAGAAACGGCGTGGTCGTGAAGTCGCGCGTGACGATGCCCTTGGCGTAGTGCAGCAGTTCCGGCAGCGCGATGGAGGCGACCAGCGCGGTATCCTTGACCAGCGTGATGGCTTCGTTGCCGATGGAGGGAAGCGTGACGCGGATCATCTGCGGAATGATGACGCGGGTCATGGTCTGCCAGGAGTTCAGCCCCAGCACATGGGAAACTTCATATTGCCCCTTGTCGATGGAGAGCAGTCCGCCGCGGAAGATCTCTGCAAAATAGGCCGCATAGTTCAGCGTGAACGAAAGCACCGCCGCCGTGAAGCTGCTCATGCGCAGATATTGGCCGATGCCGGGGATGAACGGCAGGCCGAAATAGAAGAAAAAGAGCTGGAGCATCAGCGGCGTGCCGCGCATGACGAAGATATACGCCTGCGCGATCCATTTGACCGGGCGGAAGCGACAGTTGGCACACAGCGTGATCAGGAAGCCCAAAGGCAGCGAAAACGGAAACACCAGCGCAAAGAGCAGCAGCGTCGTTCCGGCGCCCTGCATCAGCGCCGGGAAAATGCGCGCAATATAGCTGAAATCCATGCGTTTTCCTCCTTGCGGCGGCTTTTGTTGCCCCCGCCGCTTTTTGTGATTTAGACAGCAAGAAGTGAATGACGGAAAACGAGCCTCCGCCATTCACTTTTCGTTTGAATTAAGATAGAAGATCAGGGCTTGACGATGATGTCCTTGCCGAACCACTTTTCGGAGATCTTGGCGGCGGTGCCGTCTGCGATCATCTCGTCAAAGGCCTTCTGAACCTTTTCTTCCAGATCGGTGTTGCCCTTTTTGAAGCCGATGCCGTATTCCTCGGCAGCGAAGGCTTCGTCCAGCACTTTATAGGTTCCGGCTTCCTTGGTCTCGTAGTAGCGGGCGACAACCTCGTCCAGCACCACCGCGTCCAGACGTCCGATGGAAAGGTCGGTCAGGGCCGTGACGTTATCGGCGTATTCCTGCACGGAGGCAACCTGGGAAGCGATTTCGTTCTTGTTCAGCGCATCCAGCGCGGAAGAACCCTTTTGCAAGCCGACGATCTTGCCGGCGAGGGAAGCGATGTCCGCAATGTCGGAATCCGCCTTGACGATGATGACCTGCTGGTTGGCCAGGTAGGGGCGGCTGAAATCCATCTCCTGCTTGCGCTCTTCGGTGATGGAAACGCCGTTCCACAGCACGTCAACGCTGCCGGAGTTCAGTTCCAACACCTTGGCGTCCCAGTCGATGGGCTTGAGCTCCACTTCCATGCCCAGACGGTTGGCGACCTCGGTGGCCAGATCTACGTCAAAGCCGACGATGTTGTTGCTATCATCGCGAAAGCCCATCGGGGGGAAGCTGTCGTCCAGGCCGACGATGAACTTGGTCTTTTCCGCAGCAGCGGGTGTGGACGAACAGCCGGCGAACAGAGCGACCGTCAAGATGCACAGCACAATCAAAACAAGGTTCCGGATCTTCTTCATGGGATGAGCACTCCTCTTAAAATCTTTGTTAGCCCAACGGCATGAGTTCATTATACACTTTACTGTGATAAAATGCTAGAGTGCTGGCGTGTTAAATCTCGCGGAATTTTCAGG
>OLGE01003863.1_pt1 | contig 11385 bp, 13 predicted proteins | sample 1605151 | NCBI WGS metagenome assembly OLGE01 (sample SAMEA3888912, study PRJEB22519) | human gut metagenome | biome: human gut; feature: human-associated habitat; material: faeces | place: Denmark | collected 2010
ATAAGGGCGACCGCAACATCGGTCTGATCGGCTGGGAGCAGGGAGATGCAACCTGGCTTGGAAGATGGGAAGGCTACAAAGCAGGCGTTGACAAGTGGAACGAGGCACATCCGGACGATCAGGCACAGCTTTCCGAGCCGCAGTACGCAGGTACAACTTCCGAAGGTGGTTCCAAGGCAGCAGAGGCTCTTATGGCAGCAGATCCGAACCTGGATGCACTCATCCCGGCAGGCGGCGGCGGTGACCCTCTTCAGGGCGCAATCGCGGCAGTAGAGCGTGCAGGCAAGACCCAGGATATCGATATCGTATCCACAGACTTCCTTCCGGATCTTGGAGACAGACTGGAGAACGGCTCCATGGCTGGTGAGTCCGGCGGACATTACTGTGATCCGTTAATCGCATTCATGATGGTATACAACGCAGTAAAGGGCAACTACACAGGATTTGCAGGCAACTTCGAGGACGTTTCCTTCCCGTACCTGTATGTATCCTCTGCAGAAGACTATCAGGCATATGAGAAGTATTTCGTAGATCAGCTTCCGTACACATCCGATGAGCTTGTTGAGATGTCCAATCTTGACTTAAACGCTCTGAAAGAAGCAGCAAAGAATATTTCTATTGAAGATGCAGCATCACGTGCAGGGAATTAGTTCCAAAGACTGAGCGTTACTTCAAAAGGTCGGTGTCGCGTGGCGATACCGGCCTTTTGTATGAAAGGATGGCTCACACAGCGTGACATCCGTTGATTCGAGTAAGAAAAAGAGGTAGATAATATGGGTTCAAAAAAGCTGTCGGGAAGCGCAAAGGGCTATCTGATTCTTCTGTCGCTAGTTGTGGTTTCCTGGGTAATCTTTAAAATACTGACACCGCATAATTTTGGCTCGCCGGCCAATATGCTCAACTACTTTCAGGCCAGCCTGATTGCAACCGTGGGTGCGGTCGGATTCTATTTCGTCATGGTTATGGGAATGTTCGACTTCTCCATTGGAGCCAACATCATGCTTTCCGCAATCGTGGGATGCGTGTTTGCCACCCGGTTTAACATGGGTTATCTCGGACTGATCTTAGGCTGTGTGCTCACCGGCACGATCGTCGGCCTGTTGAACGGTCTGTTTTATGTAAAATTGAGAATTCCGTCGATGATTGTTACAACGGGTCTCGCATTGATTTATGAGTCACTTGCGAACTATATCGCAGGCGGCGTGGAGCAGACGCTCCCGTCAAATCTGCGCGCATTCGGTCAGATGCCGTGGGATATTATCCTGGCGATTGTTGCGTGCATTGTAGCATATATCTTTTTGAATTATACGAAAATCGGAACTTACACCTATGCAATCGGAAGCAACGAGTTCGTTGCCAAGAACATGGGTATCAATGTCAATAAATATAAGGTGCTTGCATTTGTGTTAAGCGGCGCGTTCCTGGGAGTTATGGCGATCTTAACCATCAGCTACGGTTCTTCCATGGTGGCGGTAACCGGTATGGCATCCATGAGCCGTAACTTCGTACCGACGATGGGATGCTTCTTCGGACTGGCGTTCAAGAAATACGGTATGCCGCTGCAGGCGATTGTGATCGGTGAGTTCGTCATCAACATCATTTTCTTCGGATTCATCGCACTTGGCGCACCGACTGCAATTCAGGACGTCATCACAGGTCTGGCACTGCTTATCATCATCACCGTGACCACCAAAGTCACAAAAGGTGAAATTGTCAAGTAATCGAGGAGGAGAATGCAATGAGTGAAGTCAGATTACAGGTAAAAAATCTTTGCAAGTCCTTCGGTATTACGAAGGCAGTACAGAATGTTTCCTTTAATGTCAACAAGGGAGAGGTTCACGCGCTGATCGGGGAGAACGGTTCCGGAAAATCAACGCTGACCAACATGCTGACCGGTATTTACAGTATCGGAAGCGGAACCTTTATCCTCGACGGAAAAGAGATTCATCCGAAGAATCAGGTGGAAGCGAACAATGAGGGCGTTTCCATCATCGTACAGGAGCTGGGAACCCTGTCCGGACTTACAGTCGCGGAAAATATTTTCCTGGGACACGAGGAGCAGTTCGTACATTTCGGAATCAAAAATACCAATGCCATGAACCGCAAGGCAACGGAATTACTTAAGAAATACGGATTTGACCGGATCAAGGCATCCGACATCATCGATAATTATAATTTCGAGGACCGCAAGCTGGTAGAGATCGTAAAAGCGACATACTTCGATCCGAAGATTGTTGTCGTGGACGAGACGACGACCGCACTCTCCCAGGAGGGACGCGAGGAGCTCTACAAGCACATGGATCGTATCCGCAACAGCGGCAACTCCGTAATTTTCATTTCACATGACCTTCCGGAGGTTCTGGAGAAATCCGATACCATCACGATCCTGCGCGACGGCGTCTACATCGATACCGTAAAGAGCGCGGATGTGACCGAGGATGATCTCAAGCGCCTGATGGTCGGACGTGAGGTGACCGGTGATTATTACCGTGCCGATTACGGAGAGAAAGTCTCGGATGAGGTTGTGCTTTCCGTGAAAAACGTGACGGTGCCGGGCATCATCAGCGACATTAGCTTTGATCTTCACAAAGGAGAGATGCTTGGTTTCGGCGGATTGTCCGAGTCCGGTATGCACGAGGTCGGAAAAGCGATTTTCGGCGCATCCTACGACAGAGAGGGCACGGTGACGCTGGCGGACGGAACACAGATCAACGATATTCCGACAGCAATCAAGCACAGCATTGCTTACACGTCCAAGGATCGTGACAACGAGTCCGTGGTCATGAACCAGAGCATCGGCGACAATATCTGCCTGCCGTCCCTGGATGAACTGTCGAACAAGGCACATTTCATCAGCGATAAGAAAAAAAAGAAATTTGCAAACAAATATGCCAAGCAGATGTCGGTAAAGATGGTCAATACGGATCAGTTCGTGTCGGATCTCTCCGGCGGTAACAAGCAGAAGGTGGTACTGGCGCGCTGGATCGGTAAGGATTCGGACATCATCGTCTTAGACAGCCCGACGCGAGGCATTGATATCAAGGTAAAGCAGGACATCTACCAGCTCATGAACCAGATGAGAAAAGAGGGCAAATCCATCATCATGATCTCGGAGGAGCTGATGGAGCTGATCGGTATGTGCGACCGTATCATTATTATGAAAGATGGCAAGATCAACGGCGAACTGGAGCGTAATCAGGATCTTAATGAGAACAGTCTGATTACGATGATGGTATAAGGAGGCAGTCATGGAGAATCAAGCAAAGACGAACACAGAACAAAAAGAGCAGCAGCTCAAAAAATTATCCAAGATGTCGTTGATTCGTTCACTTCTGCCGGTGGTGGGACTGGTCGTGATCTTCCTTCTGTTCAATGTACTGACGAATTTCAGAATGGTTGGAAATCTGTCACTGGTACTTTCCCAGGTATATGTGACGATGATAGCGGCAACAGGCGTTTTCTTTATTATGACAATGGGCGGTCTCGATTTCTCACAGGGATCGATTTTGGGAATTGCATCCATCGTTGTGTGTATGCTTTCCAAGATCAGCATTCCGTTAGCAATCGTGGGAGGAATCGCGGCAGGCGCGGCGATCGGAGCATTGAACGGTTACTTTTATGTATACCGCAAGATCAAGTCGTTTATCGTTACGATCTGTACCATGTTTTTATTCCGTGGATTTATCAAATATCTGACCACCAATGCACCCGTGGCAGGTTCCGCAAAGCTCATTAACTACGACAGCACAGCGCTTAAAATGACGCTCACGATTATTGTGGTGGTAATCGGATTCATCGCATTCCGCTTCACGAAGTTCGGAACCTATTTAAAGGCAATCGGAGCAGGAGAAAAAGCGGCAATGTTTTCGGGTATCCGCACCGACCGCATGAAGTTTTTGATCTACGTTCTGGCAGGAGCGATCACTGGATTTGCGGCATTTATCAACGTCATCAAAGTCGGATCGGTAACATCTTCCGGCGGTAACCAGTTGGAGACACAGATCCTCATTGCACTGGTACTCGGCGGTATGCCGATCTCCGGCGGAGCAAAAGTCCGGTTTGAGAATATCATCGTAGGGTCACTGCTCTACATCGTGCTCAGCAGCGGACTGACCATGATGGGATTCACGACACAGATGATGCAGTTGATTCAGGGTGTCGTATTCCTGATATTCGTGGCAGTATTCGCGGATCGCCAGTCATTGCAGGTAATCAAGTAACACCGCAGGGGCTTGGAGAGACAATCGGACAGCAGAGTTGCAGCAGGAAGCGGGGGAACAGAAATGTCAAAAAAAATCGGTGAGCAGAGTCTGTTAAAATATGAGAAATTGTACAACTGGGGCAGAACTTTAATCACGAGCGGAGTGATTCAGAATGAGGACAAATTTCCGTCGGAGAACATTCTGCAGAAAAAGTTCGGGTATTCCAGACAGACGGTGCGCACTGCGCTAAATCAGCTTGAAGCAGAGGGTCTGATCAAGAGAGTCAAGGGGAGCGGCACATATGTATCGTATGAAGGCAACTTGAGAAACGGAGAGAGACCGCGCATCGGCTTGATTTTAAGCTATTTTTCTGACTATCTGTTCCCCCGCGTTTATGATGGAATCGATTCTGTTATGAAGGAAGCCGGATATGACATCGATGTAGCCGTCACAAAGAACCGGCTGAACGATGAGGCGATTTATCTGGAAGGTCTGCTCAACGGCAATGTGGCAGGATTTATTATTGAAGGAACACGCTCCTTTTTCCCGAATCCGAATATCCGTCTCTACGAGGAGATCCGGAAGAGGAACATTCCGACGCTGTTTATTCACAATCATTATTCCAATCAGCGTTTTGACAGTGTGGAGATGTCGGACGCCCGCGCCGCCTACAAGCTGACCGAAATTCTGATTCAGAACGGACACCGCAGGATCGCGGGAATTTTCAAGTATGATGATATGCAGGGAATCGAGCGCTATAAAGGGTTTGTGGAATGTCTGTCGGATTACGGGGTAAAGTTTGACGACGACTGGATCCGCTGGTACTCAACGAAGGATATGGAGGAGAAACTCAGCAAAAAGGGACTTCTCCGGATGTACCGCCGCACGAAAGACTGCACGGCGATGATTGTATACAACGATGAGGTCGCCGGCTATTACATGGAGTTTCTTGAGGAACGTGGACTGCACGTGCCGGAAGATGTATCGCTGGTGTCCTTTGACGATGAGGAGCTGCAGCAGGATGCGAGGGTCAAGGTGCTGTCGGTGGTTCACCCGAAGTACAATCTAGGCAGGATTACCGGGAAAAATCTGCTGCGCATGATGGATGATCCAGACTGGCAGAACAAGAATTATTCCTACCGTTTTCCGGTCAGCATCAACGACGGGAATTCAGTAAAAGATATCCGGTGAAAAATATCATATCTGCTGACATGCGAAAATGGTCGGCGGTATGTTTGAAAAGAAATGTTTCGGTGCACACTATGCATTGATGTTACATCTGTTTTGTGATATGCTGTCTCTTATGACAAAAAGGCGGTATATCACAATTTCTATTTTAGAGAGGGAGAAGCGATTATGTGTACAGCAGCAACCTATCGGACGAAGGATTTTTATTTTGGAAGAACACTGGATTACGAATTTTCCTACGGTGAGGAGATCGTCATCACACCGCGGAATTATGAATTTAACTTCCGGCATATGGGACAGGCAGAGGAGCATTACGCCATCATCGGCATGGCACATGTGGCAGGGGACTATCCGCTGTATTACGATGCCATCAACGAGAAGGGAATTGGCATGGCAGGACTGAACTTCGTTGGAAATGCCGTCTACGCAGAGGTGACGGAGGGAAAAGAGAATGTGGCTTCATTTGAGTTCATCCCGTGGGTGCTCCGCCAGTGCGCGACGATGGATGAGGTGCGGGCGCTCCTTGCCAAAATGAATCTGGTCGGAACGCCGTTCGCCGAGCAGTTCCCGGCGTCACAGCTGCACTGGATCATCGCAGATGAAAATGAGGCAATCACGGTGGAGTCGGTGGTGGATGGTCTGCACGTCTACGAGAATCCGGTGGGCGTTCTTACGAATAATCCACCGTTTGCACAGCAGATGTTTATGCTCAACAACTATATCGGACTGTCCCCGAAGCAGCCGGAGAATTCTTTCGCAAAAGATGTTCCGCTTAGCACCTACAGCCGCGGAATGGGTGCGCTGGGACTTCCGGGAGATCTCTCTTCCGCGTCCCGTTTTGCGCGCGTGGCGTTCACGAGGATGAATGCGGTTTCCGGCGATTCGGAGACGGAGAGTGTCAGTCAGTTTTTCCATATTTTAGGATCGGTGGATCAGCAGAGAGGCTGCTGCGAAGTGGCGGAAGGAAAATACGAGATTACGATTTATACGTCCTGCTGTAATGCGACCAGAGGAATCTACTATTACACGACCTATGACAATCACCGGATCATGGGCGTGGACATGCATGCGGAAGATCTCGACGGAACAACGCTCACCTGCTATCCGATGATCGAGGAAGGTCAGGTGAGCTGGCAGAACGGACAGAATTAAGACTGCGGTGAGAAAAATGCGACGGCGATGGCGCCGGGACCGACATGGGTTCCGATCGTCGCACCGAGGGAGCAGACCGGGAGCTGGTCCGTGTGTCCGCTCCAGAGTGCTTCGCTGTCTTTGATATATTTTTGCAGCATCTCATCGCTGAGTCCGGTGTAACCGAGGCAGAAGGGTCGGGTAAAATCGATTCCGTCTGCCTTTTCTATTTCCTTCATGAGAAAATTATTCCCGTTTTTGGAACCACGCGCCTTGCCGAGCATGATGATCTCCCCTTCCGATACGGCAACGACCGGCTTGATCGCCATGGCGCCGCCGAGAAATGCGGTGGCGGCGGAGATGCGGCCGCCTTTTTTCAAATATTCCAGCGTATCCAGGACACCGAGAGTGTGGATCTGCTCCTTGGAGGCTTCTAAGATTCCGACAATTTCTTTGGCTGATAATCCCTGATCTTTTAACAGAAGCGCATACTTGACCAGAATGCCCTCGCCGATGGTGGCGTTATAGCTGTCGATGACAAAAACTTTTCCTGCAAAATCTTCTGCCGCGATCGTGGCACTCTGGTAAGTGCCGGAGAGACGGCTAGAGATCGTGATTGCAATGACGGTCTCCCCGTCCGCCACCGACCTGGCATATGTCTCTTCAAAAGCGGCGGGGGATACCAGACTGGTCGTGGGCAGAGTGTCGCTCTCAATCAGCTTTTCGTAGAATTCGTGATGACTGATTGTGACGCCGTCGAGGTATTCCGTATCGCCGAAGCGTATCGCAAGCGGCAGAATAGTGAGGTCTTCTCTGGTAGAAGCAGAGAGATCGGATGCTGAGTCTGTGATAATTCTGATTTTTTCCATAAGATTCTCCATATATTTTTATTTTTGCTGACCCTGTTCGGTCAGATAGTCAGACAGGTTTTCACTGATGATTGCAAGAGTGCCATAGAAATCCCGGCGTCTTTCCTCCGTCAGCCCGCGCCCGCCGTAGGAGAGCGCTTCTTTGATGCGTGTCTGGATGCCGCTTACAACGGAGCGCCCCTGAACGGTAAGCATGTAGCGCGAGCGGTAGGACCGCTTGTGATCTGCCGGCTGCTCGCAGACGACGAGCTGCCGGTCGCTAAGCTGTGAGAGACAGCGGGAGACGGCAGCTTTGTCTTCCTTACAGAGTTCTGTGAGCTGCGTTGCGGTCAGCCCCTCCGGGTGTTGTCCAAGGTAATAGAGACACATGGTGTGACTGGCCTTCAGCCCGAACTGCTTCATTTCCAGCTCTTTGATTTTCTGTAAGTACCGGTTCAACTCCAGGATGGAGAGTGAAAAGGTTTCAAAACGATGATCCATGGGCGCTCCTTTGTGAGATGTTGATAAATCAATATCTCGGATTATAGCGCAAAGATGTTGATAAGTCAACATCTTTGCGTGAAGATATAAATGGGATAGTTGCGGAAGGATAACAGAAATGTAAAGAGTGGATATGAAAAAAATATGATATAATGTACGCGAAGGCAAAAGTGAGCATGGCACAGAGACGGTTGCGCATGCTTGCATGCGGCAGACGGATACGCGCCATGTGAACGCGCCCGCGAGCACGGGAAGCCAAAGGCTTACCGTGCTTTTGCCGGAGCGTAATGCACATACGATATAATGTTACACGAAGCGTGAAAGGAGCACATATGCAGATCAGATATGCAGGGACACAGGACATTCCGGGAATAGATAATCTTTTATCACAGGTTTTGAACGTTCATCATAATGGACGACCGGATTTATTCAAGGCAAACGCCAGAAAATACAATGAAGACGAATTAAAGGAAATCTTAGAGGATACGACGCGCCCGGTTTTTGTCGCGGATAATGGAGCGGGCAATATCTTAGGTTATGCATTCTGCGTTTTTCAGCAGCACATCAACGACAATATTTTGACGGACATCAAGAGCCTATGCAAAGACCTCCGGCTGTTACAATGTCACGCTCAATGTGTGGGCATGCAATGAAAACGCGCGGAAGTTTTATGAGAAGTGTGGGTTGATGCCGCAGAAGATCGGCATGGAAAAGATACTGTAATCCGGGAGACAGGAGGAAAATATGGGATTTTTTATAGCGATGTTTTTATGTAATCTATTGATGCCTTCTATTATGGTGATAGCGGGTTACTGTATGTACAAAAATCCTCCCAAAGAGATAAACGGGCTGATCGGCTACAGAACTGCTATGTCCGAAAAGAATAAGGATACCTGGGCGTTTGCGCATGACTATTGCGGGAAGTTATGGATCAAATCAGGCATTATATTGCTGGTGCCGACGGTTCTCGTTCAAATTCCGTTTGCAAAATCGGGTGAAGATGTAGTAGGGACAGTAACGTTTGTCATCGAAGCGGTTCAGGTTTTGGCTCTGATTGGTTCTGTTATTCTTGTGGAAAAAGCGTTGAAGCGCACGTTTGACGAAAATGGCAACAAACGCAGATAGAGTAAGAGACACAGCTGAAAGAAGAGGGGGATATATGAAAGCAGATGAAGTGATAAGCCGGGTTGTGGATCTCTGTAGAGAGTATGACGCAAAAAAAGTGATTTTATATGGATCAAGGGCAAAAGGAACAGCGGGGGAACGCAGCGACATAGATATTGCCGTGTCCGGCGTAGAGAATTTTGATGAGCTGGTTGAAAAAGTCGAAGAATTACCGACATTGTACAGTGTTGATTTATTAAATATGGATACCTGCAGGAATGATTTATTGATGGAGGATATAAAACAATATGGACGCGAAATTTGACAGACGGTTTCAATCATTTTGCAATTCACTGGATGCTTTGGCGGAGGCCAGGGAAAGAGATCTTACGGATTCCTTTGTATTAAGCGGAACCGGTGCAAAATTTAGTATTACTTTTGATTTATCGTGGAAAGTAATGAAAGACATCTTAGTACAATATTATGCAATAACAGGGTTCGTTACCGGTTCTCCAAGGGATGTTCTGCGTGAAGCATTTAAGGCAAACTTGATTTCGGATGATGCATGGATGGACATGCTCAAAGTAAGAAATGAACTCGCGCATGATTACGATAGTGAGATTGTGAAAACACATTGTAACACAATTGTGAAAGGGTATATTGATCTGTTTTATGAGTTTAAGGGCGTGGTAAATGCGTTGGAAATGTAAAAACTTGCAGGAGATTCTAAGTCATTGAACTATATTGATTCCCAGCTGGACTATATTTTGCCAATATTATGGGAGGGTAATTAGAATATGTACATATTTTTGCTAATTTTAATTTATATCGCTTTTATCAGCCTTGGCTTACCGGATTCACTTCTGGGATCCGGCTGGCCGGTGATGCATACCGAACTCGGAGTGCCGGTGTCCTATATGGGCATCGTATCTATGGTTATCTCTGGCGGAACAATTATCTCGAGTCTTCTTTCTGATAAGCTGACCAGAAAATTCGGCACGAGAATCGTAACCGTTGCCAGTGTTTTTCTTACGGTCATTGCGTTGTTCGGCTTTTCTTTTTCCAGCCGGTTCTGGATGTTAATTGTTTTTGCTGTTCCCTACGGGCTGGGAGCGGGAGCCATTGACGCAGCGCTTAACAACTATATCGCGCTTCATTATAAAGCAAAGCATATGAGCTGGCTGCATTGCTTCTGGGGCGTCGGTACCATCGTCAGTCCGTTCATTATGAGCTATGCATTGGCAAACAGGACATGGAACAGCGGTTATCGCATGGTGGGGCTGATACAGCTTGGCATTGCACTGCTTCTGCTTGTTACTCTGCCGGTATGGAATGTGAACCAGAGTACATCCTGGGAGGGCGGAAAAAGTGTAGGTCTGGCCGGTGCGCTTAAGATCAAAGGGGTTCCGTTTCTTTTGCTTGGATTTTTCGCTTACTGTGCTGCAGAAGCTACGACTATGCAGTGGGCAAGTACCTATTTTGTTGAGGTAAAAGGGATTGCTGCAGACCGTGCGGCCGGCTTTGCCGCGCTGTTCTATATAGGGATTACTGCCGGAAGATTCATCAGCGGAATCATTACCGATCGGCTTGGCGACCGTAAAATGATTTTGCTGGGAACAGGGATTCTTGTCTGCGGGATTTTTATTCTGTGCCTTCCGGTGGAGTCTTATACGGTCGCGTTTGCAGCTTTTCTTGTGATAGGTCTGGGGTGTGCGCCTATTTACCCGTGTATTATCCATTCCACACCATATAATTTCGGGGCGGAAAATTCAGGAGCGATTATTGGAATCCAGATGGCAAGCGCTTATGTCGGTTCGACGTTTATTCCGCCGCTGTTCGGACTCATCGGCAATGCGGTATCTTTTTCCATCCTGCCGGTCTATTTGCTGGGGTTTGTTGTCCTGATGATTACGATGGTAGAGACAACATTCCGCATCACCCGCAAGGAAAAAGTTGTAAAAATGTAACAGATGTGTACGATAGAAATCAGGAAGTCATACACAACCAATTTAAGGAGGAAGAAAAATGGCAAAGGATCAGAGATTTGAAAAGATTTATTCACAGGGAACGATGACGACTACGGAAATCTGGGTGGACAAGGAAACTGGCGTGAATTATGTGTTTCACGCAAGCGGATATGCGGGAGGAATGACGCCGCTTCTGGATCGCGACGGAAAGCCGGTCGTTTCGCCGGTGATAAATGGATAAAAAAGAACTGCTGCAATAAGCATACCGTGTTTTGCGTTGATAAGTAATATTATCAGAAATAGACACTTAAAAGTTCCAGATAAACATGCGGCGGCAAATTCTGACCGCAAAATCCGGTATTTCTAACCATGCCGCAGCTGGCATCCGTGATGATCCGTGTCTTTCCAAGTTTGGAGCACTCTACGGACTGTGTCCGCAAGCCA